>ERZ831773.1422-NODE-1422-length-25221-cov-55.366089_pt1 | contig 25221 bp, 18 predicted proteins | sample MGYA00519696_ERZ831773 | MGnify/ENA primary metagenome ERZ831773 (study PRJEB31850, sample SAMEA3708720) | human gut metagenome | biome: human gut; feature: human-associated habitat; material: faeces | place: China | collected 2014 ...
ATAAAAGAGCCATCCAGATGGATGACTCTTTTATCTAGTGCTTATTTAATTGATCGTGCAAGCGCTACCGTTTCAGCATCTATGCTTCCCACGGAACTTGTGTCAGGCACCTCGTTCCCTTTTATAAATGACCGGCACATCATATCCGAAAGTTTTCTTTCCATTCACTTCCATACTTTCTGACACCTCCAGACATGTCTCCGAGAATCTCTCCCATAACCGGAATGTCATCACAGGGGTAAACTGACTCACACTTCCCCCTTCCCAGACACCATCCTTTTCCTGATACAATGCCGGGGTAAACTTCTCAGATCTTTTCAGGTCACTATATTCTACGTTCTTCATGGAAGCATAAGAAAACGTATTTTTGTCTTCTCCTGCCGGAATTTCGTAGGAAGAAAGCATAATTCCACCGTCACAATCCGTAACAAGAAATAAATGCGGTGATGCATGGCATTTTCCATCCGTCTCATAATAACTTTCTTCTACAATAAATATTCCGGTAAAATTTTCCGGAATATTATTTATCTTATCATTACAGACTGTATTCACATGTCGGGCATACGGAAATAATTTTCCTGCAGATTTCATTTCTGTAAATTGTTCTCTGTTATCAAAATGTCCCGTCATAAGCTTTACAAATTTTTCCATTTTCATTATAATGTCCTGCCTCTATAATATTTTTGTTTTTAAAATAACAGTTGTAGTCCCATTGCAATCATCCACATATATGCACAGGTTTTGGGAATCATTAATAATCCCACCTTTGGTTTCGTTTTACTGAATAAAGTAACCGGCAGATAACAGCCAAAAGAAAGAATGATCGCTGCAACCATTCTTGTCATACCATACCCATTCGCATTCCCGGAAATGATATACAGAATAATCACTCCGATCCCCGTCACCGCAAAGACAGCATTTCTGGCAATTGATAATTTCATATTTCCTTCATCTGTACACCAATTGTTCTGTGGGAACATGCATATCACAATTCTGACAACCGCTGATATCCACACAACCGCTTCCACTATTCCCGGTATTTTCATTTCCGGAAATGTAAATTTCCAGACATACATTAAAATAATATAAAACACCGTCATTGTAACAGACGATACCTGCAATCCAATTCCCAGCTGCCTCTTTATCTTCTCATCGCTTCCACGAACTGCCCTTATAATTCTTGGCACCAGATGAAAAGCATCCCCTCCGCAAAGTGTCAATGTTAATATTCCATAAAGTACAAATAAGATATTTCCTTTTGAAAATGTAAAAAATAAAATTGCGGCAACTAAATCGAAAATCAGATACGCAGCATCAAATATTGCTTCCATCACATCCGGAATCTGTGGTTTGTAATTGTTCTCTCCCATCCTTTTGATCCTGCTCCTTTTCCATCAATTGACTGTAAAACAAATGATTCCCAGTACTCTTCATATCCAGGGATTCGTTTTCATTCGTTTTTTTCTTGTATTCCCTTAAATGTTCTTCCGCATTATTGCAGATCCGGTCAAATACCTGAATACACATGTGCTTTTCTTCTTCTGTCAGTCCGCTCAAAACATTTCCTGCAAACTGTTTCTGTGCGTTTATTCCTGCCGCCACTATAAGTTCTGCCCGATCCAGCAGAATAATCTCTATATGCTTTTTATTATCCTTACTTTGTATTCTTTCAACCAGTCCTTTATTTTCCAATTTTTTCAACGAAGTTGAAACATGGGATTTCGTTGATTTTCTAACCTTTACTATTTCTGCTGCGGTATTGTGATGCGGATTATTATGAAGGAACATAAGTATATCGTATTCCATCTGTGTCAGCCCATACCGGTCACATACCTCTCCGGAAAGCAATTCATAATAACTTGTAATTGTTTTATGCTTATCCCAGAAGTACATCTTCTCTTCCCCCCTTCATCGTTCTTTTTAGAACGATTATAGGGGAATATTTCCGGTATGTCAAATGTTTTTTGCTACTATGTCTTCGCCTTTAATGTTCCAATATATTCCCCATTATTATAAACAAACGGTCCGGCTTCTCCCTCTTCTCCGAAATATTCCGGTCTCAATGACAGGATATTGAGCAATTCATCCACCGTCTTCACCTTTGTTGCCTGATATGGTTGTTCAAATGCAATCTTTTCTACAAATAAGTAATCGTCCCTGTCCTTTATCAGGATACCTGTATGACCCACGAAAGTAACATCCGAATACGGGTCATATATCACGATACTAAGGAGCGATATCCTGTCACTGTCTATTTGAAATCCATAATGTTCCCAACTATCCGAAAATGCTGTTTCCGGATGTTTTTTATCCGCAACACTCTTTTCTCCATAGAGTGTGGTAAACATATCCCGGTTCTCTTTTATGGTTTCATACCTTTCCACATTATCTATTGCTTCTGTATCAAACATTAGATAAGTACCTTCATAATTGTCTTCCGTTGATTCTGCGTGAAGCAGGCCATCCAGTAAGAGAAAGGCTGTCATTCTGCAGTCCGAGTCGGAGTAATCATGATTCTGTTCCCAGCCATCCATACATTTGCCGGTATCTGCTTTCATGTTTTCCGGATCAGACCAGACATCCTCAAGCTTTGCATTCTTCCCGGCCGAATCCGCAAAATCAGTTACCCATTCCCGGAATGTATCTACATGGGAAGCTCCTGCGGTATCCAGTTCTTTGCAAATTTCTGTAATGGTATGTTTTCCTCCCATATAAGTTGCAGCCGGTATCTTCTGTTTCTGTGCACATGCCCCCAGCATCAGGCACAAGAGCATAACAACAGCTGATAATTTCATTGCCGTTTTGGTTTTATTCTGCCTGTTCCATAGATTAAACGCTCCGCCACAAAACATCCTGTCAATTATAACTGTGATCCGTTTCTTCCTCATCCATAAACCTCTTTCTTATGATCCGCATACTTTACATTTTTTTAAGATTACCTTACGGTTTCCTTTATGTAAATAGTATGGTCTCAAAATTAAAGAAATATTATATCTGTTCAGAACCCTCGTTAGTTGAAAATGATATCCGGGGTTCCGTTCAGTGCTTTGCGGATAGCTGTGAAAGCATTTATCCCATGCTTACGGGCTGATCCGATATAGCTCATGATTGTAAGATATTCCTGTGCACCTTTTTTCCTCCGGAAGCATCCAGAAACCTTGGTTTTTACTTTTACCATTCTCAGATCACGTTCCACCTGATTGTTATCAAGGGGTACACAGAGATTCTTTAAAAACAGGCAGACTGACTCCTTGTAATTATCCAGTCTGCAGATCAAGTTTAATACTTTGCTTTTTTTCTTCCAACCGCGCTTTTTAGCTGAAGTTTCAGGAAGTTTAGCATATGTTCCCACACTTTTAATTCTGCCACAAAATATGTTCCCCTGTCACAACCGGGTAATGCACAAGCGTCTCCCCGTCAAGATTTTCCCTGTGCATATCCACCGCCGTGATCTGATGATTTTCATACGTCGTGTAGTAATAGATTCCTTTTATTGCATTGCAGCAGGAAGTATACAACGTAATTTCATATTTGCCATCTGCCACCTCACAACATCCGCGCTGCTGGTCAACCGAACCTAAAATGTGGAAAAACTGACTGACACTTTCCTCCTCGGACTCTCCGGACATAGCATGCAGTCTGGTAAACGCCACGCGAGCAAAACGCGATGTGGAAGAAAGATCTCCCGGCAGTCCCAACGCCCCCATACCGCGGCTGTACTGCTCCAGCGGAAGCTGCTCACAAAACGTATTGACCGGCTGCTGTACACATTTGCTGTCCTCTTTTCTTTTTATTTCCATATTTTTACCGGTTTAGGCGGCTTTTATAATGATCTGCTTTTTAATTCTTCAACCTGTTTTAAATTCAATCCTGTAAAATCTGCGATCTGTTCCATTGATAACGTTCCATCCGCAAGCATCCGCCTCGCCGCTGCTTCTTTTGCAGATGTTTCGCCCTGCTCAATTCCCTTTTCCAGTCCTTGTCGGTATTTCTCGTTATACTCCATTTGCAATGTCATGTAATCCCGCCTCCATTTCTCATTTTGCTTTACAACATCTACTTCCGAAGATAATTCTTTTGTAAAGTCATCCTGCGGTTCTTTTCCATCAATAAAATCCAACAATCGTTTCAACTCCGGACTTACATCGTTAAAAATTCCCTTTGTGTTTAATATAACTTTCTTTGTATCATCTCCAAGTGCCAGATTTGTATCCTCTTTACAGAGATTTTCAAATGTATATATATGTCTCCCCTGCATAAACGGATCAAATGTACAGACAAATATAACATAACTCTTTTTCAGTTCTGTATAGTCCTCGCCTTTATTGAGCAGATTTAAATCCATCATTCCCTGATAATACCTCATGCGCTTTGGCAGATTCGGCTTTGGGGCATTCTGCATTTCAATATCATACACTGTATCCTGATCATCCTCAAGATACACATCCAGCCTGACACTCTTTGCATCCGGAGTAATATTAATCGTCTTTTGTGCATCCGGATATTCAATTCTTGCGATTTTCACACCAAGTATTGTTTCCAGAAACTTTTTACAAAATCTTGAATTCTGCATCACCACGCAAAACATAAAATCGTCACTAATCGTAAGTTCTTCAAATTTTTTTGCCATACACTTCTCCTTTGTTTCGGGAGAAATCTGTCCAGTCAATAAAATTTCTTTTGCTTTTATTGTAGCATGATATTCCCCCTGTTTTCAATATCACACCACACTTATTGAAACTGTTCCCTGCGAACAGTAAACAAACAATTACCCTGACCTTACAGATGATTCCCGCCTGTTTCATTTTGATTACACGTGAAAAATTGGATGAAACATCCAACGAATTTACCGCTTTAACCTGTCTGCGATAAATTTGAAATGTGCAGATAAAGAATACCATACTTTCCTATGCGATACAAGAAAATACTCCTAATATAATTGCGGCACAGGTTTCCCCATGCCGCATGATTTTACTTTATTTTAATTACTTTTACTTTCTTATGTAGCCCCTTCTTAGCGAAAAGCTTTCTGTATGCCGCAAGTTTCTTCTTCGGAACCTGAATCACAACATCTTTTTTGATTCCCGCAAATGCTTTCGCATCGGTATTTTTGCTTGTCAGCTTCGTCGATTTGATCACGATTACTTTCAGATTCTTACAATCAGAAAAAGCTTTCTTTCCGATCTTTTTGATCGTATCCGGGATCACAATCTTTGTCACTTTCTTATTACCGGCAAAAGCCTTGTCCGCGATCGCAGTCACCTGATACTTCACACCGTCGATCGTAACCGTTTTCGGGATGGTGACCGTTCCCTTCGCATTCTTGGAAGCCTTCATATAGGTAACCGTCGGTGTCTTTCCTTTTACGGAAGTTACTTTGTAGGTTATGCCGGATTTCGTCAGCTTCGTGCCTACGGCTTCCGGTTTATTTTCGGATGGCTTATTGTTATCGGATGGCTTGTTGTCATCTGCCGGATTTTGTGCGTCTGTGTTATCGCCGGTTGTCGTGTCATCCTGCTTGGAATCTGTTGTGCCAGAAGAAACATCGCTGCCAGAGGAAGCTCCTCCACCAGAAGAAGTTCCTCCACTGGAAGAAGTTCCACCGCCAGATGCCGATCCGCCACTACTCAGTTTTGGAATTGCAGTAATATCCGTTCTTGCATCACAAACTGTACAGTGATGACTCTTGCTGCCTTCTTCGGTCGTTGTTGCCGACTTATCGATCGTCCATTCGCTGCTGAAACGGTGCGCTGCTGCTACCTTGATTCCCGACTCGATTACCTCATGGCAGATTGTACACTCGCGGTGTCCCAATCCATCCTCTGTACAGGTTGGTGCTTTTTCCCCTTCTCCGCTATACAGGATTTCTCCGGCTTTATGTTCACAGGTGGAACGCGTAATCACTATGTCGATGGATTCGGTCTCATAATTGCCTTTGTCTGCACCGTTATACTCTGCGGTTGCCGTAACAGCAACACCTACTGCCAGTTCTTTTTCAAGATCCGATTCTTTCCAGTTCCAGTTCTCCGGTAACGTTACATCTTTGACTTTTTCCTTACTGTTTGCAGCGCTGATCGTATCGCCCGGCATATTTGGTGCAACGGCAGCCTTACTGATTACAACATCACTGGTAAGTGCGACCGCCGAATCCGGCTGAACAAGCTTATAGTTAGCTGCATCACTTCCTGTAAGCATAAGCTGTGGCAATGTGATTTCCTTGTAACTTCCTGCATTGGCACTTTTAAGTGTGCCCTGTAATCCGGTTGTATCAACCGATACCGTATCGTTACCTATAATTCCGGCTAATGTTACTCCGGTCACATTCACTTTGGAAGTACCGTCATATCTCCGATTTTCGACTGTCGCTTTGGTTACGGTAAGTTGTGCCTGCGCGATTGTATACTTTACGGTTGCAGTAACTTTATCATTCCCCTCTCCTGCCGTAATTGATGCAGTATAGGTTCCGGCTTTCACCGGTTTGCCACCGACAAGATTGCTGCCGGAATAAGAAACTTCCGGAAGCGTGCCTGTTCCATCTGAAAAAGTCTGTGAAACCGATGCTTCCTTACTGTTTCCATCATAAGTTAATACTGCGTCACCTGGAGCCGTAATCGTGATTTTCTCCTGATGACCGCTCTCATTTTCTGCGCATCCTTTTCTTTTACAAGTGAATACCAAAGAACTCTTTGTTTTATCTTCTGATGTCTCTACACTAAGTCCGTAGTCATGACCTAACGGAGCCAGTACCGGAACATCCTTGATTTCGTTCTTGGCATTTTCGTCACGGAACATTTTGCCACATTTACTGCATTTCCAATAGATATCTGTTCCTTCTTTTGTACAATATCCAACAGCATCCACTTTATCCACAGTATGCGTAAACTTATTTTCCTGTTCATTTGCATAAGTTATCGTCAGAACATTTCCGTTTTCGTCACAACTATCATATTCCTTGTTCTGATATACTTTCTTCCCGCCTAATGTCGGATAGCGGTCTGTTCCGATGTTCTGTCCCCAGACCTCTTCTGTCCGGTCAGCCTGTAAGAGATAAGCAACTTCGCCATTTGCAAACTGTTCCTTTGTTTTTCCAACTGTTCCATCCTTATGATCAATTTCGGTATCAGACAGGTAGTAACAGTTTGTTACTGTAGCACCATAATTATCTCCACATATATCACCAACATGATAATCGCCACTAACACCACCTGTATTATAACAGTTTATGATTGTTCCATCATTATCTCCGCATACACCTCCATTATAATTAACACCACTTACATTGCCTGTATTATAGCAGTCTATGATTGTTCCGGTATTATATCCGCACACACCTCCGAAGTCATACGTATAATCATCTGTTAATTTATTGATCATACCTGCATTATAACAGTTTGTTATTGTTCCATCATTATATCCGCATACACCTCCAACACCACCATTTACACTAAAATAAGAATCCAGCACTCTTACATTGGAAACCTTACCCCCACTTCCTACATGACCAAATAATCCTACACAACCTGCCATTCCCATTTGATTCAAATACAATCCACTGATCGTATGGTTTTGTCCATCAAAGATGCCCGAGTAAGAATAATACTTATCATCACCAGCCCACATTCCAATCGGTGTCCAATCCGTAAATGATCCATCATTCAATGTTCCATCAGACTTCAGAACATTTTCATTCACAACAATGTCCGCTGTAAGAACAGCATTTATGTTGCCGGATGTATAATTCTCATTATTTATCTTATTCGCAAACCAGTATAGCTGATCTGCATTGCTGATTTCGTAAACCTTATCATATACACCGTCCTTATCCACATCATACTTGTCTGTTGTAAGCACTGCCGGCTGATATGCCTTGTCGCATGCACAGAGACCACTCTCATCCGGACTATGTGCTTCTGTTACTTCTGCGACGTAAGCAATCGGACAGTTTCTACATACTAATCCTTTCGTATGTTCACTGTCATTTTTCCATGTATATTTAATACCGCCATCGGTATTATGCTCATGCTCTATATCATATATAAAAACACCAGCCCCCTCTTTGGCACTGAACCTCTCCATATTAGCAATTCTTGCATTCTCATCATAAAAATTGATGCTGTCTGTGCTTTCCAGTGTCAGATCTTTTTTTAATGATGCTATGCCATATACATTTGTTTTCGAAACTGTAGCACCTGATTCTTTCCATTTCAGTGTGATAATAGAGTTATAAGTTTTATTATTATATAAAATGCTATCATCATAATCATCTTTTCCGCCTTCCATCACAATCTGACTACCTGATATACATACAATTTCCGAATAGGCAAATGACACAAAAGAATCAGATATTGCCTCAATATAACTGTTTGTTATAGTCACACCATCAACATCAATTGCGCGGTCCTCACTACTTCCGATAACTTCACTGTTTTCTATGGCTAAACTACCCTCACAATTAATCAAAGAAGTCTTTATCGTTGCATCTGTAATATTCAGATTCATTGTTCCAAATGGAGTAGTGAGTCTACTTCCATCACTAATCTCACCGGTAACTGTCAGACTTCCCTTATTATCGTTGCCATTTATTTTCAGTGTGTATTCCTTCTCGGCATCTACGTAAAAATAAAAGTTTTCGCTTATTGTATTTTCACCATATAGTAAAACTGTAAGGTCACCATTCTCACTCTTAATCTTCTTAATGGATGCATTATTCATTACAAGCTGATTTGTTGTACTGTCATAATACCAGTTTTCACCTTGATATATTGCAGCTTCGTTATTGTCAATTCCATCATCCTGTAACTTGCCCTCTATGATAATTGCTTTATCGTCACCACTGCTCTCTGTTACAGTCAGCGTCTGAGGCATACTTTCTGCTACAGTTGTTTCCGTACTTCCGCTTGTTTCCTCTGCTTTTACGACTTCTGCCTCCGGCACAGCAACAGTTGATATAAGCATCAATGCAGCAAGAGCCAATGCAATTTTCCTCTTAATACTGGTTTCTTTCATAAACTTCTCCTCCTTGATCAACTATCATCTATCTAAAGCTATTTTTATTACCTTTATGTTTCCCCCCTATAATCAGAAGATAACAGACCAACCTCCCTTCCCCGGCTGACTGCCTGATGCCTGTTTTGCACTTCAAGCTTTCGGAAAATATTGTTTGAATGAAACTTCACTGTTCCTGTCTTTTTTCCAAGCCTGTCTGCAATCTCATCATTGCTGAGTCCCTGTGCCATAAGACACAATACTTTTTGTTCCATATTTGTCAGATGCTCATAATAATCTTCCGGTGATTTCAGATAATCCGGGAAATGACCTCCGACCTCTGCAGCCAGTTGCATTACCTGTTCTGTAAAGTCATCAGTTCCATTTTCCTTTTGATAAATCTTTAAAATCTGTACTATGCAGTTTCCCTCATCTGCCAGCAGGCGGATGTATTTATACTTTTTCGCCAGCCCGAGAGCTTTTTTCATCTCCTCCAATGAGTGTTTTTCATCCTTTGCCTTGTGATAAACGATGGCTGAAAGCATATAACACTCGCACAGATCCATATGGCGCTTTCCCGGTATTAACAATGTAATAAGCTGCTTTACCAGCACATGTGCCGCCATGTATTTTCCTGTCTGTATATAGCAGCGTACCTTGATGAGGTAAGCATACATATCCATCATATAAATATCTTTGTTCTCATCCGGTGCCGTCTTTTCAAGCCAATCCACAACCTCATCCATCCTGCCGTCATAACATGCGGCAAGACATTCCAAAGCATCTAAACTGCTCGTCAGCTCCTCCCAGCCTGTTTTTGCGATTCTTTCCCTGATCTTTTCCGCAAGCGGCTTCGCAGCCTTCGTCTGACCGTTTACCAGAAGTATCCGCATTTGAAGCGCAAGTGCCACGAAAAGACATCGCATATCTTCTTCCTGCTCCATGAGAGGGATCGTGCCTGTTACAAGGATCAGTGCCTGAAAACATTCGTTATTCTGGTACTGCCACTCGGCAAGGGCAATCTCATATACACCATTTCCACCGCTTCCATACAGCTTATGAACGGTTTCGGAAATCGTGTCCTTGTATTTGGAAAGATATGGTCCGAATCTCGTAAAATCCCGAAAGCCATTTAGCAGGCTCGGGCGGCACGCAGACAACACAAGGCTCCGCACCGGTACTGCTCCCACTTTTACGAGGGAATATACGATTCTAAGGAACATCGTATCATCCACATATGGCATAACCAACTCCGTCGTCATGCGGTAAAAGTCCCTGTCTCCAAGGTTTTCTACCTTAAAGTGTACTGGTGTCTCTCCCAAGATATCAACATATGCTTTTGCCTCATCCAGCCTGCCCGCCAGTGCCGATAAAAGTGCAAGGTGACATACCAGCATAGGATGAGCCTCTATCGTCTGTCTGTCCAGTTTATAAAACCAGCTGCGGCAGTCCCACAACACCGGCATCGCAAATGCATGTCCTAAGAACTCCTCTATGAGCGTTTCCGTCAGGTGTCTCTCTTTTTCTGCTGCCTTTATGATCCGCAGCATGTCTTTTCTTGTCCTCGGATAAATCGATTTTGTCTTTCCTGCCATGTTTCCACCCCTGATAAATGCACCTTTTCATAATTAAATTTTATTATAACATCCGTGCTTGTTCAAGCAAACTTATTCCTTGCCAAAACCAAACTTTAAACTAAACTTTTTCAACTTAAAAATAGCCATCCGGATGGTTAGTCCTGATGGCTTATGTGATAATATTGTTGGATTATCATTTATTCTTTTTACTCCGTCTCCCTCAGCCGCTCCACGATCGTCTGCTTTCCAACCACACGATAGACCACAAGCGGAACCCCCGCGCCGATCACGGTAAAGATCAGTGCCGCAAGCACGACCGGTCCGATGGTATACTGAAACCGGAAAAACCAGAACATTTTTTCAATCATCTTTCCCATAAACGGCTCAGATGCCACAACAAGAATAAGCGAAATGACAACCGCCGCAAACGTATACAACAGTCCCTCATACACAAGCATCCGCTTTAGCTGGCGTCTGGTCATTCCAACCGACTGCAGCACAGCAAACTCCCTGCGCCTTGCAATCATCCCCGTGAGGATGGCATTCAGGAAATTTAATGTTCCGACCACGGCGATCACACCGGAGAGAACACCTCCAAGCAGCAGAAACATCCCACGGAACGAATCAAACTCTTTTTCGTAGGAAAATTTCGATTCATAGCTGTACAGCGGCTCGACCTGTTCCGTATAATTTTTCAAAAAACTTTCCATTGCTCTTGCACTCTGATTGTTTTTCATATCAAACATCATATGCATGACATCTTTTGTCCCGGTATCTTTGATAAACGTATCGCTTCCAAGCACAAACTGCGGCGATCCATAATACCGGCAGCTCATCGCGGAAGGCACCAGAATCTCTGCCACCACCGTATAGGTTTTTTGTGTATAATCATCTGCTTTCATGACATAGGCATCTTCATAATCGTCAACCTCATCCTCCGGGATCTCTTTTCCACTCTTTGCGTCAAAGTATTTCCAACTGTTTACGTACCTGAGTGTCACCTGATTGCCCACCCCGGCCCAGTTACTGTGATCAACTTTTTTGTTATAATCATCCTGCATATAGACTGCTGCAATGGCATTCTCCTGATCCAGTGACGCGACATCGCCTTTGAGCACCTTTACTTTCTGAAGCGGGAATGCATCCATTCCATACAACTGAATATCGTCATAATAACTGCCATCATCTGCCTGTTCCTTCCAATTGAAATAACCCTTTTCCTGCTCTTTTGTCATGGTATCTCCCATGGATGTAAAATACGCCAGCATATCTTTTTTCTTTATTTTTTCTAAAACCCGGGTTGTCTGTCCGTAGACACATCCACTCTCTTTAACGCCATTTTGCGCGAGCACGGTCTGCATTGCAGAATCTTCCACCGCTTCATCGGAAGAATGAAATCCTTTCTGCACGTTAAAATAATCCGCATTGGCAAACACAAAATCGCTCACACAGAACTTTTTTAAATACAGATCCATATCAAATCCATTTGCAAACATAACGGTCATATTTAAAAGAACGACCGCAAGGGAGAGGGAAATGACAACAAGAACGGTCTTCTTCCGGTTCCGTCCCACGTTTGCCCATGCCATACGCCCCAAAGATGCCGGTTTTTTTGCCGCTTTTGCTTTTTTTCTGCCACAGTCTGCCTCCGTATAGCGCACCGCTTCGACCGGGGATACCTTTGCAGCGATCCTCCCCGGCTTATTGCAGGATAAAAATACGGTGACCAGTGAAAAAAGTGCTGCTCCCACAAATACCCACGCATGCAATTTTATAACCGTCGTCGTGTAAGTCGTCTGTGCCATGACAGCCGGTGTCAGTCCCACGCCGATTCCAAATCCCAGAAGAAGTCCCACCGGAATTCCAATGGCTGATAAAAGGACTGCCTGCAGCCGTATGATCCGCTTAAGCTGCCGCCCGGTCATGCCGATCGTTTTTAACAGTCCGTAGAAACGGATATCGTTGGTGACAGAAATCTGAAACACATTGTAAATGACCAGATAGCCGGTAAATACAATGAGCACAAGCAATGCCACAATGGCTGCAATGCTTTCCGGATTCAGATTGCTGCTCGACTGCGCACCGGTATAGCCCCAGTTTACACCAAATGCAATATAGCCCGGTTTTGAAGCATCTTCTGACTGAAATCCACAGTCTCTGATCACCTGCCGCATATCTTTTTCGATATGAAGTGCATTCCCAAACATAACGTCAAGTGACCATTTTCCACTCTCTTCATCCTCCCCGATCTCCACATGCTGCAATGTCTTTTTCACATAACTTTCCGGCACGATCACATTGCTTGCCTGGGAAACTCCGTTGTAATCCCACCAGCCGGAGAGAACAAACTCCTGCGTCACCGTTTTCGGTTCTGACTGACCTCCTCCGATCTGATACGTCACGGTAAATTTGGTGCCGATTTTTGGCTGTACTCCTAACAGTTTTAACACCCGGGTATCTGTCATCGCCTCATTGCTTCCCTCTTTGGGACGATGTCCGTGCGTTGGTGTGCAAAAATAATGTTTTACTTCATGCGCATCCATATAGCTGACTTCCACCTGTGTCTTGCGAAATGCATCCCCGGTTCCCATTCCTAAAAACAACCGCGCACCTGTCTCCCGAATGAGCGGATCTTTTTTTAAGGTTTCCATCTGTTCTTCCGTCAGTTTCTTAAAAGACCCGTGCGCATCGCCTCCGACCATAAGAAAGTTGGACTGCTGGAACGAATCGTTGATGGAAATTGCAATCGTAAACAGCGCGGTAAACAGCATCGTGGTCAGCATAATTGCAATCACGGCAATCAGGTTTCTCATTTTAGAAGCCCGCAGACTGCGCACGGCAACGGTACGCACACAGGCACGGTTTTTTACCTGCATCATAATGCCTCACCTGCTTTCCCGGTCACAATCCGTCCATCCTCGATACGAATGATCCGGTCTGCGAGCTGTGCGATCTCCTCGTTGTGTGTGATCATCACAATGGTCTGCGCAAATTTGGTGCTGGTCGTTTTGAGCAGCCCCATCACATCCTGTGAGGTACAGCTGTCGAGATTTCCGGTCGGTTCATCTGCTAATAGAATCGCCGGTTTGGCTGCAAGTGCCCGCGCGATCGCCACACGCTGCTGCTGTCCTCCCGAAAGCTGGTTTGGCAGCACGTTTAATTTTTCTTTCAGTCCGAGTGCCTCTGCAATCTCCCCGATAAATGCATTGTCCACGGTTTTTCCGTCAAGCTGCAATGGCAGCACAATGTTTTCATAGACAGACAGCACCGGAACTAAATTAAAGGACTGAAAGACAAATCCGATTTTTCTTCTGCGGAAAATCGTCAGTTCTTCATCCTTTAATGCAAAAATGTCCTTGCCGTCCACATAGACTTTGCCGGATGTTGCCCGGTCGAGTCCGCCAAGCATATGTAAAAGCGTCGATTTTCCCGATCCGGAGGTTCCTACCACCGCGACAAATTCTCCGTTTTCCACCGACAGGTTTACCCCCGCCAGCGCGTGCACGGCAGTCTCCCCCGTGCCATACTGTTTTTTCAAATCTCTGGTTTCCAAAATGACCATCCTGTAATCTCCTTTTGCTCCTGATTTGGCATTTCCTGCCTTCTTTTAAGATTGTCGCACAGAATTCTTTCGAGAATCTGTCCCGGAAACAAAAGATTCTTACAGTTTTGACACAATTGCCGTTGGAAAATACAGCCCAAACGTTGAGCCTTCCCCCTGCGTGGACGAAAGCCGGATATATCCGCCCTGCTGCTGCATGATAAAACGTGCCAGATACAGTCCGATCCCCACACCGCTCTTTTCGGCAACCGCGTTTCCCCTGTAAAAACGCCCAAATACCGCCGCATGCTCCTCCTCACCGATGCCGATTCCCGTATCCTTCACTTCCACGCAGGCAAACAGTTCATAGGAACAGAGTTTTATGGTAATCCCTCCTGTGTTCGTATATTTGATCGCATTATCGAGAATATTTCCCAGTGCTTCCATGGACCATTTCTTATCAAAGTACGCATAAACCGGTGCGTCTTCCTCTGCTTTTTTCGTCCCGGAAAACGCAATCGCAAGTCCTTTGGCGGCTGCTTTTTCCCGGTAACTTTCCATACCGTCTACGACCAGTTCTGTCAGCGGCTGCCGGATTGGATGCAACACAAAAACGCCTGTCTCAAGCCTTGAAAGTTTGACAAGCGCATCCATTAAAAACTGTAATTTTTCACTCTGCTGCCGCAGCTTTTTTACGGAATCCTGTGCTACTTCCCCCAGCGGTTCTTCCTCCAGCAGTTCCGTATACAATAAAATATTTGAAAGCGGCGTCCGCGTCTGATGGGAAATATCCGCAATCAGTTCTTTGATTCTTTCCCGCTCCGCATCTATGCTTCGCACCGAAAGTTCCGATGCCGCCAGATACTGCGCCAGACGGTTTTCCAGCGACGACTGCCGCGACTCATCAAATGTGGTCTCGGAAAAGGTGCCGTTTATCGCCGCCTCAAGCATATCGGAAAGTCCATTCATCACCTGTTTCTGCCGGTGTCTGAAGAAAAGTGCTGCTGCAAGCACACTCCCTGCCGCAAGCAATATAATTACAAAATATCCGATCATACTTCCCATACATATCCGATCCCATACACGGTCCGGATCTGCTCCTTTGCCTGTAATTTATCCCGCAGCCGCTTGATGGCAACCGAAAGCGCGTTTTCATCCACGTACACCGCGCCATCGATCCAGATGCGATCCATCAAAGTTTCCCGCGGCACGGTCATCCCCACATGCTGCACAAGAAGCGCCAGAAGTTTCTGCTCGGTTTTACTTAACTCCACTTCCTGTCCGCTTACGGTAAAACGCATATTTGTAAAATCAAACTTCCAGATACTGCCCTCCCAGATCTGTGTATTTTTTGCGCTTTCTTTCTGCATCTGCGCCGTCCAGTTCCGAAGCTGGGTGTTTACCCGCGCCCGGAGTACCGCCAGACTGAACGGCTTTGTGATGTAATCATTTGCTCCCTGCTCCAGTCCGCTTACAATATCCATTTCCAGATCGTTTGCCGTAAGTAAGATCACCGGAAGATCCGAGGTTCTGCGGATCTCCTGCAGCAGATCAAAACCGCTTCCATCCGGCAGATTTACATCGAGAATCAGCAGATCTGTCTGGTTCTGATGCAGATGCTGTCTGGTCTCCTGTATATTTTTACAGCATAGCACCTGCCGGTTTTTCTCCTGTAATGCGCGCTGCAGTCCCTGTGCGAGTGCCATATCGTCTTCCGTGATCAGAAGATGCATGATTTTTTCTTCCATTGGTTTCTTCCTGTTCTGTTCATGTTGCGATTTTTGTTCTTTCAACAGTATATAACAGAGCACACGGACTGTCAGCCTTTTTCTTAATACTATTACTATTTACCCCCCACTTGAAAATCTGTGAAAAAAGGACTATAATCGCAGCCGTGTGCAATGCACACAAAATCTATGGGAAAAGAGTATATTTCATTATGGAACAAAAGAAAAAAAAGACGAAGCTTAACGCTTATTGCTTTTTATCGTTTTCAATCACACAGGAATGTTCTTTCGTCTTCTTATCATAATTGATTCCTACGAGCAGAATATTTCCTGTATACGGCTCTAACGATTGCGGATACTTTCTGTCTTTTATCTGTTGTAAGGCGGTATCCGCAGTTTTATTCCATTTCAGTTCCACAACCAGTGCCGGATAATCAGCTTTATATTCCGGTTTTGGAATATAAACAAAATCCGCAAAACCACGGCCGGTCGGCAATTCCCGGACGGGTTTAAAATAATACTGCATGGAACTTAAGTATGCGATCGTAAGTACACTGCTGAGCGAATTTTCATCATGGTACATAATCGTTGAAGAATACCCGGTATGAATTTTCTCAATCCCCTTTGCAACCTCCATTCCATCTTTTTCCAGCGTTGCATCTAATAACGCTAACGATTCTTTTTGAAATGTCATCATCTCATTCCAACTGGTACGTTTCACTGCATGATTTAACTCGTGCCGGATTTCTTCATTCGGAATAAAAACATGTCGGCTGTCCTGATCATAAGCCAGATATCCCAAATGAATCAGGTACGTAAGCACATCATCCCGATTTGCAAAACTTACCGTGTCATTCTGAAAGGATGTCACATCCACTTCTACGGATGCGCCCGACAACATCTCGATAATTGCAGATTTCAAGCCATCAAAATCCATGTTGATCAGTGGCACAATTGCCTCATAGCTTCCGGTATTTGACCAATAACTTTTATACTTTCCATTTAACATGACACTGACAACGGCCTTCGGATTATATACCTGATAATTCTCTAATAAATAGCCATCATACCAGGATTTCACCTGTTCATAACTGCATCCGTATTGTTCACACAGTCCGTGGACTTCTTCTTCTGTAAACCCGACGTAAGGAGCCATCCGTCCTGCATCGAGCATGGTAAACTCTTCAAAATTATTAAGTGCTGACTGCGTTTTTAATTTCTTAATCGGTAAAATTCCCGTCAAATATGCTAACGCAATGTATCTGGAAGGTTCTGTGCCTTTGAACATCCCTCTGAGGAAATCAATATATGCCTCCTGCAATGTATGATTCTGTGCCTCATCTCGAATCAAAACATCCCACTCATCAATGATGACAACAAATTTATTGCCCGTAGCCGCTTTGATATAGGACATTGCCCCATAAGCAGTCCTGACCGCATCCGGAATGATCTGTCCGTATGCTTTCCTCAGTTCCTGTAAAATTCCCTCATTGATATAATCTACAACATGATCTGTATCTTTGGCATCCATCATGCACCACTGTACATCAAAATGGATCACATCATACTTATTAAGATTCTTTTCATATGATGAAACTGTACTTATCTCATAATTTTTAAAGAGCTCTTTGGAATCACAGCCCCTGCTGTAATAAGCGGAAAGCATGTCTGCAGTCATGGACTTTCCAAAACGTCTCGGACGGCTGTTACAAATAAATTTTGATGTGGTATTTATCACCCGGTTGGTGTATTCCATCAAACGGGTTTTATCAATATAAATTTCTGAATTGACTGCCTCTGAAAAAGCCCCGTTATCTGGATTCAAAAATCTTCCCATAAGTACCTCCAAAGAATAATCCGCTATACTATGCATCTAGTATAACGGATTACTCTTAAAAAAACAATTATATTGCCGAGTCCCGATCCCCCATACCGTTTTACTCACACGCAATATAGATGTCCATGCTTTCCCCATTCGTCTCATAGCATGGAATCACTCCACTTTCGATGTGAACCAGCCCATTCACTCTCATAAAAGAATCAAGTGTCTGGTATGCAGACGGTATCGTAACAAACGGATTCTCAAAAGGGGGCTCCACATGAGCTGCCGCATATCTGTGTTTCGGCTGTACTTTTATTTCCAGCCCTTCCGGTTGTATTCCCACCGGAAGAACCCAGACAGCCGTGCTCTTTTGCCACAAGCTGCATATTATAAATCAGGATTGAAATAAACTTTTGAGGCAATGACAACTATTACCGGTAATCCCCGGACACCTCCAGATAACTCCGCTTCCCGCTGATATAATCCGCATAGGCAAGTTCCGGATCTTTTCCGCGAAAAACCGTACAGAGTCCGCACATATCGCAGTCCGCGATACAGGGAAATGTATCTTTAATATACTGCCGTCTTTCCTCTTCTGTTGATGTTTTAATCTCCGGTGGTCTCATACACTCACCTACTTTACCAGTCCGGAGTTACTTCGGTACTCCTCGTTGATCTCGCGCAGTTCTTTCTCGCCGTTAATGTAGGGCTCATAAAAAGCATCCACAGAACCGCCACCGAGATTATCACAACCATTGCAAAAATCACAGGCTCCGCCACACTGGTTTAAGCCTTCCTGTACGATACGGATTCTTTCTTCTCTTGTTGTATCTTTAATCAATATGCTCTTAATCTCCATGGCACGCTTCCTCCTTTGATATGATTCTTACCAGACCATATATAAAAGACAAATTTTTTAATATTTTACTGCTTTACAAATAGGTATCTTCAAACTGGTCTACCGGAATCGGCTTTGAAAAATAATACCCCTGATAAATTCCGCATCCCATCTGGGTAAGCTTATCAATTTGCTCCTTTGTTTCAACGCCCTCCGTGATAACGGAAAGACCAAGTGTTTTGGTGAGTGAAATGATCGTATTTATAATGGACATACTTCTCTCTAAGCGTTCCGGCCGGGTTGTCCTTAAAAATCCCATATCTATTTTCAGCACATCCACGTCCATATCCTTTAGCGTATTAAATGAAGAATAGCCGCTTCCGAAATCATCTATTTCCACCTGAAAGCCGGATTTCCTGAACCGTTCAATCATTTCAAGTTCCCCTGCGGTTCCGGTCATAATTGCGGTTTCCGTAATTTCCAGTTTCAGTGTGGAAGGAATGATTTTATAGGTTTCAACAAGACTGGTAATTGTTTCATATACATCCATATAGTAAAAGTCCTTGGTCGAAATATTTACGGATATATACAGATCATCCCGCCCGGCTTTCTGCCATTGTGCAAGTTTTTGTACGGCAAGTTCCCACACAAACCGGTCAAGCCGGTAAATCAGACCTGTTTTTTCAAAAACTTCAATAAAATCCCCCGGAAAAATCAGACCGCGTTTCGGATGCTGCCATCGGACGAGAGCCTCTGCCCCCAGTAATTTTCCTTCCGATGTCACCTGTGGCTGTAAATACATGCAGAACTGTTTTTCGGCAAGTGCTTTATCAAAATCCCCCACCAGCTGCTTTTCGGCAACGGTATCATGAAATATCGTGTCGTTATAGTATGCAATTGATTTATCATAGTTTTCACCCAGTGTCTTTATTGCAAGATTGGCTTTATCACACATAATGGATACTTCTTCATTCCGGTCTGTGATTTCATAAACACCGACATAAATATGAAGATGATACAGGTCATTGTTAAATGCTTGCCCCATGGACTGTATCGCATCCATAAAATCCTGCTCTTTAAATTCTTCTTTTGGGATGCATATTGCAAATTTATCACCACCGGTGCGTCCATAGACGCTCCCTTCCCCACATTGTGCTTTAAGAAGATCTGCTTCCATTTTAAGGACTTCGTTTCCTTTTTCAAGACCAAAGAGATCGTTGACCAGTTTAAAATCTTTGATATTGGAACAGATCAGCAGCCACTCTTTATCCGGATTTTCATTTAAAATTTCCGATGTTTTCTGGGCAAAATAATTCTTATTATACAATCCGGTAAGCGTATCATGTGTTGCAAGGTATTTTTCTTTTTCAAACGCAATATGTTTCTCCGTATTATCAATCAGATTCAGGAAAAAACCTATATATTCATTCTTTTTATCAAACAGTTTTCTGTATTCGATATCGAAATAATACGTTTTGTTGTCAATAATGGTTTGACCACTCCATTCAAGGGAGGCCGAATTGTTGGTGTCATGTTCTTTTATCCAGCCCTGTACATCCTCCGAGATCCCGGAAAGGGAATCCAGTGAACTGTTAAATATTTTCAATGCACGCTCATTGGCATACACACATTCGTTATTTATATCAAAACATATCACAGCGTTATTCATTTCATTTACAACGATGGACAGTGTTTTATCTACAAGTTCACGCGAAGAACGGTACAGCGTCAGGTAACAGATCAGTATTGCTGCGCATACAAAAAAAGGAAGCGACACATCAATCGGAAATTCTAAAATTCCACATATAAATTTTGATACCGTGATCACACATATTAACACAAGTATCGGCAAATATTTCTTACGGTAAAAATCCGGTATCTGTATAATTTTGATTATAAACGATGCAATAATACAAAATACCAGACCATATGCAAACACATAGTGAAAGTAAAAAATAATGGATTTGTCGGCTACATGATACATATCAAAATTCGGGAATCGCACGGTTTCTATCGTAAATACGTTATGAAAAATTATATTTAAAAACAGTAAAATTCCATCCAGATATGCAATTATGAAACACCCCTTTTTAAACGGTGAAACCTCGTGAAAAACACGCGTATACTGCTGGGAATACTGCAATACATATATCAGCATCAGATCAAAGGAAAACCGATAAAGTGCTTCCATTATATAAGAAAATGTTTCATTTCCTGAAAAAGCAGACAAACCATTGCTAAGGATCATAACAATTGCAAAAATGAGGCATTTCACAATGGAAGATGCCACATCACTTTTTATTTTTCTGGAATATTTGATACAAATAAGAATTGGTACTATCATCAGGCATAATAAGATCATATAAAGTTTATCCATGAAGACGTTAAACCTCCATTTAATAATAATTTCTATAACACTCCTGTTTTAGGGTAACTCCCTTATTATTTATAATAACCTAATTTCACCAGATTGTCTAATATAATTCCATTTTCCCTATCCTGAAATATGGCAAAAAAGGACGATATGATTTCTCATATCGCCCCTTATCGCCCTCTGTATGGTTTTAGACATCTGTTAACCAAGCGCCACCCTTTCTGCATCTATGCCGCTTACAATGATCTGCTCTGCTGTCTTACCATTTTTAAAACGGTTTACTACAGATCAGCTAGTCTTCGTCAACTACCAGATCCGGCGAAATATCTGCGATTACCAGAGCGTCTTCCTTTGAAAAACCTCTCTTCCGAAGATTACGGTATACCGCCAGTCCTTTTTCGTTCTGACCTTCTGCACGCCCCTCCGCACGTATCCCGTCAACAAACGATTTTTCATTATACTCAGTGATACACACGTCTTTCACCTCCGCTCTGTGTTTAAGCAAAAATGTCTTTAAAACATCATGCTCAATACAATAAGTTACCACTGCATCGACAGCACTCTCAAACTCCATGGTTTTACAATTTTTACGGATTTCATTGATCAGCGTCATATAATCCTTTAACGGCCGACAGTTGTTAAGTAAGTCGTCATTTCGCAAATAACAGGGGCTCCATAAGTAAGAGTCCCTGTTATATAATTATATATACCTGGTTAATGTGTACCGTAAGACCGGTAATCCTTTTTGGCTGATCCATCAAGCGAATACATCAGTACATCTCCATACCGGAAAGCAAATTGTACCTTATGCCAGTCTATCTTCCGCAGCGGCTGATCTTCCATCTTATACATGCTGCAGTAGCCATAATCAACGTTCTGCCGGTTTGTATAGGTAAGATGCGGGGTTGGCGTTTCGCTTTCCTTGCCAAAGATTTCTGCTCCCTCCATCCAGCCCATGCCGGTATCTCCATCGCCCTGGACACTTTCAAACCCGGCTTCAAAGGTCACAATCTCGAAATTGACTACAATGTATCCATCTTTTTTCCAAAAATCTTCTTTATAGTCAATTCCTCCGTTTTCATGCGCGTATTTCGTTACGTCAAATCCTTTTTTGACCGCGTGCACATCAGATGGCAGTGAGTATTCGAAGTACCATTTCTGTTTTGACTTTGTGACCCTGTCAGGATCAACCCCATCTGGAATTACCCCGTCCGGTGCACAGTCCATTCCGATATATGTGGACATACGGGATGGGATGGTAATCTCCCCATACGTGTAGACATCATAAGTTGTGGACCGGATATCTTTTGGTTTGAGTCCTGCGATTTTCGCCTTCTGGTTGAATTCTTCATCTGTTACCCCGGTATATGGGTTTCCAAGCATCATCTTTTTGACATTCTGTTTATCCAGATCACTGCCGACTTTTACAACATTGCGGTATTTGCCATTGATCGTGCCATTGTAGTATAGGTCAACTTCTTCCAACTTTGTAATATCAGATCCATTCACATTTCCCTTATTCGAAACAAAATAAAATGTCGGGTAGATCTTGACATAATCCGTGCCGTGGTAGATATTTCCGATGGTTATGAGGCTCATCCGGGATGTATAGCCCGGTTTTAGCACACCGAGATTTCGCATATAAGGGTGGCTTCCATCCACGGTCGGCAGGGTAAATGCACTTCTTACTTTTTCCCCATTCTGGTTGTTGAATCCCACATGGTATGCAAACCTTTTAAGTTCCAGTGATTTCGGTTTCCGGAAAACGTCGAGCCAGAATGGGTAATCCGAATAGTCGTACATATTCAGATTGTATAAACGCCCGGATACTTCGGCATTTTTGGTATCAACCGCAACATAGTTGGAATTGTCTGCATTAGCACACACTTCTTCCATTTCCAGTCCATCGTTGGCATCACAGTTAATTGCACGTGCCCGGAAATCAATACCAACGGCAGCAGTTTCATTGACCCAGATAGGGAGATAGAACTTTGTGGAATCCTGGTGCAGCGTGATCCACGTATCCGCGTCATAATAGGTGTAATCATCCCCATCGCACATGTATACCTCAAACGGGAATTTGACTTCCCGCGATTTAATGTATTTTGCGTAATCGCGTTCCCCGTATCCCTTCAGCGAACTGTGGTAACCGCTGGTAGGCAGGTTGACAGTAAAATACCGGTCCAGTACCAGATGGTAACAGTTACCCGGTGACACCAGCTGGGTATATTCCTTCGCATCCGTAATCGTCGGGTAACATACGGTAGGGGTATGGATCACAACGTCGTTGATCGGATTTATTTCAATGTCAACATCCGGAATATTCGTATTATAATCAAACGATGGATAAAACTGTACATCACCACTCGAATTGAAGGTACCATTTGATTTTTCCGGCTCAATCAGCAGGTCTGGCTGATAAAGTATATCCCTGTCAATCTGCGTAGATTCCGGGATTCTGCCCGGGGTCGGGGTTTTCTTTTCCACCGGGTCGGCATTCATGATGATCTTCCCATCAAATTCTAGGTAATCATTCATAACGATATACTGTCCGACTGTCCAGCCGTCTGATGGGGATATGCCTATCCTTCCACATGCCATAAATGATACATTTCCGACATTATCATAGGATGCATCCGGTTTTATGGTGACATGTTCATCCGGGAGGGAATAATTCATCACGGTGGCAGATTCTATTCGGTATATCACCAAATAATCAACTTTCCAGTAGGAATATTCGCGCCATACCAGTTCGGTATCATGATCGTGTAATTTTTTCCCATGTTTATCGGTGTGGCTGCAACTGATATAATGGTTAAATTGCTTCTTTCCATATTTCCGGACAAAACGGTATTTATACAGGTAGGAATCCGTAAACACGTTGACATACTGCGTCTCGGATGTCGGAATTCCCTGTGTACTGTCAAACTGTTCATTGTCTCGTTTGTCTGACTGAATTACAGCACTTGTGCTGGCTGGTGTGAGCTTCTCTACCGAGATTACATCCTCATCCTCATGAGAGTCTGGTTTCGGTTTCAGGCTGTTTTTCTTATAAAGCACGTTGATAACAGTACCGCCATTGTAGACTTCAAAAGTCTGACGTGCTGTTTTAAGCCACTTGGTATAGCTGGCAGTCAGGTTTCCATCCTTGTCTGCAAAATTGCAGCTTTTAAAGACCGGGGCACTGGTTTTTGCAACTTTGTTCCGGATGGCTCCATTTTTTTTGCTTTTCTGCTTCGACACAAACGTCTTATACAAATAATAATTTGATGTTTTTCCTTCTCCGGCGCCGACACTTGAAAGACGTGCCGGAAGGCTCTTTGAGGATGTTTTTATCTCCGAAAGGCTGATGTAGTATTTCTTTTCCAGTCCAAGTCCCCGGTCACCACTGGCGATAGAGCCGGAACCGCTGGTGCTGCTCCACTGGTAACCGGTATTCGCTTTATTCAGGTTTCTTGTGGCAGGGTTCTTTTCAATTTTTCCATCATCTGAGTTTGTGACAGATAAAACCAGTTTCCATTTGCCCTCATAACTTTGGTAATAATTGATAGTAACCGGTGCTTCGACCTTCTTGTACTCAACCGCAATATCATACCGTGCCCGCCAGCCTTCGTTACAGCTGGCCGGCCAGCCGATGCCATACCATGTAGATCCGTTTACCCGTCTCGTGTTACGTGTGTTCGACATCTGCTTATAGGTATAGCAGCGTTCGGTAACGTTGCGCTTTGATCCGCCTTTGCTGATCGAGTATCCCTGCAGCACACCCTGGATATATACCTTGCCACCATTTTTCTGCAATGTTTTCAGATTTACACCGGCTTTGTCACACATGCTGTTAAAGACGTCTTTGGAGATGGTAAAAGTAGTTGTGACAATTCCGGTTCTATCTGTTTCATCTTTTTTCGAACAGCCTTTTGGAAGCTTATCAAAGAAAACACAATCTTTTGCCTTAGTGCCTTCCTTTCCATTTCTTCCAGTTGGATCACTGGTGACATACAATCCTACTGTTTTCCATCTGGTACCAGATGATGCGCCTACGGCTTTCACGGAAAATTTCAAATTACCAGCAGTATCAATATCAGCGGTTTTGCTACTTCCTGCTGAAATACTATTGTTTGCTGCATAACCAAGAAACGGTTCCACGAATATGAGCAAAAACGTTAATAGCATTAAAAACGCTATTTTTTTCTTTGCAACTATCATACAATATCCTCTCTTTCCTATAGTAAAAAGAGAATACACATAAATCAATGTAAAAAGTCAAGCCTAAAAAGAAGAATCCAGAAATGATTCTGGATTCTCCAGACCGTAGACAAAGTGCTCCGAGAAACTTCCGTTTCTCGGAGCATTTTTCTTT
>ERZ831773.1423-NODE-1423-length-25215-cov-3.651510_pt1 | contig 25215 bp, 25 predicted proteins | sample MGYA00519696_ERZ831773 | MGnify/ENA primary metagenome ERZ831773 (study PRJEB31850, sample SAMEA3708720) | human gut metagenome | biome: human gut; feature: human-associated habitat; material: faeces | place: China | collected 2014 ...
AAAAGCAAAATCTGAATCCAGTGATTTAACCGGATCGCTGAAAGGGGTTGCTGATACCGGAAAGTCTTTTTCAGATATTTTTGGTACCGGAATGGATACTTCTGGTTTGGAAAGAATTGTTGAGCTTACCGGTAGTGTTCGCGATCAGAGTGCTTCTGGTAGGGAAAATAGAAGTGATTTGAAATATCCAGCTCAGGAATTTGAGACACTTGTTGATAAATTCAAGGATTCTTCGCTTGGAGTCGATTTTTCTGGAATGGACTCTAAACAGCTCCAAAGTAAGCTTGCTGAATATGAGAGGGCTTATGAAAGAATTTGGCAGTCAATTTCAGATATTCGTGAATTAGAGGGCACAGATACTTTAGGTGGTAAAGACTGGTATAAAAAAATCATGCAGATGAACCAGTATTCCAATGCCATTGATGAAGCTACTGAGGCTCTTAAAAAATTGCTGAGTGCCAGTTCAGGAGACGCTCCAATAGAGAGTTTCAATGAAAATGATGTTTATAATGATTCCGGTTCTGATGTTTCCAGAACAGAGCCTACTTCTGGAAAATTTATGGGTTATGATCCAGATGCAATGAAAGCTGTTTTTGGTGAGGGTGCTGAAAAACTTCATAACTATAATGATGTCATGAAACAGTTCGGCGGGACTGCTTTTAAAGCTTTCAATGAACTTAATGATTCTGTAGGCAGAATTGATTCTTCAAAGGTGAATACATTTGAAGAGCAGATCAAGAGATTAAAGAAGCAGTTAGCAGAGCTGGCGCATCAAGGATTTTCACAAGACGACCCAGAGTATGACAGAGTAGCTAGGAAACTTGCAAGAGTTCAGGTTGCGAAAAAACAGTACGATCAGGAAATGCAGAAAGCTGCGAAAGCTGATTTGGGTGTTGATGAAGCACGTGCAACCGGAAATGCGATTGAAAATGCTACGAAGAAAGCAAATATATTCAAAAGAGCAGTAAGCGGAATAAAAGGTGTTGCCAACAACATAAATTCCGTAAAAAAATCATTTGATAAAGTTGGAAAATCAATTCAAAATGCGAAGAATCTTGCAAACAAAGCGATTCATCCGTTCCGTACATTGAAAGAGCTTTTTGGCGGTTCTGATGGTGGCAACAAAAGAAACGGAATGTCATTTGGAAGAATGATAGGTTCATCCATTATGTTCTCAACCATTTTTGGAGCTATTAGTCAGATTAAACAGGCTGTGAAAGAGGGTTCTGATAATCTGGTGCAGTATAGTACAGAATACAATAAAAGTATTTCTGGTATGGTTTCATCTTTACTGTATTTGAAAAATGCGTGGGCGGTTGCGTTTGCACCGGTTGTTAATGTAGTCGGACCGTATATAGAATCTTTCATTGATATGCTTGCCGGTGCGCTGAATGCAGTTGGTCAGTTTATGGCTGCGCTTACCGGAAAAGGTTTTGTTGTACAAGCTAAAAAAGCATGGAAAGATTACGGCGCTGGACTTGATACAACAAAAGATAAAGCAAATGATACTGCAAAAGCAATTAAGGATTTACAGAATTATACTCTCGGCATTGATGAATTAAATGTCATTCAGCCGGCAGATAATTCCGGCAATTCTGGTAGTGGTTCTGGCTCTGGTGGAAGTTCTAGCGGAAGTCCATCTATCTCAGATATGTTTGAAACGATAGAAGTTCCAAACTCTATGAATAAACTGGCTGATAAGTTCAAAGAAGCTATCAAAAATTCCGATTTTACCGATATCGGAAAGATGCTCGGAGATAAGCTGAGTTCTACAATGGAGAGTATTCCGTGGAAAACGGTTTATCGCAAAGCTGATAATTTTGGAAAAGACTTGGCTACATTCCTTAACGGATTGATTTCGCCACGTCTTTTTTATGATTTAGGGGTTACAATCGCCAGTTCAATTAACACGGCACTGCACGCTGAAAATTCATTTGCAGTCAATTTCGATTGGAGAGATTTTGGAGATTCACTGGCTGCTAGTATTACCGGATTCTTTGAGACTTGGGATGCTAGGCTTACAGCGGAAACATTCAGTCATTTTGGTGAAGGTCTTCTTGAAGCAATTACTGGTTCCATAGATGGTATGGCAGAGGATAAAACATGGGAGAAAATCGGACAGAAGATAGTTGATTTTATCTGTGGCATTGATTGGAAAGGTCTTGCGTGGGATTTTGGAGAATTCTTTAAAGCACTGAAAAAAGCACTCATCAATTTCCCGAAAGACTTCAAAACAGGAATAATGAAAGGTCTTTTCGAAGCAATTTTTGGAGATGGACTTTCAGATAAAGAACTGAAAGACTCTTTGGGAATTTTTGATAAGGTGAATGAACTTTGGAAAAAGACAGATAACAAGTTTTTTGAAGCTGGTTACGGAGTGATATATCAATCACCTAATCAATTGTCTGGATTATCTGACAAGGATATTGAGAGTGCAAACAAAGCAGCAATAGAAAACTTTAGTAATATCGGAGATTGGTTCAAAAAAAGAAAAGAAGATATAGAAAACGCACAAGGTGATATTGCTGATTGGTTCGCAAAAAAATATCAAGATGCAAGAACTGGAACAGAAAATGCATTTCAGGACATTGGTACTTGGTATGCAGATAGAAAAACCGATGTAAAAAATGCACAGAGCGATATTGCTGATTGGTTTGGAAGAAAATATGAAGATGCACGTACACGCGTGACTGATACATTTCAGAATATCGGTGGATGGTTTGGTCAGAAGAAAACTGATATTCAAACCAATATGGATAACATTTCTGACTGGTTTAATACGAAGTTCAAGGGCGCAAGAGGTTATGTTGCATCTGCGTTTCAGAATATTGGTTCATGGTTTGGAGATAAAAGAACAGCTATTCAGAATAACATGGGTTCTATTTCAACATGGTTTAGGGATACTTTCCGAAAAGCTTATGATGGAATCACTGGTATTTTCGATAAAATAGGTTCTTATTTTCGGGACATTGGTAACAAAATCAAGACACCAATTAGAGATGCGCTGAATGGCGTTATTGGTGGCGTAAACTGGGTACTTGGAAAACTAGGATCTGGAAAAACATATCCGTATGTGAACTTTGCAACTGGTACTGATGGTGTAGCGCATGACACGCTTGGTGTTGTCAACGACCAAACCGGAAGTACATACCGTGAGTTAGTGCAGTTTCCGAACGGGAAAACAATCATTCCTAGAGGTCGTAATGTAATGTTACCAATGCCAAAAGGAACAAAAGTACTCCCGGCAGACCAGACAAAAGCATTGATGCGGATGCAGAATATTCCTCATTTCAAGAGCGGAATCGGAGATTTCTTTGGTAATGCTTGGGCGAAGATCAAAGATTTCACGGGAGATATTCTTGATTATGTAGAAAATCCGAGAAAGCTTATGCAGATTGCAATTGACAAATTCACGGATTTGACTGGCGCGCTTGAACCTGGGTTATCTATGGCGAAAGGTGCTGTCAACTCTGTATTCGATGCGGCTGTGAATAGCATTAAAGGTCTTTTGAGCAATTTCGGTGGTACGAATGTTAAATATAATCCGTCTGCCGGAGTAGAGCAGTGGAGAAAGCTTGCTAAGAAAGCATTGAAATTGACTGGACAGTACAGTGAATCAAATCTGAATCGCCTGTTGATGCAGATGCAGTCCGAGTCAAGCGGTAATCCTAATGCTATTAACAACTGGGATAGCAATGCAAAAGCCGGTATTCCGTCAAAGGGACTTATGCAGGTCATTGACCCGACATTCCGTAGTTATGCACTTGCACCATACGACAAAAATATTTATGATCCGCTGTCAAACATGATAGCTGCTATTCGATACACGGTATCAAGATATGGTAGTTTAGCACGTGGCTGGAATGGACATGGATATGCTAATGGTGGCTTCCCAATGAACGGCGAAGTCTATGTTGCCAATGAAAACGGATTTGGTTCTGAATATATTGGAAGCATTGGAAATCGTCATGTTGTAGCGAATAACAATCAGATTGTAGAGAGTGTAAGCTCTGGCGTTGAAAAGGCGAATGATGAAACAAATGCACTTTTAAGAACGGTTATTGAATACCAGAAATTGATTCTTAAAAAGGATACAAGCGTAAATATGGATGGAAAAAGAATGGATAAACAGATATCAAAGGCACGTAGAAATACGGGCTTTTCTTTTTCGCCAACGTAGGAGGTAGGAAATGGCAGCAAGACATATATCAAATTTTATAATTGTAAATGGCAAGCCGTTTCCTGCACCGAAGCGTTATCCCAATATGGTGGTGACTACGGCAGTAAATTCAGCCAGAAATGCAAATAACAAGGTTGTCGGTCAGAAGATTGGAAGAGACAATTATAAGATTGACAACCTGGAATGGGCGTACTTAGATGCGGAAACATGGTCAGATATGCTTAAAGAGTTCAAAAAATTCTTTGTAACAGTAAAATTTTGGGATATGGTTGAAAACAACTGGATTACATTAACGATGTATCCGGGTGACAGAACAGCAGATGTGTTTAAATATGATAAAGCCGGTAGACCAGTGGCATACATAAACTGTAAAGTCAACATTATTGATTCGGGGTGGTAGAAATGTTTCAGACTTCTAAAGAATATAAAGAATCGATGAAGCGTCCAATCCGTAATGAATCGTATATGAAGATACAGCTTGGACTCATAAATCAAGAAGCGCAACAATCAGCAGAACTGGAAAATACGGATTACACTACTTTTTCTGATCCGAAATCGCTTTTTCGGCAACATACAGTTAAGAGATATGCAACCTACGAACAGAATATGTTTAAGGCTGATGGATCAATGTACTTTTTGCCAGAGAATGCCGAAGAATATTGGCTTGATGGATATACGTGCAATGATTTGTTTTCTGGTGAAATGCATATAAAATTTGATTTTGGTTGCGGAAAATCAGATATTAAAGGTCTGACAATTAAGTTTGGAGAATGCTATCCTACAAATTTTTCAGTAGTTACTGATGATGGTACATCTGTTGATTTTAAAAATAATAAGCAGATTTTCAAGACAGATACCGTGTTTGATAATACGGCATACATTGAGCTTATTATTACTGAAATGAGTGTTCCGAACAATAGAGTTAGAATTGATTATATTCAATTTGGTCTTGGTTTAGAATATGACAATGAGTGGATTCTTGAAGCAAGTAGCAAGACAACCATTTCATCTATCAATGATGATTTACCGGAATCGGAATTTGATATCACTCTTCACAATGACAATCAGCTTTTCAATGTTGATAATCCAGCATCGGAAATCAACTTCTTGGAGAGTGGACAGCGATTGAATGTAACTGTTGGGTATCTGCTTGATAGCGGAAGTATTGAATGGCTTCAGATGGGTTCCTTGTATGTATATGAATGGAGTGCATCTGATGAAAAAGCCACTATTAAAGCTGTGGACGTACTGAAATTCCTTGAAGATGATTATTACAAAGGTCAGTATTACGAAAAGGGAATCTCATTGTATGATCTGGCAGAACTTGTGTTTGCTGATGCTGGTGTTGGAAATGATGATTATTATTTGGACACTTATTTAAAAAAAGTCACTGTTTATAATCCACTTCCAAAGGTGAAGCACAAGGAAGCATTACAGATCATAGCGAATGCCGGAAGGTGTGTGCTTGATTATGACCGTTACGGAAGAATCCGTATTCATTCGTTATTCCAACCGAGTATGGAAACAACATCAAATGGAACTACGTATTATTCTGATATAAAAAATGTTGATATCCAGACTCAAAAATCAGATTTTGCAACCTATGAAAAAAATAGATGGTTGGCAGATGGAAAGATGCTATTTCTGCCAAAGGAAGATGTCCAGAATACCGGATATGTAAGTTCTGCTATCAGTGATGAAAACGGTCTGTTTACAGAAAATCCAGTCATCACAAGAACGCTTGAAGCAAAATACAAGGCATATGGTATTTACATTGCATTTGGAAACAAACTTCCAAAGAAATTTATTATACGGACATATGCAGATAATGTATTGAACGATACACTGACAATTCAATCTGGAATCGCAAATGATTTTGAAATCCAATACGATTTCCCAGAATACGACAAGATGGAAATCGAATTTGTAGAAACTGAGCCGAACAGCAGAATCCATGTGGATTATATTTCAATCGGTTCGGAAACGTCTTATCGGATTGAGTACGACGATTTATATTCTACACCTGTTGGGACACAGCTTGATAGAATCAAGAATGTAAGGGTTTCCAGATATCTTTATTCAAAATCCAGTGTTGAAGATGAACTTGCCACGGAAACGCTCACGTATGACGGTGAAAATGCTATTTATTATATGTCTGATGCTTGCTACGGATATACAGTGAGTATCGAAGATGGAAAGAGCGGGCAATTGGCAAATGTTGTATCTTCCGGAGCATATTATGTTGAAATTGCTGTGTCTGGTGTTGTAATTGGTGAGACGGTAAATATAACTGTAAAAGGATATAAGTATAATGTATCTACGTCATATTCTGTTCAGACGGTAAACAATCGTGGTACGGATAAAGAATGGCAGAATCCTATCATTTCTGATGCAGAACATAGTAAGCAAGTTGCTACATGGCTTGCTGATTACTTTTCGTCTGGAATTGAATATGAACTGGACTACCGTGGAGAACCGGCAATTGACTGTGGAGATACGATTGGACAGGAAAATAAGTATGATCCCAATTTAAAGACAATTGTAGAAGAATCACAAATTACATTAAACGCCGGATTACTCGGTGGTGGATTGGTAACTAGGAGGAAGAACAGTGTGGCAAGAACCAAAAATTGATTGGGTTTCAACGGATAGCTTCAATTTTGAGGATTACAACCGAATAAAAAACAACATTGCTTATCTTCGCAAAATGGCATTGCCGTTTTATTCTACAGTACCATTTGAAGATATGGGAGATGATAAAAACGGGTACAATGAATTTCCGTATGCAGAAGAATTTAATCGGCTTGAAAGCAATTTGGAGCTATTAAAAAACAATACATTTATATTTAATAATGAAGAAAGAAAAAATTGGTATGCAAATGAGAAAACTCCTGATTTTGAAGACTTCAATCGAATTGAGCGTATTTGTTTAGATTATTATAATGGATTGCAGAGATATAGACCGCGCAGATTAAACATAACGTTAGGCATGGCAACAACAGATTTGAAAATATAAAGGTAAGAGGTGAAGAAAATGGCATATACACCATTAAGAACGGATTTCAAAGATGATATTTTGGATTCATCGAATTACAAGAGAAAATACAAGCAAGTTGTAAACAGTGATGGTACATTTTCCTTTCAGGATGAAACCACCTATCAACAAGTCGGTAGTGATTACGGAGCAAAAGAGGTAAATGAAGAAAGAAAAGCAATCAATAAGATTTATGAAAATAAACTTGTTACGCTTGATGATGTTGCGCTTGTTACAGAAGAAGGATTCTTTGTAGATGCACTGGCAGTTAAAGAGTTAAATAGCAAATTGGCAAATACAAATACGAATCTTGCAAAAGCCAACACTGTTTTAGAGAATAGGAAACCAATATTCATTGATTCAACGTCAACAGGAAGTGTTACATTTGACACAACCAATTTTTTAAAATCCGGCATTACGTATGCATTTGTTGTTGCAGTAAACTCGAACTTGAATAGTGGGACTTACGCGCAAGAAATCACTTGCAAGTTGAATGATGTTATAATTGGAAAAAACGGGAATTACTACACACTGACATCCATTTTTTCCGGAAAATGTTCCAAGGGTGATAGAATTCATATCACATCATACAAAAATGGTGGAAACTGGACTGGTTGGGGTACTAGATGTATTTTTATTCCACTTTCTTAACACTACACACATATATAACAAAACTGGAAATAAAAGGTAGAATTTGCAGAGACTTGCTTATGACGAACTGATATCTGCATTTCTCTATTGTTGTTAAATTGCTATTTAGTTCAGAATCTCTCTAAAAAGAAGAAAGGAGTAACGATGAATATACTTTTTTTAGACCAGAAAGAACCAATTGAAGGAAAAGTAGTCAAACAGGATGATTCACATATTCTAATTGAGGGGGTAGAGAAAAACACTTCTGGGTTTCAACTACTTACAGACAAAGGATATGTTTTTGGTAAGTATGAAGAGTTTACTACACTTTATAAAGAAGAAGAAAATGGATTTATTCTGTCTAGTGACGGAAGTGTATATGTAGAACCGGAGCCAGAACCAGAACCGGAACCAGAACCGGAACCAGAACCGGAACCATATGAGCCAACTTTGGAGGACTCACAAGAGGCTAAAGTAAATGAAATGAACATGGCACAACAGGGGATTATTGCTGCAGGTGTGGATGTCGTTCTTACGGATGGAACTACAGAACATTTCACTTTGGAAGATCATGACCAGACAAGTCTTGTTGGATTGCAGAGCCAGGTTGCCGCTGGAGAAGAGAACATTCCGTGGCACACATCGGACGAAAGACAGCATTGCAAATTCTATAGTAATGCGGATATGAGAAAAATTACGACAACTGCAATGAACTACGTGACCTGGCACGTGACATATTTTCGTGATCTTCGTATTTATATTCGCTCACTTACAGAGAAAGAAGATGTAGAAAAAATCACTTACGGAATAGATATTCCAGAAGCATACCAGTCAGAGCCATTGAAAGCAATGATGGCTCAGAAATCATGAAGAAATTAAGACCGCTGATTCTATTTCTGATTGGCGGTCTGTTTTATGTGCTTATAGAGCTTATCGCAAGAGGACATAGCCATTGGACAATGTTTATAGTCGGTGGCTTAGCGTTCTTTTTGATTGGCTGTATCAATGAAAAATATCGAAAGATGCCACTGGTTAAACAGATGGCTATAGGCGCGACTGTAATTACCATATTGGAATTTTTATGCGGATGCATTGTGAATCTATGGCTTGGATGGAACGTATGGGATTATAACAATATGCCTTTGAATCTGTTAGGACAAATATGTTTGCCGTTTACAGTATTGTGGTTTTTTTTGTCAGCTGTGGGAATTATACTGGATGATTACATAAGACATTTGCTGTGGAATGAAAAAATACCAAAATATAAGCTTTTTTAAGAAACTTTGCGTCTAAGCACGCACAAACAAAGATAAATGGCGGTCGCGAACGCCAGAAAATTTAATGAATAAATAGGAGAAAATAATATGGCAGTAAAAACAGTTAAATACACTTTTAACGGACAAGTTTATACATTGACTAAAAATGCAAGCACAGGGAAATATGAAGCAACGATTACTGCACCAGGAAAATCAAGCTATAATCAAAGCGGACATAAATATGGTGGATCTGTAACAGCAACGGATGAGGCTGGAAATTCAACAACTATAGATCAAACACATTCTACACTTGGGTCGGGTCTACTGCTAAGAGTTCTCGAAAAAGTTGCGCCAACATTAGCGTTTACATATCCGACAGCTGGAGCGTATATTACAAATGCAGCACCGGCTATTAAATTTAAGGTTACTGACAATGATTCTGGTGTAAATCCAAACACAATTATTATTAAGGTTGATAATGTGGCAGTTACAACCGATTTTACGAAAACAGCAGTAACCGGTGGATACGAATGTACATATACGCCAAAAACAGCACTTGCAGATGGACAGCACACAATTTCTATTGAAGCATCTGACAACGATGGAAATAAGGCAAGTGCAAAAACAGTTACATTTACTATTGATACAATTCCACCGACACTTACAGTTACCAACCCATCAGAAGGCCTTATTACAAATAAACCGTCTCTGGTTGTTTCAGGAAAGACTGACGATGCTACAAGCAAGCCTGTATCAGTAACAATCAATGGTACTGCGGTTTCAGTGAATACGGATGGAACATTCAGCAAGGAAATTACTCTTGCTAGTGGCGTTAATACAATTACTGTTATCGCAACAGATAAAGCAGGAAAAACAACGACTGTAACACGTAAGGTTACGCTCGATACTGCTGCTCCAGTATTCAAGAGTGCTACTCTTACACCTAATCCGGTTGATTGCGGTAAGACGTTTGTTATCTCTGTTGAGGTAATTGATTAACTAGCATGGTTGCAAAGCTGGAAGGTATTGTTAATAGTACGCCAGTAGTTTTTACAAGGGGAAATGGGGATCTGTGGGAAGCCACTATCCCCAAGACTCTTAATGGTGTGTACATCGTAGAACTTACCGCTACTGACGATGCAGGAAATATAGCATATATAGCACGTTATATTCTCACCATAGACATTACAAAACTGAGAGTGAAACTACAGCAATATCCTTATAATGTAAAAGTTAAAGTCAAAGAATATTATGCTAATATCAGAACCGGAAATTATTATGAGAAATTCAAAACCGGAAATTATTATGCAAAATTCAAATAGCGAGGGAGGTATAATATGCAAGCCATATTTGACTTCGGTGAAACAAGACATATACAGCTAGAGGTTTTTTCGATTAAGAAAGATGAATTTACAATTGCATCAGCTTCGTATGAATTGAAAAAAGAAAATTCAGAAGAAATAGAAGCAAATGGAAGTTGTAATATATATAATCACTTAATAGATACTGTAATTGCACCGCAAGAAAAAGGAGAATATCGATTGATAATAACATATAAAATTGCAGATGAGGTTTTAATCGAGTCTGTGAAAGTGTGGGTGATGTAACATGACGCAGCCTACGATTGCTGTTACAGATGTCTATATAACTCCAAACTCGGTCGAGGTGAAAAAAGCATTTAAGATTTCTGTGGGGATTATCGAATTGACAAAGGATAGAAATGCAGTATTACCTATGAAATTGGGGCAAAAATACAGAGAATCAATTAAAGTATAGGTCGTTATGTCTAAAAACGTCCATAGGTAACGAAAAATATCGAATGTTTCATAAACATTACATTATTTGATAAAATGAAATAAAAAATTCAAGTGAGGTAATGAAATGGAGAAATGTGAATTTTGTAGCAGAAAGGTGCTGTTGGGCGCACGTCCGGTGGTACTTGCTAAAGGAGATCCGGTAAAGCGGTTGGAGTTGTGGTTGTTTGGCGGTGAAGTTGACGAACAAAGTGTACTGCATATTGGGGTATCTGATTACGGCGGTGAAGAAAACATGATGGAAATGAATATACCGATTAACTACTGTCCGAGATGTGGCAAGAAATTATAACAGAATAACAGACAAAAGGCAGACTCTTCGGAGCTGTCTTTTTTAATGGAGAAAATATGGATATCAGAGCGAGACCGAGAGGTCTTATTTTTGTACGCAAAATTAAGAAAGAGAGACAGATGCAGTGAAAGAATTTTTGATGCAGACATATACGCTGATTCTTCCTATTGTGCTAGGTTATATCATCTGGCTGTTGAAGAACCAGAAGCATTACAGAGATGCAAACAGCAAGGGAACGATGATTCTCTTAAAAGTAAAATTGTTTGAGTACCATGATAAATATATGGAACTTGGTTCTATCCCACCTTACGCATTTGAAAATTTTTGTGATATGTACGAATCGTATCACGAATTAGGCGGGAACGGAACTGGAACAAAGATGTATGAAGAGATTAAAGACCTTCATCTAAACAAGAAAAAAGGAGATTGATATTATGGAACAGATTATGAATTATGTAAAACCAGAGCTTGTTGTCGTGGCAGTTGTCCTGTATTTTATCGGAATCGGACTAAAAAAATCTGAAACCGTAGCGGACAAATACATTCCGGCAATCCTTGGAGTTGTTGGAGTTGTAGTTTGCGGAATTTATGTTGTTGCAACTTGCGACCTTAAAGGTACACAAAATATCGCAATGGCAATTTTCACAGCGATTGTTCAGGGTGTTCTGGTTGCGGGACTTAGCAATTATGTAAACCAGGTATTTAAACAGTTAAATAAAGCTGAGTAGATAGCGTAAAGACGGAAAGGAGAGATACTTATGGCACATTTATTTATTATCGCTGGTCATGGCGCCGGTGATTGCGGAGCAGTAGGATATGGATATACGGAGGCAGAGCGTGTACGTGCGCTCGCTTCCAGATTATCAGCATTAGGCGGTGGAAATGTCACGGTCGCAGATATGAACCGAAACTGGTACGCAGACAATGGAATCATGAGCCTTAATATTCCGAAAGATTGGCAGATTTTGGAGTTGCATATGGACAGCGCAGGAGCTTCGGCAAAGGGCGGTCATGTAATCATCAATTCTGCTTATAGCGCAGACCAGTACGACACGGCACTGGCAAACTTTATCGGCTCGTTTTTTCCGGGACGTGCAAAAAATATCGTTCCAAGAAGTGACCTCGCCAACCCGAACAGGGCTGCCACAAGAGGATATAGCTATCGACTTCTAGAGAATGGCTTCATTACCAATTCTGGCGATCTGAACAAATTCAACGGTCAGATGGATGATCTGGCAAGAGGTATCCTTAATGCATTCGGCATCGCTACGGCATCTCCGGCAAAAGAGGATTCTGACGGTAAGGTAACAGCTGGTGGAACATCTCAGGACTCCGTACAGCATTACGGTAAGGTATCTTACCAGTCACATATCCGTGACATCGGGTGGGCGTGCTGGCAGTCTGATGGTCGTATGTCTGGAACTACTGGACAGAACCGAAGAATCGAAGCGTTCCGTCTTGTTCCTGTCGGAGAAACAGACGTAGTAGTGCATATCAAGGATGTAGGCGATAAGGAATACAAGAATATCTCCAAAGGCACAATCCTTGGCACCACAGGACAGAACAAGCGTATCGAAGCAATCAAGATTACTGGTAAGGATACGCCATATATCTACAGAGTTCATCAGAAAAACATCGGATGGACAGATTGGACATTTAACGGAAACTGGACCGGAACAAAAGGAAAAGGATTGCAAATTGAAGCGATAGAGATCATGGCTGCTAAATTCCTTGTCAATCCACACGTCCAGAACAGAGGCTGGTTAGGAGAGAGAGCTTGTGAGAATATCATTGGTATTGCAGGACATAACCTTAGATTAGAAGCATTTAAGATTGATCCACTTGGCATGACAATTAAAGCAAAAGCTCATATTGAGGGTATCGGCTGGAAAGATTATGGCATGGTCACAAAAGACACGGTAATCGGCACAACTGGTCAGAATAAGCGTATCGAGTGCTTGTGCTTTGACGGAGATTTTGAGTATCGAGTGCACGTAAAAATTTCCGGTTGGACAGACTGGACGAAAGCTGACGGTGTATCTACACTAGGTACAGTCGGACAGGCATTGCAGATTGAGGCGATTCAGTTTAAATAGTTCGCAACATCTTATAGCATTTTCTGGTTAATTAAAACTTTCCCCAGTAGAAATACTGGGGATTTTTGTTTATAGAGATGTTTTCATTGAAAAACGTGTTATACTAAAGTATAATATGAGAGCATTACTACCGAGGAAAAATGAAAGGAAAAATGAAAATGTCTGGATATAACAATAAAGAGGAAATAGAAAAAATATTAGAAAGTGTCGATATAACCTGCGAAGCTCCTATTGAGGAACCAGAAAGGCAGTATTATTTCATTAAGAAAGCACGCAAATATGTAAAGGAAATGTCTGAAAAGATAGGACGCCCTTTAACCGCGACTACCGTAACCTTTGGTTGTCAGATGAACGCTCGTGACTCCGAAAAGCTGGTCGGTGTTCTGGAACTGATCGGATACAAGGAAGAGCCGGATGAAGAGAAAGCAGACTTCGTTATCTACAACACCTGTACCGTCCGTGAAAATGCGAATCTGCGTGTTTACGGACGTCTGGGACAGCTTGGTGCAAAGAAGAAAAAGAATCCGCATATGTTCATCGGACTCTGCGGATGTATGATGCAGGAACCGACTGTTGTAGAGAAGATCAAGAAGAGCTATCGGTTTGTTGACCTGATCTTTGGAACTCACAATATTTATAAATTTGCAGAACTGATCGTGACAAGATTTGAATCTGAGAGAATGGTGATCGATATCTGGAAGGATACCGATAAGATTGTGGAGGATCTTCCAAGCGAACGTAAATTTTCCTTCAAATCCGGTGTTAACATCATGTTCGGATGTAACAATTTCTGCAGCTACTGTATCGTACCGTATGTGCGTGGACGTGAGAGAAGCCGTAATCCAAAAGATATCATTCGCGAGATTGAAGGACTTGTGGCAGATGGTGTGGTAGAAGTTATGCTCCTTGGTCAGAATGTAAACTCTTATGGAAAGAATCTGGAAGAGCCGATGACATTTGCACAGCTTCTTCAGGAGATTGAGAAGATTGAAGGACTGGAGAGAATCCGCTTTATGACTTCCCATCCAAAGGATTTGTCAGATGAACTGATTGATGTAATGGCACATTCCAAGAAAATCTGCAAGCATCTGCATCTTCCGGTCCAGTCAGGAAGCAGCAGGATCCTGCAGAAGATGAACCGCCATTACACCAAGGAGCATTATCTTGAGGTGGTAAGAAAGATCCGCGAAGCAGTGCCGGATATTTCCCTTACAACGGATATTATCGTCGGATTCCCTGGGGAGACAGAGGAAGATTTCCAGGATACTCTGGATATTGTAAGACAGGTGCGTTATGACAGTGCCTTTACTTTTATCTATTCCAAGAGAACAGGAACCCCTGCGGCAGCAATGGAAGATCAAGTTCCTGACGACGTGGTAAAAGACCGTTTTGATCGCCTTTTAAAAGAGGTGCAGCAGATTTCAGCGGAAGTATGCTCTGTACATCAGGGAACCACACAGGATGTGCTGGTAGAAAGTGTCAACGATCATGATCCGTCATTGATGACAGGACGAATGAGCAACAACCTCCTGGTACATTTCCCGGGAGATGAAAGCATGATCGGTAAGATCGTGACAGTTTACTTAAAAGAGGCAAAAGGTTTCTATTATATGGGAGAACTCTGTAAATAAATCCAATGATTTGTGATAAAATCCAAAAGAAACGCTCATGCTATGTAAGAGATTTGCATAGTGAGGGCGTTTTTTATGGTGAAAAGAGTGAGTAAAAGGGTAAGTGAGATAGTCTTTCTGATAGCAGCAGGGGGAAGCATCTATTATCTGATCGAGATCTGGTTTCGTGGATTTTCTCATTGGACCATGTTTGTGCTTGGGGGAGTTACATTGACATTTTGTAGTTTTCAGGGCGAGGTAATGCACTGGTCTGAGCCGATGTGGATTCAAATTATCCGGGCAGTGCTTTTCCTGACATCCCTGGAATTTGTGACGGGGATTATCTGTAATAAATGGCTGAAGATCGGGATCTGGGATTACCGGGATCAGCCGTTCCAACTGTGTGGTCAGATCTGTCTGCCATTTATGGTGATGTTTTCAGGACTTTTGTGCCTGGCGATCGTGCTTGGAGGAGTGGTGCTCTGGGGTGTATATGGGGAGGAAAAGCCGGAGTTTCATGTATTGTAAAAGGGACTTAAGCATTTTTTGATATGTGAAAAATGACGAAATTAAGATGAAAAGAGTCGTGGGAAACCAAACTCTTTTCATCTTTTTTGTGGATGTTTACAAAAATGAGCATAAATGCATTTTGTTAAATGTAAAATGTTGACAATTTTCGAAGAATTCAGTAAGATACAAGAAAGGTTCAAGATAAAAAACAAGTGAATATAATCATGGAAAAAGGAGGGAAGCAGGAAAAATCGGGGAAAATATAAACTGTTTTTATTGAATGAGAAGTATATGTTATTTGGAGGAAAAATAAAAATGAATCAATATGATGAAGCCTTAAAAAAGGAGACCGCGTTTTTAGGTCAGCCTAGGGGAGTGGGGACTCTCAGTTTTGTACAGCTTTGTTCATCTTTTTCAAGTTACGCAATGAGTGCTATAATGATCTATTACCTGTATGCAAATGCACCTGCAGGTCTTGGATTCGATAAAGCGGATGCAGCACAGTTGATTTCTTTATACGCAACTGTAGTCGGAATGACAACCATCATCGGAAGCTATGTCTGCGATCGTATCCTTGGATGTCGTAGGTCACTGCTTGTAGCCAGAGTTACCGGATTTATCGGTTATACTTTACTTGCATTTCCACTTGGGGTAGTAGGATATGCAGCAGCTATGGGATGTATGGTATTCGGTTCGCTCTTCGCAGGAAGATGTATCGAAACTCTGATCGGTAAATTCTATGATGAGAACGATGGAAGACGTGACAGTGCCTTCACAATTTCTTACGTAATTTCCAACATCGGTGCAGCAGCTCCGGCTCTTGCGGGTGTAATTGCAGCGAAATGCGGATACCACGCAGCATTCGCATTAGCAGCAGTTCTCTCATTCTTAGGTACTGTTGCTTATATTGCTACTTACAAAAAATTCTTCGGAAATATCGGTTTGGAACCGGATGATCCGCTTCCGGCAGATAAGAAACGTTCTTTCGTTGTAAAAATGCTTATTGTTGTTGCTATCGTAGGAACAGCTTTAGCAGTTTCATTTGCAACAGGAAAGCTGAAAATATCTTCCTTTGCAAACGTAGTAAGTACTATTTCTATCTTTATCCCGCTTGCTTATCTTGTCTTCATCTACTCAAGCAAGAAGACAGAAAAGCATGAGAAAAAGAAAGTGCTTTGTCTGCTTCCGCCATTTATTTGTAATGCCGTTACACTTTTGATCTGGACACAGACAATTTCAATCCTTGCTATCTTCTATGAAGAAAAAGTAAACCGTGTGATCTTCGGAGTAGAAATTCCGGCAGCTTCCTTCCAGACAATCCCGGCAATCTTTGCGGTTTGCTTTGGTAGCTTCCTTACTATGCTTTGGACAAAACTTGGCAAGAAACAGCCATTCGGAACAACAAAGATGGGATTCGGAACGATTTTGTGGGGACTTGGCGCAATGATCATTGCACTCCTTTATATCATCTACCCAGGCGATGCAAAAGTAAATGCATGGTGGATCGTATTGTTCTATGCAGTACTGATGTTTGCTGAAGGATTTACATGCCCGATCGGATATTCGATCACAGCAGTAGCAGCGCCAAAAGCCTTTGTAACACAGATGATGACTGTATGGTCAATGTCTCAGTCAGTAGGAGCTGCTCTTAACATGATCCTCGTTAACTTCTATAAAGAAGGAAGCGAAGTGCCGTTCTTCATCGGAATCGGCGCGGTGGTAGCGATTCTGGGTGCAGTTGTACTTGTATTCAGCAAGAAGCTTGCAGAAGGAATGGGAATGGAAAGAGAAGCGTAGGAAGTTTCTCGAGAATAAATCAAATAAATGTCCTCTTAAAGAAGAAATAATAAAAAGTATCAAAAAAAGATCCTTGGCAGGCAGAGATGTCCGGCAAGGATTTTATAATTCTATAACATTTTGCAATAAAGGAGTGTCCTAAGTGCAAAAAGAGCAAGCCTGTGAGGCATAGTGGCTTTTCTTGGGTTTATGTGGAGAACGGGGAAGGAAATGTAATCGAAAAAGAGGAAATAAAAGTAAAGCTCTCTTCTATAATGACGGGAAAAGACAGTTATGTTATACTAAAAAACAAATGATTCAAGATTACTCTTTATCCACTAGAGATGAGGTGAAAGATGGCTAAAGTAAAAGAAAGCGGAATAGGAAGAATGATTTTTGATTTGCGAGTAAAATCAGAATACACATTAAACCAACTCGCTAAAGGTGTATGTTCTGTTTCAGAATTGTCGAAATTTGAATCGGATGAGATTATGTTAAACTTTTTTCAAATAGATAGATTATTTTCCAGACTTGGAAAAACACCTACAAAGCTTGAATACGTGCTTTCAAAAGAAGCTTATGAGATTTATAAACTCAGATATTACATAGAGAAAAATGTTGCAACTAGATCACTTAATAAGGCAAAGTATTATTTAAATGAATATGAAAGTTTGAAACAATCAAAAGAACCTCTGCACAGACAATTTATCGAGATGCAAAAGGCTCAAATTGCATGGATGGAAGAAAAAGATTTTAATGAAATAATAGATTTGTGTGAGCAGGCTATTCATAGAACAATATTTGATACAGATATACCAAAAAATCGTTCTCTGCTAAGTTCGGATGAACTTAATTTAATCTTGTTTTATTGGGAGATAAGTTACGAAGGAGGGAAAGGAAAAGCAACTAAAGAAATAAAAGATGTTTTAACATATTCGGAATATCATTTTGTAGATCATGAAGAATTAGCTCGAGTATATCCTTATGCTGCTTTGTTGGCAGCAAAATATCCTTCTTCTATTTTTAGCAATGATGAGATAGTACTTATTCTTAGAAAGGCAATAGAATTATTAAGAGATGAAGGAAAGCTATTTTTGTTGCCAGAGATTATTAAAGAATATGAAAAGTATAATAACATTATTACAGAAAAAAGTGATTTAACTCGATTCATAAATGCTAGAAAATCTTTGATTGAAATTGGGAAAATATACCAAATCAATTATAATAAATTGCGTTTATTTGAACAAATAAGCCGAGATTTTAAATTGGATTATGAAATAATACGTAAGAATAGAATTGCAGAAAAAATGTCACAAGAAAAAATGAGTGAAGAAGTTTGTACGAGAGAAACATTATCACGAATTGAGAGGGGCGTAACCTGTCCAACACAAAAAAATTTAGAAAAATTGTTATTGAAATTAAATCGCGAAGGAAGGAGAGTAGACACTGAGATTATAACTGATTTTAACGTGTTAGAAAAAAAGAAAAAATATTCAACATATGTTTATCGTTTAGAATATGATAAAGCGGATTTGATTTTAGAAGAATTAAAAGAAGATTTAGATCAAACAATTCTAAAAAATAAACAATACATTCTAGGTGAAGTACTCCGGAGAAAATTACGTGATGGAATTCTTTCATATGAAGAAGCTGTAATTCTTTTATATGAAATTTTAAATTTAACAGTAAATGTGGAAAATATTTTTGAGTATACACTTACCTCATATGAGATCAATTTATTAAATCAGATAGCCATCATATATTCAAAGAACGGAAATATCGATTTGGGAATTGGAATATATGAAGAAATATTGCGTAATCTTGATGAAAGTGAGTTAGAAGTGGTTTTTCGTATGCAGGATTGGGATTTGGTTATGTCTAATCAGGCTTCTTTTTTAGAAATAAATAATCAGCCTCAAAACGCAATAAAATTAACAAAAAATCGTATTAAAACATCCCTTGAAATAGGTAGAGGAATCGATCTTGGAAGGGCATTATCCACTATGGCGTGTGCCTTAGAGCAAGAGAATAAGGCAGAGTGTAAGTACTATTTTAATTTATCTGCTGATATTTTATTCTTAATGAAAAATTATAAAAGATATGAACTGATAATGAAATACTTAGATAGATAAACTTATAAGTTAATAAAAGTCTATGACATTTGTTGAAATAAATATTTTATCAGATATCGTAGAAAAATACATTATATAATGATAATTTAATTCTAACAAACAAAGGAGGAGGTGTATAAATATGGAAATTCTCAAGCAAAAGAATGATAATTTGATTGAAAGAATTAAACATGTTAACATGGCTACAAATGGAAATTGTGGACCAGGTGCTTGTGGTAATCAATGCAGAAACTAATAAGTAATAGAATGTGTGAGTTGGTTATTACTATATAATATGACTAAACTCACACATTTTATTAAAGCATATAGGAAAGCTACTATTTTGAAAATACAAAAATGAGGAATAAAAATGTACTATATAGTTGGATGTCTTGAAGAAAGAGAACAGAATGATATTATATTAAAATCAACATTATATGATAGCGAAATTAAACTATCAGATGAAATATTTAAAAAAGAGTATTATAGTTTAAAAAAGAACGGCTGCAAGAGTTTACATTCTTTTTTAGAAAAAGAGTTAAATATGCAAGGAATGCTATTGAATGAATATGAAATCAAACAAATAACTTCAACATTAACAAAGCATTACAATGAAATATTGTTATTAACTATAATGCCGACAGAATCTTGTAACTTTAGGTGTGCATATTGCTATGAGAATCATGATGATATTGTTATGAATGAAGACATTATACAAGGGTTGGAAAAATATATAGAAAATAGCTATCATCAATATAATCATATAAGCATTAGTTGGTTTGGAGGAGAACCGACATTGTGCAAAAAAACAATTTTAAGAATCAATCAAAAAGTCAAAAAATTGCTTAATTGTGAAAAAAAGTATTCATTTTCCATGACAACAAATTAATTTAGATGCCATACATAGATTGCCTAGTGATATATATAAATTTAATATAATGATTAGAAACAATATTTATGCAGATAATTCCGATTTTACATGGTATAAATTTTTAGATGAAAAATATGGAGATGACGAACGTTTCGGAATTCTTGTGCGACAAGTAGGAAATTTAGGTGGAGATATTGATACGAAAAATATCTTGTCCGAAAAAGAAGGAAAGTTGCTTATACAAAAACATGTTGAATATATAGATAAACTTAGAATTAGATGTGATAACAATGGAATTGAAAAAAATCTTGATATAGGTAGAGGAATGTGTTATGCATCATATAAAAATGGATATACAATTCGAGCAAACGGAAAGGTGCAAAAATGTACAGTTGCGTTTGATTTAGATGCGAATGAAGTAGGATATTTAGATTCGCATGGATACTTACACATAAACGAAGAGAAAAATAAAATATGGTCTGATAATAATATTGCAAAAGATTGTTATTCTTGTAATAAAATCTTTACTTGTTTAAATAAAATGTGCCCACTAAAAAAAGTAACTGACAAAACGTATAAATGTAATGAATACCAAAGTTTTTTTACACAAACTACATTAAACGATTTTTAAGGGAGAGAATAATTGCAAACATATCTAAAAAAATATAAATTCCAGAATCTGCTCATTATTTTAGAGCTGATTTGCACAAACCTGCTGTTGCTTGCAAGTACACTTATCACTATGCGGATGGCAAGGCTGGTTATGGATGGCGATTTTAAGGGAATAGTTATCTGTTCTTTGCTGATAATCGTTATTTATCTGATTCTGCATTTCATGTTTTGGAAAAATGATGTGCATACGACGAAAGTGATTGCCCGCATGAATCAGGATATGAGAAGGGATCTTAACCGTAGGATTCTGGCAGCAGGAACACAGGAATTGGGAGAGAATGACACCGGAGAATATATTTCCTGGTATACGAACAATTTGAAAGAGGCGGAAAATCAGGGATTTTTAAATTTTTATAATGCTGTTGATGCAATCATCAAACTGATTATAGGAACGGTAACACTTGCCATGATTCAGTGGAAGCTGCTTCTGTGCACTGTTTTGACAACAGGAATGGTATATTTATATACTCATTTTTTTCCTGGAGATGTGAGTGAAGAATCAAAGAAAGTATCCGATGAATGGGAATCATTTACACAGATTGTAAAAGAACAGCTGCAGGGGGTAACTGTTCTAAAATACTTCGGACATCAAAAGGATTTCAAAAACAGGATTGGCCAGGCATCAGAGCAACTGGAAAATCAAAGATACCGCTATGTAAAATGTAAGGGTAAAGCATCGCTAAAAATGAAAGCGGTAAACGCACTGGCGGGATTGATTAATAATCTTGTCCTTTTTGGAATGTGTGCCTTTAGGATCATACCGGCTGAAATTTTTTTCGGTGGAGGTAACCTGACATATCAGGTAAAAGATGCAATACTCTCTCTTTCAGAACTTAAGATTGCTTTTGCAGGAGCAAAACCATATTTCGATAAAATCATTTATCAGGAAAAGAACGACAAGAAAAAAGAACCATTACCGCCGGTAAAGGAAAAAATCGAAATCAAAAACCTTGGGTTTTCTTATCCAGGTCATGTAGTCTTTGAGCATTTGAATATGGATTTCAAGATTGGTGGAAAATATGCCCTTGTCGGAGAGAGTGGAAGTGGAAAAACAACGCTTCTCAGATTATTATTGGGACAATTACAGGTAAATAAAGGCGCAGTTTTATTCGATCAGACGGATGCGTGTGCTTATGACCCGAAATCATTCAGTGACCAGATGGCATACATTGAACAAAATGTATTTCTTTTTCACACAACTATTCGAGAAAACATAACTCTGGGAGGGGATTTCACAGAGGAACAGATTGAAGAGGCTTTAAGAAATAGTGCGCTTTATAAAGACCTTAGGCTTTTTGAGAATGGTTTGGATACAGATGTTGGAGAAAACGGAAGAAAGCTCTCAGGTGGACAACGGCAGCGGATTGCTGTTGCCAGGGCACTTATCCATAACCGTAAGATTTTGATCATGGATGAGGGAACTTCCGCTCTGGATAAGGAGAATGCAAAAATAATTGAGGAATCTCTGCTGGAAGAACCGGATATTACGCTGATTTTGGTAAGTCATCATCTAGATAAAAATGAAATAGAAAAATACACAAAGGTATATCATCTTGGAGAGAAGGTGAGCGCATGAAAAAATATCTGATCAAATATAAATGGCAAAACTTCCTTCTTTTTCTGCTTTTAGTTCTTACAAGTGGAGTGTCGACCGGATACGCTTTCTTGCAGATGTATATCGGTAAACAGGTCATGGAAGGGAATTTCCGGATGGTCCTGATCACGGTGGTGTGCAATACCGTTTTGATTTTTGGCAACAGTATTTTGTTCTATATTCAAAATAAATATCAAACCTATCTCATCGCGAAAATGAATCAGGATTTTCGAAACGATATCAGTAATCGGATCATGAGAACTTCCTTTGAAAAGCTTTCCGCTACGGATACCGGAGAGTATTTATCGTGGTACACAAATGATGTTCGCGAAGCGGAAAACCAGGGATTCCAGATTTTTTACAGCTGTATGGAAGAGGCGTTACAGCTGAGCCTCGGAGCAATTTCCCTTTTGTTTATCCGATGGGAAATATTGCTGCTGACAATTGTCGTTTCCGTGATTTCACTTTATACAAGCCGGATATTTGGCGATAAGGTAGAGGAGTATTCAAAAAAAGTATCAGCGGCAACGGAAAAATATACTGACAGAATCAAAGAACAGATTGCCGGATTACCTGTGACACAGGCTTTTGGACTTGCCAAGCGTTTCGAAAGCAAAATTAACGCTTCTGGTGATGAACTGGAAAAGGAAAGATGCAATTTCGCTGAAAAACAAGGAAAAGAAGGCTATAAGGCAATGGTAATCAGCATTTTCGGAATCAATGCGATCAACATGCTGACATTTGTTCTTTGTGTATTACGTATCATTGCACCGGAGGTTATTTTTGGAAGTATCAATCTGACAAACCAGGTCGGAAATTCTTTTGGACAACTTATTTCTTACCGTTTGAAAATGGCTGGAGCACGCCCGTATTTTGCCAAAGCCGAAATGCAATCAGCTGACGAAGAACCGAAGGCAGAAGCAGCACTTCCTTCCTTACAAAAGGAAATCAAAGTTGAGAATCTGTCCTTTTCTTATGGCGAGCAGGAAGTCCTGAAAGGACAAAACCTTATCTTTCAAAAAGGTGGAAAATATGCGATTGTTGGAAAGAGTGGCTGTGGTAAAACAACTCTTTTGAAATTGCTGCTTGGTCAGCTGAAAGGATATAACGGAAAGATCTTATATGACGGAAAAGAACTTTCCTCATATGATGTAAATTCTTTTTACGAGCAGATGGCTTATATAGAGCAGAGTATATTCCTTTTTGACACATCCATTCATGATAATATTACTCTGGGTGATGGCGTCAGTGCAGAAAAATTGGAAGAGATTCTGGCAATGAGTGCTTTAAAAGAAGAAGTCAAAAAGTTCCCGGATGGACTTGAAACAAAAGCAGGGGAAAATGGGAAAAATCTTTCCGGAGGACAAAAGCAGCGGATTGCCATAGCCCGAGCACTTGCCCATGACAGACAGATTTTATTTGTCGATGAAGGCACATCTGCGCTTGATGCTGAAAATGCAATGGTAATCGAGCAGGCACTTTTGGCATGCAAAAATCTGACATTGATCCTGATTACACATCATATGAAAGAAGAAAATCTTCCGCTATTTGATAAGGTATATCATTTGGGAGAATAGAAATTTAAAATATGAAGGGAGGCCGCCCCATGAATCAAAAAGCAGGTGAGATATTTTTTCCAATATAAGATTAACGTATCTTTTGGCACCCTAATCTTATATTGGAAAAAAATGAGTGATAAAAAGGATTATTTTGTTGGAAACGGGGTTTCTTTAATTTTGACCGCTAACATTATTGTATCCTATCCTTCTGATGCAAAATCAATTATCCGTTGCGAGCTTAATTGGAAAACAGGATCTACCATTTATCAAAGTGATCAATACAGCCAGTTTAACAGCAAAGAGCCAGTTTATACCGCAGGAGCCCTCATTTATCTGTTACTTATCATAGTATATTCTTACTTTTATACAGGGATTATCTTTAATGCAATTGAGGTTGCCCACGATCGGTGTATTTATTCATCCAACACTAAAGAACACGTTTATAAATACCCTTGCTGTTCTGATGATCGCCATTGTCGGGGCAGCAGTATACAGGGGAATTGATTATGGAATGACAAAAATTATTTCCCTATTATTCTAAGGACCGGAATACGGTCCTTTTTATATGAATCTTCCATACTGTTTGTGGTTTTTTCAGAACACTAGGAGGTGATTATTTGGTCGATACGAATGTACCTAATAACGGAAAGCTTCTATATGTCCGTAAAGGAAGCAAGCCGATTAATTGGCATATCAGAAAAGACCATGAGAAATCTTGCTTATGAATTAAATATTCAAGTCCGTATTGGGAAAAGAGTCTTGATCCATAGAAAAAAACTTGAGAAATGGATCGATGCACAAACTCGACTTCACTAGGATTTTGTCGTAATCATTGAAAGTAGGATTTCCGGTGCTGGATGAAAGCAAATTCTCGGTTCATATCTTGAAAAGCAATTTAAAATTTGTTAAGATGATACGGTCAATATCTATCCTGGTGAGTTAGAAAGAAAGGATAGGTGATTGCCATGGGAAAGGACTTAAAAGGAAAAGAAATAGGTAAGGGAATCCGACAAAGAAAAGATGGGCGGTATGAAGCCAGAATCACAATTAAGGGTTCTGGCAAACCGCCTTTTTCTATCTATGGAACAAATCTTCAGCAAGTGAGAAAGCAAAGAAGCATGTATTTAGCGGAGGTTCTCCCAGGTGTTCCAGGCTTTGATTCGAGTATGTCCGTTTTAAAATGGTATGAGAAATGGATGGAACTTTATAA
>ERZ831773.1425-NODE-1425-length-25190-cov-5.859837_pt1 | contig 25190 bp, 19 predicted proteins | sample MGYA00519696_ERZ831773 | MGnify/ENA primary metagenome ERZ831773 (study PRJEB31850, sample SAMEA3708720) | human gut metagenome | biome: human gut; feature: human-associated habitat; material: faeces | place: China | collected 2014 ...
TGGGTAGGAACTGGGGCACTGGGCGGATTTGTACCAGATTTAGGCATTTTTGAGCTTCCATTCCTGTTTGAGGATGAGGATAATGTCAATAAAGCGCTGGAGGGAGAATTTGGCAATTCCCTTCTGGAGCAGTTAAGCGCGGTTGATGGAATTACAGGACTTGGTTTCCATGAGGATGGCTGGAGAAATATCCTGACTAAAGATAAGACAATTAATACTGTAGATGATATGAAGGGCGTTCGTATGAGAACCATGCAGAATGAAGTTTGCGTGGCAACCTACGAAGCACTTGGTGCTACACCGGTTGCATTGGCATCTGGCGAGCAGTTCACAGGACTTCAGAATGGCGTTGTAGATGGAACAGACAATAGTGCATTATATGCAGTAGCAGATGGTTATATTGAGGTTGTTAATAATATCTGCGATATTCATCATTACTATTCCAGCGGTATCATTGTTGCTTCTTCAAAATGGTATGAGGGTTTAAGCGAAGAAGACCAGAAACTCGTGAAAGAGTCAGCTATAAAAGCAGGCGAAGAGCAGAGAGCTTGGTTCCTGGAAAATGACGAGGCAAAGATTGCTGAGTATGAAGAAAAAGGTTATACCGTAACACGTCCGACTGATATTGATGCATGGAAAGAAAAAGTTGCTCCGGTATATGATAAAATGTACGCGGCACATCCGACCTGGGAAGGTCTGGTTGAGATGGTTCGCGCAGCGAAATAAAGTACAATAATTTTTGAACTATCATGTACTCCCGGAGCCTGTTTTCGGGAGTACATTTACAAAGAGGGGAGAAAAATGGCAGGATTGATTGAAAAACTTCACAAGATTGGCGACGTGATCAATACGGTTGCCAGAGTTGCATTAGGGGTTACGTCAATTGCTTTATGTATCGCGGTAATCGGCCAGTTTATTTTGCGATGGTTTGGAGCTACGATGCCATGGGCAACGGAGTTCTCCTGTTATATCTTCGTTTGGACCACGATGCTTGGCAGTGCCGTAGCAAGCCGTCATCTGCTTCATATCGGTGTTGACATGGTAATTAACTTGTGCCATGGAAAAACACGTCAGTTTATGCTGGTTCTGGCGGATGTGATTTTATTATTTGCACTTGTTTTATTTACAATTTCAGGTTGGAACTATACAGTTGCACAGATTCCACATCTGGGAACGACGATCAAGGTTTCGCTGGCGCTCTTTTATGCAGCCCTTCCGGTCAGCGGTCTCATTATGATTTATTATACATTTGTGCAGCTTCTTGAAAATATATGTTACGGGGAAGCGAAAAAGATTCCTCTTCCGGGGGATGAAGAGTAGGAGGTCAATATGTTCAGCAGTATAATTTTATTTGGAAGCTTTTTCTTGTTTCTTGCATTAGGCGTTCCGATTGCTTTTGTATTGATCGTAGCGACGGTCTCCTATGCGCTTTTAAGTACCGGTGATGCCAACCTGGCGTTGGTTCCGCAGCGAATTATCTATGGTATTAATAGTTTTACCATGCTTTGTCTTCCATTCTTCGCTCTGGCAGGAAATATTATGAATCACGGCGGTATTACCATGCGTCTGGTTCGTTTCGCACAGGCATTCGTTGGACATATCAAGGGTGGTCTGGCGATGGTAGACATCCTGGTATGTATGATGTTTGGTACAGTTTCAGGCTCGGCGGTAGCTGGTACGGCGGCAGTTGGATGCCTGATGATTCCGGCAATGAAGGATGAAAAGTATGATCCGGCGTTTACAGCAGGTCTGACCGCGTGTGCATCCTGCTGCTGCCCGATTATCCCACCGAGTCTGGCATTCGTTATTTATGGTGCGGCAGCGAAGGTATCCGTTGGCGATATGTTTATCGCCGGAGTAGTACCGGGTATCCTGATGGGTATTATCATGATGCTGGTTGTCTATGTATTTGCAGTGAAACGTGATTTTTCAGCAGGTCCTAAGACAAGCTGGAAGGAAAAATGGGAAGCAACCAGACAGGCACTTCCATGTATCGGACTTCCGATCATCGTTGTTGGCGGTATCATGGGTGGTTTCTTTACTCCGACCGAGGCAGCGGCGGCAGCGGTTCTTTATTCCCTGATTCTGTCGGCATTTGTATACCGGACCGTTGGCTGGAAAGAGCTCTGGAAATCGATTATCGACAGCGCGATCGACAGTGGTACGGTTATGCTGATTGTCGGCGGCTGCTATCTGTTTGGATGGGTTATCTCCAATGAGAGATGGGCAGTTTCTGTAACGAATATGCTGGTTGGCCTTCATACTTCTTTAGCAGTGAAACTGTTACTGGTCAATCTGGTTCTTCTGGTTGTTGGTATGTTTATGGATAGTGCTCCGGCAATCATGCTGGTAGCGCCGATTCTGGCACCGGCGATGGCAAGCCTGGGCGTTGACCCGATTCAGACTGGTATGATTGTCTGCCTGAACCTGACCATCGGTCTGGCAACTCCGCCGGTAGGTGTCTGCTTATACACGGCAACCAATATTGCAAGATGTAAATTTGGAGATACGGTTCGAAATGCAATACCATTCCTGGTAGCGATGCTGGCAGCATTAGCGATTATTACGAATGTTCCGGTAGTATCCAGAATTCCATTTATTTTAATGGGACGATAGAAACGAGAGGGGACGTTGAAGTTGGACGTTCCCTTTTCCTTTACAAAAACACGAATCAAAAATGATGAATAAAAAACATGGAATGATTGATACAAAAAGGAGGACAAACCATGGAAAAACTACCCTGCAGTATCTTCAATGATGTACTCGGTCCGGTGATGCGCGGACCTTCCAGTTCCCATGTGGCGGGGGCGGCGCGGATCGCCTCCATGATCCGGCAATCTCTGGATGCACCGGTGAAAAAAGCGATCGTTGATTTTGATGTCAATGGTGCGCTGGCGGCATCGCACACGGGACACGGAACGGATATGGGATTTGCCAGCGGGCTTTTGAATATGGAGCTGGATGCGCCGGATGTCGCACAGTATGAGGCGATTGCGAAAGAACGGGGATTGGAGATTGAATACCGGATCCTTGATTATGGGGCAGAGCATCCGGGCAATTACCGGGCAGAGGTCTGGGACCAGAATGGAAATGTCGTGCATTGGGAGGCGATCGCAGTCGGCGGCGGTATGGTCGAGATGCAGAAATACGAGGAATTTTCGGTGCAGATAGCCGGAGATTTCTATGAGCTTCTGGTGATTGCGGATGTGGCACCGGGAATTGAGAAAAAAATAGAAGCACTTTTGCCGGATGCTGAATTTTTCCAGAGCGATCAGAAAAATGGTCAGATCTTATATAATTGGAAATTAGCTGTTCCGCTGACAAAAAATGTGATCCAAGCCGTCCGTGATGTGGCGGGTGTCAACCAGGCGTGCTATCTTGAACCGGTGCTTCCGACGCATTCCAGCAGAACCTGTCAGGTTCCATTTTCAACGGCAGCCGCCCTGGTTGATTATGCGAAAGAGCATCCGATGGAGTCCTGGGAGTATGCATTGGAATATGAAGCTTGTCGGGGCGGTCAGTCGAGAGAAGCCGTATACCGTCAGATGGAACAGATCTTGTCGGTCATGGAACAGGCGGTTGAGACGGGATTAGCCGGGACGAAATATCAGGACCGTATTCTGGGCGAGCAGGTCAGCAGGGTGGCAGCAGCCGAACAGGCAGGACGCCTGATTCCGGATCCGATTGTCAATGAGCTCATCCGTTGCATCACGGCGGTGATGGAAAGCAAGAGCTCCATGGGCGTGATCGTAGCAGCACCGACCTGTGGCTCCTGCGGATGCCTGCCGGGAACGGTCATCGGACTGGCGCGGGCGCTGTCACTTCCGAGAGAAATGGTAGTACAGGGACTTCTGGTTGCGGGTCTGGTCGGTGTCTTTTTCGCAGAGGAAGCGACGTTTTCGGCGGAAGTAGCAGGATGCCAGGTAGAGTGCGGTGCCGGTTCCGGTATGGCAGCGGCGGCACTCACGGCGATGATGGGCGGAACCATCGAAAATTGTATGGATGCGGCGTCTGTAGGGCTTCAGAATATCACAGGGCTTGCCTGCGATCCGGTTGGAAACCGTGTTGAATGGCCATGTCTCGGCAAAAATATCATGGGAGGAAGCAATGCGCTCGCCAGCGCCAATATGATTCTGGCAGGCTACGACAAGGTGATCCCGCTGGATGAGACAATAGGCGCAATCTATGAGATCGGTCTGTCGCTGCCGCTGGAACTGCGTTGTACCTTTGGCGGTCTGGGTAAGACAAAGACTGCTCGGGAGATTCTGAAGCGGTCCGACGCGCATTTTCCGGGGGAAGAGGCGCGGTAGGTGTAATTCGAAACATCGTGAAAGGACAGTTACAGTTTGTGTAAGGTGCGTACTGTAAGGTGGCATATCTTTTTAAGATCTGAAATAAAAATTGATTAAATAACTCTATAGAGATATAATATTAATAAAAATATCTCTATAGAGTTATTTTCATTAAAACGAATCTATTTTTTATATACCACATGTTTCTACTTGCTCCCATAATAGATAAGGAGGTTCCTCAGAATGAGAAAAATTTTATATCACGGTTCCTTGGAAATTATTTCTACTCCTATGTATGGTCAGGGAAAGGTCTATAATGACTACGGACAGGGCTTTTATTGTACGGAGAGTCTGGAGCTGGCGAAGGAGTGGTCGTGCGCCGAGCGGGAGGACGGCTATGTGAATCAGTATGAAATGGATGAAACCGGTCTTTTGATTTTAAATTTGATGGAGAAGCACTACAGCGTTCTTCATTGGCTGGCGATTTTGATGAAATACCGGAAAATCCGCCTTTCTTCGGCGGTCATGAAACGGGGAAGAGAGTGGCTGCTGGAACATTTCCTCCCGGATGTGGACGGATATGATGTGGTGATTGGGTACCGGGCGGATGATTCGTATTTTTCATTTGCAAGGGCGTTTGTAAATAATGAAATATCGTTAGAGCAGCTTTCGTATGCGATGCGGCTGGGAAAATTGGGAGAGCAGTATGTATTAAAGAGTCAGAAGGCATTTCAGGCGATACACTTTCTTTCTTATGAAGGAGTAGATTCAGTGGAATATTATGTAAAACGAAGAGCCAGGGATGAGCAAGCTAGAAATGCATACCGGAAAAAGGTGGAAGAGGATGATATCGACGGTATTTATATGCGGGATTTGATTCGAGGGGAGGTGTCGGCTGAGGATGAGCGCTTATGGGATTGAATATCTGGATGATGCGATGAGAAATCTGGGGGAAATGACAGATTATGCGGTCAATGCCTGTGGGATGGATCTGGAAGATTTTTGGAAATTGTTTCTTACAACCGGGTATGCAGAAAAATTTGGGGAAGGTGTACCAAGAGTAGTGAGCGGCTTTTCTGGAACGGAGCTTGCGGAGGAAGTGCTTCGAAAAGCGGGAAAAAAGGACGAACTGCCGGAACCGCAGGTAGAATTTACCTGTTCCAGAGAGTATTGGAGTGGCTGGATACTGGCGTATTATCAGTGGTACAGTGAGAAGAAATTTAAGGAAATTGAAGCAGGGCTTCCGGTCCGGGAGGTTGTGGAAATGTATCCGGCACTTCATGAAGCTCCGGAGGATAAATTTGTTGAGGCGGCAGACAGAATCATTCGAAGAAAAGAGCAGGGGAAAAACGCGTTGCGGCGGATCCGGAAGATGGCGGGATATACCCAAAAGGATCTTTCAGAGCAATCGGGGGTTACGCTGCGGAGTATTCAGCAGTATGAACAGGGAAAAAAGAAGATTCAAAAAGCATCCGCAGAAACCGTGCGTGCGCTTGCACGGTCACTGGGATGCCAGATGGAAGATTTGCTGTAATTGCGAAGGAATTGGACAGTTTCAATTTGCTATAGCGCAGTCGCCTTCGGCAGACTAAAAATAAATTCCGTCCCCACGCCCTCGGTGCTGACAACGTCGATATTTTCCCCATGTGCCTGAATAATCTCTTTGACAATCGCAAGCCCCAGCCCGGTGCCCTTTTTATCTTTTCCGCGCGATAAGTCGGTCTTGTAGAAACGTTCAAAGATTTTCTTCTGGCTGTCCTTCGGGATGCCGATGCCGGTGTCTTTGACGGAAATGAAGATTTTTTCATACCGGATGGAGGTCTGGATGTAAATGATCGAATCCTCGTGGCTGAATTTGATCGCGTTGTCGATCAGGTTGTAGAGAACCTGCTGGATTTTTCCGAGATCGGCGTAGACCATCTGGATGCTATCCGCAAAGGTCAGGTCAAACGTGATGCCTTTTGCGCTACACGTGCCCTCGAAGGTTGCGGCGGTATCCTTGATCGTCCGGTTGATATCGAAATTGGTTCGGGTTAAATAGCCCTTGCTGTCCAGAGAGTTGAGCGTCAGCATGCCCTGTGTCAGCTTGTTAAGGCGCTCGGTCTCGGAAATGACGATGTGCAGGTATTTGTGATAGAGTTCCTGCGGGATTGTGCCGTCGAGAATTGCCTCGAGATAGCCTTTGATGGAAGTCAGAGGCGAGCGGAAATCGTGCGATACGTTCGCGATGAAATTGTGCTGGTACTGTTCCATTTCATTTAACTCGCTGGACATATAGTTTAATGTGCTGGCGAGATAGCCGATCTCGTCGTGGGTGGTAATCGGGATATTGTGTGCCAGGTTTCCGGCTGCATATTCATTGGCTGCGACCGTAATCTTTTTGAGTGGGAAATAGACCACTTTTGTAAAAACAAGAAGCACCACCAGGGATAGGAAGAACAGGATGATCGATGTTATGTAAATAATATTCAGAAATCCGTTCTGTTCCGCCTCAATGTTCTGGATTGGCATATGAATCACGATGTAGCCGTAGGTCTTCATATTGCCTGTGATCGGGGCGGAAACGGAGAGTACCTTGCTGTCAAACAGGTTGTAATACTGTCCGATGGAATAGAGCCGGTTGCCCTGTGCGGTCGGGTCGAAATCGTCGATTGCGATGCCGGTACGACTGTCGCTGCTGTCCGCAACGATGGTGCCCTCATGGTTCAGGATCCAGATATCCGATTGCAGATAGGCGGAAACCGCCTCGAGCTGTGGGTATGCCGAGTCGAGATTGATGGTTTTGCCCTCGTAGGCTTTGCTGCACCGATCGGCAATCATGGTCGCCTCGTCATACAGAACCTCCGATTCGCGTTCCACCAGATGGTGGTAGGTCATCTCAGATGAGATGGTCGCGATCGTGATGAATCCAAGCAGACCGAAGATGAGATAGCCGATCAGCAGTTTATAATAAAGAGAATGTGTGTAGTGGTTTGATTTCATGGTAAACCTCCGGTTACCTCTTCACGTAACAGTTCAGTTCCTTTACTAACAGTTACCGTTTTACCTCAAATTTATATCCAATCCCCCAGACGGTCGTCAGCGCCCACTTGTCGTTGCCCTTGATTTTTTCACGGAGCCGCTTGATATGGACATCTACCGTCCGCGTGTCACCGATGTATTCATATCCCCAGATATGGTCGAGAAGCTGCTCCCTTGTGAATACCTGGTTTGGTGAGGACGCGAGGAAATAGAGCAGTTCCAGTTCCTTCGGCGGCAGCTCGATCGAGTGTCCGTTGTAAATGACGGAGTAGTTCGTCAGGTTGACGATGAGATCCGGATATTCGACAAAATTGCCATGCTGTTCGCTCACGGACGATGCAGGCATCTGCACCGGCAGCTGGTAGCGCCGCAGAACGGCTTTGACTCTGGCAACCAACTCTTTCGAATCGAATGGTTTGATCATGTAGTCATCGGCGCCCAGCTCCAGCCCCAGCACCTTATCAAAGATTTCGCCCTTGGCGGAGAGCATGATGATTGGCACCTGGGAGGTACTTCGCAGTTCCCGGCAGACCTGATAGCCGTCGATGCCCGGAAGCATCAGATCAAGGAGAATCAGGTTGGGCTGAAATTCGGGAAATACCCGGAGAGCTTCTTCCCCGTCTCCGACAATTTTCGTTTCAAAACATTCTTTCGTCAGGTAAAGTGAGATTAGTTCAGCAATGTTGTAGTCGTCATCTACGATGAGAATGCGCTGCTTTTCAGCCATGTTGATTCCTCCTGTTTTTTTGGATATTTGTAACTGTTCAGTACCTTCACAGTTATGGATATTTCTTATTTAAATGTCACGATTGTAACGCCTGTATCGCCTTCGCCAAACTCGCCAAGCCGGTATTCCTTGACATAGCTTAATTTCTTCAAGTGGCGGTGTACGCCCGCTTTCAAAGCGCCGGTTCCACGACCATGTACGACGCGGACCTGCGGAAGATGCGCCAGGTAGGCATCATCCAGGTATTTGTCGAGTACCGGGATCGCCTCATCGACGGTCATGCCAATCAGGTTGACCTCCGGCGATACGCTGAAGGACTTGGACATCTTGATCTTGCTGCTTCCGCTTCCGGATCCGCGGGAACCACCCGTATGCGTGCCGGAAAGTCCCGGTCCGGTGATGGATGCTTCCTCGACCATTTCCAGATCGCGGATATTGACGAGGGAGCGCAGAATTCCCATCTGTACATACAGATCGCCCTTGGCGTTCGGCAGGGAGCTGACGGTTCCCTTTAAATTCATCGAGAGAACGCGCACGGTATCGCCGAGACGCAGCTTTTTCGCGGAAACGGCTTTTTTCGGTGCGGCGGTTTTCTTAACTGCCAGTTTCTTGTCTACATCCTGGATCTTGCCGCGTAGCTTGGTCCGCTCAGCTTCCAGTTCTTTATTGACGCCGGAAGACTTGGCAAGCTTGTTGATGTTGCGGATCGTCTGATCGGCGGTGTCCTTCGCATCCTGAAGGATCTTCTGAGCTTCCTCGCGGGCTTTGGAAAGCATTTTTTCCTTCTGCTCGGAGAAACGTTCTTCCTTCTGCTGGAGGCGGTTCTTCAGCGTTTCAATTTCCTGTTTATAGGAGGCGATCTCTTCGCGCTCTTTTTCAATGGTCACGCGGCTGTTTTCCAGATTGGCAAGCAGATCCTCGAAGGATTCGTCCTTCTGCTCCATCTGGTTTTTCGCCTCGTCGATGATATAATCCGGCAGCCCCAGCTTGCGGGAAATGGCAAATGCATTACTTTTTCCTGGAATACCGATGAGCAGGCGGTAGGTCGGGCGGAGAGTCTCGACGTTGAACTCGCAGCAGGCATTTTCAACGCCTGGCGCGGTCAGCGCAAAGACTTTTAATTCGCTGTAATGCGTGGTTGCGATCGTCCGGCAGGTCATGTTGTGCAGGAAATTTAAAACCGCAATCGCCAGCGGCGCGCCCTCGGTCGGGTCGGTACCGGAACAGAGCTCATCGAAGAGACAGAGCGAATTGGCGTCCGCCTCATTTAAAATCGAAACGATATTCGTCATATGGGCGGAGAATGTACTCAGATTCTGCTCGATGCTCTGCTCATCGCCAATGTCGGCAAATACATTGTCAAAAACAGCCAACTCGGATCCCTCAAATGCCGGGATATGGAGTCCTGACTGCCCCATCAGGGTAAAGAGTCCGACGGTTTTTAAAGAAACGGTTTTACCACCCGTGTTTGGACCCGTCACAATCAGAAGGTCAAACGAATCGCCAACCCAGATGTTGATCGGAACGACCTGTTTCGGATTTAAGAGCGGATGGCGTCCGTCCTTGATATTGATATACCGTTTGTTGTTAAATTTCGGTTCCACGCAGTTATAGTGGCGGGAAAGAGCTGCCTTTGCGAAAATGAAATCGAGCTCTGCCAGAATCGAAAGATCCGAGAGGATCGCGTCGGTGTAAGGCATAAGCTGGCTGGAAAGAGCTGCCAGAACAAATTCAATTTCCCGTTTTTCCTGGATTTCCAGCTCGCGCAGTTCGTTGTTCAGCTTGACGATCGCGAGCGGCTCGATAAATACAGTCGAACCGGTTGAGGACTGGTCGTGCACCATGCCTGGTACCTGGGATTTATACTCAGCCTTGACCGGCAGGCAATAGCGCCCGTCGCGCATTGTGATGACGGCATCCTGTAAATAGGTCCGGCTGGAATTTAAAATAGAATTTAACTGGGTATGGACGCGTCCGCCCACGATCTTCATGGAGCGGCGCACTTTGGCAAGTCCCGGACTTGCGTCATCGCTGACCTCATCCTCGGATGGCAGGCAGCGCTTGATCTCATTGTTGACCGGCGTCAGCGGATCCAGGGCGCGGAAGCGCTCATCAAGGGAATCATCTGGAAATTCTTCGGATTTCTCATGGCGTCCGTAGCTCTGCGCGCGGGCAGCGACTGTCAGCAGGGAGCTGACAGAGAGAAGCTCCGGGATCCCCAGGGAACTTCCGATTTCCAGACGTTTCATGGAACCACGCACATCCTTCACGCCGCCGAAGGAGAGACTTCCCTTCATGCGGACGCGCGTCAGGGCATCGGTCGTCTCCGTCTGGCTCTGCCGGATCGTCCCCAGATCACAGGACGGCTGCAGTTCCCGGCACATCTGTTTTCCCATCTCCGTGGAGGCGTACTCCGTGAGCTGGTCGATGATCTTTGTATATTCGAGAGTTTTTAATGCTTTTTCATTCATGTTGTGGTAATCCTCTTAATTTAAATGGTGTTCACATGATACCGTGACCACTAAATTCGTGAAAGACCTCATTAAGTGGTCAGGTATAAGTTCTCACTAGACTCGAAAAGACCTCGTCAAGTGTTCACATTATATCACATTCCCCGCCGTCTAGCCAAGCATTCGCACTTTTTTCTTGCATAACCTTAAGAAGGAAAGTATAATTAGGATATGTTATGCAAAGGGGAAAGTGAAATGCCGGATTCAGAAGAACTTGAAAAAAAGGAAAAACGGGAATTCATGAGAGAAACGATAGTGAAGCCGCCGCTGACCAGAAAACAGATTGCGAAGCGGGTGGCTCTCTTTGTATGCGCGTCAGCCGCATTTGGAGGAGTCGCGGCGGTTTCGTTTGCGGCGGTAAAGCCGTTTGCGGATCGGTGTTTTCAGGAAAATGGGATGCAGGAGACATCCTCAGTCGAGTTTTCCAAGGACGATCCGGACTCTGTTTCGCCGTCGGACGGTGCAGATGCGGATATGACAGCGCAGCCGGAACAAATGGAGCAGGAGATTGATGAGGCGGTCAGCGAGGCGCTTTCCAGCTATCAGTTTTCCGTAGACAATTTCAATTCGATGACGTCGGTGCTGCGTGGAATCGGGGAACAGGGTGATAAGTCGATCGTGACGGTCAGCTCCGGCAAACAGGATACGGATATATTTGGAAACCCGGTGGAAAATACGGGTGATTATGCAGGTGCAGTCATCGCGGAGAGTGATGGAGAATTTCTGATCTTTACTTACGCCGATGCGGTGCGGGCAGCAGATTCGATCAATGTGAGATTTTCGGATGGAACGAAGATCGCTGGTACAGTGCGCCAGATTGACGAAGTGCTCGGAATGGCAGTTGTGGCGGTGCCGTCCGGCAATCTGCCGGAAGAAGAGCGGAAAAAGGTGCAGGTGCTTTCACTTGCCAATTCATATACGGTCAAGGCAGGCGATGTCCTCGTAGGTATCGGCGGTCCGTCCGGACAGGTGCATTCGCTTTCGTTCGGAACGGTATCCTACGTGGCGCGCAATGTGCAGATTACAGATGGACTGACGCGGATCCTGTATGCGGATATCAGCAGCAATTCGCAGACGGGTACCTTTTTGATCAATACAGCCGGAGAGATGGTCGGCTGGACATCGGAGTCCTGCCGCAGCGAGAGCTGTACGGATCGGACGGCGGCGTACACCATTTCCAGCTACAAGCCGATTCTGGAGCGGCTGACGAATGGCGCTTCGGCGGCATATCTGGGCATCCTGGGACAGGATGTGAGCCGTGCGATGCAGGGGAGCGGCATTCCGGCGGGCGTTTACGTGACGGAGGCAGTCTCCGGCAGCCCGGCATATGACGCTGGCATCCAGCCCGGCGATATTATTGTGAAATTTGGCACAAAGGAGATCGGAAGTTTCAAAGATCTCCAGGCGCAGATTGAAAATTCCGCGAGCGGCGTGTCTGTATCGGTAAATGTGATGCGGAAAGGGCGCGACGGATACACGGAAATTCCATTTTTGGTATCTCTGCGCGCCAGATAGAAATTCAGGAGGATATAGGCAGAATGAGATATATTGAACAGTTCCGGGAAGGAATGAGAGTCTCGGACGTATATTTATGTAAGACGAAACAGCACGCGGTGACGAAAAACGGAAAAGAGTACGCTTCCGTGCTGCTTCAGGATAAAACAGGCACGGTAGACTGCAAAATCTGGGATTTAAGTTCCCCGGGCATCAATGATTTTGAGCCGCTGCAGTACGTCTATGTGGACGGCGATGTGACGGTCTTCCAGGGTTCCAACCAGTTAAATATTAAGCGCATACGCAAGGCGGACGAGGGCGAGTATCAGGAAAGCGATTACCTTCCGGTCAGCTCAAAGGATATCAAGATAATGTATCAGGAGCTGACGGCTCTGGTGCAGTCTTTCCAGAATCCGTACCTGAAAAAGCTGGCATCCAGCTATTTCCTGGAAGATAAGGCATTTGTGAAGAAATTCTGCTTCCATTCGGCGGCGAAGAGTGTGCATCATGGTTTTGTGGGCGGACTTTTGGAACATACGTTAAGTGTTATGAAACTCTGTGATTTCTACACGAAGTCATATCCGGCGCTGAACCGCGATCTGCTTCTGACGGCGGCGCTGTTCCACGACATCGGAAAAGTGCAGGAATTATCCGCATTTCCGGAAAATGATTATACGGACGACGGTCAGCTCTTAGGTCATATCGTGATCGGCACGATGATGGTTGCAGACCGTATTAAGGAGATTCCGGGATTCCCGGCAAAGACAGCGGCGGAGTTAAAGCACTGCATCCTTGCGCACCACGGCGAATTAGAGTACGGTTCCCCGAAGAAACCGGCGCTTCTGGAGGCGCTGGCATTGAATTTCGCGGACAATACCGATGCGAAGATGGAGACGATGCTGGAAGTCTTAAAGAGCGGCGGGGAGAATCCGGGCTGGCTCGGATATAACCGTTTCCTGGAGACGAATGTGAGAAGGACGACGCCGACGGAATAATAATAAGATAACAGACATCTAAAATGAGTCTAAATGTACATAAGAAAAAGAAAACAGCGCTGCACAAGCAGATGCTGCCTTGCAGAAGCGGGGGAACGAAAAAAATAGGAATCAGGTGTCTATGCTGTTGGCAGGGAAGCGAGTTAAATAGCCGCACATAAAATAAATAAGAAAAATGGAGAAGGATACCAGGAAGGTACAGCGGTTCAGCAGGGACCGCACTTTTCTGATATCCTTTTGTTTCATAAGGAAAAATATAGGGGTACAACAGAAAATATGAAAAAACGAGAAAATACAGGCAAAATCATTGGAAAGGTGTTCGGAGAAGCCAGAGCGCTTGGCGTCACTGCCTTAGCGGCGGCAGTCATGCTTTCCGGATGCGGAAACGCTGGAAATCAGGCGCAGAAAGGCGGTTCCGGCGCAGAACAGACGGAAAATACCCAAACAAGCGTTATTATCGCGATGCCGCCGACTTCAGAGCCGGAGGCGGGCTTTGATCCGGCATATGGCTGGGGCGCGGGCGAGCATATGCATGAACCGCTGATCCAGAGCACCCTGACGGTGACAGAAACAGATTTGAGTATCGGGTATGATCTGGCGACGGATGTGGAGACCTCCGAGGATGGAATGACATGGACGGTGACGATCCGCGACGATGCGAAATTCACGGATGGCGAGACGCTGACCGCGGAGGATGTGGCATTCACTTATAACACATTGAAAGAGACGAGTTCCGTCAACGATTTTTCAATGCTGAAACAGGCGGAGGCGATCGATGATGTGACGGTTGTGTTTGAGATGGAACGCCCGTTTGCTATCTGGTCATACACGATGGCGGTGACGGGAATTGTGCCGGAGCATGCATATGGAACGGATTACGGCACACATCCGATCGGTTCCGGGCGATATATCCTGAAACAGTGGGACAAGGGGCAGCAGGTGATTCTGGAAGCCAACCCGGATTATTATGGGGATGCGCCGAAGATGCGGCAGGTCACGATTCTCTTTATGGAAGAGGATGCGGCATTTGCGGCGGTGCGCGCCGGGCAGGTGGATGTGGCGTACACGGCGGCGTCCTATGCAGACCAGTCGGTTCCAGAATTCAGTCTTTTGGATTGTGAGACGGTGGACAACCGTGGATTTAACCTCCCGGCGGTGCCGGAGACGGTACGGGAGGATGGCGTAAAAATCGGCAATGATTTTACCGCGGATGTGCAGGTGCGCCGGGCGATCAACCTGGCGATTGACCGGCAGGAAATGATCGATCATGTGTTAAATGGTTACGGCAGCCCGGCATATAGTGTCTGTGACAAGATGCCGTGGTACAACGATGAAATGGAGAACATTTCCTATGATGTGGAGAAGGCGGAAGAGATGCTGGATGCGGCGGGATGGAAGAAAAATGCCGACGGCATCCGCGAAAAGGGTGGAGTGAAAGCCATTCTGGAATTTCTCTATCCGACCGGGGATTCGGTGCGTCAGGCGCTGGCAGCCGATACGGCACAGCAGTTAAAAGAGATTGGAATTGACGCATCGATCCGCGGCACCGGCTGGGATACTGCGTATGACGAGGCACAGTCGCAGCCGCTTCTCTGGGGCTGGGGCGCGCACACGCCGATGGAATTTTATAATATTTACCATACAAAGGCAGATACGGGGCTGGCAGAATATTCGCCGTATGCGAATGAGACCGTGGACGCTTATATGGATGAGGCCCTGGCAGCACCGGATCTGGAAAGTTCGTATGAATTGTGGAAAAAGGCGCAGTGGGACGGCGAGACGGGCGTTTCAGCCGAGGGTGATCTTCCGTGGATCTGGCTGGTGAATGTCGATCATCTGTACTGGGTGAGAGACGGGCTTCATGTCGCAGAGCAGAAGGTGCATCCGCACGGTCACGGCTGGTCCATCGTCAACAATGTCGATCGGTGGTACTATGAGTAGGATGAAATGGTTTGGGCGCAGTCTGCTGCACCTGATTCTGCTGCTTTTGGCAGTCAGTCTGGTATCGTTTCTGCTGGTGTCGATGTCTCCGGTCGATCCGCTGCAGACGAATGTCGGGCAGACGGCGCTCGGCTCGATGGCGCCGGAGCAGATCGAGAAGCTGCAGGCGTACTGGGGCGTTGGTGTGCCGGTCTGGAAGCGCTTCTTTAACTGGATTTCGGGCATCTGTCATGGTGATTTTGGCATTTCCCTTCTGTACCGCAGACCGGTGCTGGAGGTGATCGCGGAAAAGGCGTCTGCGTCAGTGTGGCTCCTTCTGTCTGCGTGGCTGTTTTCGGGAATCGTGGGGATATTTTTAGGAATTGCAGCGGCGGCAAAACGGGGCAAGTGGGCGGATCGCCTGATTACGGGCTATTGCATCGTGATCGCGGGAACGCCGTCCTTCTGGCTGGCGCTGGTGCTGCTGCTTCTCTTTACAGTGCAGCTTCCCGTCTTCCCAATCGGGTTCAGTGTCCCGGTGGGAATGGCGGCGGACGAGGTCAGCCTGGCGGATCGCCTGTATCACGCATTTCTGCCGGCGTGTACGCTGGGACTGACAGGGATTTCTTCGATTGCGATGCACACGCGCGAAAAAGTGATTGAGATTCTGGAAAGTGATTACGTACTCTATGCGCGGGCGCGGGGCGAGAGCGGCTGGCGGCTGATTTTTCGGCATGGACTCCGCAACCTGCTTCTCCCGGTAATTACGCTGCAATTTGGCTCGATCAGCGAGATTTTCGGCGGTTCGGTGCTGGTGGAACAGGTCTTTTCCTATCCGGGACTCGGACAGGCGGCGGTCACGGCGGGGCTGGGAAGCGATATCCCGCTTCTGATGGGAATTACACTCATCAGTGCCGTGCTTGTATTTGCAGGAAATGCAGCGGCGGATGGGCTGTACCGGCTGGTCGATCCGAGACTTAGGAAAGGAGGCAGGGCATGAGAAAGAAAACACTCTGGCTGCTGGGAATTTCCCTCCTTTTCCTGATTCTGGTGACAGTGCTTGGAATCGTCTGGGAGGATGCCGCACAGCAGGTCGATTTTGCGAGAAAAAACCTGCCTCCGGGAACCGGCGGGCTGTTTGGAACCGACTGGATGGGGCGGAATATGCTGAAACGGACGGTTGCAGGGCTTTCTTTAAGCATCCGGCTGGGGCTTCTGACCGCGGCGATCAGCGCCGCGGTGGCATTGGCGCTTGCATTGCTGGCGTCGCTTGGCGGGGGACTGATGGATTCATTGGTATGCGGGCTGATTAATCTGGTAATGGGAATCCCGCACATGCTTCTCCTGATCCTGATTTCCTACAGTCTGGGAAAGGGATTCCGGGGGGTAGCAGCCGGGATTGCCCTGACGCACTGGGCGTCGCTGGCGAGGCTTTTGCGGGCGGAAATCTTACAGATCCGGGAAAGTCCGTATGTGCAGATCTCCGAAAAACTGGGGAAAAAGCCCTGGTGGATTGCCTGGAACCACATCGTCCCGCAGGTATCGCGGCAATTTGTAACCGGGTTAATTCTTCTCTTTCCCCATGCGATTCTTCATGAGGCGGGCGTGACCTTTCTGGGCTTCGGTCTTTCCTCCGAGCAACCGGCGATCGGTGTTATTTTATCCGAGAGTATGTCGTACCTGATTACCGGAAAATGGTGGCTGGCGCTCTTTCCGGGCGCAGCACTGGTGCTGGTAACGCTGGGATTTCAGGCGATCGGGCAGAGCCTGGGGCGGCTGATGGATCCGGGGAGCGCGCATGAGTAGAGGATGCTGGGAATGAGGCAGAAAAACATATATTTTGATAAAATGATGCGATTAAGACAAAAACAATCAAAAACGATGCGGCTATCAGATTTGGAACAGACAGACGTTCTCAAAGAACGGAGATTGCGTGAAAATCGTGATTCCATGGAAAAGCCGATATTGAAAATTCAAAATCTAAACTTATATTTTACGCAGTACGCGCGTGGGCTTAGACGGCGCGAACTCCATCCGCTCCGCGACCTTTCTTGCAAACTTTTCAGTGGGGAGCTGACGGCGGTGGTCGGGGCGAGTGGTTCGGGAAAAAGCCTGCTGGCGCACGCGATTCTGGGGATCTTGCCGTACAACTGCCGGATGGAAGGAAAAATTTCCTATCAGGGAGAGGTTCTGGATGAGACGCGGCTTGCCGGGCTGCGGGGCAATGGGATTTCCCTGATTCCGCAGGGGGTTTCCTACCTCGATCCGTTGATGCGGGTCGGGGATCAGATCTGCGGCGGCAGAAAAGATGAAGCGACGCGGGCAAAATGCCGCCAGCTTTTGAAGCGGTACGGGCTGGATGAATCAGTGGAAAAATGTTATCCATTTGAGCTGTCGGGCGGCATGGCGCGGCGCGTCCTGATGGCAGCGGCACTGATGCAGGAGCCGAGGCTGATTGTGGCGGATGAACCGACACCGGGGCTGGAGGCGATGACCGCGCGCCATGTGATCCGTCATTTAAAAGAGATGGCACAGGACGGGGCAGCGGTGCTTTTGATTACTCATGATCTGGAACTGGCGATTGAGATGGCGGACCGGATTCTGGTGTTTTATGACAGGACGATTCTGGAGGAAGTAAAGCCGGAGAACTTCCGGGAGGGACGGAATCTGAAAGAGCCATACACGCAGGCGCTCTACCGGGCACTGCCGGAACATGAATTTTTTGGAGGAGAATGAGATGTCACTAAAGGTGGAAAACCTATCTTTTTCATATGAAAATGGCGGGCGCCACGTGCTGACGCGTATTTCCCTGAAAATTGAGCCGGGAGAGCGCGTGGGGCTGGTGGCGCCGAGCGGATATGGAAAAACGACGCTGTGTCGCCTGCTGGCGGGATATGAGAGACCGGAGGCGGGAACGGTAGAGATTGACGGCATACCGATTGAGAATATCCGGGGCTGTATGCCGGTGCAGTTAATCTGGCAGCACCCGGAGCAGGCGGTCAACCCGCGCTGGCGGATGCGCCAGGTTCTCAGTGAGGGCGGTCAGGTGGATGAGGAGAGCCGGGGACGGCTTGGCATCCGGGAAGAATGGCTGGATCGGTTCCCATCGGAGCTTTCCGGAGGCGAACTGCAGCGGTTTTGTATTGCCAGAGCGCTGGCGGCAAATCCGCGGTATCTGCTGGCGGATGAGATCACCGCGATGTTTGACGCAGTGACCCAGAGCCAGATCTGGCAGGCGCTTTTGCATGAGGCAAAGGGGCGGGAGCTGGGAATGGTGATTGTGAGCCATTCGGAATCTCTTTTGAAGCGGATTTGCACGCGGCGGATTGATTTAAAGGCATTGCAGGAAAAGATGGCAGCAGTTTAGCCAGTTCACATATTGACAGAGAAAATCGGGATTGACCGAGCTCATAAGAGCGAGGGATGCTTCTTGTCCAAAGGACAAGAAGATGGGCGATAGTAAGAGATTAATAATTCGGGATTTGGTAAGGAGGAGGAAAAATGGATGTTCGGAAGCTGTTGGAAGAGGTAAAACGGGGGGATACAAGTATTGAGGAAGCGGAGAATGTGCTCAAGAATCTTCCTTACGAAGATTTAGGGTATGCGAAGCTGGATCTGCACCGGAAATTGCGTTCGGGATTCCCAGAGACGGTGTTCTGCCAAGGAAAGCCGGATGCCTATCTGGCGGATATTTTCGAGACGCTGTACCGGGAAAATGGGGAAGTACTCGGAACGCGGGCGACGCAGGAGCAGTGGAATCTAGTGCGGGCGCGCATCCCGGAGATAGAATACGATCCGGTTTCAAAAATTTTGCAGGCGAGAAAATCATCGGAGACACCGTGGAAGCTGGAAGGGCTGGTGGCAGTCTGCACAGGCGGAACCGCGGATATCCCGGTTGCGGAGGAAGCTGCCAAAACGGCAGAATTTTTCGGCTGCCGCGTGGAGCGCTACTATGATATAGGGGTGGCGGGCATCCATCGCCTTTTATCCAAACGCGAGGCGATTGCGCGGGCAAACTGCGTGATTGCGGTGGCGGGAATGGAAGGCGCGCTTGGCACAGTTGTCGCCGGGCTGGTGGAAAATCCGGTCATTGCGGTTCCGACCTCGGTCGGCTATGGTGCAAGTTTTCATGGACTGTCGGCATTGATCACGATGATTAATTCCTGTGCGAACGGCATTTCGGTTGTAAATATAGATAACGGCTACGGCGCAGCATACCTGGCGGCGCAGATCAACCGCCTGGCGGTGCGGGAGCCGAAGAAGACGGCAGAGTGATAGAAAGTTTGTGTTATTGTGGAAATAAACAGGACAATAGATGCATGAGAGCGGAAAAGCGGGAATGTATCAAAAGAGAGAAGACTGGAAGGAGAAGTAAAAAATGGATGAGAAAATCTTATATCTGGATTGTGCGTCTGGAATCAGCGGAGATATGACGGTCGGCGCATTGTTAGATCTTGGAGCAAGCCGGGAAAAACTGGTACAGGCACTGGAAAGTTTGGGCGTGTCCGGGTATCATCTGCATTTTGGGCGGACGAAGAAATGTGGAATCGATGCGTATGATTTCGATGTACATTTAGAGGAAGAAGAGCATCATCACGACCACGAACATCATCACGATCACGAACATGGTCATGAGCACGAACATAGCCATGATGAGCACGACCATGAGCATCATCACAATCATGAACACACTCACGACCATGAGCACAGCCGTGATCACGCTCACACCCACGATCATATGCATCCCCACGTCCACCGCAACATCCATGACATTTTCGAGATCATCGATCGTCTGGATGCATCTGACCGTGTTAAAAACCTGGCGCGCCGGATGTTTGAGATTGTGGCGGAGGCAGAGTCCAAGGCACACGGAATCCCGGTCAGCGAGGTTCATTTCCATGAAGTCGGTGCAATTGACTCGATTGTGGATGTTATCAGTGCGGCATTCTGCCTGGAGGATCTGGGAATCCACCGCGTGGTGATATCGCCGCTTTCCGAAGGTCATGGATTCGCACGCTGCCAGCACGGTTTAATGCCGGTTCCGGTTCCGGCGACGGCAAATATCGCAGCAGCACAGGGCTTGGAACTGACGCTTCGGGATGTCGAAGGAGAGATGGTAACGCCGACCGGCGCGGCGATCGCGGCGGCATTCCGGACAGAAGCGGCGCTTCCGAAGAAGTACCAGATCGAAAAGATCGGTATCGGCGCCGGAAATAAGGATTTCGCGCACGCGAATATCCTGCGGGCGATGCTTCTGACGGATAAAACGGTGGAAGTAGAAACCGGAAAAGACGGTCACGACGAGAGCTCCATGTGGGTCATGGAGGCAAACCTGGACGACTGCACCGGCGAGGCGCTGGGATATGCGATGGAGGTGCTTCTGGAAGCGGGCGCCAGAGATGTGTGGTACACACCGGCATATATGAAGAAAAACCGTCCGGCGTATGTGCTTCATGTACTGACAACGGCAGAAAAACGAGAAGAATTAGAACAGCTTATATTCTCCTGTACGACCACGATTGGTGTGCGCCGTTATCCAGTAGAGAGGACGATACTGCCACGGGAAGTAAAGGAGATCCAGACCCGTTACGGGGCAGCAAAGGTAAAAATCTGCAAGCGCGGCGGCGTGGATACGTGCTATCCGGAGTATGAGAGCGTGCGCGCGATCTGCCGGGAGACAGGGAAGCGCTTCATGGAAGTATTCCACGGAGTAATGGAAGACGGAAGTATTAGTTTACAGTAGGCACTTTTGAGATTGAAAAACGGCACAGTGCATTCTCGTTAGATAATTAAGAGGAGAATCAAGAACCATGGAAAATAAACCAATGATATCAGAGACAGAAAAAAGAGAAGCTTTAAAACAGTTCATGGCAGAAAAAGCGAAAGCACCGGTCTGTGTCGCCTTTTCGGGCGGTGTGGACAGCAGCCTGATTCTCAAGCTGGCGTGTGATACGGCGAAGAAGACGGGAATGCCGGTTTATGCCGTGACATTTCACACCATGCTGCACCCAGCCTGTGATCTGGAGATCGCGGAGCGGGTGGCAAAGGAGCTGGGCGCGATCCATAAAATTATCCAGGTCAATGAGATGGAGCTGGAAGCCATCCGGACGAATCCGGTCAACCGCTGTTATATCTGCAAACACCACCTGTTCGCGACACTTCTGGATTTTGCAAAAGAAGAGGGGATTCCGTGCGTGATGGACGGAACCAATGAGAGCGACCTGCATGTGTACCGCCCAGGTATCCAGGCACTCCGTGAGCTGGGTGTCGTCAGTCCACTTGCACAGTGCGGACTGGAGAAAAAGGATGTCAAGGCATTTGCGGCTGACTTAGGAATTTCCGTTGCATCCCGTCCGTCCATGCCATGTATGGCGACCCGCCTTCCATATGGAACTTCCTTTGACATGGAAGTTTTGAAGCGGATTGAGAAAGGCGAAGATTATCTTCGAAGCGTGTTTGGCGGAAATGTGCGCCTGCGCCTGCATGGCGATATTGTCCGGATCGAGGTGGATGCGGATAAATTTGAAAAAGCGATTGCCGAGCGGGAGACGATCTGCAGGACATTAAAAGAAATGGGTTTTCTGTACATTACACTCGATCTGGAAAGTTTCCGGTCGGGAAGTATGGATATAGTGCAGAAACTCAACGCGCTGGCCGGGAAATGAATGTGAAGGAGATGGAAATCCCATGCAAGAAGAATGTATTGTCTGTAAAGCACCTCTTATTTATCTGGAACAGGATGAATGGATGGAGTGCGAATTATGTCATAAAAAAGAATTGAGCAAGACCAGATGCCAGAACGGGCATTATGTTTGTAATGATTGTCATACGAAGGGACTGGACACCATTCTTTCCCTGTGTATAGACGAAACATCCAGAAATCCGATCGAGATTGTCCGGAAGATGATGGATGCACCGTTTTGCCATATGCATGGACCGGAGCATCATGTCATGGTGGGAGCGGCGCTGCTTACTGCATATAAAAATGCGGGAGGTGCTATTAATCTGCGGGAATCTGTGATGGAAATGCTGAACCGTGGAAAAGCCGTTCCAGGAGGAACCTGCGGATTCTGGGGTGCCTGCGGAGCGGGAATCAGCGCAGGTATGTTTGTATCTATCTTGTCTGGGGCGACGCCACTGACGGAGGAATCCTGGGGACTTTCGAATCAGATGACATCAAAAGCACTGGAAGCGATTTCGCACACCGGCGGTCCGAGGTGTTGTAAAAGAGATTCTTATCTGGCGATTCTGGCGGCGGTTGATTTTGTAAAAACGCATTTTGGAATCGAAATGGAATGCACAGAAGTCCATTGTACGCATTATGCTCAGAACAATCAGTGTATTGGCAAGCGCTGTCCATTTTGGCGATTTGATGATAGTATTTGACTATAAATGGATAAACGGAGATAATAAAGTTGCGATATAATTAGATTGTGCGGGATGAGATTGCAGTTTACATAATGTGTGAACTGTGATGAGAGAGCAATTTCTCGTGTAATAGGAAATTCCCTGGAATTCCCTATTACACAAAAAGGCACATCCTTTTTTACGTGGAAAAATCGGAATTTACAGGAAGTGTGACAAGAAAGCCAAAACGGTATACTGGGAAAAAAGATTAAGAAAAGAATAAAGAGCTGGTTTTAATTGTAAAATTTATGGGGAACTAACATCAGCTTATTGACATAAATTTAAAAATAAGTATAATAATAGTTGAGTAATTGTTCAACTATTATTATTTGGAGGTGAATATATGTCAAAAACGTCTTATATTTGTAATTGCGATGTAATTCATGAGGATATTGTGAATGATGTGAAATCCAAGATGCAGCCAAAAGATGATTATATCCAGTTGGCTTCTTTGTTTAAGCTATTTGGAGATGGAACTAGAGTACAAATCTTACACGCTCTAGAACAGAGTGAGATGTGTGTATGTGATCTTGCAGTGCTACTGGGGGTAACAAAATCTGCAATTTCGCATCAGTTAAAGGCATTACGCCTAGCGAATCTGGTAAAATTCCGTAAAGAAGCACAGATAGTTTACTACTCGCTGGCAGATGATCATGTGAAAGAGATTATTGACAAGGGATTTGAGCATCTTTGGCAGAAATAATATTTTTTAATATTATAGTTGAGTAATTGAACAATTAAACAAATTATAAGGAGATTATCATGAAACGCATATTTCTATTAAAAGGGTTGGACTGTCCAAATTGTTCCGCAAAAATTGAAAAAGAAGTCGGAGAGTTGGATGGAGTGCAATCCTCAGTGGTAAATCTGATGAAGCAGACGCTTACAATCAATGTTGCTCAGACAGCCGCAGATACGATAGCCAGTCAGATTGAAACGATTGTTCATAGCCATGAGCCAGATGTGGAAGTTTCTGAAATTGTACAGGAATCTTATATACCGGAAAAAAAGCAGGAGGCCAATGAATCCTATAACAATGAGGATAAGAAGTTGACAGTTCGTTTAGCGACTGGTGCAGCAATCTATGCCATTGGTATGGCATTGACTGTTTTTGCGAAAGTGCCACTGCCTATCGAGTTAGCTTTTCTCATTGTTTCTTATGTTATTCTTGGTGGAGATGTTGTATGGCAGGCTGTGAGGAACATTTCAAAGGGGCGTGTATTTGATGAACATTTTTTGATGAGTGTTTCTACGATTGGGGCTTTTGTCATTGGTGAATATCCAGAAGCAGTTGCTGTTATGCTATTCTATCAGGTAGGTGAATTTTTTCAGTCATTGGCTGTTAAGCGTTCCAGAAAATCTATATCAGACTTAATGGATATACGTCCAGATTCTGCTACAGTAAGAAGAAATGGGGAATTGATTACCATATCTCCAGAAAATGTCTCCATTGGTGAGATTATTATTGTAAAGCCTGGTGAAAAAATTCCATTAGACGGTGTGGTATTGGATGGAGATTCTATGCTGGATACAAGCGCCTTAACAGGAGAATCAGTTCCGAGAAGTGTTCATAAAGGAGACGAAGCACTTTCCGGTTGTATGAATCAGACGGGTGTCTTAATGATTAAGACAACAAAAGCATTTGGTGAATCTACGGCTTCAAAGATTATTGATCTTGTGGAAAATGCGTCAAGCCGAAAAGCACCAACAGAAAATTTTATTACTACATTTGCACGTTATTATACACCTGTGGTTGTAATCTTAGCAGCTTTTCTGGCGATTCTGCCACCGATCATTCTTGGCGGAGGCTGGACAGAGTGGATTCGCAGAGGATTTGTTTTCCTTGTGGTATCTTGTCCATGTGCATTGGTTATTTCAATCCCGCTGACTTTCTTCGGCGGCATTGGTGCAGCATCTAAACGAGGTGTTCTTGTAAAAGGAAGCAATTATTTAGAGGCACTTAATAATGTCAGCGTTATTGTGTTCGATAAAACCGGAACACTTACAAAAGGTGTTTTCAATGTGACGGATATTTTGCCTGCAAATGGATTTTCAAAAGAACAGGTTCTGGAGTATGCGGCAGAGGCAGAGAGTTTTTCTAACCATCCTATTGCAAAATCCATTCTTGCTGCTTATGGAAAAGAAATTGATCAGTCAGTGATTTCTGATTATAAGGAAATTTCAGGATATGGAATCAGTGTAATGGCAGGGGAAAAGAAAGTTTTTGCTGGCAATACGAAACTTATGGATACAGAATGTATAGAGTACACAACCTGTGAAAACACAGGTACAAAAGTTTATTTGGCTGTAGATGGTCAATATGCAGGATGTATTTTGATAACAGATGAAGTGAAGCCGGACAGTAAAAAAGCAATTTCTGACCTGAAACATATCGGCGTGGAAAAAACAGTCATGCTTACCGGTGATGACGAAAAAATTGGGAAGTCCGTTGCAGAAGAATTGCAGTTGGATGAATATTATGCACAGCTGCTTCCTGACCAAAAAGTGGAAAAGGTTGAGCTTTTAGATAGTAAAAAGAGACCGGGAAGCAAATTGGCTTTTGTTGGTGATGGTATCAATGACGCTCCTGTCCTTGCCCGTGCAGATGTTGGTATTGCAATGGGTGGGCTTGGTTCGGATGCGGCTATTGAAGCAGCAGATGTAGTTCTGATGACAGATGAACCGTCTAAGCTGGTGGACGCGATTGAAGTAGCAAAAGCGACAAAACAGATTGTCATGCAGAATATAGTGATTGCTCTTGGGATTAAAAGTGTGTTCCTGATTCTTGGCACTCTTGGTATTGCGGGAATGTGGGAAGCTGTAT
>ERZ831773.1427-NODE-1427-length-25177-cov-4.263554_pt1 | contig 25177 bp, 23 predicted proteins | sample MGYA00519696_ERZ831773 | MGnify/ENA primary metagenome ERZ831773 (study PRJEB31850, sample SAMEA3708720) | human gut metagenome | biome: human gut; feature: human-associated habitat; material: faeces | place: China | collected 2014 ...
AATACGTATTAATGGCATTATTTTTCAAAATGTACCTCCATCTTGCAAATGAAATATTTGATTTTTTTCAGTATGAACCATAGTATATAAAAAGTCAATACTTAGGAATCTTAAATATAATATTGACAAGCTATATAAGAAATGGTATATATAGAATATAAATAAATAGAAGCAACAAAATAAAAAGACAAGGAGCAAAAAAGTATGAAAAGGAGGGTAATATGCATAGCGGCGACGGCATTGTGCATGGCAATGACCAGTATGACATATGCAAAAGAAATCGAGACAACTACAGAAGATGATGAGACTTACTATACCTTAGAAGTAAAACGAAAACCATACGATATCGAGAAAATAGCTTCTGTAGTTTTGGGGGAAGATTATCAAAGAGATAAAGAGTATGAAAGGTACTGGTATAATGAAGAAGGTACGCTTGAAGATGAGATTGAACATGTGGAGTATTACAAAACAGGCTATTATAGAGCATATCCGATGTTTGGCTATAGTAACTGGAATTGGCAATATCAGGATATTTATTTGGAATCAAAATTTCCAGAAGAAGGAGATGAGAAATATAAGAAAAAGGCGATTGATTATGGCGAGAAGCTGATGGAAGAGCTTGATTTTTCCTATAGTGAGATTTCTACATATTTTATGGAAATCGAAAGTGTTAAAGCGTTGGATATGGACATTGTTGCACCAGGCTATACAGAAGTAGGCTATGAAGAGGTAAATGATAGGGAATGGAGCGAAGAAGATGGTGCATGGCTGATGCTTTTTCGAGGATTGGACGAGGTGGAAGGTTTTCCACTAAGCACACAGATTATAGATAATGTTACTGTTATGATCTGGCATCCAGAATATGGCCTAATTTATTTGGAAGCTCGCCCAGAATTTGAATTAATAAAAAAAGAACCAGTACAGATTTTACCAGAAGATGAGGCAATGGAGTATTTCGATAAAGTTACCGAGCGATATCAGGTAGAGGCAGAGGAGGCAGATGTACAGGATATTGATATTGTATATATAGTTGATCAGACGGCGCTAGATGAAAAAACATCAGTGTTAGTACCATGTTTTCGATATAAATTCACATGCAAGGGGGAAGCAGAAGATTTCTTCTGGGCAAAAGATACTATTATAGGCAGTTCCCAAAAACAAGGAGAAATGCTGGTGAATGCAGTCAATGGCAGCACAGATTCCATATTTGGATCGGAATTTTTAAAGTGAAAAAGAAAAGTCATCTCTTAAAACTGCTGAAAATGGATTTGCATCGCTGCATCGGTGCAAAGCGATTTCCTGTGATTATTGCTCTAATAGTAGTATTACTGATTGCAAATGTATGGGAATCGGTAATGATAGAATTACAATATAAAATGCGTATGATGGGAAGCTTAGAGAAACTGATGGAACTGCTGATATTTGATCGCTTTAAGGCAGCAGTAATTGTTCTGCTTTCAGCGGTATATACATTTGGATTATGTGATGATCGAAACAATTCGTATGACAGATTGATTCTGTTTCGATGCAGGCCAGGAGAGTATCTGCTGTCAAAGCTGATTTCCAATGCAATAGGGGTTGTGTCAGCAGTCTGTATAAGCTTTGTACTATTTTCGATTGTACTCTTGCCGATTATGCCGCTTGTAGGTGGTATGACGCAGTACTTTGGTTATTTCGCATATGCAATGAATTTTGCAGGACCACTTGCCTATAGTATATTAGTAGGACTTTTGTTTGGATTGTTTGCAGTCTCAGTGACATCATTTGGAATTCTTGCTGTATCTATATTTCCAAATCGGTACGTAGGAATTGCCGCCTCTTTTGTTGCATTCTATGTGATTTATGCATTTACAGGAAGCTTTCCATTTTCCGTGAATGTGTGGTACTTAAGTTCAGGCGTACAGGTGTTAAACGTAAACAGCTTTGCAGTGAATTACTTTTATGCAATTGGAATAATGCTTTTATTTTGCATGGTTCCATGGTGCTTGTGTTTTTGGGCAATGAAGAGGAGGAAACATGAAGGATGGATTTAAGAGTGCGACAATTATTGCGACCCTAAATCTGTTAAGTTGGAAAAAGGACTACAGAATCTGGTCAGTGGGTACAGTGATAATGGTCTTAATTATTCGTTATTTGATTGGAGTACCACTTTATGCGTTGCCAAATGGAAAGACTTCGACAGCACTTTTACTACCGGTGCTGTTAGCTGATGCAATGAACAGTAATGGATTGCTAAAAGTGCTGATTTTCTTTGGTGGAATTTTACTGTTCTGTGACGCTCCATTTTTAAAGGATAATAAATGGTTTTTAATTCACAGAGCAGGGCGAAGAGGATGGTGGAAGGGAGAATGTCTATACATTGCAATCGCATCCTTTATTTATATGGCATTCATTGCGGTATGTAGTTTTTTCGTGGTGCTTCCTTGTCTGGAGTGGAATGGCTGGGGAAGCATATGGGAAATATCCTCGAATAAACTGATGAATTATGTTTTGTATTCTAAGGTATATCCGAAAAATGTCATTTCTAGTACAAATGTATGGAATGCTGCATTTTATTCGTATATGGTAAGCAGCCTTACGGTGATGCTGTTAGGGTATATTGTGTATGCATTTAATGTGGTAACAGGAAAAAACTGGCCGGGAATATTGGCAGCGAGTTGTCTTGTCCTGGCTGATCCAGTCGTTATTTATTTTTATCATGAACAGACAAGCTGGATGATGCTGTTTTCACCAGTAAATTGGAGCAGTATTGAAAATTTGAAGAAATATTCAGGAGAAGGCATGCTGACTTCGGTGTATGTCTATGCGGTGAGTTTGAGTATTTGTGCCATATTGATGATGGTGATTAAAGAAAAAACTCAAGAAATGGATTTATAAATTTAAGTAAGTAATGCGTCTGGCTGTCTCTGACATAAAGTCAAAATGTTACATTAAATGTTACAGAATAATTTAAATAACAAAGTTTTTGTAACAAAACATACATAGAAATGTATCAGAAATGTAAAGGAAATGTAATTGCATTTTAGACTTAATGCTGATAAAATAGGGATAACATAAGAAAAAAGTAAAAAATAGTCAAACAATAATTATTGAATTGGCTGCTTTTGAAATTTCAAAGACATTAAAAAAGTGCAGTTAACGGGGAGAGCGGAAAGGAAAACACGCATGAAAAAAGTATGGAAAAAGCTGTTGGCAGCGGCAGGGATGACAGCGGCACTGGTATCAACATCAGGTTGTATGGTCTCAATTCAGTTTGACAGATCTAAAAGACAGCTTCCTCAAAAACTGTCGTCAGCAGATGAAAAGACATGGGCAGCAGAACCAGTTTGGGTATCATCAGGGGAAGCAGGAGTGCTTACAAAAGAGTCGAAAGAGTCACAAGCTTTTGAATCAGAGTTTGAACCAGAGTCTGAAAAAGAAAGTGAATCTGAACAGGAAACAGCAGAGATGACAGAAAAAGAGTCAGAGTCGCCGACAGAAAGTACAACAGCAGATAGCTTTGTAATTCCTCTGCCGCCGCAGGTAGGCTGATTCGTATTAAAAGAACAGGATAAATTAGGAAGGAGCAAGATAAATGAGAAAATTATTATGGAAGAAAGCGGCGATTACCGCAATGGCAGGAACAATGATGATGATGACGGGATGTGAATTACAGGGAGCTGTAAATAAGAATCAAACGACATCCACAGCAGCAACAGTACAGACGAGCAAAACAGCGGAGTCATCTGCAAATACACAGCCGTCAAGTGTGACACCTAATACAACTGTGCAGGCATCAACAACAGAACAACAAAATCAGGCAGTAACTGAGTCGGCGGCACCAGAGTCAACAGCACCAGAGTCAACAGCTCAGAGCCAAGCGCCAGCCAGTAGTTCGGCAGCCGTCAGCGTGACGCCATCAAGCGAGGAGCAGGAAGTCAGCTTTTCATTTGAGTGGATCACAGGTGATGTGCCGGAAGGTGATGGTGATGTTGCCTGGTTTACAGTGGACCCGATTACAGAAGATAATTTTTGGGTGAAATTCCATGGTTCTGCAAACGAAGAAGGAATTAGCAATGTAAGAATTGCAGTGTGGACCGAAGCGAATGGTGAGGATGATATCGAATATATCGATGCAGAGAGTCTTGGAAATGAGACGAAAGCATATCCAGTATATATTCAGAATCATAATAATGAGAAAGAGGGATATGTTCTGAAGGTATCATATACTAACAAAGCAGGCGAAGAAAAAACGTGTGAGAATTACACACGTATTTCACTGGAGTGAGATAAGCATATGAGTACAATTGAAATAAAAAATCTGACAAAACGTTATGGAGAGGCAGAAGTATTAAGTAATATTAATATGAAGCTAGAGTCTGGAAAAATCTACGGACTTGTAGGTAGAAATGGTTCCGGAAAGACTATGCTTATGAAGCATATCCTCGGATTTGTAAAGGCAACGCAGGGAACAATTTTGATAAATGGAAAAGCAGTCGGAGAAAATGACGACATGCAGGAAAATATCGGTGCTATCATCGAAAATCCGGGTTTTCTGCCAGAATATTCTGGCTTCACAAATCTGAAGCTTCTTGCTATGATTCAGGGAAAAATCAAAGATGAGCAGATAAAAGACGCGATACGTCTTGTTGGTCTTGATCCAGAAAGCAAAAAGGCGGTAGGAAAATATTCACTAGGTATGCGCCAACGTCTGGGACTGGCGCAGGCATTGATGGAAAATCCAGATATTTTGCTATTAGATGAACCTCTAAGCGGTCTGGATAATGACGGCGTACAGGAAATGTGGAAGCTTTTCTTGAAACAAAAAGAAGATGGAAAGCTAATTGTTCTGGCAAGCCACAGTAAGGAAGATATCGGGACGCTTTGCGATGAAATCTTTCGCTTTGATAAGGGAAAAATGGTCGGACATGAGATCAAGAGAGAATAAATGAGTATGTAAAGTGGTAAGTGAAATTTGCCGTGCTGAATAAAATATGTTTTTTATCTCAGCACGGCAGAAAGGAACTTGTATGAGAAAAAAATATAAAATATATTCAGTAATATTAACAGGAATAATTTTGACTGGTTGCAAATCAGTTCGTATGACAAGTCAGGATCGTCAGCAGTTTATGCCAAATGGAATATCAGTAGCACAACAGCTATTAGAAGAAACAGGAGAAGCAACGCAAGCCAAATCTTCCGAAGCAATAAAAACAACGCCATCTGCGAACAACACAACAAGCGAAAGCAGTGTTGAAGAAAGTAGTATGAAAGAAAGCAATCAATCTCAGGATAAGCAGGAAAACAACGTGAATATATTAGCACTAGAAATAGAACCATATGAATTGTCTGATATTTGTAATGCTATATTTGAAAAATCGTTAGATGAAGTTGAGCAAAGTCAAAATCAATATGGCATGTATTATTTGACGGATGGGGACAGAAGAGTGCGCCAGTATGATATGCTTGGGCTAGAATATGAAGTAAAAGGAGTATCAGGAAGCTATTCTGCAATCGCAGAGATGGCAACCAATACACTTCGGTGGCAGGAAATTTTGTTGAGGGAATCATTTCCGCAGGATAAAATTGATAGTGAAATGAAGCCTGACGATGCAGAAAAAAATTGCAGAGAGATTGCAGAAAAAATAGGATATTCCTATACATACGTTAGAACATATGCAATGGATTTGCAGAGTATTAAGAAAATTAATAAAAATGCAGGAGATAGTGTATCTGGTCCTGGTTATGAAAATAAAGAAGATGAATATGATGGTACTTGGTCAGGTGTATTTACAGGTGGGAAGCCGTGGACACAAGAGGACGAGGCATATTTAGTTATAATGAAAAATCCCCTAATAAATGGAAGAATATTAGAAAACAATGGAAATTCAGATATTGCGTGGATGGTTTATCATCCAGTGAAGGGATTATTATATATGAAAATTCCTCCACGTTATCGTATTTGCAGCGAACAAAAGAAAAATTTGATTGACAGGACACAGGCAGCAGATTATTTGGATAAGGAAATAAATGCGACAAATATTGATGGAAAGAGTATACAGATTACGGATATTTCATTGGTGTATGCAGTAGATGAACTGTCATCTGAAGGAATTCAATGTTCACCATATTGGCGTTTTGGTTTTCAAAAAAGAAAAAATTCTGAATCCGTATGGCTATACAAAGATTTGAATGAGTATGACACATATAGTGATACAGAAGATGGGAAACATCAGGAAAATGGATATTTTTTGATTAATGCAGTTGATGGATCAATCATGTATTAATAGGAGACACATATGAAGGAATTAAAAGCGGAACTAAAACGTGGTATATTGCATGGAAAAATAATATATGTGATGATGATGGTAGCAATACTATTTGCACTTGGGTGGACAGAAAATCTGTCGCAGGCGATAGAATTTAGAGAAAATGCTAACATCGTATTTAGTAGTATTCAGCATGTTTTATATGTGCTGTATTTTGATCGTTTTAAAGCAGTCATGATTGCGGTATTATCATTACTGTGTGCAGGAAGTGTTTATGAAGATATCTCCAGTGGTTTTTTCCTGTTTCAAAAACTTCGAGTAGGAAGGATAGAGCGATATGTGATCTCAAAGATTGCTGCGAATATGTTTCTTGTAACAACAGCAACGATTGGTGGAATTTGGCTTTTTGTGGCTTTCGTAAGACCGCTAATGCCGTTAGTAGGTAATAATCCACAGCAAGATATAGTTGAATACTACGATATTTATCAAACACTAGGTCCTATTCTTTATTTGGCAGCGATGGGATTAATTTTTGGATTATCTGCATCCTTTTTTACTTCTTTTGGGTTATGGATTGTATTTTATATGCCAGATCGCTTTGCAGCACATGCAATTTCCTTTTTGGTTTATTATGGATTATTATCAATTACTGATTTTTTGCCGAAAGAGTTGGATATTTGGAATCTCACGAGTGCAGCAAAAATGCTCAGAATGACGGATAGTTCATTTTGGAATTATTTATATTCTGTTAGCTTATTACTTGTGTTAAATGCGATTTCGGGAATTGTATTATGGAAAAAACTAAAAGGAAGGTATGAAAATGGGTAATTTGAAGAAAGGTTGGTATGTTTGCGAAAGCAATTTTATACAGTGGCGTAAAAATTATAGAATATGGATGATTGCGGCAATAGAAACAATATTGATTTTTCGATATCTTCATGGATTATCTGAGTATGGGCAGGCAACAGGAAAAACAATTACGCCGTTTGTTCTTCCAATTGTTTTTGCGGAGGCAGAAAATAGTAATGGATTATTAAAAGTATTAATCTACTTAGGATGTGTTATGCTATTTTGTAATGCTCCTTTTTTGAATAATCAAAAACCATATATGATTTTACGATGCAAGCGGAAAGGCTGGTATTTGGGTGAAAACATGTACGTGTGGCTGGCAGCATTTCTCTATATGTTGTTTATTTCGCTTATTTCGCTGATAGCAGTTCTTCCAACAGTTTCAACAAATCGACTTTGGGGAGAAATTGCAGGAGATTTTGTTGTAAATCAAAGAAGCTTAATTCCAGTTTATACGTGGGGACTAGTAATGCCAGTACGAGTAATACAAAATTATTATCCCTTAGCCGCATTTATGTATACTTTTATTACTGGATGGTTAAGTATAGTTTTCATTGGTAAGCTAATGTACCTGCTAAATTTAAAAATTGGCAAAAAAACAATAGGAATTTCAGCAGCAGTCTTTTTTATTATGTTGGATCCAGTAGCTGTATATTTTACAAATTTTAAACAATATGGTTTGTTTTATATTTCTCCGATAAATTGGAGCAGTCTTGAAAACATAAATACCGTTTCAGGTTATCCGCATTTGTCGGGAGAATATATGTTTGTAATGTATATCATTTTGATTGGAGTAGAATCTTTGCTAAGCTATATATGTTCAATTAAAATGGATATAGAAGTCAAAATGATATAAATAAAACAGAAACCATTACACCGAAGGGCTTTTTTAAACTAGCCGCAAAGAAAAAGGGAGGGTGACAACCTCCCTTTTTTATGGTATGATACGAGAAGCATCGCGACATTAATTGCAGTTGCAGAACAGGGCTATTTATAAGCCCTGTCAGAAAGGAAAAGTTATGGAATTACAGGAATCCACAAATCGTCTGGTTGAGCTGATCCGCCACTCCCAGTCACCGTATCATACAATGAAGGAGGCTATCAGTCAGCTTGAAAAGGCAGGTTTTGAGCGCATTTCACTTGCAGAGTCTGCAGCGCTTGAGCCTGGAAAGGCATATTATGTGTCAATTTATGACCGTTCACTTGCTGCATTTCGTGTGCCGCAGTCTGGCTTTAAGGGATTTCGTATTATCACATCCCACATCGACAATCCGTGCTTTATGATTAAGCCAAATCCGGAAAGAAAGAAATCTGACTGCATCACTTTAAATGTAGAGCGCTATGGTGGTCCGATCTTAAATACATGGCTGGATCGTCCGCTGACAATTGCAGGACGTGTATGTGTAGCAACAGATGATCCATTTAGTCCTAAGACCATGCTGTACAATTCTAAAAAGCCAGTTGCCGTAATCCCGAATCTGGCAATTCATATGAATAGAGAAGTAAATAAGGGTGTTGAGTTAAAGGTTCAGACTGATCTTGAGCCGATTGTCTCTTTAATAGGAGCAAAGGAAAATACACAGGGATGGCTTCTTGGAAAGATCGCTGCAGAGCTTGGCATTGAGGCAGACAGTATTCTTGATTATGAGCTGTTTTTATGTAACGGTGAGGAGCCATCAATTACAGGCTTTGATGATGAGTTTTTATCAGCGCCAAGACTTGATAATTTGACATCCTGCCAGTCATGCTTAAATGCAATCATGGATACAGAGGCACTTTCTGATATCTGTAATCTTGTTGTATTGTTTGATAACGAAGAGTGTGGTTCAGGCTCAAAGCAGGGTGCGGGCTCAGTAATCTTGTCTTCCATTTTAGAGAAGATTTATCTGAATACACCAGATACAGACAAGAGCCGCACAGCATTCATCGATGTAATGCTTCACAGTCTGACAGCATCACTGGATGTAGCTCATGCTATGCATCCGAATCATCCAGAGAAGAACGATCCGACCAATCCGATTCCAATGGAGGGCGGTGTTGTTATCAAGATGAACTACAACCAGAGATATGCAACAGATACTAATGCAGTATCAATTGTAGAGGGAATCTGCCGTGCAGAGAAGATCGCTCATACAAAGTTTGTTAATCATGGAGATGCTGTTGGCGGCGGAACACTTGGAAGTATCTTAAGTACTTCAATTCCGGCAATGACAGTAGATCTTGGCGTGCCGATTCTGGCAATGCATTCCAGCCGTGAGCTTATGGCTCGTTCTAGTCAGCTTGCAATGGATCAGTTTGCTGAGGCATTCTTTAAATAATAGCGATTGTAAGCAGATTCAGCCCATGTAAGAAGTGCATACAGCACAATAGCTGCCGTACATAAAATTACTATAGATGTAACTACATAGTCCATTTTAAAGGTCTGGCTGCCATAAATTATCAGGTAGCCAAGACCTGCGCGGGCTGCTAAAAACTCACCTATTATCACACCGACAAGACAAAGGCCAATGTTGACCTTCATGTTGTTGATAAAGACTAGCACGGTGCTGGGAAGCAAAACCTTTGTGATGATGTGCATTTTTGTGCCGTTTAGCGTTTGTATTAGCTTTATCTTTTCTGGGTCAACAGATTCAAATGCGTGGTAAAGCGTTAATATTGCGCCAAATACGGCGAGAGAAACTGCGACAACAATAATGGTGCGTGGCTTATTGCCAAGCCATACAATTAAAAGTGGTGCAAGTGCTGATTTTGGCAGGCTGTTTAACAGAATCAGATATGGCTCAAACAGCTTGTAGATCCAGCGAAAGCGCCAGAATAAAAGAGCGGTAAAAAGGCTTATAACCATAGTCATAAAAAAGCTGAGTGCTGTTTCTTTTAGTGTAACAGAAACATGAAGCCACAGTGTATTATTGGCTGCAAAGCTTTGTATTGTGCGTATGACGCGTGACGGACTGCTGAAAATAAAATCATTTATAATGCCAAATCGGGCGCAAAGCTCCCAGATGGCAAAAAACAAAATCCCAATCAGAAACCGTCCGGCAGTTAAAAGCTTGCGGTTTCTTTTTTGTCGTCTGGCAAGCAGACGCATCAATTCTTCATTTTTCATGGGCAAATGCCTCCCAAAGCTTTTGAAAATATGGATTGAATAATGGATGGTTCCTGCGGGCGAGTGGTGAGAGTGCAGTAAAATCAGGATCAAATACGAGCTCCATTTTAATTGTTGAAGGTCGCTTCCCTAAAACAAGCACTCTGTTTCCTGTACTGACAGCCTCTGCCAGATCGTGTGTGACTAAAATGGCAGTTTTCTTGTTCGTGCGGATAATCTCACAAATGTCATTGCAGACAGTGAGTCTTGTCTGGTAATCAAGTGCTGAAAATGGCTCATCCAGAAGTAAAAGCGTGGGCTCCATGATCAGTGTGCGAATAAGAGCAGCTCTCTGGCGCATGCCGCCTGATAATTCAGAAGGCTTTGCACCCAAAAAGCCGCCAAGATCATAGCGAGTAAGCATTTCAGAAGCAGTTTTTCGTGCTTTTCTTTTATCTTTATGGGAGGAATGCTGTATTTCAGGACCAAGAAGTGTGTTGCGAAGAATGCTTCTCCACTCAAAAAGCTGATCTCTCTGCAGCATATATCCAATTTCCTTTCTCGGTTTTATGACAGGCTCGCCTAAAAAGAAAACCTGTCCGGCAGATGATGGCATCAGACCGGCGATAATATCAAGAAGCGTTGATTTTCCGCAGCCGGACGGTCCGACAATCGATATGAAATCGCCTTCAAAAGCCTGAAACGAGATATTGTCGATTACAGGTAAGCAAGATGATGCAGAAAGATAATCAAAGGAAAGATTGCTAACATCAAGCATTGGTTCCATAGTTGCCTCCTTTTAATGAAGCTTAAGGGCATATATCTTCACGGAAAAAGTGCATTTTGTATAAGAAAACCCGTGAACACGACCCCCAATATAGGATATGATACCATTTTGAAAAATGAGTCATTGACGAAAGAAAAAGCAAGTGCTATACTTTATGATACTAAATTAAAGTGTTGAAGGAGGATACGATGTCTATTTTTGATCAATTTTCAAAGGTAACAAAGGATTTTGGAAACAAAGCCCAGGAGATGACGAAAGATATCAAGGGCAAGCTCGAAGAGCAGCAGGCCATTTCTCGTTTGAATGCTCAGATAAATGAAGCAAAAAATCAGATGAAAAATACATACATGGCAATCGGAGAAAGATACTATGAGCTTCACAAGGATGATGTGGAGAATGACATGGCAAATCAGTTTCAGATCATTGCTGACGCTATGGAAAAGATTGCTAAGTGTGAGCAGCAGATTAGGGATATCAAAAATGAGAATACCTGTCCAAGCTGCGGCGCAACCATTTCAAAAGATGTGCTGTTTTGTCCTAACTGCGGAACAAAAATAGAAAGACCAAAGCCGGAGCCAGAACCGCAGCCGACACAGAAGGTTTGTCCTGAGTGCGGTGCTGCAGTTGATGAGGAGGATGTATTTTGTACTAATTGCGGTGCTCGTGTTGACAGTGAGGAGTCATCAGAAAAAGATGATGAGCAAACTGAATCTGAGCCGACAGATACACAGCAGTAATATACGGTATGTAGGCAAATAGCCCTTACATATAAAGAGTTATGAAAAACAAAAAACATAGAGAGGTGCACAGATGGAGCAGAAATTAAAGGTAGGCGTACTTGGTGCGACAGGAATGGTAGGACAGCGTTTTGTAACACTTTTGGAGAACCATCCGTGGTTTGAGCTTGTTGCAGTAGCAGCAAGTCCAAGATCTGCAGGAAAAACCTATGAGGAGGCAGTAGGCGGACGCTGGAAGATGAAGACACCGATGCCTGAGGCAGCAAAGAAGCTTGTTGTGTTAAATGTTAATCAGGTAGAAGAAGTTGCTGCACAGGTAGATTTTGTATTTAGTGCAGTTGACATGTCAAAGGATGAGATCCGTGCAATTGAGGAAGCTTATGCAAAGGCAGAAGTTCCGGTTGTATCTAATAACAGCGCACATCGCTGGACACCAGATGTTCCGATGATGGTTCCGGAGTTAAATCCAGAGCATGCAGAAATCATTCCTTATCAGAGAAAGCGTCTTGGCACCAAGAGAGGATTTATCGCAGTAAAGCCAAACTGCTCAATCCAGAGCTATACACCGGCACTTCACGCACTGCGCGAGTTTGAGCCAACACTTGTTGTTGCAACTACATATCAGGCAATTTCCGGAGCAGGAAAGACCTTCAAGGATTGGCCTGAGATGATCGACAACGTAATTCCTTACATTGCAGGTGAGGAAGAGAAGAGTGAGCAGGAGCCGCTTCGTATCTGGGGCAAGATTGAGGATGGTGTGATCAAGAAGGCAGAGGGACCGCTGATCACAACACAGTGCATCCGTGTACCAGTTGAGGATGGTCATACAGCAGCAGTATTTGTAAACTTTAAGAAGAAGCCAACAAAGGAAGAGATCATTGATCGTTGGAACAATTTCAGCGGCGAGCCGCAGAAGTTAAATCTTCCAAGCGCACCAAAGCAGTTCATCCGCTACATGGAGGAGGACAATCGTCCGCAGGTACACTTAGATCGTGACTATGAGCATGGAATGGGCATCTCATTAGGCCGTCTGAGAGAAGATACTGCATTTGACTATAAGTTTGTTGGTCTTTCCCACAATACACTGCGTGGTGCAGCAGGCGGTGCAGTTTTGAGTGCAGAGCTTTTAACTGCAAAGGGCTATATCACACCAAAGAACGCATAAGCGTAAAATATAAACGTTGACAGAAAGGGGATAAAAATGTCTGTTGAAAAAAAGTTTTATGGCTATACAGCCGATCAGAAGGAGATTTCTTCCTACACACTCACAAACAAATCCGGAATGAAGGCAGTTTTGCTTGATATCGGTGCTGTTATTGAGAGTCTTCTTGTACCAGATAAAAATGGAAATCTGGTAGATGTTGTATTAGGATTTGGTGATCCAAAGCTTTATCTGGAGAATAACGGAAGTCTTGGCGCTGTCGTAGGCCGTCATGCAAACCGTATTGCAAATGCAACGTACACTTTAAATGGAGTTACTTATAAGCTTGAGGCTAATAATGGTCCTAACAATCTTCACAGCAACCCGGGAAGCTACTATAAGCGTCTGTGGGATGCAAAGATTGGAGAAAACTCAGTTACCTTTACACTTCATAGTCCAGATGGTGATCAGAATTATCCGGGTAACTTTACAGTTACAGTTACCTATACGCTAAGTGATGAGAATGGTCTTTCTCTTAAATATGATATGGAGAGCGATAAGGACACACTTGCAAACCTGACAAATCACAGCTACTTTAACATGGATGGTCATGACAGTGGTGATGTTTTGTCACAGAAGGTATGGATTGATGCTGATCAGTTTACACCATCTGATGCAACTCTGATCCCGACAGGCGAGTATAGAGATGTTACAGGAACACCATTTGATTTTAGAACAGAAAAAACCATCGGACAGGATATTCATGCAGATGATGAGCAGATAAAAAATGGCGGCGGCTATGACCATAACTATGTCTTAAAGACAGATGGCAAGTTTGCAAAGGTTGCATCTATGACAGGTGCAAAGAGCGGTATCGTGATGGATGTTTACACCGATATGCCAGGTATGCAGGTATATACTGCAAACGGAACAACAATTGAATGCGGAAAAAATAAAAGCTCATATAAGCCATTCTGCGGTGCATGCTTTGAGACACAGTTTTTCCCGGATTCCATTCATCATGAGAATTTCAAGAGCTGTGTATTAAAGGCAAATACAAAGTTTACAACTGTTACAGAATATCGTTTCCATACGGTATAACGGCAAGGAGGAGGCAGCAGCAAAAACTACTGCCTCTTGTTTGCGTTTTAAGGAAAAAAGTAAATGTAGAAAGGTTTTTTCATGGGGAAACAATTGTTTATCGCTGAGAAGCCGAGCGTTGCAGCAGAATTTGCAAAGGCGCTTAAGGTAAATGGCGGACGAAGGGACGGCTATTTAGAGTCTGACCAGTATGTGGTGACTTGGTGTGTTGGTCATTTGATCACGATGTCTTATCCAGAGGTCTATGATCCTGCACTCAAAAAGTGGAGCCTTAATACAATTCCATTTTTCCCAGAGGAATGGAAATATGAGGTGATTGGCTCTGTCAAAAAACAATTTACCATTGTAAAGGGATTATTAAACCGTGCAGATGTAGATACTATTTATATTTGTACCGACTCTGGACGTGAAGGTGAATATATTTATCGTCTGGTAGACCAGATGGCCGGCGTCAAGAACAAAAAGAGGCTGAGAGTGTGGATTGATTCTCAGACAGAAGAAGAAATTTTAAGAGGAATACGTGAGGCAAAGGATTGGAGCTTTTATGATCATCTGAGCGATTCTGCTTATTTAAGAGCGAAGGAAGATTATCTTATGGGCATCAATTTTTCCAGAGCACTGACGCTGAAATTTGGTCCTGCTGTTGCTTCCTTTATGAATACAAAGTGGTCTGTCATCTCAGTAGGACGTGTAATGACATGTGTACTAGGCATGGTTGTACGAAGAGAACGTGAAATACGAAGCTTTGTAAAGACACCATTTTACCGTGTGATTATATCGCTTCCTGTGGCGCAGGAGGAAAATAAGGGAACTATAGAGGCTGAGTGGCGAAGTGTGGAAGGCTCAAAGTATTTTCAGTCGCCAAAGCTTTATAAGGAAAATGGCTTTTTAAAGAGAGAGACGGCACAGGAGCTTATAAATTATCTGGAGGCACCTCTTAATCCAGAAGAAAAAAGGCCTGACTGTACTTTAATTAAAATTGAAAAGAAAAAAGAGCAGAAGCAGCCACCGCTTTTATTTAATCTTGCCGAGCTTCAAAATACATGTTCAAGACGATTTAAGATAAGTCCTGATGAGACACTTAAAATCGTTCAGGAATTATATGAGAAGAAGATGGTCACATATCCAAGAACAGATGCGCGTGTGCTTTCTACTGCAGTGGCAAAAGAAATTTCAAAAAATATTCGCGGCTTAAGTAATTTTGCACCTGTGGGCAGTTTTGCACAGGAGATCTTGTCACAGGATGCATGGAAAACAATCGCAAAGACACGATACACGAACGATAAGCAGATCACAGATCACTATGCCATTATCCCAACGGGACAAGGTCTTGGTGCATATGAGCGTCTGTCAGGCGTGGCAAAGGGTGTGTATGAGGTAATATGCCGCCGTTTTCTCAGCATCTTTTATGGGCCGGCTGTCTATAAAAAATATGCACTTGAATTTCAGGTAAAGACGGAGCACTTTTTCACATCATATCGTATGCTGGAGGATCCGGGCTATTTAAAGGTAACAGGCGTGCCGCAGGAAAGTACAGCACAAAAAGAAGGCGAGGAAGAATTTGCTGTTGATGAAACATCATTTTTAAGCCGCATTTTGTCAGGCTTAAAAAAGGGTATGCTCTTTGAAGAAACATCATATGCTGTAAAGGAGGGTGAGACATCACCACCTAAGCGCTATAACTCAGGTTCACTGATTCTGGCTATGGAAAATGCAGGCCAGCTTATTGAAGATGATGAGCTTCGCGCGCAGATTAAGGGAAGCGGTATTGGAACAAGTGCTACGCGTGCAGAGATTTTAAAAAAACTTGTATCAAATGGATATTTGTCTCTAAATGCAAAGACACAGATCATAAAGCCGCAAAAGCTGGGAGAAGCCATATATGAAGTAGTAGCTGTGTCTATCAGGCAGCTTTTAAATCCTGAGCTGACAGCTAGCTGGGAAAAGGGACTGACTTATGTTTCAGAGGGTACGATCACATCACAGGAATATATGGATAAGCTGCAAAATTTTGTTGCTAGAAGAACACAGGGAGTTAAGCAGGTAACAAATCCGGGAGCAATCCGCGGAAACTTTGCAGGCTTTGAGGCTTTTTATGAGACTTCGCGCAAGTCTTAAAAAAACATGGTTGCACAAAAGCAAAATATAAAGTAAACTAATGATGACAGGCAGCCTGCAAAAATCGCAGACTACGGAAAGGTATGGTAAAAAGATGGATTCAATTAAAGTATCTGCACTTTATAACACAGAAGAGACAATCGCAAAGGAGCTTTTTAAGGATGACTGCTATCCGTGGGAAATCCTTCCGAAGATTAAGGATTTTATCTTAACACTTGGCCCGACACTTCCAAAGGATAAGTTTGATGAGATTGAGAAGAATGTATGGGTAGCAAAGTCAGCTGTAGTTGCAAAAACGGCATCTATCACAGGACCATGTATTATTGACGAGGATACAGAAGTTCGTCATTGTGCTTTTATCCGTGGAAATGCACTCGTTGGAAAGCATTGTGTAGTTGGCAATTCAACAGAATTAAAGAATGTAATTTTGTTCAATAATGTACAGGTTCCTCATTACAATTATGTAGGTGATTCCATTTTGGGATATAAGTCTCATATGGGTGCAGGCTCCATTACATCAAATGTTAAGTCTGATAAAAAGCTTGTTGTTGTAAAATCAGAAAATGAAGCGATCGAGACAGGATTAAAGAAATTCGGTGCAATGCTCGGTGACAATGTAGAGGTTGGCTGTGGAAGCGTTCTTAATCCGGGAACTGTTATCGGACCAAACAGCAATATCTATCCACTTTCCTCAGTCAGAGGAATCGTTCCCGCCGGAAGTATCTATAAGCATGCCGGTGAAGTAGTGATAAAGCAGGTGGAGGAGTGATTCATCTTCGGAAAAAGAAAAATGAAGAACATACACCTAAAGTAAAGAAAAAGACAGGTATCATTCAGTCTATTTTAAATCCTATCGGATTTGCAAAAAAGTTGTACGATGACGATCAGGTCATGACAAATGCTGCAACTATTACATTGTTTATGGTTATGTCATTGTTTCCAATGCTGATGATTTTGCTTTGGCTTATGTCACGCATGATGCTGTCGCCGGAGGTGCTTCTAAAGATAGTATCCTCTGTTCTTCCAAAAGAAATGCTTGAGCTTGTAACAGGCATTGTGGCTGATTTGTATGAGAAATCGCTTAGCGTATCAGCTTTGTCGATCACAATTATCATGGCATTGTGGTCGTCATCAACGGGAATCTCATTTTTAGTTAAGGGACTAAACCGCGTCTATAAAAGAGAGGAACAGCGAAATTGGTTTGTACACAGGGCATTGTGCCTTGTATATACGGGCATATTTCTAGTGATAATGCTTCTTGTAATGGCATTTCTTGTATATGGAAGCAAGTTTCGTGTGTTTTTAGTTTCGGTATGGCCAGAACTTGAAAACTGGACTGTTTTGATTACCATTTTGCAAAATGGCATTGCGATTGGCGGCATGATTCTTTTCTTTCTTGCCGTTTATAACATTTTCCCGCAAAAGCGTCTGCCTTATAGAAAGCAGATGCCTGGTGCAATCGCAGCAACTATTGGATGGTACAGCTTTTCAGCGATCTACGCCACATATATACGCAACAGTAAGAATCTTGCCTTTATGTATGGAAGCCTTGCGTTAATTATCGTGTTTTTAGTATGGATGTATGTCTGCATGAATATTGTGCTTATTGGCGGCGAAATCAACTTCTTGTATAACAATCGTTATTACTATAAGTTATATTTGCTGACAGAAAAGCAGATTGATATTCAGGAATATTTCATGCATGCTAAGTCAGAGACAGAGATATTAGAACCGGAAGTGGTGGACGAGGAAGAAAACACTAAAGAGTGGGAACAAAAAGAGCCAGAAGTGGCAGAAATACTAGAGGAGCCACAGCCAGAAGTGGCAGAAATACTAGAAGAACCGCAACTGGCAGCATCAGAAGAAATACAACTGACAGAATCAGAAGAAATACAAGAGCAGCCAGATTTGTCAGAGAAAATAGAATAAGCAAAAAAGCATTCATGTAAACATTTGCATGAGTGCTTTTTTTGTTTTTGTCAACCGAATTTCAACTTCTTTCTGTGCAATTTCTACCTTATTTTCACAAAAATAAAAAGCAAATGGCATAAAGTATAGGACAAAATGCGAATTTGTTGAAAAGTAACAAAATAAAATGAGCATTTTTGAACAAAAAAACGTCGCTTTTTTTAAAAAGTGTGGTATAATTTAGATGTATGCTAAGTGAAAGAGGGGATTTTAATCATGGCAAAAGAAATGATTGCAATGCTGCTTGCTGGTGGACAGGGATCACGTCTGTACGCACTGACACAGAAGCTTGCAAAACCAGCAGTACCTTTTGGCGGAAAATATCGTATTATCGATTTTCCGTTATCAAATTGTGTGAATTCAGGTATTGATACCGTCGGTATTCTCACACAGTATCAGCCGTTGGTATTAAACGAATATATTGGAAACGGACAGCCTTGGGATCTTGACCGTCTGCATGGCGGCGTTCATGTTCTTCCGCCGTATCAGCAGGCGTCCGGCTCTGACTGGTATAAGGGAACCGCAAATGCGATTTATCAGAATATTTCCTTTATAGAGCGTTATAATCCACAGTATGTAATTATCCTTTCAGGTGATCAGATCTGCAAGCAAGACTACAGTGATTTCCTTCGTTTCCATAAGGAAAAGGGCGCAGAGTTCAGCGTGGCAGTTATGGAGGTTCCGTGGGATGAGGCATCTCGTTTCGGCCTGATGGTGGCTGACGAGGATTCTCGTATTACAGAGTTCCAGGAGAAGCCAAAGAATCCAAAGTCAAATCTGGCTTCCATGGGTATTTACATTTTCAACTGGGATATTTTAAAGAAGTATCTTATTGAGGATGAGGCAGATCCAAATTCTCAAAATGACTTCGGAAACAACATTATTCCAAACCTTCTTCGTGACGGACGTAATATGTATGCATATCGTTTTGATGGATATTGGAAGGATGTTGGAACTATTTCTTCCTTGTGGGAAGCAAATATGGAGGTTCTTGATCCTGAACACAGCGGTATCAATCTGTTCGATGAAAACTGGAAGATTTACAGCCGAAACAGCGGTATGACAGGTCATCGCATTGGTGCAGATGCAGAAGTGCAAAACTCTATGATTACCGATGGATGCCGTATCCATGGTAAAGTAAAGCACTCCATTTTATTTGCAGGTGTTTCTGTAGAGCCGGGTGCAGTTGTTGAGGATGCAGTTGTCATGGGTGGCACTGTAATCAAGGCAGGTGCACAGGTAAGACATTGTATTATCGCTGAGAATGTTGTAATTGGCGAGAATGCAGTTGTAGGTGAGGCGCTCTCAGAGGGCGGCAAGGGCGTTGCGACAGTCGGTGCAGGTGTTTATATTGGAGACAATGCAAAGATTGGTCCAAATGCAATGGTCAGCGAGAATGTAAAGGGTGGTGAAGAACAATGGTAAAATCAAATGTAAATGCGCTGGGAATTATCTTCCCGAACAGTTATGATAATATGGTTCCGGAGCTGGTAACAGAGCGTCTTATGGCTTCCATTCCCTTTGCAGGACGTTATCGTATGATCGACTTTGTCCTTTCAAGTATGGTAAGCAGCGGAATTGATAATATTTCTATTATTGTCCGCAATAATTATCATTCCTTGATGGATCATCTTGGTTCAGGACGTGAGTGGGATCTTACCCGTAAAAATGGTGGTTTGACAATTATTCCTCCATTTGCAGAGAAGACTGTAAAGATGTATAACGGACGTGTTGAGGCACTTGCCAGCATTCTTAGTCTTCTTCGCGATCAGAAGGAAGAGTATGTTGTAATGTCAGATGCCAATATTGCAGTTAATTTTGATTTCAGTGCGATGCTGCAGGCTCATATTGAGAGCGGTGCTGATGTAACAGTTGCATACAAGGAAGAGGAATTAGCAGACAGTCTTAAGAATTTAGATATCATGAAGGAAGACTTCTTCTATACACTTGCACTTGAAGGAGATAGAGTAAAGAAGATTTATGTAAACTCCGAAGAGTCTGGTCCACAGAAGCTTTCTATGAATATCTACATCTTAAAGAGAGAGCTTCTGATTGATTTAGTACATACTGCATTTGTTCGCGGATATGTTTACTTTGAGCGTGATATCTTAGCACAGAGACTTGATAAGCTGAATGTAAAGGCATATCGTTTTGACGGCTACCTTGCAAGAATCACCGATATGAAGAGCTATTTTGATGAGAACATGAAGCTTCTTGAGGATGAAAATCTTGATGCACTGTTTGCACCAAATCCTATCTACACAAAGATTCGTGATGATAACCCGACACGCTACATCAACGGTTCTAAGGTAAAGAACGTAATGGCTGCCGATGGCTGTATCATCGAGGGAGAAGTAGAGAATTGTGTACTCTTTAGAGGTGTTAAGATTGCAAAGGGCGCAAAGGTAAGAAACTGCGTGCTGATGCAGGATACCGTAGTAGGTGAGGGCAGCAGTCTTGAGTATGTCATCACAGACAAGAATGTAACCATCTCTGCTGATAAGGAAATCAAGGGCACAAATACCTTCCCGGTATATGCCGCTAAGTTCCAGAAGATTTGACGAAAAATATTACAAAAGAGGGGTGGTCATTTTGACGCTCCTCTTTTTTTTATAAAACCCTTGTAGGATCTTTTGAATTTTGGTATGATAGTAAAATATGGAGAAATCTGCTGTTTTTTACTTGACAGCTTATAGATACAGGCCTGCGGGCCGGGAGGTTAATTTTATGAAACATGCCCATCAGATCAAATCGGTGGCGCCGGGCTCAATTGCAGAGGAGCTAGAGCTAGAGCCAGGTGATAAGATCCTGCAGATTAACGGTCAGGATATCGAGGATGTCCTTGATTATCGTTTTTATATTCAAAATGAAGAAATAGATATGGTTGTCCAGAAAAAGGACGGCTCAGAGGTGGAGTGGGAGTTTGATAAGGACTTTTACGAAGACCTTGGCATCGAGTTTGAGAGCGGTCTAATGTCAGATTATCGTTCCTGTACAAATAAGTGCATCTTCTGCTTTATTGACCAGATGCCGCCTGGAATGCGCGATACGCTTTATTTTAAAGATGATGATGCAAGACTTTCATTTCTTCAGGGAAATTATATTACATTGACAAACATGAAAGAGCATGATCTTTCACGTATTATAAAATATCATCTGTCACCTATCAATATTTCAGTTCAGACGACAAATCCAGAGCTTCGCGTAAAGATGCTTCACAATCGTTTCGCAGGAAAGATCATGGAAACACTGAATCGTCTTCGTGATGCAGATATTGAGATGAATGGTCAGATCGTTTTGTGCAAGGGAGTAAATGACGGTGCCGAGCTAGAGCGTTCAATTCGCGATCTTGCAGGATTATATCCGCAAATGCAGAGTATGTCAGTAGTTCCAGTTGGTTTAAGCAAATATCGTGAAGGCTTGTATCCGTTAGAGCCGCTTACAAAAGAGGATGCAGAAAATGCCCTTGATATTATTGGTCGTTTTCAAAATGAAATGTATGAACGTTTTGGCACACATTTTGTTCATGCAAGTGATGAGTTTTATCTGCTTGCAAACCGTCCTCTGCCGCCGGAAGAAGTTTATGACGGCTATGTGCAGCTTGAAAATGGTGTTGGTATGCTGCGTCTTCTAATAGAAGAAACAGATTATACATTAGAGGCGTTAAGCGGTGATGAGCGTGTCCATACATTGTCTCTTGCGACAGGAAAACTGGCATACCCATTTTTAAGGGATATTGCGGCAAAAGTTCATGAGAAGTTCCCAAATGTGAACATTACAGTCTATGAGATTTTGAATGATTTCTTCGGACATGGTGTTACTGTGTCTGGTTTGATCACTGGACAGGATTTAATTAAGCAGCTTAAAGGCAAGCCGTTAGGAGAGGTTCTTCTTCTTCCAGCGAATATGTTTAGAAGCAATGAAGAAGTATTTTTGGACGATCTAACAAAGCAGGATGTCGAAAAAGCTTTACAAGTTCCGATAAATATTGTAAAATCAGACGGGCAGGAACTGATTCGTGCAATGCTGATGGAAGAAAGTGAAGAAACAAAGCAGTTTCATTCTCCATATGAGCTGTAAGGTGTTTTTGCTGGTCTAATTTATATTTATGTAAGAAAGCGAGAAGAATATGAGTAAACCGATAGTTGCTATCGTAGGCCGCCCGAATGTCGGAAAGTCTACGTTGTTTAATGTAATTGCAGGCGATTCAATCGCCATCGTAAAAGATACGCCAGGTGTAACAAGAGATCGTATTTATGCGGACTGCAGTTGGCTGAATTATAATTTTACCCTGATTGATACAGGCGGTATTGAGCCGGATTCAAGTGATGTAATTTTATCACAGATGAGAGATCAGGCACAGATTGCAATTGATACTGCAGATGTAATCATTTTTCTTGTTGATGTAAGACAGGGACTTACCGATGCAGACGGCAAGGTAGCAGATATGCTTCGCCGCAGCCAAAAGCCAGTTGTTCTTTGTGTTAATAAGGTGGATTCCTTTAAGAAGATGGAAGCAGATGTATATGAGTTTTATAACCTTGGAATCGGTGATCCGATCCCTGTATCTGCATCAAACCATCAGGGTGTCGGCGATCTTCTTGAGGCTGTCAGCAATCATTTCAAGAAGGACGGCAGCGAGTCAGATGATGATGATCGTCCGCGCATCGCTATCGTAGGTCGCCCGAACGTTGGAAAATCATCTATCGTAAACCGTCTTGTAGGCGAGAAGCGTGTGATTGTATCTGATATTGCAGGAACAACACGTGATGCCATTGATACGCCTCTTAAGAGAAATGGCCGCGAGTATATCCTTATTGATACAGCAGGTCTTCGCCGCAAGAGCAAGATTCACGAGGATCTTGAGCGCTATAGTATCATTCGTACTGTTACAGCAGTAGAGCGTGCCGATGTCGTCGTTATGGTAATTGATGCGGCAGAGGGCGTTGCAGAGCAGGATGCAAAGATTGCAGGTATCGCACACGAGCGCGGTAAGGGTGTAATCATTGCAGTAAACAAGTGGGATGCTGTTGAAAAGGATGATAAGACAATCTACAAGATGACAGAAAAGATCAAGCAGACACTTGCATATATGCCATATGCAGAATTTGTCTTCATCTCTGCAAAGACAGGACAGAGATTAGACAAGCTCTTTGAGCTTATTGATATGATCATCGAAAATCAGTCTATGCGTATTGCAACTGGTGTGTTAAATGAAATCTTAGCAGAGGCTGTAGCTATGCAGCAGCCGCCGTCAGATAAAGGACGCCGCTTAAAGATCTTCTACATGACTCAGATTTCAGTAAAGCCGCCGACATTTGTTGTCTTTGTAAATGATAAGAAACTGATGCATTATTCCTACACACGATATATCGAGAACCAGATCCGCAATGCATTTGGCTTTAGAGGAACACCGCTTCGCTTTATTATCCGCGAGAGAAAGGAAGATAAGTAATGATACGCGTATTATTGCTGGTGATCGGATATTGTCTGGGAATGATCCAGACAGGTTATCTTTATGGAAGAATGAAGGGAATTGATATCCGCAAGGCGGGAAGTGGAAACTCCGGTGCGACAAATTCACTTCGAGTACTTGGCAAAAAGGCTGGTCTTATCGTCTTTGCTGTCGATTTGTGCAAATGTTTTATTCCATGTTTGATCGTAAAGGCATGGGCTGTTTCAAGCGGACAGCAGCATATGGAAGATATCTATATGCTGTATCTGGCGTTTGGTGTTATTTTGGGACACAATTATCCATGCTATTTAAATTTTAAGGGCGGAAAAGGAATCTCAAGTACATCAGGCTTTATTTTAGCATTTGATCTTCGTATCGCCGCTGTGTGTCTGGCAGCATTCAGTGTAATTGTTGGAACGACACGCTACGTATCATTAGGCTCACTGACAGTTGTTTCAATCTGCTTCGTGATGGGTGTGATTTTCGGCGTAAACGGTATGCTTAGTGTAGAGCCGGCAAATATGGCAGAGTTTATTATATTGCTTGCTCTAATTACAATTCAGGCATATATTCGCCACAGAGCAAATATCAAGCGTCTGTTAAGCGGCACTGAAAATAAAATAGGTGCTAAGAAATAAATATAAGGAAGGTTTGTGTTATGGCAAAAGTCAGCATTATAGGAACGGGAACATGGGGCATTGCCCTTGGCATGGTGCTGGCGCAGAATGGCCATGAAGTAACGGCGTGGTCTGCGCTGCCGAAGGAAATTGAGGCACTAAGGGAAAGCTATACATGCAAAAATCTTCCGGGAGTTGAGATCCCGAGAAGCATTGTATTTACAGCAGACTTACATGAGGCATGTACTGATAAGGAGATGCTTGTTTTGTCAGTTCCTTCGGTATTTACCAGAGGAGTAGCAAAACAGATGAATCCTTTCGTAAAGGAGGGACAGCTGATTGTCAGCGTAGCAAAGGGCATTGAGGAGAAAACATTAATGACAATGTCCCAGCAGATTGAAGAAGAACTTCCGATGGCAAATGTTGCAGTTCTTTCTGGCCCAAGCCATGCAGAGGAAGTCAGTCGCGGCATTCCGACAACTGTTGTAGCTGGAGCAAAGGACAGACAGACAGCTGAGCACATCCAAAACTTGTTTATGTCATCTGTCTTTCGTGTATATACAAGCCCTGATATCTTAGGTATTGAGCTTGGCGGTGCACTTAAAAATGTCATTGCCCTTGCAGCAGGCGTCAGCGATGGTCTTGGCTGCGGTGATAACACAAAGGCAGCTCTTATGACAAGAGGAATCGCAGAGATCACAAGACTTGGCGTTGCAATGGGTGGAAAGCCAGAGACATTTTCCGGACTTTCAGGAATCGGAGATCTGATTGTCACATGCACAAGCATGCATAGCAGAAACAGAAGAGCCGGCATCCTGATCGGACAGGGAAAGACAATGCAGGAAGCCATGGACGAAGTTCAGATGGTGGTAGAAGGTGTGTACTCTGCGAAGGCAGCCCTTGCACTCAGCAAAAAATATAATGTTTCCATGCCGCTCGTGCAGGAAACTAATCAGGTTTTGTTCGGTGGAAAAACAGCAGCAGAAGCATTAAAGGATCTGATGCTTAGAGACAGAACAATTGAGAGTGAAAATTTGCTGTGGGAAAATAAGTAACAATAATATCCTAACG
>ERZ831773.1440-NODE-1440-length-25007-cov-5.036791_pt1 | contig 25007 bp, 20 predicted proteins | sample MGYA00519696_ERZ831773 | MGnify/ENA primary metagenome ERZ831773 (study PRJEB31850, sample SAMEA3708720) | human gut metagenome | biome: human gut; feature: human-associated habitat; material: faeces | place: China | collected 2014 ...
CCTAATCGTGCAAGCACGAACGGCTTTTGGAGCTTTTGACCCTGGTATCATATAATATACTAAGAAGGTATATGATTTCCCAGAAGGGAGACAATATGCCTTCTTTTTTCTGTTTAATAAGACAAAATTAAAATACTAGAATGATATAAAAAGACAGAAATGGAGATGCAAAAATGGATTTAAATGAATTTTTCAAAGAACACAATAAAGTAGCATTGGCATTTTCTGGAGGAGTAGATTCTTCCTATCTGCTTTATGCAGCAATTAAGAGTGGAGCGCAGGTGCGTGCCTACTATGTCAATGCTGCATTTCAGCCACAATTTGAGCTTGATGATGCTATGCGTCTTGCAAAACAGCTAAATGCTGATATGAAGGTATTAACAGCAGATGTTCTTTCAAATGAAACAGTAGTGAAGAATCCTTCAGACCGCTGTTATCACTGCAAAAATGTTATATTCAATATGATTCTTGCAGAGGCGAAGAAGGATGGTTTTACCGTACTGATGGATGGAACTAATGCATCTGATGCGGAAGATGACCGCCCAGGAATGCGTGCGCTTCGAGAGCTTTGTGTCTACTCACCACTTCGCATCTGTGGTCTTACAAAGACGGAAATTCGAAGACGTTCAAAAGAAGCAGGTCTTTTTACATGGAATAAGCCAGCTTATGCCTGTCTGGCAACACGTATCCCAACAAACGAGCGCATCACTGCAGAAAAGCTTGAAAAGACGGAAGAAGCAGAAAATTATTTGTTCTCTCTTGGCTTTACAGATTTTCGTGTGCGTTATTTAAATGATTCTGCAAAGATTCAGATGCCGGCAGCACAGATGACAAAGCTTTTAGAAATGCGAGAGGAAATTCTTATAGAATTGAAAAAATATTACAAAGAAGTGCTGCTTGATTTGCAGGCCAGATAAAAAATTTGATTATATGGGGAGATAAAGTTGTGAATAGCGAGGCAAGACAGATACTAGAAGCAGTGAAGGCAGGAAGCATGAGTATAGATGATGCACTGCTTGAAATAAAAAAAGAGCCTTTTGAGGATATTGGATATGCAAAGGTGGATTTACACAGAAAAATCCGCCAAGGCGCAGCAGAAGTAATCTATGGTGCAGGAAAGACACCAGAGCAGATGATTGGAATTGTATCTGCTATGTTAAAAAATGGTCAGGATCACATTTTAATTACACGTTTATCATCAGAAGCAGCAGATATGATTAGTCAGGTACATCCATTGCATTATCACAAAGATGCAAGAGTTGGCATTATCGGAGAAATGCCAAAACCGACTGGAAAGGGAAAGATTGTTGTGGCGACAGGCGGAACATCTGACATTCCGGTAGCAGAGGAAGCAGCGCTGACAGCAGAAATTCATGCAAACGAGGTTGTGCGCCTATATGATGTTGGAGTGGCAGGACTGCATCGTTTATTAAATCATATGGATGAAATCATGAGTGCAAGTGTAATCATTGCAATAGCCGGAATGGAAGGCGCACTAGCAAGTGTAATAGGCGGCTTAGCAGATTGCCCCGTCATTGCAGTTCCTACAAGCGTAGGATACGGTGCATCCTTTGGCGGTGTTTCAGCACTTTTGTCAATGCTTAATTCCTGTGCAAGCGGTGTATCTGTAGTAAATATTGACAATGGCTTTGGCGCCGGCTACTTGGCAGGAATGATGAATCATATGTAACTATTAATCATTTGAAATAAAGGAGAAAAAACAAATGAGAACATTATATTTAGATTGTGGAATGGGTGCAGCAGGTGATATGCTGACAGCAGCACTTTCAGAGCTTCTGCCTGATCAGGATGCATTTTTTGAAAAAATGAATGCACTTGGAATCCCGGGAGTTCATTTTGAAAAAGAAAAAACTCAAAAATGCGGTATTACAGGAACACACAGTAAGGTAACAGTAAATGGTGAGGAAGAGGAAAGCCTTGATGTGCATCATCATGATCACGATCATCATCATGACCATGAAGACCATCACCACGACCATGACCACGATCATGCGCATGGTGCACATCATCACCACAGCAGCCTGCATGATATTGAGCATATCGTAAGAGATCATCTGCCGGTATCAGATCGCGTAAAGGATGATATAATGGCAGTTTATCAGCTGATTGCTCAGGCTGAAAGTGCAGCACATGGTGTACCAGTTGATCAAATTCATTTTCACGAAGTAGGAACTATGGATGCCGTTGCTGATATTACAGCAGTCTGTATGCTTATGGAGGAGCTTTCTGTTGATCAGGTGATTGTATCACCAGTTCATGTTGGAAGCGGAAAAGTACGCTGTGCACATGGTATTTTGCCAGTACCAGCACCGGCAACTGCTTATATTTTAAAGGAAGTGCCGATTTATGGAGGAAGGATTCAGGGAGAGCTTTGTACACCGACAGGCGCAGCACTTTTAAAACATTTTGCCACAAAATTTGGTGATATGCCAGTTATGAAGACGAAGGCTATCGGTTATGGAATGGGCAAGAAGGATTTTGAGATGGCAAATTGTGTCCGTGCGATGTTAGGAGAGACAGCAGATGATGTTAGCCGTGTATCCGAGCTTTGCTGCAACATAGATGATATGACTGCAGAGGAAATTGGCTTTGCAACAGAGACAATTTTAGCAGCAGGTGCTCTGGAAGTATTTACTGTCTCCACAGGAATGAAAAAATCAAGACCAGGCATTTTACTTGAAGTGATGTGCCGTGAGGAAGACCGCGACCGCATGATTGAACTTATATTTTTGCATACAACTACGCTTGGTGTTAGAGAACAGTTTTCAAGACGCTATACTATGACACGCTCTATAAAGACAATAAAGACTCCATATGGTGATGTGCGAAAGAAAGTTTCGACAGGCTATGGTACTTCACATGAAAAGTATGAGTATGAAGATTTGGCATCAATTGCAAGAAAGCAGGGAATATCCATTCGCGAAGCAAGGCAGACTGCAAGTGACTTTGATAAATAAAAAAGCTGATTAGAATTTTTATTTACAAAAAAGGAGAATGATATGAGAAAAAAACATGTAAGAAATTTAACGGCAGGCTGTGCTGCGTTTATGGCGGCAACATTTGTATTTTCAGCAGGCTTTTCAAAAACAGCATTTGCAGACGAAACAGACAAAACTACACTTGTATATGGAAGCACTGACTATACACGCATTAACCCGGCAATGGATGAGCACTGCGAAATAAACGTGCTGTTATTTGATGGTCTTACTGATCATGATGGTGATAATCAAATTATTCCGCGTCTGGCAAAGAGCTGGGAGTATGATGAGGAGAATTTAACATACACGTTTCATCTTGAGGAAGGCGTCAAGTGGCATGATGGTGAGCCTTTTACAGCAGAGGATGTAAAATTTACATTCGAAGCAATTATGGATCCGGCAAATGAATCAGAGAATGCACCTGATTATGAGGATATAGAGAGCATTGAGGTGATTGACGAACATACGGTAGCTTTTCATCTTTCTAACGTTAATACCGCTTTTTTGGAATATATGACAAAACCTGTTATGCCAAAGCATCTGTTAGAGGGTGAAGATTGGCAGACATCTGACTTTTTCCGTGCACCAGTTGGAACAGGACCATATAAGTTTGTAAGCTGGGATGCAGGACAGACTATTACAATGGAAAAGAATGAGGAGTATTTTGCCGGTGCAGCTAATATTGATACAATTGTATTTAAGATTGTGACAGATGATAATGCAAAGGCAATGCAGCTATTAAGCGGCGAGCTTGATTTGGCGCAGATTACACCAAAGGAAGAATCACTTTTTGCTGATAATGACGAATTTAAAGTGTACGATATGACAACTTCTGACTACAGGGGCATTCTCTACAACTTTAATAACGAGTATTGGCAGGAAAATGCCGATCTGATCCCGGCAATCAATTATGCGATTGACCGTCAGGCAATCCTTGATGCAGTGCTGTTAGATAAGGGTGAAGTGGCATATGGTCCTCTGCAGCGAAATAAATATAACAATGAAAATGTGGAGCACTACGATTATAACTTAGAAAAGTCAGCAGAGATTTTTGAGGCAGCAGGCTGCACAAAGGATGATGATGGCTATTGGTGCAGAAACAAAGAGAGAATTAGCTTTACAATTAACGCGACACCAGGTGATCAGGTGCGCATTGATATGGCGCAGATTGCAGCACAGCAGCTTCGCGAGGCAGGACTTGATGTAAAAGCAGATGTACCGGCAGGAGGAATCGACTGGGCAGGACAGGAGTGCTGCATCATTGGATGGGGATCTCCGTTTGATGCAGATGATCATACATACAAGGTATTTGGTACAGATAAGGGAGCGAACTATTCTGGATATTCAAATGCACTTGTAGATGAATACTTAACACAGGCACGTCAGACAGAGGATGAAAACGAGCGTAAGGAGGCTTATGCAAAGTTTCAGGAAGCATTAGCAGAGACACCAGCTTACACATTCTTCTGCTATATTGATGCGCTTTACGCAGCAGAGAATACGATTCAGGGAATAGATGAAGATACTGTATTAGGTCATCACGGTGTAGGCATTTTCTGGAATATCTGTGACTGGACAATTGAAAATCAGTAACAAAACGAAAGGAAATGAGCGATGAAGAACAAATGGCTTAGTGTGCTTTTCAAAAAGATCGCTGCATTTTTTATCAGCATATGGGTGCTGTCTGCCATTGTGTTTTTCTTATCACGAATTACGCCGATTGATCCGCTGCAGTCGTACTATGGTGAGCGCGTAGAGAAAATGAGTGAAGAACAAAAGGACAGTGCCAGAGAACGTCTTGGATTAAATGATCCGATTCCGGTACAATATGTGCGCTGGCTTAAGCTGGCGCTGTCCGGTGATTTTGGAATTTCCTACAAATATAAGCAGGACGTTACTATTGTGATTAAAGAACGTATCCAAAATACACTCGTTTTAGGCTTATTAAGCTACGTGATTTTATTTATTGGAGCATTGCTGTTAGGATTTTTATGTGCTTGGAATGAAAATAAACTTGCAGACAGACTTATTGTGCGTCTTGGAACGATTACAAGCTGCATTCCAGAATTTTGGATGGCGCTCATGCTGATTTTTGTGTTTAGCGTATTGCTAGGTTGGCTCCCGGCAAGCGGTGCATATTCAATTGGAGGAGGCGGCTTACTTGACAGGCTGCGTCATCTTGTGCTGCCATTAATTGCCTCAGTGGCTGGTCATTTGTGGTATTTTGCCTATATGGTGCGAAATATGCTATGCGAAGAAACACGTTCAGAATATATCGTGCTTGCACGGGCAAAGGGAACAAAAGACAGCACAATCTTATTTCGTCACTGCCTAAAAAATGTGCTGCCAGCTTATATTAGTCTTATGGCAGTTTCGGTAGCGCATATTCTTGGCGGTACTTATTTGGTAGAAGCAGTATTTGGCTATCCGGGAATTGGTATGCTTACGTATGAAAGTGCCAAAACATCTGATTACAACATGCTTATGGTACTATGCCTTTTAACAGGAGTGGTGATGATAGCAGCAAACACGATTGCAGAGCTAGTGAACGCAAGGCTAAATCCATATATGGCGCAGGAGGGAAAATGAGTTCTGAAAAACATATAACGAAGAGAAAAAAAGTACCGTTTCTTTCCTTTGTGCTGCTTGGTATTTTGATTATGGGATGTGTGTTTGCACCATTTTTTTGCAAAGATGCGTCCTATATGGATCTTATGAACTGCAGCCGCGCACCGGGGCGTGACTTTTTCTTTGGAACAGATACTATGGGACGTGATCTGTTTTCGTGTATTTGGCATGGCGGACGTGTTTCTCTTACCATTGGCTTTTTGTCTGTTGCGATATCAGCAGTTATTGCAGTTTTGTATGGTACAGCAAGTGCACTGTCACCTGCGTGGCTGGATAGGCTTTTGATGCGTCTTGTAGACGTGCTTCTTTCTGTTCCGTCGCTTTTGCTTGTCTTATTTGTGCAGGCAGTATTTGGAAAAAATATCATAGGAATGAGTGTAGCGATAGGACTTTGTGGATGGTTCTCAATGGCAAAAATCGTGCGCACACAGGCAAAAACAGTAAAAGAAAGTGGATTTGTCACGGCATCACAGTGCATGGGCGGCGGTTTTTTTCATGTGCTTTACTGGCATCTTGCTCCAAATTTTCTTCCATCCATTTTATTTATGATTATTATGAGTGTACGAACAGCAATAGCTGAAGAATCAACACTTAGCTTTCTGGGGCTTGGCCTTCCAATAGAGACAATCTCGTGGGGCAGTATGCTCGCACTTGCCCAGAATGCGTTTGTTATGCGCGCATGGTGGATGATTTTGATTCCAGGCCTTTTCTTAATACTCCTTTTTTTATGTCTCACCGAGATAGGAAGCTGGTGCCAAGAGCGCATGAATCATAAAAAGAGGCAGATGTAAAACATTCTTAGAACAGACAATAATATAAGCTGTGAAACAGGTCAGAACATTGAATCTAATTGGTCTGTTACAAGTTGATTGAATTTATCGTTAACAGAGCTTTCTGTTAGCCAACAGCTTAATTCAATATATTTTTCGTTTGCCATATTTAGTCGGCCCAATTGAATATCTGTCAAAATATTTTTTGCTGTTACAAGTACTTTTGGATGTGGACTGTCAACAATAAATTGTACTCTTGCTGAAGATTGGCCTAATCGTTCAAGAAGTAATTTCTGCTTTTCCCAACGAAGACGCGATTTGCCACTTTCAAATCTGCTGTAGGTTTCAGGTTCTATAATTCCTTCGCATGCCTGATGCTGTGTCAAGCCTTTTTGTAAGCGTGCATTTCGGATGACATCATTTGAAATCCATATGTGATTATCGGTAGATGATTCCCATATAGCATAAGGATTTATCGCTGAAGAACTGACAATCAAGTCATATTTTTTATATTCATTTAAAATTTTTTCTTGAACAGAGAATTGCGTATTACGTGAAGCAGAGATAAAATGTTTTTGACAATTAAGTATTAACCATATGGCACCGTTGTTTTGCTCACGCTTCATGAGTCTTTTTGTCTGTTCTAAGATATTCCATGCCTGCTTAATGTTTCCTTCAATAAATTCTAACTTAGCTAGTTTTACTGCTGCAAGTGGAAGAATACGAATACTTTCTTTGTTGCGTTTTTGCATACAGGCAAACAAAAAAGGTCTGCAAAGCCACTCTAAAATTTCTTTTGCATCAGATGTCTGGTGGTTGTATAATAAGGCATCTGATGTTAAATAAATAAGCTCTAATTCAAGCTCAGCTAAAAAATAATGACCATTTTTACACCATTCTTCAATTGATACGGAATGAAGAGTTTTCCATGTTTTTCTTAGATGAGCTAAGTACATAATTTCTAAAGTGCTTGAAGTGCATTCCGTATAAAATAAAACAGTGTTTGCTTTTTGTGTTAGAGCAGTTTTCAAAAGCCAGCCATAGATTACCTGTACAAATAGATCATGAATGCGGCCGCTTCCTTGAATAACGGCATCTGTATTTTGCCATGCATTAGAGTAATCAAAAACTAATAATTTTCCTTTTTTTAATAGTTCCTTTTGCTTTTCCAGCTGCTGCTGTGTAGCATTTAAGGGAATGCTTCTTAATTCGTCTGTAATAGATCGTAATACCTTTCTTTTTTGAAGTAATGTTTCTTCATCTTTTGTAATATAGCATTTGTAAATAAGTGGTGACACAGACATTCTTTCCAATAAAAAATCCCAGATCATTCTATCTCCCAGGCCTTCATCATGTTCGATTTTACTGAATTTTTTTGCGGTTAAAACACCTTCACGAATTGTTTGGGAAGATATTCCGTAATCGTCAAGACCTTGCAAAAACAGATCACCAATTGTATAATTTAAACTCAATAGAATCTCCTCCCTGTCAGCTTTGTAAATTAGACAATAATAGTAAAATATTACAGCATATTAGGCTATTTGTAAATGATCAGAAAAGGAAAAAAATAAAAAATAAAGTCCAAATATATCATTTGGATTATGGCAGATAAATGATATCATAAATATGCAAAATGCAATAGAAAATATTGAGGGATAAATGAAATAATGAAATTGATAATGACCTATTACAAAAAAATGATTATCACATATAAAAAGCTTTTTGTGATGTCATTTGTGATTATGGCGGCAGTGACCGTGAGCAACCTTTTGATTCCGTGTGGAATGCGCTTTTTGGTAGACAGTATCTCACAGGCGAACAGTCTTGGACAGAAAGAACTTCTTTTTTTGCTTGCCGCATTCGCAGCATTTTTATTATGTATGGGGTTGAATACCTGGATGGAAATTAGATGGTATTTGCTGCTAGATAAGTTAGGCGGTCTTTGTATGAGAGACTTGACACTCAAGATGGAGGCAGCACTTGCGGCCGCTTCCCTATCCGATGCCGATAAGATTGGTGCGGAGGTGTTAAAGCATACAATGTATGCTGATGTGCTTGATGTATTTCGTGTGACAGGTCATCATATACCGTCGTTTATCAGTGCGGTATTGACAACTATTGTATGTATGGTATTGGCCTTTGCATTTAGCATGAAATTTGCAGTTTTTTTGGTGTTTTCAGTTGGTCTTGGCTGGTATGTGTCATTTTTGGGGCGAAAGCGAATTTCACAAAAGGCAGGCAAGACAAATCAGAAAATGAAACAGTGCCATGCCGTCTGCAATCAGTATATTGACTCAATGACACTTGTCCAGACAAACGATGTGCTCGATTACTTTCAGCAGGAAACAACGAGAAAATTAAGTGATTTTATTCAGACTGCAAAAAAAGAAGATCGCCTTATGCTTTTTTGGTCTAAGTTGTCCGAACATTATAACACGATATCTACTATGCTGCTGTCTGTTTTATTGTTGATTCCTTCATGGGGCGGATCAATTGGGAATTTGATCTTTTTTACGATGTTGTCAACGGTAATTAATTCGCAGGGTCAGAATGCACAGGAATTGCTGCGGCAAATTATGCGCGCACAAGTAAGCTTTGAGAATGTAGATAAGGTGTGCAAATTAGAGCCGCGCCAGAAAGCAGAGTCATTAACAGATGTTGAATCAATCGAGTTCGACTCAGTTTATTTTTCTTATGCAAGCGGTGCACCTGCCTTAACACAAGTTTCCTGCTGTCTGCAAAAAGGACAGATGGTTCGCCTGATGGGTGAAAATGGCTGTGGAAAGTCTACATTTATAAAGCTCTTGCTTGGACTTTATCGGCCAGACAGTGGAACAATAAGAATCAATTCACAATCAGTTGATGCTTATTGCAAACATGATATGAGCCGCCAGTTTTTGTACGTTGGTCAGGAGGAGATTTTTTTAAACGAGACAGTAGAAAATTATTTACACATTATCACACAAAATGAGGGAGAAGCTGTGACATATCTGTTAAAAGAATATGATATAGCGGCGGATCGTGCCATCGAAAATGAGGGAAAATCATTGTCGGTGGGACAGCGAAAGAAGTTGTTAATCATGAAAATGCTTCTTAGAATCGAAGAAGCATCTGTTTTGATTGTAGATGAAATTGAGGCTGGTCTTGATCAGGAAACGAGAGAAAAATACGAGCAGTTGTTAAATCTTATTGCAAAAAAGAAGAATAAACTTATAATTGTCGTTGAGCATGACCCACAAGGAACGATTGAATTTACAAAAATAATGCATTTTCAGAGTGGTCGTCTTGTGAATTGTGACAATTTCCAGTAAATGCATATCGTAAAATGAAATTTCTGCTTGCAATTTGCACTTTCGTGTGCTATAGTAATGAACCATAAGAAACGCATTGAAGGAGACTCTATCCCAACGATCTTGACAGGAAGAGGGCGTCACCGACTGAGAGCGCCGTCATGAGGGACTGGGTGTGGGAACGCTCCGGAGCGGGCATTCTGAGCTTTTATTATGAGTAAAAGGGTAGGTTTGCACGTTGGTTTACGTTATAACCATAGAGTGATCCAGATATGGATTGAATGCGGGTGGTACCGCGGAACGAAGATGTTTCGCCCCGGAGACTGTAATAAGTTACAGTTTCCGGGGTTTTTTGTATAATGCAGCAACTTGAAAAGCAAGTTAGCGAATCCGAATGTTTTTAGAATTGCGAGAGTTACGGAGTAATTCGTAAGCATTATAATAAATAAAAGTACCAGCATCAACCATGGAGACTCGTATTTTGGCTGAAAAGAAAGGACAACATGGAATTTATCAGTGGAATCAGCAAGAAAGAGTATGTAAGCATCAAGGAACTGGCACAGGGAAGCTGTGATGGAAAGACCGTCCGCATGGAGGGCATGGTTCATGCCGTAAGAGATATGGGCGATGTGCGCTTTGTCATTTTGAGAAAGGCAGAGGGACTCGTTCAGTGTGTCTACGAGGAAAAAACAGCAGGCTTTGCACTTGGCGAACTCAAGGATGAGAGCGCAGTGCGCGTAGCAGGTGTTGTCTATGAGGAGGCAAGGGCGCCATTTGGAAGGGAACTTCGACTGACTGAAGTGACCGTTTTATCTGAGCCTTCTGCTGCAATGCCGTTGCCTGTCAGCAAATGGAAACTGAATACTTCACTGGAAGCAAAATTAAACTACCGTCCACTGTCCCTTAGAAACCTTCAAGAGCGAGCAAAGTTTCGTATTCAGGAGGGCATCGCAAGAGGGTTCCGCGAGTTTTTAACAACTCAGGGCTTTACGGAAATCCGTACCCCAAAGATCGGAGCCAAGGGAGCAGAGGGCGGTTCTAACGTATTTAAGCTTGATTATTTCCACCGTCCGGCAGTGCTCGCACAGAGCCCGCAGTTCTACAAGCAGATGATGGTCGGCGTATTTGACCGCGTGTTTGAGACCGGACCGGTATTCCGTGCAGAAAAGCACAATACAAAGCGCCATTTAAACGAATATACGAGTCTTGATTTTGAGATGGGATTTATCGATAGCTTCGAAGACATCATGGCAATGGAAACTGGATTTTTACAGTACACAATGGAGCTGTTGAAAAAGGATTATGCAAGAGAGATTGAAATGCTAGGCATCACACTTCCAAAGGTAGATGAGATTCCGCAGGTTCGTTTCGACGAGGCCAAGCGCTTAGTATCCGAAAAGTATCACAGACAGATCAGAAACCAATATGATCTAGAGCCAGAGGAAGAGGCACTGATTGGTCGTTACTTTGAGGAAGAGTACAAAGCCGATTTCGTATTTGTCACCCATTATCCAAGCAAAAAGCGCCCGTTCTATGCAATGGACGATCCAGACGACAAGAACTTCACCCAGAGCTTCGACCTGTTGTTCAAGGGACTTGAGGTGACAACAGGTGGTCAGCGTATTCATGAATATCAGATGCTTCTAGATAAAATCGAGGCAAAAGGCATGACAACCGAAGGAATGGAGCAGTATTTAGATATCTTTAAGCATGGCATGCCGCCGCACGGAGGACTTGGAATCGGACTCGAGCGTTTGACAATGAAACTGATCGGAGAAGATAACGTGCGCGAGACCTGCCTATTCCCAAGAGATCTCTCCCGTCTGGAACCGTAAAATTAGACAAACCCCGAGGTGCAAGTGTTTCACGAGGCGATGCCGTGTAGCGAAGCCGTAAGGCGAAGCGATTTTGGCTCGCCGACGAAATCACTTGACCGAGTGGGTTTTCGTAACTTAGAATGTTATAAAGAAGAAAGGAACAATTCGATGGCGAACAAGATTGATGACGAAACGATCGACTATGTCGGCATTTTAGCAAAGCTTGAACTTTCCCCAGAGGAAAAAGAGCAGGCAAAAAAGGATATGTCCGACATGCTTGACTATATTGATATGCTTGGCGAACTAGACACCTCCAATGTAGAGCCAATGAGCCACGCATTCCCAGTTTTTAATGTATTCCGTGAGGATGTTGTGACAAATGGGGATGGAAGTGAGGACACACTCGCAAATGCGCCAGCTCAGAAAAATAGCGCATTTAAGGTTCCAAAGACCGTGTAAAAAAGCTGAAAAAAGTTAGGTCTTAAAAGGCTGATATAACAGGAGAGATCTCAATGAATATTCAAAAGTTGACAGCGGTTTCGCTGGGTAAAAAGATAAAAGAAAAAGAATTATCTGTGCGTGAAGCGTTAGAAGCATCTTTTGCACAGATTGATCAGACAGAATCACAGTATCATGCATATGTGACAATTGACAGAGAGGGTGCATACAGACAGGCAGATGCTGTTCAGGAAAAAATTGATAAGGGTGAGCTGACTGGCCCACTTGCAGGTGTACCGGTAGCGATCAAGGATAACATGTGCACAAAGGGACTGCTCACCACCTGTAGCTCAAAGATTTTGGAAAATTATATTCCAACCTATACGGCCACAGCAATTGAAAATCTGATAAACGCTGGATGTGTTGTAATTGGAAAGACCAACATGGATGAGTTTGCGATGGGAAGCACAACCGAAACTTCATACTTTGGTGTGACGAAAAACCCACACAATCCAGAGCATGTTCCAGGTGGTTCTTCAGGTGGAAGTGCAGCGGCAGTTGCATCAAATGAGTGTTATTTTGCACTTGGTTCCGATACAGGTGGCTCAATCCGTCAGCCATCTGCATTCTGTGGTATCACTGGTATGAAGCCAACCTACGGAACAGTTTCACGTTATGGACTGATTGCATACGGCTCCTCGCTCGACCAGATCGGTCCAATGACAAAGAATGTCACCGACTGTGCAGCTGTTCTTGACACCATTGCTTCCTATGATAAGAAAGACAGCACTTCGATTAAAAGAGACGACTATGACTTCTCATCTGCACTCATATCGGATGTCAAGGGTCTTCGAATTGGTCTTCCAAAAGATTACTTTGGTGAAGGTCTTGACGGTGAAGTAAAGGCAGCAATCTTCAAAGCAGCAAAGACATTAGAAGGAATGGGTGCGATTGTTGAAGAGTTTGATTTAGGACTTGTAAAATATGCAATTCCTGCCTACTATGTTATTGCATCGGCAGAGGCTAGTTCAAATCTCGAGAGATTTGATGGTGTCAAGTATGGCTACCGCACAAAAGAATACGATGGTCTTCACAATATGTACAAAAAGACACGTTCCGAGGGCTTTGGACCAGAGGTAAAGCGCCGTATTATGCTGGGTTCCTTTGTTCTTAGTTCCGGTTACTATGATGCTTATTACCTAAAAGCATTAAAGACAAAGGCGCTGATCAAGAAAGAATTTGACAAAGCATTTGAAAAATATGATATCATTTTGGCACCGGCAGCACCGACAACGGCACCTCTTTTGGGAAGCAGCTTGCGTGATCCAATGAAAATGTATTTGAGTGATATTTACACAATATCCGCAAATCTTGCCGGAATTCCAGGCTTGTCAATTCCATGTGGAAAGGACAAAAATGGACTTCCAATCGGAATGCAGCTTCTTGGCGGCTGTTTCCAGGAAAAAACATTGCTTCGCGCAGGTTTTGCGTATGAAAAGGCAAGAGAGGAGGAAGCTTGATGGCACAGTATGAAACCGTGATCGGTCTTGAAGTTCATGTAGAGCTTGCAACAAAAACAAAAATTTTCTGCGGCTGCTCTACCGCATTCGGAGGAGCACCAAACAGCCATACTTGCCCAGTTTGCACCGGTCTTCCGGGTTCTCTTCCGGTATTAAACAAGCAGGTTGTTGAGTATGCAATGGCAGTTGGTCTCGCGACAAACTGTCAGATTAACCAGTATTGTAAATTTGATCGTAAAAACTATTTTTATCCGGATAACCCACAGAACTATCAGATTTCTCAGCTGTATTATCCGATCTGCCATGACGGCGGTGTTGAGATTGATGTAAATGGTCAGAAAAAGATTGTGCGCATCCATGAGATTCATATGGAGGAGGATGCCGGAAAATTGGTTCATGACGAATGGGAAGATGTCTCACTGGTGGACTACAATCGTTCTGGTGTGCCGCTAATTGAGATTGTATCTGAGCCAGATATGAGAAGTGCCGATGAAGTCATTGCCTATCTGGAAAAGCTTCGATTAATCATTCAGTATCTTGGTGCATCTGACTGTAAGCTTCAGGAAGGTTCCATGAGAGCCGATGTCAACTTGTCAGTTCGTCCAGTTGGCTCAGAGACCTTTGGTACTCGTACCGAGATGAAGAACTTAAACTCCTTCAAGGCCATTGCCCACGCAATTGAATCGGAGCGTGCCCGTCAGATTGAGTTGATCGAAGAAGGAAAGAAGGTCACACAGGAGACCAGACGTTGGGATGACAATAAGGAATATTCCTATCCAATGCGTTCGAAGGAGGATGCACAGGATTATCGCTATTTCCCAGACCCAGATCTGCCGCCTCTTCAGATTCCAGACGAGTGGATTGAGCGCTTAAAGTCTGCTCAGCCAGAGCTTCGTGATGAAAAGATGGCACGCTATAAGGAAGAATATGAGATTCCGGATTATGATGCTGATATTATCACTGGATCAAAGCGCATGGCTGATATTTTTGAAGAGACAGTTGCTCTTGGTGCAGCACCTAAAAAGGTATCCAACTGGTTAATGACAGAGACGATGCGTCTTCTAAAAGAGCATACAATGGAGCCGGACGAACTTGACTTTTCTCCAAAAAATTTGGCTACACTAATTTCGCTTGTCGAGAAAAAGACAATCAACCAGACCGTTGCAAAAGAGGTCTTTGAGAAAATTTTTGCAGACGATATCGAGCCGGAAAGCTATGTAAAAGAGCATGGTTTGGGCATGGTAAGCGATACTGGTGCATTACAAAAGACCATCGAAGAGATCATTGCAGCAAATCCGCAGTCAGTAGCAGACTATAAAGCAGGAAAGCAAAAGGCTATAGGCTTCTTAGTTGGACAGACTATGAAGGCCATGAAAGGCAAGGCAAATCCAACAGCTGTAAACGAGATTTTAGTAAAATTATTAAACGAGTAGTAAGATCTGCTCATCTGTTGAAAAAAACGGATGAGCAGATCTTTTTATACAAAAAAATCTTGGAAAATTTACAAAAAAATGCTTGATTATTTCAGATAAATGTGATAAAGTTACTTTGTTTGATAATTAACAAACGAAGTCTTGCAAAAGCAGGATAGAATAAAAATATATCATTTAATAAAAACTGGCTGAAGTTAGACAGACCAGAATAGAAAGGAAGAATTATCATGGCAAGATTTACATTACCAAGAGATCTGTATCATGGCAAGGGAGCACTTGAAGCATTAAAGACGCTGAAAGGAAAGAAGGCAATCGTCGTTGTTGGCGGTGGTTCTATGAAGCGTTTCGGTTTTCTGGATAAGGTTGTTTCCTATCTTAAGGAGGCAGGTATGGAGGTTCAGCTGTTTGAGGGTGTAGAGCCAGACCCATCAGTGGATACTGTCATGAAGGGTGCAGCAGCAATGACCGAGTTTGGACCAGACTGGATCGTATCAATCGGAGGAGGATCTCCAATCGATGCAGCGAAGGCTATGTGGGCATTCTATGAGTATCCAAATGTTACATTTGAGGATCTGTGCATTCCGTTTAACTTCCCGACACTTCGTACAAAGGCTAAGTTCTGTGCAATCCCATCTACATCAGGTACTGCTACCGAGGTAACAGCATTCTCCGTTATCACCGATTACAAGAAGGGGATTAAGTATCCGTTAGCAGACTTCAACATCACTCCAGATGTAGCTATCGTAGATCCAGAGTTAGCAGAGACCATGCCAAAGAAGCTGACTGCACATACAGGTATGGATGCTATGACTCATGCAATCGAGGCATATGTTTCTACTCTTCACTGCGAGTATACCGATCCGCTTGCACTGCATGCAATCGAATTAATCAGTGAGTACTTAATCCCGTCCTACAATGGAGATATGAACGCTCGTGCAAAGATGCATGATGCACAGTGTCTGGCTGGTATGGCATTCTCTAACGCACTGCTTGGAATCGTTCACTCCATGGCACATAAGACTGGTGCAGCTTACAGCGGCGGACATATCGTTCATGGATGTGCAAACGCAATGTACCTGCCAAAGGTTATCCGCTTCAATGCAGCAGAGCCAGAAGCACAGAAGAGATATGCAAATATCGCAAGATTCCTTCACTTAGAGGGAAGCACCGATGCAGAGCTTGTAGATGCACTGATCGCTCATATCCAGAACATGAATAAGCAGCTTGATATCCCGACCTGCATCAAGGATTATGAGGGCGGAATCATCGACGAGAAAGAATTTATGGAGAAGCTGCCAACAGTTGCAGAGCTTGCAGTAGGTGATGCTTGTACAGGATCCAATCCAAGAAGCATTAACCCAGAGCAGATGGCAAAGCTGTTAAAGTGCTGCTACTACGATGAGGAAGTAGATTTCTAATCATTTAATAAAATTTTTAAGGCGCGTACCGCAGGGTGCGCGCCTTTTTATATTGCACCGAAGGGGCTTAGTAGTAATACGCCTTTTGCTTGCAAATCGGAGTGGGAAAGGGTATAATTAGTTTATAAAATTAGCACAGTTTTGTGCGGAAATGAGGAAAAAATGATATTACTGACAGCAGACGGAATTACTTCTTTACAGCTGGAGGAAGAAATAAAAAAAGCACTTGTGCCAATATCAAGAAGAGCAGCGCTTGTGACAACCGCCTCGTGCCGGTATAAAGAAAAAGATCATAATGTTCCAATATTAAGTGCGCTTATGAGGCGCTTTGGGCTTGAGCCGGAGTGCGTGGACGTGGAATTTCAGGATGCGACTTTTTTATTGGCATATGATGTTGTTATTTTGATGGGCGGAAATCCATTTTATCTGCGCAAGCATTTAAAAAAGTGGAAAAATAGTCTGGAAGTTTTGACTGAGCTTGCTAACCGCCATGTGCTTATAGGAATAAGTGCTGGCAGCATGGTTCTTGGTAATACGATGGAGTTTGCCTGTCAGATTGAACCCGGTGGTATCGAGGAAGTTGGAGAAAATGTAGACTGCAGCGGTTTTGGAATTGTGCCGTTAAATATTATGCCGCATTACCTGGCATATCTGACTGCTTATGAACAGACAAAGGAGATACTGGAAAGTTACGAGGAGGAGACAGGACGAAAGATATGTACCATAAATGACGGCGATGGCATTATCATTTCACAAGCAGGAAAAAAGGGACGCTATATCAAAGATGAGCGATATACACCGATTGTTGCGCCTGGCATGTCAGAGTATCAGGCATATTTTTTTGATCTGTATGGCACTCTGATTGACATTCATACAGAAGAGGGTGATCATGAGCTTTGGGAGTTTATGGCAAAATATTATGCCTACAAAGGAGCAAGGTACGGTTCATGGGAGCTTCGCTGGAGATATGGTGCATTGATTCATGATGAGGAAGAACGGCTTTTGCATGAAAATCCCAAACAGATTCCTGAGCCACAGGAAGAACGTGTCTTTATGCGTTTATATGAAGAAAAGGGTGTGCGTGTTTCTATACAGGAGGCTGTAGATGCCGCGCAGGTATTTCGAAGCTTTTCACTGCGCTATGTTCGCTTATATTATGGTGCAAAAGAGCTTCTTGCCCACCTAAAAAAGAAAGGCAAAAAGCTCTATGTGCTTAGCAATGCGCAGCAGGTATTTACTGCCAGCGAGTTGCGCTATCTTGGTATTTACGACTACTTTGATAAGGTATGTCTGTCATCAGATTATCATTGTAAAAAACCAGATCCTGCTTATTTTAAGGCATTATTAACGTCAGAAAGCTTAGATCCGACAAAGGTAATGATGATCGGAAACAGCGAATATGATGACATACGTACTGCAAAATCACTTGGTATGGGTGCATGCTATATTCATTCCAATTTGTCACCAGAAGGAGAGACGGCAAATTGTGATATTGTTATGAGAGCGATGGATCTGCCGTCTCTGGAGAAGATTTTGTGCCGCGAAGCGCACTTGGCGTAATTCCATATTTTTTCTTAAAGACGCGGTTAAAATGAGGAATGCTGTTAAAACCGCATCTTCTTGCAATGTCCATGATTGGTTCATAAGCGTCTGCAAGCAGCAGTCTTGAAGCTTGAGAAAGACGATAGCTGTTTAGGCATTCTGTGAATGTTATGCCAATCGTGGACTTAAAGAACTTAATAAAGTGAGACTCACTAAATTCACATACTTTTGCCATCTGCTCAGTAGACAGCGGTTCACTGTAATGATCTGTGATATAGCTAATGATTTGCTTTGTCTTTACTACTGATTTTTGTGGGCGGCTCTTTGGCTTTACAGACGGCTCATTGTAAAATAGCAGATAAAACAGGCGAAAGAGACAGCTCTTTATGCCAAGCGGGTAAGCTGCTGAATAAAACGTCTGCAGCTGAAACATTTCCTCAAAACATTGACGAAACTCATTGTACCAGCCGTCTTCAGGCGTGATAAGCCATGGAATGACTTGTTCACCCTCTGAGAGCGGCTTTAAAAATGCAAATGCATCGTCATTATCTGTACTTCCAGAAAGAAGAGACAGTGGAAACTGGATCATGCTAATCTTCAGTGAGGAGTTTGAATCTGCGTCAATGGAATGCAGCTGACCTGGTAAGATCAGACAGATATCGCCCTTCTTTATCGAAATTTTTTCAAGGTCAATTGATACTCGTCCGGTTCCTTCACGGATTAGAAGAATTTCCATAGTGTCCTGCCAGTGAATAGATACAGAAGAAATGTCATCAGGCAGAACAGCCGTCAGGGCAGCAAAAGGAAAAGAACCTGTTAAAGGTTCGTGCATTTCAAATAAGTCGATGTTTTGGATATTCATATGTATAATAATAAGCCTTTCTCAAAGTCAGTCTTTTTCTCATAATAGGTATACCACAAGAAACGAAAGAAAACAACCCAAAATGTGGAAGAGCAAAAAGCTTGACAGACACTTTTTTTATTACTATTATAATAAAAAGTAAGTAGAAAAAGATGGTCATTTAATAAAGAGGTGAAGAATGGAACTATATCATGCGAGTAAAGAGATTGTTCAGTACCCAGAAGTAAGAAAGGCAAGGTATACAAAAGATTTTTCTTGGGGATTTTATTGCACCAATAATTTTAAACAGGCAGTAAGATGGGCAAATCGCGGAATTGGTGATCCGATAATCAATTACTATGAATATAAGCCAAATGAAAAATTAAATATATTAAGATTTCCAGAAATATCAGATGCATGGTTAGACTTTATTGCAGAGTGTAGAAGTGGAAAAACACATTCCTATGATATTGTAGAGGGACCTATGGCAAATGATACAGTATGGAATTACGTAAATGATTTTCTAGCAGGGCGAATAAACAGAAAGCAGTTTTGGGTGTTGGCAGAATTTAAATATCCGACACATCAAATAAGTTTCCATACATTGTCGGCACTTGATTGTTTGACATTTGTAAAGAGTGAGGTGGTTTATGACAGAGAAGGAAAGAAATGATTATTTTTACGTATGCGCACTAATTGAATATATTGCAAGAGAAACAAAAAATCATCGTGGAGATATTGTGAATCAAATTGGTGAAGATGGTATAAAAAAGCTTTTGTATGATGCAGAGGTAGATCACTGCCTTAGTTTTGAACAGGTTAGCGATGAAGTAGTTGATTATTATAAAATAAAGCAGGGAGATTTTGATACAATATCGGCTTGCAAGTATTCGATCCCTAGTTTTCTTGATATTGGTAAATTATATAGTATTATGATAGAGGACTGTGCGAAGCCGGGAGATGAAGTTTCAGAGTTGATGAAAATATTTTCTTCTTTTATCAGTGATGAGATATCGAATTTTAATACCGATTTATATTATCAAAATCCAAACTATCTTGAGTGGTCATATAGAGAGGGAAAATTGTTAGATTGATCTTATATATATAAAGAATGTGGTTTTATTTTTATTTTACGAATAATCGTTAGAGATAGTTAGAGTGAGGGGAATTTTGCGGTAGCAGAGTTCCTTTTTTCGTTGACAAAAAACGATATTTTATTTAGAATACAGTATATAATATTTAATAATGATGGCGATTTTAATAGTGAACCAAATAAGCCCAATAAGATTAATGAACCCAATGAGCTAACAAAAAAGGAGGACACCGATGGAGCTGGAAATTAAAAATGTATCGCACACCTATAAAAATGGAAAAAAAGCATTATCAGAAATTTCCACAAGTCTTACCCCTGGTGTGTATGGTCTCTTAGGACCAAACGGCGCAGGAAAATCAACGCTGATGAACATCATTACTGATAATCTGAGGCCAACAGCGGGTGAAGTGTCGCTCGATGGAAATGTGATCTGGAAAAACAGCAATGCGTATCGTGCAAGGCTTGGCTATATGCCACAGCAGCAAGGGCTATACAGTTCCTTTACCGGGACACGTTTTTTATGGTACATGGCAGCGTTAAAGGGATTGTCACATAGAGAAGCCAAAACGCGTGTAAATGAACTGCTAGAGTTGGTGAATTTAAAGGATGCCGCAGATCGACGTATCGGAGGCTATTCCGGTGGAATGAAGCAGCGCCTTTTAATTGCGCAGGCATTATTAAATGAGCCAGATGTACTTGTGTTAGATGAGCCAACGGCGGGTCTGGACCCGAAAGAGCGCATTCGCATCCGCAATTTTATCAGTGAGATTGCAGCAGATAAGATCGTTCTATTGGCAACACATGTAGTTACGGACGTGGAGTGCATCGCGAAAGAAATCATTTTATTGAAACAAGGACGCATTCTCAAAAAAGCATCGCCGATGGATCTGATCCGAGAAATGGACGGGCTGGTATGGGAATTTTTGATTCAGCCGGAGGAGATGGCAGGTGTGCAGAAAAAATATCTGGTCAGCAACATTATGATGACCGATGCTGGGATGCTTGTTCGTGCAGTAGGAGATGGGGAACAGTTCCCGGCTGAACGAAAAAAGGCTGCGGCAAATATGGAAGATGTATATTTGTATCGGATGGAAGCAGATATTGGATAGAGAGTGGGGAAAGAAAAATGGGACTTTTGGAACTTTTCTTATATGAGTTAAGAAAGACCGTCGCATCGAAAGCACTGCTGGCAACTATAATTTTGTGTTTGGGCGTCAGCATTGCTTACCAGTGGAGTGAGACACGCTCAGGCGGACAATACGATCAGTACAGCGGGCTGCGCGGATCCTTTTGGAGCGAAGAACTAGAAAAAACAAAGGGAACAGACCGTGACAAGTTAAAGCAATATTTTGAGATTGAAGGCTGGTATCATGGCCTTTTAGCGGCAGAAGAGAATGGACAAGATATTGAGTCATCACTGATGGAGTTTCAGGAACTCTATCCAGATTTGGATATGGAAGCACGCTTGCATCAGTCAGAAGAAGTACCAGAAGAAATGAGTCATCTGACAATGCATAAATTTTATAATAATATTGTGTCGAGATTAACCTATCAGGAATCGTATCCGCAGTTTCGAGAGAGCATTCAGCAAAAAGCCGATGAATTAGAAGATCTGGCACTTTTTTCAGATATTAGCGGATATAGCAGCCGCAACATCATGCAGACGGCAGAGGCCTATAAAAAGCTGGGTGATCTCACACTAGAATATGATTACAGTGCGGCCATCTATATGGGAACCAATACAGTGATGGTTGATATGATGATCTTGTTTTTGGTGATCCTGATTGGTTGGCAGATCTTTTGCAGGGAGCGCGAGAATGGAATCTATCCGATTCTTCAGACGGCAAAAAGAGGAGGCGTGGCATTTATCAGTGCGAAGCTTGCGGCGTATTTTTTGATGCTTGCAATCCTTTCTTTTTTGCTTTATGCGGCACAGTTTTTGTTCGCTTTTTCCTTGTATGGGATTGGAAATTTAGATGTGGCATTGCAGTCACTCTCCGAGTATCGAAATTGTGTGCTTCCAGTTTCAATCGGGACATATATATGGCTGTTTGTGGAAATTAAAGTGGCAGCTTGTTTGGTGTTCGGCAGCCTGATTGTATTTTTTATGATAACATGGAAACGATTTGTGCCTGCTGTCTGCAGCTATTTTTGGGTGATGCTGATCGAATATGTATTGTATACCACTGTAAATAGCCTTTCAAAATGGAATTGGTTTCGCTATGTGAATTTGTTTTCAATATTGGATGCATCACAGCCGTTTACGGTTTATTGGAATTTAAATTTGTTTTCCTATCCAATTTGGGCAGAGTTTGCAAAGATGGTTCTATGTATTGCAACAATTTTTCTGTGCATGGTGCTTTCGATTTTGATTTACTGTCGTGAGCGTGAGGGAAAGCGTGTACACGGCATAGCGTCAGGCAGACAAATTGCAGTCTGTTCATTTGGCGGAAAGCATGTGAGTATTTTTGCACATGAGGGATACAAGTTTTATGTGCTCGGCGGAATGGGGGTATTTTTGATTGTGGCTTCGGCTATTTCAATGCACATGGCAGAGGGAATTCCATCTCATACAGGAACGACAGAAATACAGGCATATCGGTATTATATTGAGCAGCTGCAAGGCACGTATACCGAAGAGACAAGGGCATGGCTGGAGCAGGAAACACAAATTATGCAGATGACCGATCAAGAGGCATTTGAAATTCAGGAGCAATTTCAAAACAGAGAAATTTCTTCGGAGACATACACAGACTGGATGGAGAAACGCCAGCAGTTGATTGAAATGCGGTCAAGAGGGTTTTATAAAATTTTGGCACAGGAACAGGTGATTAAGAATGCGAAAGAGAATGGATTTGAAAATGCAGGATTTGTCGATCAGTATAAGCTGTCCTATCTGTTTAAGGATGAGAATAATCAAATGTTTCTTGCCTGTGTGCTGCTTTCAGCATTGATTCTGGGCGTATCGGGTCTGTTTGGAATCGAGGAACGAAATGGCATGATGGCGCTGTTACAATCCACGCAAAAGGGACGGCAGCCATTACAAAGAAGAAAATTGTTGCAGACAATTTTGTGCGCAACGGTGCTGTATGCAATTTTGTATGTGCCGTATTATGTAGCAATCTGGCGCGATTTGTCAGAGGTGGATGCGTCCCTTGTCTTAAATGGAGTGCCAGGTTATCAAAAGTTGTCTGTGCCGTTGTCCATTCGTCAGGCATTTGTTGTGATGTTTGTGCTTCGCTATCTGACAGCAGTGATTTGCAGCATCATCACAGCAGCTGTTACCAGTGCAGTAAAGAAACAGGCACTTGGAAGCGTAATCTGTTTCTTACTGTTTTTGGGACCATGTATTTTATATCTTTGGAAGGTAAATCTGTCCGGTGTGAGTGTTATCGGCGGCCTTTTGCCGCAGCTTACTTTCCAAAACGGACAGGTCATGTTGTATGGTGTGTACTGGATTGGAATGCTGGCGGCAGTAGGAGGCAGTTTTCTTGCTATAAGAAAAAAATACTTATCGAAGTAGTTGATTTTAAATAGTACTACAAAAAATCTAAAAGAGAGGATTTTTTAATTTATAAAATCCTCTCTTTTAGATTAAAACTTAAAAAATAAAATTAGACGTCTCTTACATGAAAATAAGTTTAAAGAGCAATAAAAAGTAACGAGTGTTAGTAATAATTTGTTTTTCATAATATTTTCCTTTTAATTCGAGTTGTTTCTAGTATAAATTGGCAGTGAAGAATCATAATATTTTAATGAGGTGACGGTTTCTAGGTATTCGCCATACAGGTAAATATCATACGTACCATCTTCATTTAAAATGGCATAGGCGTTTTCTTCTGTCAGAATAAAATCTTGTTCGTTCATAGTTGAGCTGTTATCGACAGGCAGCGGTTCCCATGTTACAAAGTAAGAGGACAAGAAAACGAAAATGCTGATCAAAAGAAAAATTCTAGAAAAACGGCGAGGCTGTTTGGATGGATGTGCTAACAGCTGAAAGCGTTTTTCAAGACTTCTTTCTTTTATATTGCTAATCGAGAGTGTGCAGGAATCAAAGTAGTTTTTATTTGATACTGCACATTGCTTTTTTATTTTTATCAAGCATTCCATATAGGGAATGGCATCCTCAAAGTTTTGCGTTAGAGAAGAATCCACATTGATTTCGAGAAGATTGTTGACTTGTCTTTTTAAAATATATTTCAACGGATTCCACCAATACACAATAAATAATAGTTGAAAGAAAAACTTATACAGCAGATCATGATGCAGAAAATGGGTCATTTCGTGGCGGAAAATAAAGTGCAAATCGTCATCGGAATAGTTATTTTCAGCAGGTAATAAAATGCGAGGATTACGTATGGAAAAAAGCATTGGACTTGAAAGCATCGGAATCTCATAGACAGGAAGTTGCTGGCTGATTCCATAAGAAATTTGTATGGACTGAAATGCTTTCATATAGTTTGGATGATACGACACGTTTTTTCCGGTTTGTACAACAATGCGATTAATTTGCTTATACTGACGCCAATAAAGGATGAGTTGAAAAAGTATTCCAATCAACCAAATAACAAGCAGAATATCCCATATGGATAGCCGAATTGAAAAGAAAGCAATGCGGTGCTGACAAATAAAAAAGGAAATTTGCTTGGCTAGTTCGTTCATTGGAAGGATTGCTGTAAAGTCAAAGTCAATCGGCACAACCAGACGTAAAATAGAAAGAAATGAAATGAATGCGATCGTTTTGTATCCGACATTCAGGATTCGTTTTGAACTGCTAAAGAAAATGCAGGAAAGAGAAAATAATACCGTGGATGTCAGAAAGGCCATTAAAATTGTGTAAAAAGATAGTTCGATCATGTGACATGAAACTTCCTTTCTTAAAGAGATTCGCTTAAAAGAGTGTTTATTTAAATGATAATACAAAATTATAAAGAAGTCAAAAGAATTATTGACAAAAAACAATATTTAAAATATAATATAGTTACCGCTAGAAGTTAGAAAAATTTTAAAAGTAGTTACTACTTCTTTACCAAAAGGAGCTAATTGTAACCCTGCTAATTTAAAACATTGTAATCCAACAGGTATTCCTACTATTGTTATGCACCATATACATCCCCAAAATAACCATCCTAAAGCATTAAAAAATCCACCAAATATCATCCAAATAAGATTTCCTAAACAACTCACTATTTTTCCTCCTTGTATAATAAATATTTAA
>ERZ831773.1471-NODE-1471-length-24590-cov-3.986550_pt1 | contig 24590 bp, 20 predicted proteins | sample MGYA00519696_ERZ831773 | MGnify/ENA primary metagenome ERZ831773 (study PRJEB31850, sample SAMEA3708720) | human gut metagenome | biome: human gut; feature: human-associated habitat; material: faeces | place: China | collected 2014 ...
TAGCACGGACCGAAGCGGAGCGGAGACGTGGGAGTGCGTAGCACGGAACAATCCGCAGGCACAAACATTGTAGGCAATGAAAGGCATGAAAACTTTGAGGTCAGGAAGAAATAGAAGAAAATGGATCTATGTTCTGCTTCTTATGGGACTGCTGGGGCTGAGTGGCTGCGGCAGTCCTTCTTCTGCTTCTATGGATACATCGGCGGAAGCAACATCGGAGATTACCCAGGCAGCAGAGACCACGCAGGAAGAACGGACAGAATTAGTAAAAACAGGCAGCATGGAGCTGCAATATGCGGAAAATTTTACAGTGGATTATTACGAGGGCGGATATAAGCTGCTGACTACGCTGCCGGATGATAAAAGGTATCTTCTGGTGCCGGAGGGACAGGGCATTCCCGCAGATCTGGATGAGGATATCTGTGTCTTACAGGAGCCGTTGCAAAATATCTATCTGGTAGCCTCCGGGGTGATGGACATGTTTGCCTCCGTGGATGCGGTGGACCAGATCCGTTTTTCCGGGCAGAAGCAGGAGAACTGGTACATTCAGACAGCAAAGGATGCCATGGCGGCAGGGGATATGGTTTATGCCGGAAAATACAGCAAACCGGATTATGAGCTTCTGGTGTCCGAAGGGTGTGATCTAGCTATCGAGAACCGGATGATCACCCATTCCCCGGAAGTGGTGGAAATGCTGGAAAGCTTTGACATTCCGGTGATGATCGAGTACTCCAGCTACGAACAGCACCCGTTGGGAAAAGTGGAATGGGTAAAATTTTTCGGAGTCCTGACTGGAAAGGAGGCGGAGGCGGAAGCAGCCTTTGCGGAGCAGACAGAGATTCTGGAAAAGGTAAGCAATGGGGAAAAAACAGGGAAGACCATAGCGTTTTTCTATGTGACTTCCAACGGACTGATCCAGGTGAGGCAGAGCACGGATTATATTCCGAAGCTGATCGAGCTGGCAGGGGGAAGATATATTTTTGAGAATCTGGAAGACAGCGGAAGCGGACGCTCCACGCTGAATATGCAGGTCGAAGATTTTTATGCCGGAGCGAAAGATGCAGACATCCTGATCTACAACAGTTCCATTGACGGTGGCGTGACCACGGTGGATGAGCTGATCGGCAAATGCAATATTCTAAAAGACTTCAAGGCGGTACAGGAGGGACAGGTCTATTGCACCACCAACGATATGTACCAGCAGTCCATGGCAATCGGGTATTTATTGCAGGATATGCATACGGTATTGACGGAAGGCGGTACCGACGAATTGAGATATCTGTTTCCGTTGCAGTAGCTTTACGAAGACCGGAAACAGAACGTAAGAAAACGTAAGAAGATAAAAGGAGAAAAAGATGCAGCAGCGCAGAAAAATAAGATATACCATAGCGTTTTTTATACTGATAGCAGGCATTTTTGTGCTGTTGTTTTGCAATATAGGAATCGGAACGGTGAAAATTCCACTGGCAGAAATTTTAACCACAGGGAGAGCACAGGAAGGCATGAACGCAAAGATCCTGTGGGAGATCCGTTTTCCCCGGACACTGGCGGCAGCAATTCTGGGTGGAGCACTGGCACTGGCAGGGTATCTGCTTCAGACATTTTTCCACAATCCCATAGCCGGCCCTTTTGTACTGGGAATTTCTTCCGGGGCGAAGATGGTAGTGGCACTGGTGATGGTATTTTTGCTGGGGAATACGATCCGGGTCAGCTCCGGACTGCTGATCCTGGCGGCATTTCTGGGTGCTATGCTGTCCATGGGATTTGTGCTTCTTATGGCGCGAAAGGTGGACAGTATGTCCATGTTGGTGGTCAGCGGTGTGATGATCGGTTACATCTGTTCTGCCATTACGGAGCTGGTGGTGACGTTTGCGGAGGATGCGGACATCGTGAATCTCCACAACTGGTCGCGAGGAAGCTTTTCCGGAATGACCTGGGACAATGTGAAAGTGATGAGTATCGTGGTGGCAGTGACTTTTCTTATGGTGATACTGTTAGCAAAACCGCTGGAAGCTTACCAGCTGGGTGAGACGTATGCACAGAATCTGGGAGTGAATATCCGGACATTGCGGATCCTGCTGGTGGTATTGTCCAGCGTGCTTTCAGCATGTATCGTGGCATTTGCCGGACCCATCTCTTTTGTGGGGATCGCCGTGCCGCAGCTGATCCGGAAATTATTCGGCACCACAAAACCGTTACTCATGATACCGGCATGTTTCTTAGGAGGCAGTGTGTTCTGCCTGTTCTGTGATCTGCTGGCGAGAACCTGGATGGCACCCACAGAGCTTAGTATCAGTACAGTGACGGCAATCTTCGGAGCACCGGTGGTATTGTGGATCATGGTATCCAGAAGCAGACGGGAGCGTGGATAACTTACCTATGAAGACGCAGAAGCCTTATTATATTACAACGGAAAAAATGAGCGTGGGTTACGACGGAAAGCCTCTGATCGAAGAAGTGGAGATCGCACTCAGGAAGGGAGGGATCCTGACGTTACTGGGTCCAAACGGTGCAGGCAAATCCACGATCTTAAAAAGTATTGCAAGGCAGCTGTCCCTGATCGCAGGAACGGTGCGGTTGGACGGAGAGGATATGAAGTCGCTCACCGGGGCAGAACTGTCGAAAAAAATGGCAGTGGTAATGACCAAACGCCTGCGGGCCGAGCTGATGACCTGTGAGGATGTGGTGGCCACCGGAAGATACCCTTATACCGGACGCTTTGGCGTGCTGCGGGCAGAAGATCATGCAGCGGTGCAAAACGCCATGGAACTGGTGCAGGTGGCAGAGATTGGGGATTCTTTGTTTGACCGGATCAGTGACGGGCAGAGACAGCGGGTGATGTTAGCAAGAGCCATTTGTCAGGAGCCGGAGATATTGATCCTGGACGAGCCGACTTCTTACCTGGATGTGCGGCATAAACTGGAATTTTTATCGATCCTGCAAAAGCTGTGCAGGGAGAGAGAACTTACGGTGATCCTGTCCTTGCATGAGTTGGAACTGGCGGAGAAAATCTCCGACAGGATCCTGTGTGTGAACGGTAGGGCGGTGGACCGGATCGGAACGCCGGAGGAGGTCATGACCGACGGGTATATTACACAGTTATATGGAATCCGGATGGGAAGCTATGATGAGGCCAGCAGCGATATGGAGCTGGCGGCGCCGGAAGGAACACCACAGGTCTTCGTGATCGCCGGAGCCGGAAACGGACGGAAAACTTACCGGCGTCTGCAGAGAGCGGGAATCCCCTTTGCCACCGGGATCCTGTATGAAAATGATCTGGATTATCCCGTGGCGAAGGCACTGGCGGCGGAGGTGATCGCAGAGCATCCTTTTGAGCCGGTGGCACAGGAAAAAATACAGGCAGCAAAGAAAACGATAGATAAGTGCAAACGTGTTATCTGTTGCCGGGAGAATTTCGGCAGTCTGGAGACTTTTCAGAGAGAACTTCTGGAGTATGCAGAACAGCTGGGGAAGCAGATAGAAAAGCTAGAAAGACCGGAACAACAGAGCGGGTGTTAGAAAACAGAGAAACGAAATTCCCGGGATGTCTATGACATCTGTGTGATGGAGAGAACGATGGCAAAAGTAATCATGATACAGGGCACCATGTCCGGTGCCGGGAAAAGTCTCCTGGTGGCGGGTCTATGCCGGATCTTCCGGCAGGACGGTTACCGGGTCGCCCCTTTTAAATCACAGAATATGGCACTCAATTCCTATATCACCAAGGAAGGACTGGAAATGGGCAGGGCACAGGTCATGCAGGCAGAGGCCGCAGGGATCGAACCGCTGGTGTGCATGAATCCCATTTTGTTAAAGCCAACCAGCCATACCGGATCCCAGGTCATTGTGAACGGGGAAGTACGGGGCAATCTGTCCGCCAGAGACTATTTTGCCCACAAGACGGAACTGATCCCGGAGATCAAGGCCGCATTCCGCAAGCTGGAGACCTATGCGGATATTATTGTCATCGAGGGCGCGGGAAGCCCGGCGGAGATCAATCTGAAGCAGAATGACATTGTCAATATGGGAATGGCGGCCATGGTGGATGCACCGGTACTTCTGGTAGGAGACATTGACAGAGGTGGCGTGTTCGCACAGCTTTTGGGAACCCTGATGCTGCTGACCGAAGAGGAGAGGGAGCGGGTAAAGGGATTGATCATCAACAAATTCCGTGGAGACAGTACAATTTTAGATCCCGGCATTCAGATGTTAACAGAACGGGGACAGGTGCCGGTGCTGGGGACTGTACCTTATATGGAACTTACGCTGGAAGATGAGGATAGTCTGACGGATCGTTTTGATGCAAAACATGTGGGGAAGATCGATCTGGCGGTGATCCACTATCCCAGAATTTCAAATTTTACGGATTTTGATGTGTTTGAGCAGATGCCGGAGGTCAGTGTCCGGTATGTGACAAATGTGAGAGAGCTGGGAACGCCGGATCTGATATTTCTCCCCGGCAGTAAAAATACCATGGGAGATCTGAAATGGATGCGGCAGAACGGACTGGAGGCAGCGGTAAAACGGGCTGCGGGAAAAGTTCCCATTTTCGGGATCTGCGGAGGCTATCAGATGTTAGGCTGTGAGATCGCGGATCCGGACAGTGTAGAGGAAGGCGGACAGATCCGCGGCATGGAACTGCTTCCGGTACGGACAGTGCTGCAGAAGGAGAAGCACCGCTGCCAGACAGAGGGAACTCTGGATGCAGTGGAGGGTATTTTCTCCGGACTTACGGGATGCGAGTTCACGGGGTATGAGATCCATATGGGACAGACAGTGTATTGTAACGGGGACGGCAGCAGTGCGAAGGGGACAGTGGACAAGGTAGCCGGACTGGCAAATGGTGCAGAAAATGTAGTCAGTGACTCCACCGGCAGAATCTATGGTTCCTATATTCACGGTCTGTTCGACAAGGGGGAGATCGCCGGGCGTATGATACAGACCCTGGCCCGGGAAAAAGGCATCTCTCTGGAGGACGGCGTCTGGGAGGATTACCGCACTATTAAGGAAAGACAATACGATAAGCTGGCAGATACCCTGCGGGAATATCTGCGTATGGAGGAAATCTATGGTATGCTCAGAGAAGCCCGTATTTCATAACTATACCGTACGGGAATTGGCGCAGATCCGGATCACGGCACCGGAGGAAGCGGTGAGAAGTCTTGTGAAAAAACACTGGGATACCCTGGCAAAACCGTTGGACGGCATGGGCAGCTTTGAAACCATTACGGCGCAGATCGGAGCTATACTGGGAACGGAACAGATCGACCTTCGGAAAAAAGGTGTGCTGATCTTCTGTGCAGACAACGGAATCGTGGAGGAAGGCGTGAGCCAGACGGGGCAGGAGGTCACGTTGGCGGTGGCAAAGTCCATGGCACGGAAAGGATCCTCCGTCTGCAAGATGGCGCAGAGCATCGGCGCGGAGACGATCCCTGTGGATATCGGAATAAATAGTGAGGAATCCATTCCCGGCGTCCTGGATCGTAAGGTGCGTCCCGGCACAAGAAATTTTTTGAAAGAACCGACGATGACGGAGGAAGAGACTGTCCGGGCCATTGTCACAGGAATCGAACTGGTACAGGATTGTAAGGAGAAGGGTTACGGACTTCTGGCCACCGGGGAAATGGGAATCGGCAACACGACTACCAGCAGTGCGGTGACGGCAGCTCTTTTGCAGTGCGAAACAGAGGAAGTCACCGGCAGAGGTGCGGGACTTACGGACCAGGGACTGACTCGTAAGCAACAGGTTGTCCGCACCGCATTGGAAACCTATGATTTGTGGCATGCTGATGCCTTCACGGTATTGCAGACAGTCGGAGGACTGGACATTGCAGGACTTACCGGTATGTGCATCGGCGGCGCGTTGTGGCATATACCCATTGTGTTGGATGGTGTGATCAGCATGGCGGCAGCATTGGTGGCGGAGCGTCTGTTCCCCGGTGTGCGGGAGTATCTGCTCCCTTCCCACCTGGGAAAGGAGCCGGCAGCGGTGAAACTGGCGGATGCGCTTCGGCTGTTCCCTGTGATCCATGCGGAAATGGCTCTGGGAGAAGGAACCGGAGCAGTCATGATGTTCACGCTGCTGGATATGGCAATGAGCATCTACGGACAGAGCGCTACATTTTCGGAGATTGCAGTGGAACAATATAAGCGCTAACATTTCCGCCAGGAGCAAGGGTAGTCACGAAGTGACGCAAAAGCGTGATAGCGCGACCTTGCGATTGGCGCGGCTGAAAGACGGAACGGATGGAGAAGCAACATGATGATATTGATCCTGGGGGGCAGCGGCAGCGGGAAATCCGCTTATGCGGAAGATTATCTGCTGCGGACTGCCGGTGATAAGAAAAAATATTATATCGCTACTATGCAGATCCGGGATGCGGAGATGCAGGCCAAAGTGGACAGGCATCACAGACTGCGACAGGGGAAAGGCTTCACTACCATCGAACAACCTATGGAGTTGGAGCAGGCAGTCTCTCAAATGGAACCGGCAGGAGCTGTACTGTTGGAATGTATGTCAAATCTCACCGCCAACGAAATGTTTTCCGGGGAACAGCCTGTGGATCGTCAGACGGTGATCACAAAGATTCTGCAAGGCATGGAAGGATTAAGAAAACAGGCGGATCCGTTAGTCATCGTGACCAATAATGTATTCGAAGACGGCATTGCCTATGACAGTGCTACTATAGAATATATTGAGGCGCTGGGAAGGGTAAACGAGAGGCTGGCCGCGGAGGCGGACGAGGTTGTGGAAGTCGTAGCGGGGATCCCACAGCGGATCAAACCCGGCTCACCAGGAGCAAAAGCACAGAACTGGCAGGACAGCCGGGGATAGAAAGGAAACAGACATGCGAATTATCAAATCATTTTTCATAGCGTTTTCTATGTATTCCAAGATCCCCATGCCACAGTTTCAGTGGAAGGATGAGGACATGCGGTACGCTCTCTGCTTTTTCCCCTGGGTGGGAGCGGTGATCGGTGTCCTGTGGTATCTGTGGAAATGGATCTGTGCCCGGTTCGGAGTGGGAACCTTGTGCTATACGGTGGTGGGAACGGCGATACCGATTCTGATCACCGGGGGCTTTCATGTGGATGGATTTTTAGATACCTGTGATGCCCTGCATTCCTACCAGCCGAGAGAGCGGAAACTGGAGATTCTGAAGGATTCTCATATCGGGGCCTTTGCGGTGATCATGCTGGCTCTGTATGGACTGATTTTTCTGGGAGGCTTTTCGGAGATTACGGAATGCCGGACGCTGGTCGTGGTGGGAGCCGGAAGCTTCCTGTCCAGAGTGCTGAGCGGTGTTGCAGTGGTGAGTTTCCCTTCCGCAAAGCAGGAGGGGACGCTGTATCTGTTCGCGGATAAGGCGCATAAAAGAGTGGTAAAAACTGCTTTGTACGCACAGGGAATCCTGTGCATCGGCTTTATGATGTGGACATCTTTCGTGACGGGAGGAATCGCGGTGGCAGCGGCCCTGCTTACTTTTGCGTATTATTACTATCGCAGCAAAAAGGAGTTCGGCGGCATCACCGGAGATACGGCGGGGTATTTTGTGACGTTTTGCGAAGGATGCGTGGTGGTTGCGGCAGCAATCGCAGAACATATGATGCTGACAGTGTAAAATGTATTGCCGGATAGAGTGGTGCAGAAGCACATTTGAAATGGGAGAGGGAAATGATATTAATTATTGGCGGCTTTGCTCAGGGAAAATTACATTATGTAGAGCAGCATTACGTTCAGCGTGAAGACAGGCAGGAAGTGCCGGTTCTGGATGGAACACTGAGGCTGGCATCGGATAGTAAAATAACATGGGCAACTGAGAGCGCGGTTGAAACAATGCCTGGAAAGCAGACAGAGCAGCCTGCAGGGCGGCAGACGGCTGGCCCGCAGGTGATCGTCAATCATCTGCACCGATATATCCGGGAGCAGTTGCGACAGGGAACAGATCCGGAGGCAATGATAGCGAATTTCTATAAGGAATATCCGGACTGCATTCTGATCTGTGACGAGATCGGCAACGGCATCGTCCCCATGGAAGCGGAGGAGAGAACTTACAGAGAATGCACCGGCAGAATTCTGGAAGGGTTGGCGGCGCAGGCAGATGAGGTGGTGAGAGTCGTATGCGGAATCGGCCAGAAAATCAAATAGAGATCCGCCTGACCCTGATCCGGCACGGAGCGACTCTTTCCAATAAAGAAGGACGTTATCTTGGAAAAACGGATGAAGCATTGAGCCCGGAAGGAATAGGAATGCTGAAAAAAGCTGTGACGGGAGGAAACTATCCGACTGCTGACCTTCTGTTTTCCGGTCCCATGAAGCGGTGTCTCGAGACAGCACAGATCCTGTATCCAGGGCAGACTCCCATTTTTGTCCCGGAGTGGACGGAGATGGATTTCGGTGCATTCGAAGGACACAATTATCAGGAACTTTCCGGGGATCCGGCATATCAGAGATGGATCGACAGCGGCGGTACACTGCCGTTTCCGGAAGGCGAGAGCAGAGAGGAATTCATTCGCAGAAACGTTGCCGGATATGAAAAAATGTTATACTACATGAAAATGATCTTGGAGAGAAGTGCTGCATCTGAGCAGGGTGATTACAATACAGGATCGGAGAAAACGGAGTTGGAAAGAAGCGATGAAATTGGAGCACAGGACGCCGGGATACAAAGCGTATCCGCAGTCGTCCACGGTGGAACCATCATGGCACTGCTCAGTCATTTTCTGGGAGAGCAATATTTTAATTATCAGGTAAAATGCGGACAGGGTTATAGCGGCAGGCTGGTATTCCCGGCAGGCGGAGGAACCCCGGAGTGGAAAGAATTTCGCCCACTGTCGGAATTTACAAAAGGAGAAACATATTGATGAAATATCATATTCTGGCATTCGGAGCGGGATTTTTACTGGATCAGCTCTTTGGAGATCCCTATTTTCTGCCCCATCCCATCCGGGGAATCGGCTGGCTGATAGCGAAGACAGAAAAGACACTGCGAGCAGGCAATCCACAGGGCAATCCGACCGAGAGAGAGGGGGCGGAGCGCAGACAGGGAAAACTTCTGGTGGTGATCGTTTTACTGTTTACGGGAATGCTGTCGGCACTGATTTTATTCGGTGCTTATGCGATGCATCCGGGACTGGGAGTGGTCATAGAAGCGGTCATGACCTACCAGATTCTGGCGGCGAGGTGTCTTCAGGTGGAGAGCAGCAAGGTGTGGAAACAATTGAATGCCGGGAGCCTGGAGGAAGCCAGAAAAGCGGTATCCATGATCGTAGGCAGGGACACGGAACATCTGACAGAGGAAGGCGTGGCAAAGGCGGCCATTGAGACCGTGGCGGAAAATACGTCCGACGGTGTGATTGCCCCCATGCTGTATACTGCACTGGGAGGCCCGGTGTTGGGATTTTTATATAAGGCAGTCAATACCATGGATTCTATGGTAGGATATAAGAATGAGAAGTATCTTCACTTTGGCAGAGCCGCGGCGAAGCTGGATGATGTGATGAATTTTCTCCCGGCGAGGATCAGCGCGCTGTTGATGGTCGGGACGGCTTTTATCAGCGGGAAAAGCTATAACGGAAAGCAGGCATGGCATATCTGGCGCAGAGACAACAGAAAGCATGCCAGCCCCAATTCCGCCCAGACGGAATCCGTGTGCGCAGGAGCGCTGGGAATCCAGCTAGCGGGAGATGCCAGTTATTTTGGCAAGGTCGTGAAAAAGCCCTATATCGGGGATCCAACAAGGGCAGTGGAACCGGAGGATATCCGCAGAACGAACCGATTGATGAACCGGACGGCGTGGATCTGTGAGATTCTGTGTCTGGGGATCCTGATTGCGGTGGCAGTGTGAAAAGCAGAGTTTGGCCGGGCGTGAAAGCTTTTGATGATTTGCAGACGATAGAGGACATGAAAAGTCCTATGGTAACAGGAACCGGAAAGGAAGGAAAATGCAGCAGAACATACATGGCGGTGATATTTACAGCAGACAGATACGGCTGGATTTTTCGGTAAACGGCAATCCTTTAGGGATGCCGGATGCGGCGGTGCAGGCGATTCATGAAGCAGTGCAGCATGTGGGAGAATATCCGGATATTACTGCGGCGGCCCTGACGGAAGCCGTGAGCCGGATGTTATCCGGAGAATGTGGCAGAGAAATCCCAAAGGAGTATCTGCTGTTTGGCAACGGGGCATCAGAACTTTTTCTGGCGGTTGTGCATGCACTTAAGCCCCGGAATATTGTGATTCCCGTGCCATCCTTTTACGGATACGAGTATGTGGCAGAAGCAGCAGGCAGCCATATAAAATATGTATATCTGCCGGAAGAGACCGGATTCCGTCCGGGGCGGGAGCTGTTACAGGAGCTGACAGCGGATACAGACATGCTGTTTGTAGCGAATCCCAACAATCCCACGGGGCAGCTGATGGGCAGAGAATATCTGCAGGAACTGTTGGAGCATTGCAGGCAGCAGGGAATCACCGTAGTAGTGGATGAATGTTTTATAGAGTTCTGCGAGTCCGGCCGGGAACAGCCAAAGTTTCTGCTTGGGGAGATCGGACAGTATGAAAATCTGCTGCTGGTACGGGCCTTTACGAAAAGCTTTGCTATGCCAGGGGTGCGTCTGGGCTATCTGGTATGCAGCAACGCAGAGCTTCGGGAGAAAATACGCAGGCAGCTACCGGAATGGAACCTGTCGGTGTTTGCCCAGAGAGCGGGCATCGCCTGCGCGGAGCAGTCAGAGCAATATCTGCAAGACACAGTGGAATATGTGAAAAACGAGAGAGAATATTTGTGGGAAGGACTGGAAAAGCTTGGCATCCGGGTGGTGTCCGGAGAAGTGGATTTCCTGTTGCTGTATACCACACAGCCCATCTATGACAGCCTGCTTGCAAAAGGTATCCTGATTCGGAACTGTGAGAATTTCCGGGGACTGGGTGAGGGCTATTATCGGATCGCGGTGAAGAAACATGAAGAGAATGAAGTGCTGTTACAGGAACTTGCGCAGATTACTGCTGAATGAGTTCGTTTTCTTTGCAAAGCAGTAAATAGGAGCAGCCGGAAGACGGAAAATGAATTTTTGGGGAAGGTAACTTATGGAAAAAAAGAGCATTGAATATGTATTGCCGGAAGAAATCGAGAAGCGAAGCTTTGAAATTATTGCCGCAGAACTGGCAGAGCGGGGCATCACTTTGCCTGCGGAGCAGGATCCTGTCACCCGCAGGGTGATCCATACCAGCGCAGATTTTGATTATGCGGAGACGATGACCTATTCCGAAAACGCGGTGGAGATCGCTAAAAACCTGATAAAAAACGGTGCGGATATTGTGACGGATACCAATATGGCACTGGCGGGGATCAATAAGAAGGTGTTGGCTTCTTTTGGCGGGGAAGCCCACTGCTATATGGCGGATGCGGATGTGGCGGCTATGGCGAAGGAACGGAAGACCACCCGGGCGGCTATCAGCATGGAGTTGGCTTCGAAGCTGGAAAAACCAGTGATCTTCGCTGTTGGAAATGCGCCTACAGCGTTGATACAGATCTATGAGCTGATGCAGGAAAGGGACTGGCGCCCGGCATTCGTTATCGGGGTCCCTGTGGGTTTCGTGAATGTGGAAGCTGCCAAGGAGCTGATTATGGAGACGGATGTGCCCTATATCATCAATCGTGGAAGAAAAGGCGGCAGCAACGTGGCAGCGGCCATCTGCAATGCTTTGTTGTATGAATTGCGAAAAGAACAGGAAAACGTTACGCCCGGCGATTGACACGACGGATCATGATATAGTAACAGTGAGGTAGAAGACATGCGGTACGGATTTACCACAGGAAGCTGCGCAGCGGCAGCGGCCAAGGCGGCCGCCTATATGCTGCTGACCGGAAGGGAGAAAACAGAAATCACCATAGAGACACCCAAAGGTATCCCTTACACAGCCCAGATCCGCAACATCTGCCGCGAGGAGCAGGAGGTCAGCTGCGCCGTGGAAAAGGATGGCGGGGATGACCCCGATATTACCACAGGGGCGCTGATCTGTGCGAAGGTTTCTTTTGCGGAAATAACGGATAGGAAAGCCAGAGAAGAACCCGGTAGGAAGAATGGAACCGGACATGCACCTGAACAGGCACAGGTCGTGATCGACGGCGGCATCGGTGTCGGCCGGGTGACGAAGCCGGGACTGGATCAGCCCGTGGGAAATGCAGCTATCAATCACGTCCCCAGAGAAATGATCGAACGGGAAGTATTACAGGTGTGCCAGGTGCTGGATTATCGTGGAATCCTGTCGGTGGAGATCTCTGTGCCGGAAGGTGAAAAGTTGGCAGAGAAGACATTTAATCCAAGGCTTGGCATCGTGGGCGGTATTTCTATTCTGGGCACCAGCGGTGTCGTGGAGCCTATGAGCACACAGGCTATTCTGGATACGATCCGCGTGGAACTGCGGCAGCAGCGGGCACTGGGGAGAGAAGACGTGGTGATCTCTCCCGGCAATTACGGACTGGATTTTTTGAAAAACACCTATCACTATGATCTGGATAAAAGTGTAAAATGCAGTAACTTTATCGGTCTGACGATCGATATGGCGGTGGAAGAGGGATTTAAGCGTCTGCTTCTTGCAGGACATATCGGGAAACTCATCAAGGTGGCGGGCGGTATCATGAATACCCATTCCCGGGAGGGCGACTGCAGGATGGAGCTGTTGACCGCCTTTGCCGTAAAATGCGGCGTAGCGGCAGTGGATGCTGCCAGACTCCTGTCCTGTGTCACAACAGAGGAAGCTGTGCGGATTCTGGACGAGTGCGGCAGGAGACAGGAAGTCATGGATTATGCCATGGAGCGTATTTTATTTTATCTGGAGAAGCGGGCGCAGGGAAAGCTTGCGATCGAATGTATCATGTATGCCAATGATTTCGGAGCATTGGCGAAAAGTAAGGAGGCGGAGGAATGGTTTACTTTGTTGGCGCAGGAAGCGGGGCAGCAGATCTGATCACAGTGCGGGGCATGCACATGCTGCAACAGGCGGATGTCATCATCTATGCGGGATCACTGGTGAACCCGGAGCTGTTACAATATGCCAAAACAGACTGTGAAATCCATAACAGCGCAAAACTGACCCTGGAGGAAGTGCTGCAGATTATGCAGGAGGCACAGGAACAGGGGAAGATGCTGGTGCGTCTGCACACCGGAGAACCAAGCATCTATGGTGCGGTGCGGGAGCAGATGGATGCACTGGATGCATTACATATCCCTTATGAGAGTTGTCCGGGAGTCAGTGCCTGCTTCGGCGCAGCAGCATCGTTAAATGTGGAATATACCCTGCCCGGTGTCTCCCAGACCCTGATCATCACCCGTATGGAAGGACGGACCGGAGTGCCGCAGAAGGAGAGCATCGAAAGTCTGGCAGCCCATCAGGCTTCCATGGCGATCTATTTAAGCACGGGAATGCTGAGGGAACTGAGCCGCAGACTGATGGCGGGCGGTTATGCGGAGAACACCCCCGCAGCCCTGATCTACAAGGCAACCTGGCCGGAGGAAGAGGCTTATATCTGTACGGTGGAGACACTGGCACAGGTAGCGGAAGAACACGGCATCATTAAGACAGCGCTGGTACTGGTGGGGGATGTTATCACCCATGGAAATTATCAGAAGTCGAGGCTGTATGCGGCGGATTTTTCCACAGAATTCCGTCAGGCAAAAAGCAGTGTCCGGCAGACAGAGGAAAACCGGGAGGAGCAGCGTGAAGATTAGTGTGATCAGCTTTACGAAAACAGGACAGAAGATGGCGGAACGGATTCTGAAGAGCATGTGCGGTGGAGACGAGACGATTATTCTATATAGCAAATACTCCCGAAAAGAGACAGTGCAGACAGCGGAAAACAGTGGGGACGTTACAACGCAGACATTCGGGGTGATTCCGAACAAAGACAGTAACGTACCGACAGATAATACCGGGAATACAATAGCGGTACAGGAGAGTGTGTCAGCCTGGGCCGGTGAGCAGATGGCTGCCCATCATGCGCTGGTGTTCGTCGGTGCCTGCGGTATTGCGGTCCGGGCTATTGCCCCCTGGATCACGGACAAGCTGCATGACAGCCCGGTACTGGTCATGGATGAACAGGGGCAGTATGTGATCCCGCTGTTGTCCGGGCATGTGGGCGGAGCCAATGAACTGGCGGTCCGTCTGGCCGGAGAACTGGGAGCCGTCCCTGTGATCACGACAGCCACAGACCTGCATGGCAGCTTTGCGGTGGATTTGTTTGCCAAAAGAAATGATCTGTGGATCCACAACCGGGAGGGGATTGCCCGGGTGTCGGCAAAAATACTGGCAGGCGAGAAAATTACCATGTCCGTACAGACAGGGCATCTGGCAGTGGACGAGACTATTCCGTCAGAGATCAGGCTGTGTGCATATCCTCCGGTGGAAAAGGTGGATGTCCTAATAGCGGACAGCACGGAAGAAATATTTCGAAAAGAGGCAGCAGAACTGTTGTTGAAGCCGAAGAAATATATTCTGGGTGCGGGTTGTAAAAAAGGAACGGACAGTGTGAAGCTGGAAGCCTTTTTAAGAAAAATACTGGAAGAACAGGACATTGCCATAGAACAGGTCGCAGCACTGGCTTCCATTGATGTAAAGAAAGAGGAACGGTGTCTGCTGGAATTCAGCGAAAAGTACAGAATCCCGTTTCAGACCTATCCGGCACAGAAATTACAGACGGTGTACGGAACATTTCATGGCTCCGATTTTGTAAAGTCACAGGTGGGTGTGGACAATGTGTGTGAACGTGCCGCCATGAAGGCGGCGGGGGCAGATGGAAGAATCTGCAGAGCTAAGCAGGCACAGGATGGCATGACCGTGGCAATTGCCGAGAAAGCATGGAAAGTATCGATGTAATCGTAAAGACCAATCGGAAGGACAGTCAGAAAAAACAAAGATTTTTTCATGTAGCTAGGCATCCTTGGGACAATACCTACAAGTGATGGAAGCATGAGAGGATCCGGAGGGCTTGCAAATGATGGAAAGAGGAAAATCAGATGAGTAACAGAATCTATATCATAGGAATGGGTCCCGGCAGGGAAGAAATGATGACCGGAGAAGCCATCGCTGCGCTGGAGCAGGCAGATGTGATTGTGGGTTATACCGTATATGTCAAATTATTGGGAGAACGTTTTGCAGGGAAAAAGCTGCTGACCACTTCCATGCGGCAGGAGACGGAGCGCTGTGAGCTATGCTTCCGGGAGGCGGAAGCAGGAAATCAGGTGGCACTGATCTGCAGCGGCGATGCAGGCATCTACGGTCTGGCATCCCTGATGTACGAGCTGGGGGCAAAGCACCCGGAGACGGAACTGCTTGTGATTCCCGGCATCACGGCGGCCAGCAGCGGTGCGGCGGTACTGGGAGCACCTTTAAATCATGATTTCTGCGTTATCAGCCTGAGTGATCTGATGACTCCATGGGAGAAGATTGAAAAGAGACTGCAGGCGGCAGCAGTGGGAGATTTTGCCATGGCCATCTACAATCCTTCCAGCCATAGACGAAAAGATTATCTGCAGAGAGCCTGTGATATTTTACTGGAAACCATAGAAGGGAAGCGTCCCTGTGGCTATGTGGAAAATATTGGAAGAGAAGGTACCCGGGCGGTGACCTGTACGCTGCGGGAATTAAGGGACCGGGAAGTCAATATGTTCACCACTGTATTTATTGGCAATTCGGAGACGGAGATCCTGGGGGACAAGCTGATTACCAGAAGAGGCTACCAGGCAGAAAAGGGAGAAAAGGCAGAGTGAAAAAGCTTGTAATATTTGCGGGAACCACAGAAGGACGGAGATTGTCGGAGATTCTGGCTGATGCCGGAATCGCACATACGGTATGCGTGGCAACGGAATACGGTGAAATCGTAATGCGGGAACAGACGGAAAGCACAAAAGCGATGCAGACAGCCGGGCAGCCCATTGTAAACCTTCACTGCGGCAGAATGGACCGGGAGCAGATGCAGAAGTTTCTGCATGACGAAGGCTATGAGATTGTAGTGGATGCCACCCACCCTTACGCCAGGGTCGTTACGGAGAATCTGCGGGGAGCTGTGGATACACTGAAATCTTTGGAAAAAGATGCACATTTTCCCATTTACCTGCGTCTGGAACGGAAAATCGACGGGATTACAGAAGCAGATGGCATTGTTACAAATGTCCAATATTTTGAAAACAATGCAGATTGTGCGAAAGCTTTGGAGAATACAGAGGGCAATATTCTGCTGACCACGGGAAGCAAGGAACTGGCGGTGTATTGCGCTTCCGGCAGATTGAAAGACCGCCTGCATGTGCGGATCCTTCCGGGAAGAGAGAGTCTGGAACAGTGCATGGAGCAGGGAATCAAAGGCCGGCAGATCCTGGCATTGCAGGGGCCTTTTTCCACAGAGATGAACGCTGCCATCCTAAGGCAGTACGACATCCGCCATATGGTCACGAAAAACAGCGGCCGGGCCGGAGGCTGCCAGGAGAAGCTGGAAGCAGCGAAAATGCTGGGAATCCCGGTGTATGTGATTGAGCCTGCGCAGAAGACATCGGATGCTGCCGGGAATATTCCGGGGACAGACTCGTATTCGTTTGCAGGAATCTGTGGAAAACTGGGACAACTCTGTGATTGTAAGATTTCGCAGCAGGGAAGTCTGGAAATCTGCCTTGCCGGGATCGGTATGGGCAGCAGAGACTGCATGACAAAAGAAGTGCAGCAGACAATCGAAACTGCGGATATCCTGCTGGGGGCGGAGCGCATGATTGCAGACTATTCTGCCAGAATAGAAAAAAAGCCCTACTATATGGCTGCCCAGATCCTGCCCTATCTGGAAAAATTACAGGAAAGCGAGGAACTGGCACAGCAGGAGACACTTCGGGTAGCGGTTCTGTTTTCCGGAGATACCGGATTCTACAGCGGATGCAGAAAATTGTATGTGAAATTACAGGAAGCGATTGCAGCAGGACAACTGAGAGGCAGTGTGAGGATCCTGCCGGGAATTTCATCGGTGGTTTCTCTGGCGGCCCGGGTGGGAGAAAGCTATGAGGATGCCGCCATTTTAAGCATGCACGGCAAGAAGCTGAACCATCTTCCGACAACTGTGGTGAGTCATGAGAAGACTTTCCTGTTGACCTCGGGAAGTGAGGATATCCGTAAGATCGGACGGATGCTTACGGAGACGGGACTGACAGATTGTGAAGTGATCGTGGGATATCAATTGTCCTATCCGGAAGAAAATATACGGATCCTGATGCCGGAGCAGTGTGTGGAGGTCACCGAAGAGGGTCTGTATACCTGCCTGATCCGCAATCCTCATCCACAGCCGGAACTCCTGACCCACGGCAGAGCGGACACCTGTTTCCTACGGGATGCTTCCGGGACGGAGGGAAAACTTCGCAGAACTCCTATGACCAAGGAAGAAGTCCGGGAAGTCAGTATTTGCAAGCTGCACCTGACAGATGGAGCCGTAGTCTATGATATCGGCAGCGGCACCGGATCCGTGGCGGTGGAAATCGCCGGATTGTCGGAAACGGTGCATGTCTATGCCGTTGAGAGAAAACCGGAGGCGGTGGAACTGCTTCGGAAGAACCGAGAGCATTTCCATATGGACAATATGGAGATCATCGAAGCACTGGCACCGGAGGGACTGGAAGAACTGCCTGTGCCCACCCATGCTTTTATCGGCGGCAGTGGAGGCAGATTAATGGATATTTTACAGACCTTGTATCGGAAAAATCCTCATATGCGCATTGTGATCAATGCCATCAGCATGGAGACGATTGCGGAGCTTCAGGAAGTATTGGAAGCGTTTCCTGTGGAGGACGAGGAAATCCTGCAGATGCAGGTAAACCGGGTGAAGAAGCTGGGAAGCTATCATCTGCCGCAGGCGGAGAATCCGGTGTGGATCTGCTCATTTACGTTCAGGGAGGGAGAAACAGGCTCTATGAACAAAGTGAAGAAAGCGTTGCTGACCGAAGAAGAAAACGGAAACAGGAAAAATGGAGAAGTGCAGAGATGATCGGAGCACAGGAAAAAAAGATACGACGCATCATGATCGCCGCCCCGAAAAGCGGCAGCGGCAAGACTATGATCACGTGTGGATTATTGCAGATTTTTAAGGAAAACGGAGAGGATATCTCTTCCTGTAAATGCGGCCCGGATTATATCGATCCCATGTTCCACAGACAGGTGCTGGGGATTCCTGCCAGAAATCTGGACACTTTTTTCACCGGAGAGGACGGCACGAGAAGCCTGTTTCTGAGAGATCGCAGGGAAGACGAGCTTGTGGTCATGGAAGGTGTTATGGGACTCTATGACGGGCTGGGCGGAATAAGAGAGGAAGGCTCCTCCTATCATCTGGCAAAGGTGACGCAGACCCCCATCATACTGGTGGTGGATGCAAAAGGCATGGGAAAATCGGTGCTTCCTCTGATCACCGGATTTCTGGCTTATGATAAAGAACATCTGATCCGGGGAGTGATCTTCAACCGTATGTCAGCAGTTTACTATGAGATTCTGAAGCCACTGGTGGAAGAGGAACTTGGTATTGCGGTGCTGGGATATTTCCCGGAAAATAAGGACTTACAGATCGCCAGCAGACATCTTGGCCTGTGCCTGCCGGGAGAACTGGAAGATCTGCAGGGAAAAATCCGGGTCACGGCGGCAAAACTAAGGGAGAGCGTAGACATTTCGAAGCTGTTGCAGATTGCAGAAGAGGCGGAACCGCTGGGAGCTGAGAGAATAGAGAGAACCTCCCAAACCAAAAAGAAGGAACGCAGTGAAGAAACGGCAGAAGAGCAAGATCCGGATTCTGTGGAAAACGATAGGGTAAAGTGTCCGAGGATCGCTGTAGCCCGGGATGAAGCCTTTTGCTTTTATTATGAAGAGAATCTGCGCCTGCTGGAACAGACCGGAGCGGAACTGGTGTATTTTTCTCCATTGCATGACAAGGCGTTGCCGGAAAATATCCATGGGATGCTGTTGGGCGGCGGTTATCCGGAATTATATGCCGGACAGCTGAGTGAGAACAATGCCATGCGCAAGGCCATCCGGGCAGCAGTCATAGGTGGCCTCCCCACCGTAGCGGAGTGCGGAGGCTTTTTATACCTGCATACGTCTCTGACAGACAGAGAAGGACATTCCTTCCTTATGGCAGGAGTGCTGCCTGAAAAATGCTTCGATACCGGAAGCCTGGTGCGCTTCGGATATATCGAACTGGAAGAGAACAGTGAATATTTTCTGCCCCGGGGCAGCCGCATCCGGGCACATGAATTTCACTACTATGACAGTGAAGATAACGGCGTAGACTGTACCGCAACTAAACCAACCATCGGAAGAAACTATCCCTGCATCCATGTCGGTGAGAACCACTGGTATGGTTTCCCCCACCTTTATTATCCTTCCTGCCCCGAGTTCGCAGAGCAATTTGTGGAAAAGGCTGCGCAGTACAAAAATCGTTTTAAATAGCAGGACATTTGGCGGTATCTGCAAAAATTGTGCAAGAAAAATAAAAAAACACTTGCATCGTACATCGATGTACGGTGTACAAAGAAATGGGGAAGTATTTCGGATGAAATACGTTGAAAGGACGAAACCGGCTGGCGAGAGTTGGGTTCGTCCTTTTTTGCAGAAAAATTCTCAAAAACAAAAAAATGTGTTATAATCGTAATATCTTTTTAGGTACGGAGGATAAAGTTATGGAAAAATCAAAGGTATATTTTACAGATTTCAGAACCCGTCTGGGAGAGGGACTTCCCAGTAAGTTAAAGCGCCTGATGAAGGCGGCGGGGATTCAGGATATGGATATGGATCACAAGTTTGTTGCCATCAAGATGCACTTCGGTGAGCTGGGCAATCTGGGATATTTACGTCCCAATTATGCCAAGGCGGTAGCAGATGTGGTGAAGGAACTGGGAGGAATTCCTTTCCTGACGGACTGTAATACCCTGTATCCCGGCAGCCGTAAGAATGCCATCGAGCATATGTACTGTGCCTGGGAGAATGGTTTCACACCGTTGACGGTTGGGTGTCCTGTGATCATTGGTGATGGTCTGAAGGGAACGGATGACATTGAGGTGCCGGTAGAGGGTGGCGAATATGTGAAAAATGCTAAGATCGGCCGGGCCATTATGGATGCGGATGTGTTTATTTCCCTGAATCATTTCAAGGGGCATGAAACGGCGGGCTTCGGCGGTGCTATCAAAAATATCGGTATGGGCTGCGGATCCAGAGCCGGCAAAATGGAACAGCACGCTCAGGGCAAACCGGAGATCAATGAGAATTTGTGCCGTGGCTGCAAACGATGCATGAGAGAATGTGCCAATGATGGACTGGTATACGACGAGACTACCCATAAGATGCATATTGATCATAACAAATGCCTGGGCTGTGGACGCTGTATCGGTGCCTGTAACTTCGATGCAATCCATAGCGGTTACGATGCGGCAACAAAGGATTTCAACTGCCGTATGGCAGAGTATGCGAAGGCGGTCGTGGACGGCAGACCGAACTTCCATATTTCTCTGGTGGTGGATGTGTCTCCGAACTGTGACTGCCACCGGGAGAATGATGTACCCATCCTGCCCAATATCGGTATGTTCGCCTCCTTCGATCCTCTGGCGCTGGATCAGGCCTGTGTGGATGCCTGCCTGAAGCAGACACCGCTGCCGAACAGCCAGCTGACGGATGCCATGGCAAAAGAGGGCTTTTGTGATCACCATGATCATTTTGAAAATACCACTCCCAATGCGGAGTACAAGACCTGTCTGGAGCATGCGGAGAAGATTGGCATCGGCAACAGGGCGTACGAACTTATTGTTATGAAGTAATTTCAGAAAGGATGGGCTCATGCGTCCCATGGTAAGCATCATTGTTCCGGTATACAATGCGGAGCAATATTTACGACGCTGTGTTGACAGCATTTTGAATCAGGAATACACGGATTTTGAATTGTTTCTGGTAAACGACGGCAGTACGGATTCCTCCGGTGACATCTGCGAGGAATACGGCAACAAGGACACAAGAGTCATTGTGATCCAGAAGGAAAACACCGGAGTCTCCGACAGCAGAAATCTGGCATTGGATCGTGCACGGGGAAAATATCTGCAATTCTTAGACAGCGACGACTGGATCACGCCGGATGCCACAAGACTGTTCGTGCGGGCGGCGGAAGAGTATGGCTGCGATATGGTCATTTCAGACTTTTACCGCGTGGTGGGAGAGCGTCTGTCCCCCAAGGGAGACATTGAAGAGGAGGGTGTGCTCACCCAGGAGGAGTTCGCGGCACATATGATGGAGAATCCGGCAGACTTTTACTATGGTGTGTTGTGGAACAAACTGTACCGCAGGGATCTGGTGGAGGAGCACAGTCTGCGGATGGATACGAATATCAACTGGTGTGAGGATTTTCTGTTCAATCTGGAATATATCCGTTACGCGAAAGTATTCTATGCCCTGCATGCCCCAATCTATTATTATGTGAAGCGCAAAGGCTCACTTGCCAGTCAGGGAATCAGCATCTCCAAGACGGTAAAGATGAAGTTGAATGTCTTTGAGTATTACAATAACTTTTACAAGCATGTGCTGGAAGAAGAGGACTACGAGAAGAACCGTTTGCAGGTATATCGTTTCTTCATTGATGCGGCAGGAGACGGAACCGTGCCGCCTTCCATCCTGCCCGGATCCAAGAAGCTGGGAGACGAGAGAGTCTTTGTCAACACCGAGATCCTGCAGGCCGAGGGACCGGCGGGGGATGCTTACCGTAAGCGGAAGCTTCTGGAACATTATCTGGAGCCGGTGGCATTAAAAGGAGATCTGAAGGTAGCGGATGTGCGGTTGCTTCTGTGCCTGTGTGAAAAGCACGAGTGGGACAGCAGACGGGAACTGGCGGATTTCGCCGGAATCTCCCGCACGAACCTGACCAGCGGCTTGCAACGCCTGACCATGAAGGGCTTCTTGAAAATAGAGGAAGTGAAGGAACCCAAGCCTTCCAGAAAAAGCAAGGCAGCCGGAGAAGTACAGGGAAAAGCGGAAAAGCCGGAGACAAGGCGCAAAGACCGTAAAACCAAGGTCACAGTGACGATCCTTCCCACTGCGGAAGCGGTCATGAAGGAACTGGCACTGGCACAGCGGGATTATGATGAGGCGAGATTTGCGGGATTTACCGAGGAAGAACTGATAAAATACGCAGATCTGTCGGAGAAAATAAAAGAAAATACAAAGAGGATTCTGGGATAATATTCCTTCGCCCTATAAATATCACTCAATATTCTTACGAATGCGAGCATTCGACGTATATTGGGTGATATTTACATGGATCGGAATATTTTATATTTTGTTAATTGACATCGCCCCTTCCAAAAAGTTATGATAAATAAGTATATAAAAATGTGAGGGAAAGGAAGGTATTTGGATGAAGAAAAACGAAGAGTATATGTTGGAACATGCCGGATTGTGCAGAGCGGCAGATAGATTGGAACCCCAGATGTTCGACGAATACGGCGTACAGAGGGGACTGCGTGACAAGAACGGTAACGGCGTAGTCGCAGGCCTTACCAATATTTCACGGATCGAATCCTTCAAAATGGAAGACGGCAAAAAAGTTCCCTGTGAAGGTAAGCTGTGGTATCGCGGCTATGACTGCATCGAGCTGGTCAACGGCTTCCGGGGTGATCATTTCGGATTCGAGGAAGTGGCTTATTTACTTCTGTTCGGTAAGCTGCCGAACCGTGAGGAACTGAAACATTTTAACGATATTCTTGCGTCCAGCAGAACTCTGCCGACCAACTTCACCAGAGACGTCATTATGAAAGCCCCCAGCAGTGATATTATGAATTCACTGACCAGGAGCGTTCTGACACTGGCTTCCTATGATAAAAACTGCAGCGACACTTCCATTGAAAATGTATTAAGACAGTGCCTGGGACTGATTGCTGTGTTCCCCATGCTGGCAGTCTACGGCTACCATGCATATAATCACTATTCCAACGATGAGAGTATGTACATACACCGTCCCCAGAAGAAGCTTTCCACCGCAGAGAATCTGCTGATGATGCTTCGCCCGGACAAACAATACACCGAACTGGAGGCGAGGGTACTGGACACCGCACTGGTGCTGCATATGGAGCATGGCGGTGGTAACAACTCCACCTTTACCACCAGAGTCGTGACTTCTTCCGGATCCGATACTTATTCTGTCATTGCGGCAGCACTTTCCTCCCTGAAGGGACCCAAACATGGTGGTGCCAATATCAAAGTCGTAGAGATGATGCGGGATATCGAAGCACATGTGTCCGACTGGACAGATGAGGATGCGGTAAGAGCATATCTGAACAAGATTCTGAGCAAAGAAGCCTTCGACAGCAAGGGACTGATCTATGGTATGGGGCATGCAGTCTACTCCCTGTCTGACCCCAGAGCCCAGGTATTCAAGAGCTTCGTGGAAAAACTGGCGGTAGCCAAGGGCAGAGACAAGGATTTCGCCCTGTATTCCATGATCGAGCGGATCGCACCGGAGGTCATTTCCCAGAAATCCCGGATCTACAAGGGTGTCAGCGCCAACGTGGATTTCTACAGCGGTTTCGTATACAGCATGTTGGAGATTCCTCTGGAACTGTATACCCCGATCTTCGCCATTGCCAGAATCGTAGGATGGAGTGCACATCGTATCGAAGAGCTGATCAATATGGATAAGATCATTCGTCCCGCTTACAAGAGCGTAATGCAGGAACTGGAATATGTTCCTTTGGATCAGAGATAAATTATCAAATAATAAAGGACTGCGTATTTTGCGCAGTCCTTTGCTGAATTACTATGGAGAACAGATCGGGGAACCTATGAATAGATCTTGCGGATAATGGATACGATCTCTTCAGCGGATTCTTTGGAATCCTCCAGAATCCAGGTGACATAAATATTGTAGAGGGAACCGGAGAAGGCTCGGAGCGTGTAATAAAAATCCTGCCCCTTGTCTTCGGTATAATAGGTATCCAGAATGTAGCCGTCCAGTGCCTGTAACAGCAGGTGCCCCAGACCGGTCTGCACCAGACAGGCAATGAATTCTTTGTAATGATTGAAATATTCATAACAATGCAGCATATTGCGGGAGTCATTGTAATTGCCCTTGTCCGGCCATGTCGCAACATCCTGACGGTAGGATTCTACCAGATCCTTCAGATAACTGCTGAAGATATCATCCAGAGAATGGTAATTGCGATAATAGGTCATGCGGGAGACACCGGCACGCTCGGTCAGCTCGGTAATTGTAATATTGGACAGGGATTTGGTCTTCAGCAGCTGGATCAGAGCCTGTACCATACAATCTCTGGAAAAAAAGTTGGAATTCTTTGTGGACATGACGGATCACCTTCTTTATGATTTCTACCTAATAATGTAACGATTCAGACCTACATTCGCAAAATCGCCTCTATGAGGCTTCCTTGGAGAACAGGCCGGCCTGTTCTCTGCTCATTGTGGTTACTTCGCTATATAAATCATATCAAATGTTCTTACGAATGCAGGCATTCGACGTACATGTTGACATGATTTGCATGGCTCTGAATAGTTACCATATAATTATATGATGTCGGGGTCA
>ERZ831773.1480-NODE-1480-length-24335-cov-7.484267_pt1 | contig 24335 bp, 18 predicted proteins | sample MGYA00519696_ERZ831773 | MGnify/ENA primary metagenome ERZ831773 (study PRJEB31850, sample SAMEA3708720) | human gut metagenome | biome: human gut; feature: human-associated habitat; material: faeces | place: China | collected 2014 ...
ATACCCCCATATAGGACTTTTATATTTCATTGTCCTATATGAGGGTAGCATATCACACATCGTTGAGAGGTGCGGGGAGTCCTTTCATTCAAACTCTCAGACTGTTTGCAATGGAGCTTTATCCATCAGTTCTTTTAGCTGTTTTACTGTCATTCCAGCTTTCTCAGCTGCCTTTTCAATACTAAGAGATCCATCTTCAACCAAATCAATAAGAGTAAGAATTTTAGCTTTCTCTGTCTCTCTTCCAATAATCGTATTTAATGCATCGCTCATAGTGTGGATACCTCCTTCCGCGCTCTTTTCTTTATTTTCATTATACGCATCAATAAATCTGTGGTCATCACCCATTACACTTAGAAGTTCCAATGTTTCCTTAACATGATCGATTGTCTGCGGATTTGGCACGTAATCATTCGTCAATCTCTGTTGAACAAAATAATCTGCAACAATACGGAAGTCACTCGTAAACTGCTCTACCTTCTCTTTCGGAAGATACGCAACCGAAAATATCTTCACCTTATAATCGTTTACATATTCTTTCAGCTCTTCTGGAATCTCCAGACAATCTCTCAGCGAAATTTCATCATTCCACTTGGGATTCGTTCCAAAATACAGAACAAACGTGACAACCGGATACTTCGGTTCCTTTGAATCATACTGTGAACGATACTCTGCGCCATCATATCCGATAATTCTCAAAGGCATCAGTTTATCCACTCTTGTCTGGTTTTCTGTTCCAATGCATGCCAGACGGATTGTTCCGTTTCTCCACGCCTTTGCAACATCTCGTTCCTGACCATGAATTTTCCCATCCACTTTATAAGAAGAATTCGGTGTCCGATCTTCCAAGTCATCTGGATTTATCAGTCTTCTTCCGTTGAAAAGCAGCACGTTTGCTATGTCAGCAAACACATCATTATAGCCTTCCAGCGTTTTTTCTGCTATATCTTTTTCAGCCACCTCGTCACCGCCTTTCATTACAGAAGCCTCTAACATATTATATTTTCATGTTACCACAAAGCCCACTGCATAGCAAGAAGCCTTCCTATATTTTTTACTCAAAATTCAAAAACAAACCAAACTGCATGAATTTCACTGGGATAGGCACCGGCTCTTTCTCTAATCTTCTCGTTTTGTGGACACAAATGCCTATTGAGCCACCGGGACACTAATTAAGCCACCGTATCCAATTAAATGGCCACCGTTCCTGTCACCGTGGTTGTATTGCATTTCTCCCTTCTGAAGTTCTCTTTTCAGTTACATGACTATACCAGAAGTCGGAGAAATAGCAATTCATCAGATGTACCGAAAATGCAAGGAGGAGATTGGGGATAGTAGACAATATGGGGATATTGGGGTAAAAGAAAAGCCATGGCTTGGAAACCATGACCTTCTGAAAATCGTATTATTTTGCTACTCCTGCAAGCGATACTGTAACCTGATAGGTTGATGGGTCTTCTTCACTGGAATTATTAACACACTGCTCATCAGTACCTTCCATCCAGATATATACTCGCATGATTTTTCCATCATAATCTACATCTGATGCAAGTGTTGTTGCATTTGATGTAGGTGCTGTGTACACAGAACCATTTTTCTGTGCTGCATAATTATGTTGTGCATTTGAAGAATCTGTCCAGATATAATTTTCACCATAAACATGAGCATAAGTAACAGGAGCCACATTTGCAGTGTCCGCTACATAAGTCCAACCGTCAATTCCTGTGCCATCGTTTCCTTTTCCGGTTTCATCATATGGTGCATACACCAATACTAATTCTTCATCTCCGCTTGGAGTGGTTCCATCCAAATCCTGCATGGTAATACCGACTCTGAGAGATTTCGGAATAATATCGGATGTAGCTGTTCCTGTCGCAGTAACCTGAACAGCAGGTACTCCGTCCTCAGCAGCAAGATAAACATCACAGGTACCTGTCTGAGTAACAGTATAAATAACATATTCGCTTTTGATAAAAGCATAACGTGCCGGGGCAATGGTATATGTTCCGGTTTTATCCCGTGTGTATTCACCTGTTTCATTTACATCTGCCTGCATATAGGAGTGAACCAATCCATCCTGCCCCCATGTCAGAGAAGCATACCAGTCTTTTAAATCATTGGTCGAAGAAGGACTGATTTTATGCCCTATTGAAGAAGCTACAAGAGATTGGTTTGTACCATGTTGTGCACCTTCTGTCAATTTGGCAACTTGTAATACGAAGTTATCGGTTTTTGCTGCAATCGTAGATGTAGTGGCATCTACGGTGTTATTGCTGACATACCATGCATAAGTCGATGAAGCCAGTGCAACGAATGCTACGGCAACTGAAAGTATGGAAGCAATCAACTGTTTCTTTAATTGTTTTACCGCCACAAGGCCATCTCCTTCCTCACAGTATTCTCTAGCTAAACAACCCACTCTCTGCCACAACCAAAGAGGGGATATGCTTCAAACTAGATTTATTACTGATTGTCAGCAGTTGCTGTAAAGTTGATTTTTACGCTCTGTGAAGCATCAAGCTTTCCATTCTGAAGGTTTATTGTTTTGACATTTGTGTCTTTTCCTTCATAATACAGATAAACATTAACCAATGTATCTGCTCCAGCTGTTACATCTCCAAGGGCTACATTTGCATTGGATGTATCAGAAGAAAGCTTGATTTCATACTTTGTTCCTGCGGCATCCAGACCATATACAACCCATTTACTTGCATCAGAATTAGTAACTAAAACACGAAGTGCTGTTTTTAAAAGCTGATCGGCAGCAGCGTCTGTTGCTGTTTCAATGTTTTCTACTTTTAAATCACTCAGATTCTGACCTTTGGAGCTGATATTAAACTGCTCTTTCAGAGCATATTTTGCTGTATTTGCTTCATCTGGAGTACCTTCAGTTCCAACAAGTTTAAGAGTTCCATCCAAAGTTCCATTGTCAAGATCGGTTCCATATCCTGTCATGAACTTGCCTTTTTCAGAATTTGTTTCTTCGCCAAATGTCGCAGGATAAAGATCTGTATCTTTTCCTAATGTTGTTGTTGCACTTGTCGTGTCTACATTGCTTGCACCTGTAGCACCATTCGTAATAGTCATAAATGCTGCATTTGACTGTGCAGAAATATTTGTGGTCGTAGCATCAACTTTGTTATTTGTTACAAACCACGCATATGTACTTGATCCGAGCGCTACAGCGGCAACGCATACCATGGCAACCGCTGCGCCAAGCTGTTTTTTAAGAGCTTTTACGCTTCCTAAATTTTCTTTCTTCATTATAATTTCCTCCAATCCTTTGCGGCTGAAATGTATATTTCCTTTTATCGGACAAGGCTTTTGTACTCAGATCAAGCTCTCACCGAGCCCGGTTAATTGAGTTATCTCCTCTGCCGTTTTCGGTGAGGATATGATCTCAATACAAATCTATCTTTTGTTCGGTCTTTTTTATTATTCAGCCGCTGGAAAATTCCCTTGTGGAATCTCCCCCTTATATATAATCGGTGGTTGTGGCACCGGTCATACCAAACACAAATTTTCGCTAGCAACAATCTAACCACTGACTACTGACTACTTAATCCTTATTTCTTCTATTTTCCCAGGTGATTACCCTGTCACTGTAATAACTGTCGTTTGGTGCTTCGTTTCCGGCGGCGTCAATCGGCTTGTCGTCAAACAGTGTATCTTTAATATCGGTAACAAATTTCCATAACAAACTTGACTGATCGTCGTAGTCTGAGTCTATATTCATGCTAAGCTCGACGCTTCCTCCGATAATGCGGTCTACGCATTCTGGATCATCGCCTTCCATCCATATTACAATTGTGTATTTATCTACGTTTCCGACAAGAAAATTTGTTTCTTCATAGCTGCACACAATCGTGTCAGACTCAAAATTTACGCATCCTTCTTCTGGCTCTCCATTTGCAGACGGTTCTGCATAAACAGTGCGTTCTCCATTTCTCCAGACTGCTACTCGTACTGCTTCTTCTGCACCTTTTGAGCATGAGTCAAGTGTAATGGATGCAACATAACCTAGATCTTCCTTTCCTGCATTTCTAAGATAATATGTGTACGCCATATAGTTTTTTCCATTATGGCTGCCTTCTATGTCATCCACATCCTCAGGAATATCGTCTATTGAGATGTTTGTCGCATCTTTTACTGTGCTTGCAGTAAGTCGTGCTGTCGCACCCTTGAAGTCTCCATTATCTGCTATACTGATACCCTTTCTGTACAGCTCAAGTCGGTTCAGGTTAATAGTGAAGTTTCCCATCTTCTCCTGCATGAATGCAGTAATAAAGAGGATGCAGACAACTAGCATTAACGTTAATAGAAGTAACTGCAGCTTGTCAAGACGAAGCAGGGCAGCTCCAAGTTTTCGGCGCTTTCTATGAGGCATATACATGCTGACGATATCTTCCATATCTTCTGGCTTTAAATCGTCACCATATTTTTGCATCAAAGCTTCAAGCTCTTCGATACGTATAATTTGATCCGTCTTTTGTTTTTTATTTTTTCTTAGTTTCATGACATTTACAGCTTATACCTTTTCTTTACATAAGCCACATATTCCTGCATCTGTTTGCGCTCTTCAAGGTCTGCAAAGCGCAGCTGAATACCTGCTACAAAACGAAAAGCACCGCCTTTTGGCAGTTCACGCATCCAGCAGACAACTCCGACCACATCATGTGATTTCTGTCCGGCTGATACCGTTCCTATTCGTGGCAGCGTGAAGATACAGCTTTCTCCAACATCAAACCAATGGTTCATGTAAACAGCAAGACCATTGTTGGAGATATCCATTGTCTGTCCCTGCTCCTTATCTATTTCACCATCTGAGTTGAGTGCCCATGTATCCTGCATGAATTGAACTGGAAGTTCAATCTTCATACGGACATCAATACGTTTGATTAACTGTCGCTGCTCCGTGACACGACGAACCTTCCAATAACGGCGTATACCTTCTTTTACCGTATCATCTACATAGCCTGCAATGATCTGTACATCATCGCCGTCTCCATATTGGAACAGCATCTTCTGAGTATCTTCTGGAATCAGCGCCTTTCCTCCAACCATTGGAACTGATACAAGAAACGCTGACTCGTCAATCGCCTTATTAAATGTGCATACCATATTAAATTTTGGTTCCTGACCGACCGGTGCGTCATATGCCACACGCATCTTTGCCCCGTGTTTGATTTGTAATGTTCCTGCCATTTATTCTTTAGCTCCTTGTCTGATCTGAGAATTTCCTGTCTGACTTTCCAAAGCTGTTTTACCCAGAACTTAATTTTCTAAAAGTGTCATTTTTCGCTGTTTTAGGCGGTTTGTGGCACTTTTCACGGCTTCATTTTAACACATAAACATTAGAAAGTCCACTATATTTTTCGTCTCAAAAAAGAACAGACAGGGGATGCCCTGCCTGCTCTTTTTATTTGTAAATATTACTGTAACTTTGACTCTCTGTGGATGATCTCTTCTCTTCCCGGTCCGTTTGATACGAGTGTGATCGGAACCTGAATCTCCTGCTCGATGGTGTCGATATAGTTGCGGCAAGCCTCTGGCAGATCCTCGTAATTGCGGATTCCGCGGATATCGCAGTTCCAGCCTGGCAGTACCTTGTATACCGGCTTTGCCTTCTCAAGCTTCTGAGTGGTTGGGAAATCCTTTGTTACAACGCCGTCGATCTCATAGCCTACGCACATCGGAATCTCCTTTAAGTAGCCTAACGGGTCAAGTACTGTAAGTGCAACGCTTGTTGCTCCCTGCACACGGCAGCCATATCTTGTTGCAACTGCATCAAACCATCCCACACGTCTCGGACGGCCTGTGGTAGCACCAAACTCACCCTTATCACCACCGCGCTTACGAAGCTCATCAGCCTCCTCACCGAAGATCTCGCTGACAAATGCACCTGCTCCTACTGCACTAGAATATGCCTTTGCAACTGTTGTGATCTCATTGATCTCATATGGCGGGATACCTGCGCCGATTGCACCGTATGCTGCTAATGGAGAGGAAGAAGTTACCATCGGGTAGATACCATGATCTGGATCCTTTAAGGTACCAAGCTGTCCCTCTAACAGAATCTTCTTTCCTTCCTTGATTGCCTGATGCAGGTAAAGTCCTGTATCTGCTACGTAAGGAGCGATCATCTCCTTGTATTCCATAAGTGTATTGAAAATCTCATCTGCATTTAATGGATCCTTGTGGTACAGATGAACAAGCATAACGTTCTTTAAGGTGCAGATGCGCTCGCACTTTTCCTTTAACTCGTCCATATCTCCGAACAGCTCACTTACCTGGAAGCCAATCTTTGCATACTTATCAGAGTAGAATGGAGCGATACCGGAACGTGTGGAACCAAAGGACTTTCCTGCCAGACGCTCTTCCTCGTAGGTATCCAGTGCTACATGATATGGCATCAGGATCTGTGCACGATCAGAAACCATAATGTTTGGCTTCGGAACGCCCTGCTCAGTTAAGCTGTTTAACTCCTTTATAAAATACGGAATGTTCAGTGCAACACCATTTCCAATGATATTTACAGTGTGCTGTGAGAACACGCCGGATGGAAGAAGGTGCATTGCAAATCTTCCATAATTGTTGATAATTGTATGTCCAGCGTTGCTTCCGCCCTGGAAACGGATTACAATGTCAGACTCCTGTGCTAACATATCAGTAATTTTACCTTTGCCCTCGTCGCCCCAATTGGCGCCTACAATTGCTCTTGCCATATCAGTTACCTTACCTTTCTTATACGTTAATCTCTGCTGTCATACCAAGGTCTTCCTTGTTCTTAGCAAGGATTGGATTTATTACTTCTGCGAGGAAATCCTCTACCTGCTCCTTAGAACGTCCTGTGTAACGCTCTGGATTCATGCACTGCTGCAGCTGCTCTTTTGTCAGGTGGAATGTATCATCTGCTGCAATCAAATCAAGCAGGTTGTTGTCAAGACCGTTTACCTTGACATTACGTCCAGCCTCCATGGACAGCTGGCGGATCTTCTCATGCAGCTCCTGACGGTCTCCGCCTTCCTTTACTGCATCCATCATGATATTCTCTGTTGCCATAAATGGAAGCTCTGCCATCAGATGCTTGTGAATTACCTTCTCATAAACAACCATTCCGTCTACGATATTCAGATAAAGATCCAGAATACCGTCAACTGCCAAAAAGCCCTCTGGAATACTGATTCTCTTGTTTGCAGAATCGTCAAGTGTACGCTCAAACCACTGAGTTGAAGCGACAAGCATCGGATTCATAGCATCTGAGATCACATAGTCTGCCAAGGAAGCAATACGCTCACTTCTCATTGGATTTCTCTTATATGCCATTGCAGAAGAACCGATCTGATGCTTCTCAAATGGTTCCTCTACCTCCTTTAAGTGCTGCAGAAGACGCACATCGTTTGTAAACTTATGTGCACTCATTGCAATACCAGCCAGTACATTTAATACACGGCTGTCTACCTTACGGGAGTAGGTCTGTCCAGAAACAGGATATACACCAGCAAAGCCCATCTTATCTGCGATCATCTGATCCAGTTTTCTGATTTTTGCATGGTCACCGTCAAACAGCTCCATGAAGGATGCCTGTGTACCTGTTGTTCCCTTAGAGCCAAGAAGCTTTAAGGAATCGATTACATAGCAGATATCCTCATAATCCTGCACAAGCTCCATCATCCAAAGCGTTGCACGCTTTCCGACTGTGGTTGGCTGTGCCGGCTGGAAATGAGTAAATGCCAGTGTCGGCAGCGCCTTGTAGCGGTCTGCAAACTTTGCCAGCTCAGCAATGACATTGACTAACTTCTTCTTTACAAGCTGCAGTCCCTCACGCATGATGATCATATCAGTGTTGTCACCTACATAGCAGCTGGTTGCACCCAGATGGATGATACCCTTTGCCTTTGGACATTGTACACCATATGCATAAACGTGAGACATAACATCGTGACGAACTTCCTTCTCTCTCGCCTTTGCAACATCATAATTGATATCATTCTGATGCTCTTTAAGCTCAGCTATCTGCTCGTCTGTAATATTTAATCCCAGCTCCTTCTCGCTCTCTGCAAGTGCGATCCACAGCTTTCTCCATGTGGTAAACTTCTTATCCTGTGAAAAAATATATTGCATTTCCTTGCTGGCATAGCGCTCGGAAAGTGGGCTTGTATAACGATCTGTTGCCATAGTAAACCAACCTTTCTTCTATATCTTTTTACTTTTGATAGTCGCCGCGGATGTCCTCTGTTGGCGGATCCAGCGGATATTTGCCATTGAAGCATCCAGTACAAATGCCAAGTCCCTTTGACATTTCATACAGACATTCCTCGTCTAAATATGCGAGGGAATCAGCTCCGATAATCTTACAGATTTCATCTACACTTCTGTTGTGAGCAATCAGCTGATCCTCAGATGGAATATCAGTTCCAAAGTAACACGGATGCAAGAACGGCGGTGAGGAGATTCTTACATGAACTTCCTTTGCACCTGCCTCACGAAGCATACCTACAATACGGTCACTTGTGGTTCCACGCACGATTGAGTCATCAATCATGATGACACGCTTTCCCTTTACAGCCTCTGTAAGTACGTTCAGCTTAATGCGAACACTTGACTCGCGGCTGCTTTGCTTTGGCTTGATAAAGGTTCTGCCGACATAGCTGTTCTTTACAAATGCCATGCCATACGGAATGCCGCTCTCCATCGCATAACCCATAGCTGCGACATTACCAGACTCCGGAACACCGACAACAAGATCAGCATCAACTGGGTGATGCTTTGCAAGAGAACGTCCTGCAATCAGACGGCTCTCATATACACTTACGCCATCAATATAGGCATCTGGTCTGGCAAAATAAATATATTCAAAAATACATCTTGCATGCTGCTCCTTTGGGATACACATGCTTCGGTTTGATTCAATTCCTTTTTGTGTGATGGTGACGATCTCGCCCGGCTCTACGTCACGGACAAATTCAGCACCGATAGTGTCAAGTGCACAGCTTTCTGATGCCAGTATATAGGCATTGCCACGCTTTCCGATACACAGCGGTCTAAAGCCATATGGATCTCTTGCTCCAATGAGCTTTCTCGGACTCATGACAACAAGTGAATACGCTCCCTTGATTTTTTTCATCGCCTCTGCGACAGCTGCCTGTACGGTCGGCTGTTCAACTCTGGCTCTTGCAATCATGTACGCGATAATCTCAGAATCGATTGTCGTCTGAAAGATTGCACCTGTTCTTGCAAGCTCCTGGCGCAGCTGCGGCGTATTGATCAGGTTGCCATTATGTGCCAGGCCTAGTGTTCCTTTGATGTAGTTTAATACAAGCGGCTGTGCATTCTCTCTCGTAGAACTACCTGCCGTCGAGTATCTGGTGTGGCCTACACCGATGTTTCCTTTCATTGACTCTAAGTCTTCCGGGGTAAACACCTCGTTGCACAGACCCATTCCTTTATGACTCAGTACTAGTCCTTTGGGACCGCTAGTGTCGCTTACCGCGATACCGCAGCTCTCCTGACCTCTGTGCTGCAGAGCAAAAAGACCATAATAAATAGTCGACGCTACGTCATTGCCATCCATGTCGTAAATGCCGAACACGCCGCATTCTTCATGAAGATGGTCATCTACTTCGTATTGCTGATGTATCATTTGTCTTTTCCTTCCTGTTGTTGTGACATTCTCACACAGACGAAGCCCTTTTACCATTTGCTTCGCCAGCCTAGGTTTCATGGTGCCTTTACGCTTATGACAGTCTTTTTGTCAAACGCACACGAACAAATCTGCCGCATGGACACCACCCCTAATTATATATGACCGCCTGTCGAAAATCAAGATGAAATTAGCCAAATTTCATGTTTTGCTTAGTACCCGAATGTGCCCTCTAGTGATTCATCCTTTTCAATCCAGTCTGCTACCTTTACGACTCGGTAATTATCTTTATCATCACGCACATATACGGTCTCGATACCTGCATTTATGATCATTCGCTTACACATGGAGCAGCTGTTGGAATTTTTTACATATTCACCTGTATCTGCTTCTACTCCTGTCAAATATAAAGAGCTTCCGATCATCTGATCTCTTGATGCACTGATTATGGCATTTGCCTCAGCGTGAACGCTTCTGCACAATTCATAGCGCTCACCCCTTGGAATCTGAAGTTTCTGTCGGATACAAAACCCCAAATCAGTACAGTTTTTGCGTCCTCGCGGGGAACCGACATAGCCAGTAGATACCACCTCATCATTTTTTACGATAACAGCACCGTAGCGGCGTCTAAGGCAGGTCCCTCGTTGGGATACGATCTCTGCCAGATCCAGATAGTAATTGACTTTATCACGTCTCATGCAATATTACCTTCTTTCCCAGTTAACGTTAACTGTTAATGTATTCGTTTCTTACGGTTATAATACACGAAAATAAGACCGCCTGTCAACTCTGACAGACGGCCTTGAATTTTAACTATTTATACAAGACGACGATATCCGATCGGCTGCTTGTTATAGAATACATTATCTACTACGATACCTCTCTCTGCACTTGCTGCATGAACCATCATGCCGCCGCCGATATAGATTGCTACATGGCCTGAGAAGCAGATAAGATCACCTGGCTGCAGCTGCTCGTATGATACAGCCTGTCCATAGTTGATCTGTTCGCCGGAGTAGTGCGGAAGGCTGATACCGAATGCTGCGTATACGTTCATGGTAAATCCAGAACAGTCAACACCGCCTCCTGGTGTCAGGTTTGTACCGCCCCATACATAATTACACTGTCCTACCCACTGCATTGCATAGTCTACGATAGACTGTCCATTACCGCTTGGAGCTGGTGCCGGTGCTGGAGTTGGCTGGGTTTCTGGTGCTGCTGGCTGAGTCTCCGGGGCTGGTGCTGGAGCTGCTGGCTGTGTCTCTGGTGCTGCCGGCTGTGTCTCTGGTGCCGCTGGCTGTGTCTCTGGAGCTGGCGCTGCCGGCTGAGTCTCTGGTGCCGCTGGCTGTGTCTCTGGTGCTGCCGGCTGAGTTTCCGGTGCCGGGTTTGCATATACTTCAAGGTTGGAGCTAAAATCACCATAATACATGGTTACAACATTGTAGCCCTCCTGCTTTAAGGTCATACCTACCTGTGGTGAATACCATCCGTCGTAAATATCCTTTACAGTTCCATCGCTGTAGCTTACTCTTACAAACAATTCTGCGGTGTAGACAACATCACCCACATACTTTGTACCGCCCTGATAGCAAGCCTCAATGCCTGTTACAGATGCTGCAGTCGGAACTTCTACACTTATGGTTTCATCAGATGCTGAGCTGCTTGGTGCTGTTGTCTCAGCTGTATTACTTGTTGTATTTCCCTCAGAAGATGCATCTGTTGATGGCTGTGTCTGAGTTTCCTGTACAGACTCTGCTGCTGCCTCGCTTGATGCTACTGATTCTGCAACCTGAGTAAAGTAGCCAGAATCTGATGCTAACTTATATGCTGCATCTGCAAGTGCAAGTGCGCTTTCCTGCTCCTGCTTTGAGGTTGCTGCCAAATCTTCTAATCCAGAATCTGCTGCAAATTCGCTGTAGTAACCAAGAAGCTCTGCTGCATAAACGATAGCTGCATATGCACGATAGTAGCCTTCGCCTGTTCCCTCTGCCATTGCCTGCTCGTATACGTTTCTGGAGTAGTTGATATCGATCATGAAGTTCTCCAGCTCCTGAGATACAAATTCATTGTCTACCTTCTGAGCCTGAGCGAACTGAGTCTTAATAGTGATGCCGGACTTGGAAACATATCCAACCTCATCATTTGCAATATGTATCTTTACGAAATCACCCTGATCCTCGATGATTGCGTACTCTTCATCCTTGTATACAGTTCCAACAACATTTGCGCTGTCAGATGCACTGTCGCGAACATTTAACTGATCTGCAGTAACAACTGCATAGCGGTTCTGGATATTGTCCTCAGCAGTCTTGGCCGCTGTGCCAACTAATACGTAGGCTGCGCTTACATAACCTTCTACATCGCCGCAAGTGATACGATACCAGCTGCCTTCGCTGTTGTTTACGGAACTTTTGATGTTAACCTGGCAGTTACTGAAAAGTCTTCCGACTGTTACACTGCCTGTGGATGGCTGTTCACGCACGTTTAAGTAACCTGCTGCGCTTACCAGTCCTACATTAGAAGCATCTGAAGTGACAGCAACAGTAGCGGCCATAACGGTTTTTGGCTCTTCGGTTTCTGTCTCACTCTCAGCCTCAGATGTTGCCTGAGCCTTAGGAACAAGATAATCTAAGATTGCCTCATCCGGAGTTTCCTCTCCTGCGTAGTAGTTATTCAATGTAACAGCCATGCCTGCGATTGCGCTCTCACCCTCAAGCTCACCTGCGGATGCCGGAACAAAAAATGTACCAGACAGCATAGACGCTGCTAATATTGATGTAACAAATCTGTTTCCTTTGATCTTCATATATACCAAGCCTTTCTTTATAAAACCTCTTTACATTCTTATCTGCGAGCGAGTAAGCTTGCACTCCCTCGCTAGTTTCACAGTAACAATTCACGAGTGAACTATTACTAAATATTACAAAATTATTACACTTCGAGGGGCATTATAACAAAATTATTACGAGATGTCAAGTGAAATCGGGATAACGATTAAGAAAGAGAGCGCGTTTTTCGCCAAAAAAGCCACCTGCAATCGGGAAAATGACACTTTACTGTGCCTTTCCCGATATTAGGTGGCTCTTAATTATTTACTCTCTTCCTCTGAAGAAGCTTCGCTTACCGCTTCCTCTGACTCATCAGACTCACTTGATTTTTCTTCTTTTGTTGATTCTTCCTCGCCAGTTTCACTTTCTGATGTTTCCTCACCACTAGTTTCACTTTCTGATGTTTCTTCCTCGCTTGGTGCTACGTAAACCGGAGTTGTAAAGCGGATTGTGTCAATCACATCCTCATCTACCTTAAACTTGGAAGAATCGTCCTGAATCTCGGCATATTTCTCTGAGAACAATGCTGTCTTTCTGCTTTCGATCTCTGAATCGATGGCACTCTGACGTGCTTCCTCATCGTTATCATCAAGACAGCGGATGATGTAGATGCTGCCGTCATCGCTTCTATATACAGTGCATTCGTCTGTTGCCAGTGCCCATGCAGCTGCATTATATACAGCAGTTCCATCCTCACTAATGGAAATCTCAGAATTTGTTGCAGTAAAGTGACTGTCATTTTGATAATCACTGATAAAGTCTGCTGCATCATTTCCTTCCTCAAATTCCTTAAGGATCTTGTCTGCTGCATCGTTCATCGCATCCTGACGTTCCTGCTCTTCTTCTGAAAGTGTTTCTGACTCATTTGAAGCTTCAGTGTCTGATTCTGAGGAAAGTTCTGAGGTCTTCTCGCTAGATGCTTCCTCAGTTGATGCTTTTTCACTGCTTGCTTCTTCTGTGGAAGTCTCATCATCCTTAGATATACTTTCTGTTTCTGTATTCTCTACAGAAGATGATTCTTCGCTGCTGCCTTCGTCACTTGATGCTTCTGTAGTTGCCTCAGCAGCTGCTGTCGTCTCTGTCAGCTCACTTGGCGTCAGCTTTACATATGCAATCTTTTTGCGAAGGAACTCATCATCACCAACTGTTGTATCAACATCAGCAACAAGATCCATATAAACAAGATTTGCAATTGCATTCTCTGTATATGTCTTTTCAATCAGCTCATCTGTTGCGCCGACTGCATCCAGATAATCCTCTGCTTCTGTCTGGAGCTTTTCAATTGCCTCATCTACCTTTGCTTTTTGGTCATCACTTAACTCAATGCCATTTTTCTTTGCATACTCATTTAATACAAGTGTCTGGCGAAGCTGTGACAGAGACATCTGCTTGATGTAATCACCGACTGTCATGCCTGAACCATCGCCCATATCGTTGCTGCAGATGTTTGATCCAAAATAGGATTCATAGGTATACTCCATGGAACGTATCATATAAGTAACCTCATCCAGCATGATATTTGTATCGCCAAATGAAACAGCAACTGTATCCTCTGGTGCCTTTTTCTCTAACTGTTCGCATCCGCCTAATGTACTAACGGCAGTAGCTGCTGCGAGGGCTGCTGCTGCATACTTCATAATTCGGTTCATAAATTTACCTCACTCTATTTCTATATTCTCTATCAACGCTCCGAAGTGCATCTTCTTTATCGGGCGCCTCGTGAACTTTGCTTTTCATTTTAGCATGATTTTATGAAACAATCAACGTTTTTATATCGCTTAACAGTTTTTTCAATGTTTTCAATGTCAGCGTTTTTTCTTTGACTGCGCCATCTCCTGCCCTCAATAAGAAATAAGGATTGTCTTTGTCAAGCAGACGAAGTGCACCTCGGTAAGACTGTATCAGATCCGGCACACGCATCGTGTCGAATTTTGCTTTTGGATGCATGAACAGGCGAATCTCTGTTGACGATGACTTGATTTCTTTAATATAGAGAGAATGCGCATCCGCACGAAGGATTGACACCTCAAGCAAGTTGGTGACTGGCTTTGGAACACTTCCAAAACGGTCGATAAGCTCGTCGATCATATCCATTGACTCTTCCTCTGTCTCGACTGCTGCAATACGCTTGTAGATTTCCATCCTGTCTTCTTCGTTTCGTATATAGCTGTCTGGAATGTAAGCGCTGATTGGAATGTCCACCGTTGTTTCAAAGGTTTCCTCCATCTCAAGCTCACCCTTTTCTTTTTTGACAGCCATATTTAACATCTTGCAGTACAAATCATAGCCAACTGCTTCCATATGCCCGTGCTGCTCACTGCCAAGCAGATTTCCAGCGCCTCGAATTTCCAGATCACGCATGGCTATCTTAATACCAGAGCCAAGATCTGTATACTCACGAATTGCCTGAAGACGCTTTTCAGCCTCTTCTTTTAAAATCTTGTTTCGCTGATACATGATAAAAGCATAGGCAGTGCGGTTTGAACGGCCTACACGTCCTCTTAGCTGATACAGCTGTGCAAGTCCGTAGCGGTCGGAATCGTGGATGATAATAGTATTTACGTTTGGAATGTTTAAGCCCGTCTCTATAATAGTTGTGGAAACAAGCACGTCTATATCACCGTTAACAAAGTCCATCATGATCTGCTCTAGCTGACGCTCTGACATTTGACCATGCGCAAAGGCAACATTTGCATCTGGCACAAGCTTTGCTATCTGTGCCGTAATCTGATCAATATCCTTGACGCGATTATACACATAGTAAACCTGTCCGTCTCTGGCAAGCTCTCTGTTTATTGCTTCGCGAACCATCTCCCAATTCATTTCCATTACATATGTCTGAATCGGTCTTCTCTCATACGGTGCTTCCTCCAACACACTCATATCGCGCACGCCTATCATACTCATATGAAGTGTTCTCGGAATCGGTGTTGCCGTTAGTGTCAGCACGTCAACGTCTTTTTTAAGCTGCTTGATCTTTTCCTTGTGCGTGACACCAAATCGCTGCTCCTCATCTATAATCAAAAGACCTAGATCTTTAAAGACAACATCCTTTGACAGCACACGATGCGTTCCTATTACAATATCGGCAAGACCCTTTTTTAAGCGCTCAAGTGATGCCTTGATCTGCGCTGACGTGCGAAAGCGTGATAAAAGTTCAATTCGAATTGGATAGTCCTTCATTCGCTCAACAAATGTATTGTAATGCTGTTGAGCAAGAATAGTTGTCGGCACAAGAAATACGACCTGCTTACTGTCCTGCACAGCCTTAAAGGCAGCTCTGATGGCAATCTCTGTTTTTCCGTAGCCTACATCACCGCACACTAAGCGGTCCATGATTTTCGTGCTTTCCATATCAGCTTTTGTCGCATCAATTGCTGCAAGCTGATCTGCTGTCTCATCAAATGGTACAAGCTCTTCAAATTCTTTCTGCCATACAGTGTCTGTTCCATACTGATAACCGTGACCACTCTGGCGCACTGCATAAAGCTCCACAAGCTCCTTTGCAATGTTGTTGACTGCTTTTTGAACACGGCTTTTTGTTTTTGTCCACTCCTGGCCGTTCAATTTGTTAAGCTTTGGCTGCTTAGACTCTGAATCAGCATACTTTTGGATCATATGAAGCTGTGTGACAGGAAAATACAGCTTTCCGCCATCACCATATTCTATCTTAATATAATCTTTTGTTACCTTATCCACAATCTGTCGCTCTGTTCCGCGATAAATTCCCAGTCCATAATTTTCATGCACCACATAATCACCAGGCTTTAGCTGCGCAAAATCACTTATTCGCTGACCCTGATAGTGGCTCTTTTTTTCTTTTTTCTTTTTCTTAACACCAAAGATATCGCTCTCTGTGATAACAGCAAATTTTAGCATCGGATATAAAAAGCCACGGTGAAGATTTCCGTAAGTAACCATGATCTCACCTGGATTTATCTTTTTATCCTCGTCCTCGCTGTAATATGCCAAAAGATCATACTCTATAAGCTGATTGACAATGCGGTTTGCGCGAGTTCTTGACGGACACAAAAGAACAATTCGGTACTTTTCCTTCTTCCAGTGTGTCAAATCCTTGATCAAAAGTTCAAAACCTTCACGGTATGTGTTCATGTTCTGAACATTTACTGCGTAGCTGTTTACCACCGTAAAGTCAGCCAGGCGGCTGTCAAGTGAAGACAGTGCTGCAACCTGACCGCGCTCAAAAGCAGCAAGCACATGTTTTGCCGGTGTTAAAAGCGCTGTCTGACCTGGCAAAAGAAAGCCCTGCTCCAGACGATTTTTCATGCTTTCCTCAAACTCAGCCTGCACACCATCACCGCGCTCTTTAAGACGCATCGGCTCATCAAGGAAAACTAACGTGTTCTTCTCATCAAAATATTCAGAAAGTTGAACAGTGCGCGGATAAAAATAGCTTATATAGCTGTCTGGTGCCTCTAATACAACATCTTCGCCAAGTGCCTCTAATATGCGGTTTGTCTCCTCACGAAGACGCTTCGCCTTGTCTGGCTCCTTTGCTTTTTTAAAGACAGCTAACTGACTCTCAAGCTCATTTTTAATCATTCCAACAGCACGCCGTCTTGCCGTATCATCTGCGATCACCTCTGCCGCTGGAAAAACAGATACGGACTCGATCTGATCCATTGAGCGCTGGCTCTGCGGTTCAAAGCAGCGAATCGTATCTATTTCATCTCCCCAAAGCTCGATTCTAACCGGAACCTCCATTGTCAATGGATATACATCAGCAATACCTCCGTGAACAGTAAACTGTCCTGGCTCCTCCACACGTCCTACACGCTCATATCCCATCACAGTCAGGTCATGCTTTAGCTTTTCAAGATCAAGCTCATCACCTTCTTTTAGCTTTATCACATGACTCATCAGCTGTTCAAACGGCACTGCCTCGCTCATGAGCGCATCCATTGTCGTGATGATAACCTTCGCCTCGTTTTGATAAAGTGCTGCAAATGCCTTCATGCGCTCTGCAATGATGGCATTTCCCTGCAGATCTGCGCTAAAAAAGATCAGGTCACGCGGTGGAATCACATAGACCTGACTGCAAAATAATTTATAATCTTCTTCAATTTCCCTTGCCCGCTGTTCATTGTACGTCACAACAAGCTGCACTTTTTTCTCTCCAAGAAAGGTGCTCATAAAATGCACCTTCTCGGAGTCAATACAGCCTGTCATGCCCACTGGATCTGTTCCCTTCAAAAAATCTCTTGAAAAGTCTTCATATTCCAGCAGATCCGTCAGCGGATTTGCAAAAATACCCACAATTGACCCTCCTTATCATTATTTTGTTTTCTTCTGGTTATAATGATTCATGGTTGCCTCTAGTCCGTTGTTCATTAAGGAGCATACTGCATCTGCTGCTTCTTTGTAGCCGTCTTCCATTGCCTTTTTTTCTTCGCCCTGGAAATGGCTGAGTACAAAGTCTGCTAAATCCATCTTTGGCGGCTTTGCTCCGATTCCGACACGCACTCTTGGAAAATCCTGTGAATTGCAATGCAGAATGATATTTTTCATACCATTATGACCGCCTGCACTTCCTTTACCACGCACGCGAAGCTGTCCTGGCTCTAGGTTAATATCATCATATACTACAATTAAATCAGAGATATCTGTTTTGTAGTAATTCATGACCTCCTGAATACACTCTCCGCTTAAATTCATGAAGGTCTGAGGCTTTACTAGAACAACCTTTTGTCCCTCAATCGCGCCTGTTCCAATTAAGCCCTTAAATTTTTTTGTTGTTACATCAATATTGTATTTGTCAGCAAGGTAATCAATAACCTCAAAGCCAACGTTATGTCTTGTTCCTCTATACTGTGCGGTTGGGTTGCCCAGACCTGCTATGATATACATGTTTTTTCCTCCTTCTGCCACTGGGGACAGGGACGGTGGCATTAAAAAAGCAATTGCCGCGGCGTCCCTGTCCCCGATGGCGCTCATGTTAGTTCAATTTATTATACGGTCACTCATTCCAAGCGAATCGGCAAGTGCCTGCAGATCAAAATCTTCTGGCACTGTTATTCCATTTACAGGAAGCGGTCTGCGTCTGTCAAAGACATCATATACGTCAAACAGATCACTTGTGAGTACCTTTTCAGGGTATACCATCTGCTTAAACATCATCTGACCATCCATGTTGCGGCGGCCCTGACGCATGTAATTTGAGCCATACTGCAGCCAGTACTGAGTACTGTCTACGTTGCAGAAATATCTAAAGCCTACATCCCAGAGCTTTTTGAACTTTTCATTTTCAAATGTGTACTGTGATGGTCTCCAGTCTCCTACATCTGCTCCTAACGGATATAAAATAATATCTGTATCTCCGATTATAGATTCTACTTCGCGCTCCCACATATCTGTGTCCCACACAAGATGTTCATAGCTTGTACTTGTCATATTCAGATGACCCCAGCTGTGGCTGGCAAGCTCCCAGCCCAGATCGCGAATTGCCTGTGCAACTTCTCGTGCTGTCTGCTTGTCCTGCTCAATATTTTTATTTGGTGACGTATGATCTTCGCGCTTTTCTTTATCGTTTGCAGGTGTAGAAACGTAATAGTCACAATTTTCATTGTACCAGAAATCACTTGTGCGATAGCCTAAAATACCATCATATCCCGTAAATGCCAGAATACCCTTTGAACCCTGATAAGAAAAGTCAGGATGTGTTTCAATAAAATCCTCTAAAACAGTCAAAACGTCATAAGAACCATATGATACACTTCCATCACGCTCAACATACTCATTTACAACCTTACCGTTTTCATCAAGACAAAGCTTTGTCGCAAATCCAGTTCCTGTCATATACTCATAATAGCATACGTCGTCTTCGGAAAGTACAAATGGCTTTTTTCCTCTCGGAAGATAAATTGGCTGCTGCACCATCTGCACGGTGCCGTCTGGCTGCGTTTCCATCTTTGCAATCTTATGAAGGCTTATCAAAACATAACCCTTGTCATACATAGACTGCATTATATCCTTAAATTCTTCGATAGTTGTCATTACCTGATCATAATCACTGCTCTTATAGCTAGCAAATGCAAGCTCGCTGTCAACAATAAGACTATGGAAAAAGATATGCGTAATCTTATCATAGTCTGTCCACTGTACAGCCTGTGATTTCAAACTCTCATAGCTTTGAATGCAGCTAACATATGTTTCATTATCTGCATAGCCAGGTATTGACTGAATCTGCGCAATTGCACCGTCATAATCGTACTGCATTGCCTTTAAATTAGCAGCCTGTACGACTGGATCACTGCTTTGTACAAGAGCACCATCCGCAGCCGCCTCTGTTGCCTTCCATGTTTCGTATTCCACAGGTGCTTTCGTCGATGATGCCTGATCTGGCTGCACATGTGGAAGCGTCACTGGGCGCAGGCATACCCATGCCACTACACCAAGACCTGCACATGCAATTACAAGCAGCACCAAAAGTATGACAATAGGCGCACCTGATTGGCCTCTTTTTATTTTCTTTTTCTGATAGTCTTCCCAGCTGCGTCTTTTCTTTGCCATTTGTTCCTCCATTTTCTTTGTTTACGGCACTGGAACGGTCATTCCCTGAAGTACATATTTTGTATCAGTCTCAAATACATACGCATTCACAATGTATGAACCGTGCTCGTTTTTATGCTCACTTACTGGAACATAGCATGTCGCTGTGTTTCCAGATACGGTCATGTTATGCCATACCAGATCATCCTGTCCATTTGCTGCTGTCCACACTGCAGTTGAAACCTTTTTATAGCCTGCAGGTGCATTAAATTGAATTGTCACACGGAAACCATTTGATGATAATTCTGTTACATATGGAATCGCCATCGACAGCACACCTGTACCGCTGCCATTATTATTTCCTGAATTGCCTCCAGGATTTGCACCTGATGGAACAGTTACATTGACACCCTTTAATGGTGCTAATTTTCCTGCTTTATCATATAGGTAAATATGAGTCGTGTATGCTCCGCTCTCTCCCTTATGGGCACTTGATGGCACGTAAAATGTAGCTGTATCACCGCTTACGCTTGCCTGATGCCACACTAGATCATCCTGTCCATTTGCGTTTGTCCATGTTGGCATCAATACTTTGCTTACTCCTGACGGTGCATTTATTTTTGCCGTAACTCGGTAGCCCGATGCACTAAGTTCCGTAATAGAAACGTCACCAATTGAAAGGCTTGATGACGCAGATGTCGATGCTGGAACTGTTACATTTTCGCCCTTTAGCGCAAACTGTCCCTGTCTATCATATACATAAATATGCGTAATATATGCACCGCTTTCTCCTTTATGGGCACTGACTGGAACATAGAACGATGCAGTATTACCACTAACACTTGCCTGATGCCACACAATGTCATCCTGTCCGTTTGCCTCTGTCCATGTCGGCATCATAACACGGCTCACACCTGCATCTGCCGAAAATGTTACATTTACACGATAGCCTAACGAAGACTGTTCTGTTATGCTTGTTGATACAATTCTCACTGGCGCCGCATTTGTCACCACCGGCGCTGCTCCTACTAGCAGTGATGCCGCCAATAGTCCCGCTGCTGTTTTTCTCCTTTTCATACTTTAAAACCTCGCCTTTCCAAAAATAATTACGTTACATTTTCCCTCAGCCACATTATACCGAATGAAGACGACAATTGCAAGAGAAAGAAAGACTGCCCGCGGGCAGTCTTTCTTTTATAAGTATTCATATATCTTTTTCGAATTGTTATTCAGATTTTATGCTTCCTGCAAAGCCTCCTCGTATTTCTCGAGAATAATCTTCTGCACATAATCTCTTGTCTCTGAGTTAATGGGATGTGCGATATCTCGGTATTCTCCTGTCGCCGATTTACGGCTTGGCATCGCAACAAATACTCCCTTTTCTCCTTCGATCACCTTGATATCGTGAACCACAAATTCATTGTCCAGCGTAATAGAGACGATTGCTCTCATCTTACCATCCAGTGCAACTTTGCGCACTCTCACATCTGTAATTTCCATCCCAGTATTGCCTTTCCGTCCTCTGCACGCCTTTGTGCAGCTAATTTTTATTCTTCTTTTATAAATATATAATCCTCATGTTTTTGGCGGGGATCAAGGTCACAAGCTTTCTCATGCAAGCATGATTCGCTTGTGACTTTGATCCCTTGGTATTATCAAATGATGAAGCGGTCTTTCTTCTCTACAACAATGCGAATATCACCTGGCTCTGACTTATAGCATGCATTTGCTTCGATGGTTCCTCTGCTCTCTACGATGCAGTTTTCAATGACTGCATTGTCTCCGATATAAACATCGTTCATGATAATAGAATTTTTGATAACACAATTGTTTCCAATATATGCCTTCTTGAATACAACAGAGTTTTCAACTGTACCGTTTACAATACTTCCACATGCGATCAGGCTGTTTGAAATATTAGCACCCGGATTATATTTTGCCGGCGGCAGATCATCTACCTTTGTGAATACACTGTTGCCTTCCTTGAAGAAATAACTGCGGACATCTCTCTTTAAGAAATCCATATTTGTTCTGTAGTAAGCCTCAACTGAGGAGATGTTGTTCCAATATGTTTCAAGCTGGTATGCATAAATTCTCTTGATATCCTTATAACGGATCAGAATATCCTTGACCAGATCATATCTATCTTCCTCTGCTGCACGCTCAATTAGCTCAATCAAAAGACGTCTTCTGATTACATAGATACCACATGAAACATTTCTGGAAGTCTCAACCATTGGCTTTTCCTCGTAGCCTCGGATTCTTCCGTCATCATCTGCCTTCACTTGTCCAAAGCGGCTTAAATCCTCTCCCTCTGGCATTTCCTTGCAGACAACAGTGATATCAGCACGCTTCTGAATGTGGTACTCCAGAATCTTATTATAATCCAGCTTATAAATTCCATCGCCAGAAGCCAGAACCACGTATGGTTCATGGCTTCTTTTGAGGAAATGCAGGTTCTGATACAGGGCATCGGCTGTACCCCGATACCAGTTACTATTTTCAGCGGTTATAGTAGGGGTGAATACATATAAACCGCCCTGCTTTCTTCCAAAATCCCACCACTTTGAAGAGTTTAAATGCTCATTCAAGGATACGGTGTTATACTGTGTTAAAACTGCTACTTTCTGAATACGGGAGTTTGACATGTTGCTCAGCGCGAAATCAATGCTGCGATAGGTTCCTACCATTGGCATAGCAGCGATCGCACGGTTATATGACAGCTCCTTCATTCTCTTGTTGTTTCCACCGGCTAAAATTATACCAATCGCTTTCATTCTTCCTCGCCTCCCTTGATGATGTATCCACCGCTTACAAGATTTCCATCCGGATAATCTTCAATAGCGGTCTTTCCGGCAATTGCTACGTTCTTTCCAATTGTAACGCCATCCGGAATTTCGGAGCCTTCTGCAACGGTTACAAGATCACAGCAGTAAACCTTCTTATTATACTGGCTGTCTGCATACTCACCGACACCAATCGTACAATTTTCTCCAACAACTGCATCCTGTGCGATGATTGACTTGTAAATCTTTGTTCCCTTCTTGATTACAGCACCCTGCATCAAAATGGAATCATAAACTTCTGCACCTTCTTCAACAATAACTTCCGGTCCAATAACGCAGTTTCGTACTCTTCCATAGATTTCAGAGCCATCACCTATGATACAGCGCTCAATCTGTGCCGTATCTGCAATATACTGCGGCGGCTGGTTATCAGATTTAGTATATATCTTCCAGAACTCTTCATACAGATTAAATACAGGAACGATATCAATCAGCTCCATATTTGCTTCCCAGTAGGAATGAAGTGTTCCAACATCCTTCCAATATCCATTAAATTCATAGCAGAATACTCTGTCACCACGCTTATGGCAATATGGAATGACATGCATACCAAAGTCGCAGTTTGGAATATCTTTATTTGTGATCAATGCCTCACGAAGCACAGACCATGTAAATATGTAAATACCCATGGAAGCTAAATTGCTTCTTGGATGTGCAGGCTTCTCTTCGAAATCAGTGATACGGCCTGTATCATCTGTGATCAGCACGCCAAAACGGCTTGCCTCCTCAATCGGAACAGGCATAGCAGCCATCGTAACGTCTGCATTGTTTGCCTTATGATAATCAAGCATCACTTGATAATCCATTTTATAAATGTGATCACCGCCTAAAATCAATACATACTCTGGATTAAAGCTGTCGATATAGCGAATGTTCTGATAAATTGCATTTGCAGTACCAGTATACCAATCACTGTTCTCGTTTGCTTCATATGGAGATAGTACTGTCACTCCGCCATAATTGCGGTCGAGATCCCACGGAATACCTATGCCGATATGGGTATTCAAACGAAGTGGCTGATACTGTGTTAACACACCTACTGTATCCACCCCTGAATTAATGCAGTTACTTAATGGGAAGTCAATAATGCTGTATTTCCCGCCGAAGGATACAGCTGGCTTCGCTACTTCTGAAGTCAAAACTCCAAGACGGCTTCCCTGTCCGCCCGCCAATAACATGGCGATCATTTCCTTTCTAACCACAAAATCACCCCTTTGTTCTTTAATTGTTGTGTTATCAGTTCACCAAGCGCCTGTCATCAAGTGAAATAAACTGTCTAACAGTGAAGGCACATAAGTGCAGTCTTGTGAATAGGCGTTTGGGGAACTGTAATCTTTTAGTACTTGTCGTTATTATAGCACATCTCTTTCAAAAAGTGAACAATTTACAGAAAAATTTTTTATGCATTTTTATTTATTTGTTACAGTTCACGCGTCGGGTTACGAATGCCCTTCGGTGCAATGGTTTCGTCGCCGGACCAAACTCCGCAGGTTCCTTTTATGTTCTTTC
>ERZ831773.1510-NODE-1510-length-23887-cov-3.368160_pt1 | contig 23887 bp, 23 predicted proteins | sample MGYA00519696_ERZ831773 | MGnify/ENA primary metagenome ERZ831773 (study PRJEB31850, sample SAMEA3708720) | human gut metagenome | biome: human gut; feature: human-associated habitat; material: faeces | place: China | collected 2014 ...
TAAATGGCGTAACCTATTCCGGACTTGCCGTCAGCTATAATAATGATGTGGTGGAAAAGCTGATCGCAGGTAATATTTATCAGGGACAAAGTGACTGCTACATCCTTACATCCGATGGCAATGTCCTCCTTTCCCTTGAACCCAAAACAGAATTTCTCCAGAAAATATCTAATCTCTTTGATTTTTTAAACAAGTATACGAATATGACAGAAACTGAGATAACTGACCTGAAAAAGAATATTAAGAATGTTTCTACCGGAAGTCTCCAGTGCCGTTACAACAACAAAAACTATTATCTGGTATACGAACCCACCGGGATCAATGACTGGACCATTGTGGGTATTATCCATGATGATGTTGTAGATGCCAGTATGCGCCGTATACAGTCCATCACCATTGTCCTGCTCCTGATCCTGAACGGATGTATCGCCCTGCTTCTTACGGGTACTGTTTTTGCCCTGATGGATTCCAGGCTGCGCATGAAAGAACATGAGCAAATGATCCTGCTAAAGCGCAAAGAGCTTACTGAACAGATGTTTTCAGGACTTGGAAGGATCGTTGACCGTTTTGCTGTAGGCGATCTGAAAAACAACCGCTATGAATATCATGAAAACCTGCTGAAGCACCCCATCTATCCGGAAACCGGATACTATGATGATCTGGTTGAGGATATTTCCCGCCAGTATCTGGTGATGACTGATACGGAAAATAAAAAGATGAACCATCTCCTTACACCAGATTATCTGCGCTGCGTCCTGAAAAAAAAGGATGATATCTTTAAAATTGAATACTACAACCGTTCCGCCGATGCATACCTGATCATGCATGTTGTCCCCGTTGAATGGAGTCCTGAACATGAACTGGAGAAGGTTATGCTTATCACCCAGGATATTGGACAGAAGCATGCCTTAGAGAACCTTGCCAATACAGACGGCCTTACTGGTTTATTTAACGAGCGTTATTTTAACTCCATACTGCATAAAAAGGAGCTTCAAAAGCTCCCTTTCATACTTTTCTATCTGGATCTGGACCATTTTAAACCTGTTAATGACACCTATGGTCATGACATGGGTGATAAGCTTTTAAAAGAAGCTGCCAAACGCCTTCAGTCCTGTATCCGCAGCAATGACTATGCCTTCCGCATTGGCGGTGATGAATTCAGCCTGGTAGTGTGTACTGAATTTGATGAAAGTCTCTGCTGCAGGATCAAGGAACAGATACAAAACCGGCTCTGCGCTCCTTTTGATATTGACGGAAAAACCCTGTATGTTGGTTCCAGCTGCGGATACGCCGCCTATCCCAGGGATGCATCTACTGCTAATGAGATCCGTATCCTTGCAGACCAGCGTATGTATGCAGAAAAGGAACAGCATCACATGCTCAGCAGTTTAAGCAGTTCCTCCACCGGAAGAGGTCTGGAAAAATAATATCCCTGGATCATATCCACACCCCAGCTGCTTAACAGACTCATTTCCTCTTCTGTTTCTACTCCTTCTGAAACTATGCTGTAACCCATCCGGTGGAAGGTTTCAATAATGCTCTGATAGAACATGGCACGTTTTTTATCATTACAAATATCAAAAAGAAGTGTTCTGTCTATCTTGATAGCAGAAAATGGCAGTCTCATGACTGTATTCAGGTTTGCATATCCGGAACCAAAATCGTCCAGACACAGTCTGACCCCGGCAGCCATAAACCCATCTACTACCATTCCTAATCCTGCGTTGTATTCTGTAGCAACCGTTTCTGTGATCTCAAACTGTATCCAGTCATGGTGGATATCCATATCATCCATCATACGGATAAAATGGCTGCTGCAGTCACTGCGCATCAGATCCAGGGAAGACAAATTTACTTTTATATTAAAAAGCTTCTTCATCAGACCCCGGTGTTCATTTATAAACATGCAGATGCGTTTAAACTGCAGATCTGTGATCTGTTCGATCATATGATTTTTTCTGCGATCTGTATAAAGACATCCGGTGCGATCCAGCCTAACTCCGGATGATGCAGACGGCTTAATGCTTCCAGTGTAACAAAATCATTTTTCTCTGTAGAATAAACCGGCTGATAATATACTTCAAAAAGATCCTGGGCAATAGCCGTGTGCAGATACTGCTCTACTTTTTTATTATATAAAAAGCCATCCATGGTCTGCTGATCATCCTGTATCACCTCTATCATGCCATTTTGCATAGACAATGATTCCAGATACTCTGCATATTCCAGCATCAGCCCGCTGGCACCAAGTTTTTGTCCATGGACGATCCCACTGAGGATCACAGGCGTTGCAGGTTTACTGCTGTCTGCATCCATCTGCATATCGGTTTCAAACATCTTCTTTATCTGTGTAATATAATACTCATACTCCTGCAATGACATAGTCAGAACTAAAAAACGTTTTCCCGTAATACGGAAAACCCGGCTTCCACACAGTTCTTCCAGTTTTTTTGCTGTAAGCTGCAGAATATAATCACCGCCTTCAACTCCGGCAACTTTATTGATATGCTTTAGCTGGTAAAGGTATATTGTGATGATATGGAAGGATTTTCCTGCTGCGATCAGTTCATCGCTCCTTCTGGTAAGGTAAAGGTGATTATATACTCCTGTAAGGCTGTCCCGGTTCGCATTTGGATTATTGATAGTAAGAAACAGAGCCAGTATTCCAAGACTCATGCCAAAACCTGTCATCAGCAGAGGGTAATACAAAAGCTGGATCACTACCCCACATCCGCACAGGATCAGGATATCCAGGATCACCTTTATTTTCTGAGGGCCAAATTCTTTTTTCCAGGAGATAACAAGGATCAAAATCACTGCCAGATGGAAAAGGGCACTGTAATACATCAGTCTGTACCATGGTCCTTCCACATATCCGGCTGATATATCAAAATAAAACAATTTTTCAGTAAAGGGATTGGTAAGCACAATACTGACCAGTAAAATAGTTGCAATACCAGCCAGCAGCATCTTCTTCACTGAAATAAGCTTATTATCGTGCAATGTCATAATATAACAAAGAAGTGTATATGGAAGCAATGCCTGAAACAGATAAAAAATAGTTGTGGTCACCACTGCAGCCAGGCCAAAGTCCCCATCTCCTGAAGTTATATAATAATTGCTTACTAATTCAGCGATCACATCCAGGATCCCAATAACTACAAAGAAAAGAAATACCCTGCTATTTAAATCCTCTGCCCTTTTCTGATCCAGGAAATTTCTCAAAACCAACAGCAATATGACCACTGCTGCGATCAGAAAATCTGCATTATACATCATCATAAATAGCCCCCTTTGTTCTTTGCAACATGTGATCTGCCTGACGTTTCCAGTCACTTACTGTATTTCGCATCCCGTCCTCATTTTTCAGATAACCATATCCGAATTGTAAAGAAATATAATACCTGTTTTCCGTTTCCTTTTTCACTTCATTTTCAAGGAGGCATTCCAGCTCCTGCGGCTGTATCTGGGGATCCATTACGATCACAGCAAACTCCGTACCGCCAATGCGGAAACTTTCTATCTTATGCCTCTGGTCACTATCTGCTGCCTTTTGGATACACCGGGCTGTCTGGATCACTGCTTCATCTCCTGTTTTCATTCCGTAAATATCGTTGATCTGTTTCAGTCCTGTTATCTCTATAAATAAAAGCATCGCGTTCTCAAGCCGGAGCTTTCCTTCCTGGATCTCTTTTATGTATTTTTCAAATGCTTTCCTGTTTTTTAATCCAGTCATCCTGTCTTCCATTGACATTTTTTCATAGACCAGCTGCTCCATCCTGAACTGACTGTCCCTGGATGTTTTTTGCAGTAAATGCCAGAACAGGATCGATGTGTATAAAAAGATTCCTGCCTGAAAGACCATATCATACCAGTAGATCGAATATACCCAGTACAGGATAAGTGCTGTCACACCGCTGACTCCCAATGTGGCAAATGCCCGCAGACAAAACAGAAGTTCTTCCGCTTCACTTCTTTTGTATTCTTTCCACAGAAGACAGATCATGGATATAACCCCGGAAAACAGCATAATGTGTGTTAAAAACAGCATATGCACAAATGGGATATGAAACAGGATATTGAGTATTCCTTGCAAAATGGCATTTCCATAAAGAAGGAATATCCACACCTGCGGGACCCACCGTACTTTCTCGCTTATTGTATTCTGTACAAACCAGAGCATTGGAACTGACATAAGAATAAATGCATAAAAAGAAAGAACCATTCCAACAGCACCATGATTTCCGTACATCTGATAAAAACCTGAGTCCAGATAACACCACAGACCACAGATGAACATAAACAATGATGCATCCAAAAACGCTTTTCAACAATATGATGGGCTTTCATATACCAGAAAACAATAGCAGAAACAATTCCCGTTCCCCACATTCCAAGGATCATAAGAAATGAAAATACAGATTCCTGGAAATGCTTCTGTGTAACTGCCGGAAAGCTTCCTAAAACAGGTGCCTGTATATAAAGGGAGGCTCTGTTATTACTTTCATAAATAAGGCAGAACGGCTCTGTTCCTGTATCTTCTGTCAGCCACACATCTGCCCACATTTTTCCCCTCATCTGGTCATTCTTTAGAAAATCCTTTTCTTCATACCGGAACAGACACTTTTTTCCCATCCACACTTCCGGCTGTTCCTGAAGGCCGTTTATTGACAGGACCTTATTTTTATCTTCCGGGTTCAGTGTATTATTATAAAGTATGATCTTTCCATCCTGATCTGCCTTAACCATAGCAGGAAGTTCAAGGGCTTTTTCTTTTCCATCTACCATCTGATACCAGCCACTGTTGACAGAGCGGATATCTGCCATTTCTCCATCTGACCCTGAATTCCATAACATACGTATCAAAATCATCAGGATAAAAAATATACAGATCAACCCTGCCCATTCTGTTTTTTTCCACACATTGCTTTTTTTCATGATCACTATTTCCCTCGCCTAAACGGACAATTAATTTTTCCACCCCTTACTAAAAAAATTATAACAGAATCTATATTAATTGTCACCATTTGCAGTGCTGTATTTCATTTTTCTATCAACGTAAAAAGCAGTAAAACCATGTTGATCTTTCCGGTTTCACTGCTTTTTTAATGCGTTATATATCTTTATTTACTTTTCGCGCTTTTTGTTTACTTTCTGTATCAGCTTCTCCACGCCCCCAAGATAATGATCTGCAATAGCCTGTTCTACCTGTGCCGGTGTGCCGGTCTTGCAGGCATTTAACAGCTTTTCGTGGATAAGATACTGACGTTTGATGACCTGTTCACTGTCTATTTCCATATTGTACCCCGTTACAATATTTCCGTAATTTAAGTCTTCCCAGGCTTTTTTCAGGCGCTTGAAACTTACAAGGTCCAGGATCGCTTCATGGAACTCATTATCCAGTTCAAATACCTTGCGGTATTCTTCTTTATGAAGCTGTTTCATCTGCTCTAAAACCTGTTCCATTTTCTCAATGGTTTCCCGGGGAAAAGGAGCATTATACAGTCTTACTGCCATCATTTCATAGTTAGCACGCATGTAGTATATCTCATAAACATCATCCATGCCTATATGCTTTACTGAGCAGTCCACATTTCTGGAATATTCCACCATACCTTCCTGCTCCAGCTGACGCAGTGCTTCCCGCACCGGGCCACGGCTGATGCCAAATTCCGACGCCAGTTCCTGCTCTATGATCTTATCTCCCGGCTTCATATCACCGTTTAAGATCTTCATCCTTATCTCGTCTGCTACATTTTCCCTTAAAGTTCGATAATCAAGCTTTCCCATAATACTCTGTAAGTCCCTAAAAAATCCCTGGTACATTGTTTACGAAACAATGTACTGATCACTGTCATAAACATTAATACCAACATTTGTTGTTGGTTATTTTACCATAACGCGTTAAACAAGTAAACTAATTTTTCTGCTCTCTCTTTGCGATCTCAGGAAGTACCAGTCCCAGAGCGGTCAGTACAACAGGTGTGATCACATTTAACGCATCTGTAGGGCCCGCCATATACTGGCGAGCCCATATTTAATAGGATCTGTAAATATACATTCTATCTATTTTTCCTCTTTTAACAGTTCTTCCATGGTATGCCATCCCAAAACAGCACATTTTACTCTGGCCGGCATATGGGAAATATCCTGTAATGCCCCTGCTTCTTCCAGGGCATCCATATCTTCCTCTGTTGCGTTTCCCTTGATCATCTTTAAGAAACTTTCTGCCAGTTTCACGGCTTCCTCTTTCTTTTTACCGATGATCAGATCCAACATGATATCTGCAGATGCCTGGGAAATGGCGCAGCCATCACCTACGAAACCACCGTCTTTGATGATGCCGTCTTCTACTTTCAACTTTAACCAGATGTGGTCACCGCAGCTGGGATTTAAGCCTTCCAGTACCAGATTGGCATCCGGGATATCTTCTTTGTGGACCGGATGCAGATTGTGATCCGTTAATATTTCATTGTAAAAATTTCTACTCTCCATAACCCATTCTCCTTCTTACCGTCTTCATGCTTTCTACAAAAGCATCGATCTCTTCTTCTGTATTGTAGAAGAAAAGGCTGGCTCTTGTGGTAGAAGAAACGCCCAGATACTCCATCAGAGGCTGTGCGCAGTGATGTCCGGCACGAACGGCAATTCCGTCTGCGTCTAAAATGGCGCTTACATCATGGGGATGTACGCCGTCTATGGTAAATGTAAGGATACCGCAGTGTTCCTCTGCTTTTTCAGAGCCTAACACATGAACATGTGGGATCTCTTTAAGGCCTTCTAAGGCTCTGGAAGTCAGCGCCTCTTCCCGGCGCTTTATCTCATCAAAGCCAATCTGCTGCAGATATTCAATGGCTGCTTTCAGTCCCCATGCACCTGCTGCATTAACGGTACCTGCCTCAAATTTGTGAGGAAGTGGAGCAAATACAGCACCTGTACGGCTGACAGAGTCGATCATCTCTCCGCCTGTAAGGAATGGAGGCATTTCTTCCAACAGCTCTTTCTTTCCATAGAGAACACCGATGCCCATAGGTCCCATTAATTTATGACCGGAAAATGCCATAAAATCTACATCCAGGTCTTTTACATTAATTGGCATATGTGGCGCACTCTGTGCTGCATCCATGACAACTACGGCACCATGTTTTCTTGCCAGTTTTACGATCTTTTCAATGGGAGCGGTCCGTCCCAGTACATTGGATACCTGGGCAATGGCTACCAGGCGGGTCTTATCTGTAATGGCATTTTCCAGTGTTTCATCACTTAAAAATCCGGTCTGGTCACATTCCAGAAATTTAAGCGTTGCACCGGTCTGACGGCATACCATCTGCCATGGAAGGAGATTGCTGTGATGCTCCATAATGCTTACCAGCACTTCATCTCCTGCTTTTAAATGGCCGAGACCATAGCTGTAAGCCACCAGATTTAAGCCTTCGGTAGTATTTCTGGTGAAAATGATCTCTTCTGTGCTTCCTGCGCCAATGAACTTGCGGACCGTTTCTCTTGCTTCTTCGTAGCAGTCTGTGGCTTCTACACTAAGCTCATAAAGGCCTCTTAATGGATTTGCGTTGTATTTTTCATAAAACTGTGCCTCTGCCTGGATCACAGCCTCCGGCCTCTGGGAGGTGGCTGCATTGTCCAGATAGATCACCTTATTATTTTCCAGAAGAGGAAAATCTTTTCTGTATGGGTTGCTGCTCATGTTATTCCTCCTCTAAATAGTCCTGTACCAGCTTTTCTAACTGCTCATCGCCGATCTTCTGGCAGACTGCATCCATCCTTGCTCTGGCGATCATCTTGCTGGCGCTTTCTGCACTCATGCCTCTGGAAGACAGATAGAATAGCATTTCTTCATCTAACTGTCCAATAGAAGCACCATGGTTTCCTTCTACGTCTTCCTCTGCACAAAGGATCAGAGGAATGGTCTGGTTGACTACATTGTCCCCCATAAGGAGTACGTCTTCCTTTTCGTCTCCCTTGGAGCCGGAAGAACCATTTTTGAAATCAATGGTTCCACGAAACAGCTTAAATGCCTGATCGTCCAGAATGCCGTCCGCGTTCATTTCACTGACGGTTTTTTTGCCCTTATGGACTGCCACATAATTCATATCATAGCGCTGGCTGCCTTTTCCCTGATAACCGATATCTGCTTTAAAATGGCTTTCTTTTCCTAAAAGATCTGCCTGACAGCCGGAATAGGTTTTGCTGCTTCCTAAAAACAGCTGTAACACTTCAAACTGGGCCCCATCTTCACACTGGGCGCCAATATCATTTAATAATGTATACTCATTCCCTAACAGCTGCACCTGAACCAGACGTACTTTTGCCCCTTTTTCAATGTGAAGCTTTGTCTGGATAGCTGCCAGACCGGAAGATGTTTTTTCCGGGGAAGTATAGTCCATAAGGACAGTTACTTCTTCTCCCTCTTTTGCCAGGATTTCCACTTTCTGGAAACTCTTTTTATTATCTTCACAGGAAAAATGAAGACGGACCGGTTCAGATCCTCCCTCAGACTTTGGACTGCTTTTTATCATGATTGCCTGTGATCCGGCCATTTTTCCTAAACGGTCCATATCCGGACCCATTCCTGTGTGGATATGGGAGAAAACTTCCTGATTTTCAGCTGCGTCCTCTGTCAGACAAGCTATTTCTTTTGACTCCCCGGCTACTTCTTTTACGTCCCAGGTATCTCCTGCTTCTATCTCTTTTAACTTACTCTCATTCATTTTCAGCCAGTTCCATGTTCTGGAAGGAAGGCTGTTTACTGTCATATCAAGTCCCTGACTCATATGGGACCTCCTTTCCTTTAACCAGTACCCCTTTGCTTAACCAATGCTTCCCTTCATCTCCAGACGGATCAGGTTGTTCATCTCCACTGCATACTCTAGAGGAAGTTCCTTGGAAACATTGTCTGCAAATCCGCTGACGATCATGGCACGGGCATCTTCTTCGCTTAAGCCTCTGGACATAAGATAAAAGACTGCTTCATCGCTGATGCGTCCGATCCGGGCCTCATGGCCGATATCTGCATCTTTGGTACGGATATCCATAGCCGGGATTGTATCGGATCTGGAAATGGAGTCTAACATCAGAGACTGGCAGGAAACGGAGGATCTGCTGTTTTTTGCCTCTTTTGTTACAGAAACAGAGCTTCTGAAGGTGCTGACACCGCCGTCCTTGGAAATGGAACGGGTATTCATAAAGGATGATGTATCAGGTGCTGCATGGACTACCTTTGCGCCTGTATCCAGGTCCTGGCCTTTTCCTGCAAAAGTAATGCCTGTAAATTCCATTCTTGCCCCACGGCCCTTTAAGATGCTCATTGGGTACAGATAGGAAACATGGGAACCGAAGGAGCCGGATACCCATTCAATAACGCCGCCTTCTTCTACCTGTGCACGCTTGGTATTCAGGTTATACATGTTCTTGGACCAGTTTTCAATGGTGGAATAACGCAGTCTTGCATTTTTTCCAACAAACAGCTCCACGCAGCCTGCATGAAGGTTAGCCACGTTGTATTTCGGTGCGGAACATCCTTCGATAAAGTGAAGGTCTGCACCTTCATCTACGATGATCAGTGTATGTTCAAATTGTCCGGCGCCCGGTGCATTTAAACGGAAATAGGACTGCAGTGGTATTTCTACGGATACATGAGGCGGTACATATACAAAGGATCCGCCGGACCATACAGCTCCGTGAAGAGCAGCAAATTTATGGTCTGTTGGCTTTACCAGCTTCATAAAATGCTTTCTTACCATGTCTGCATAAGGACCGGTCAAGGCGCTTTCCATATCGGTGTATACAACGCCCTGCTCTTCCACTTCTTTACGAACATTGTGGTAAACCAGCTCGGAGTCATACTGGGCGCCTACGCCAGCCAGTGATTTCCGCTCTGCCTGAGGAATTCCCAGACGTTCAAAGGTATCCTTAATATCCTGCGGGACCTCAGACCATTTTGCAGTCATTTTTGTATTTGGACGGACATAGGTGGCGATATTGGACATATCCAGTCCTTCAATAGAAGGGCCCCAGTCCGGTACTTTCATTTCATTGTAGATCTGAAGAGATTGCAGACGGAACAGCTCCATCCATGCCGGATCATGTTTTTCCCTGGAAATTTTCTCTACGATCTCCGGAGTCAGACCTGCCTGGATCCTATAGGCGTCTTTTTCTTCATCTTTTATGTCATAAATACTTCTGTCTATATCATTGATCTGTGTTTTTTCTTCCATATGCTTTCGATTTCCTTTCCGGAAACTGTTTATAATCTGACTTATAATCTGCTTTGTAAACTGCCTGAGGGCATATTTACATTTTCCTTTTACTTAAGAAATTCCTCAAATCCGGTCTCATTGATCTGGTCTACCAGAGAGCCGTCTCCTGTTTTAACGATCTTTCCATCTACCATTACATGAGTGTAATCTACATGGAGCGCTTCCAGGATACGGGTGCTGTGGGTGATGATCAGTAAAGAGCCATCTCTGTCTTTCTGATACTCTTCCACGCCCTTTGAAACAGTGCGGACTGCATCTACGTCCAGACCTGAGTCTGTCTCGTCTAAGATTGCCAGATTTGGCTTTAACATAAGCATCTGCAGGATCTCAGCCTTTTTCTTCTCACCGCCGGAAAAACCCACATTCAGATCTCGGTCTGCATAAGACGGATCCATCTGCAAAAGTTCCATTGCCTTTGCCAGCTCTTTTCTGAAATCCCAGAGACGGATGCGCTCTCCTCTTCTCTGCTCTAAAGCACTGCGGATAAAGGAACTTAATGACAGTCCCGGTACTTCCAGTGGGCTCTGGAAGGATAAGAACATGCCAGCTTTAGCTCTTTTATCTACCGGCTCCTCGTTGATCTTCTTTCCCTGAAACCAGATCTCACCATTTGTCAGCTGATATCTTGGATTTCCCATTAATGCATAGCCTAAAGTGGACTTACCTGCACCATTTGGTCCCATTAATACATGGGTCTCTCCTTTTCCAATCTTTAAGTCTACTCCATGAAGGATCTCTTTATCTTCTACATTTACAAATAACTGTTTTACATCCAGTAATTCTTTTGCCATGACCGTACTTCCTTTCTCATCATATTCTCCCATGATCAGGAGGACATTTTTATAAACCTACTCATGTAATTGGTTTATTTAGCACATTTATAATAGTATTATAAACCTAGTTTGTCAATAGGTATTAATTTTCATATCAGCTTGCTAAGTATATGCTTTCTGGTGTATACTATATGGTAATCTTCAAAGAGATAGAAAGATATGTGTTTAAAGAATTACTATAAATAACTATAATAACTATTTTGAATAAAGGAGAATTCGATAATGATCGTTTCTACAAAAGGCCGTTATGCCCTGCGGGTCATGGTAGAACTGGCCCAGCATCAGGGAGACGGCTATGTTCCTCTGAACGTGATCGCCGAACGGCAGGACATTTCTGAAAAATATCTGGAAAGTATATTAAAAGTACTGGTACAGGATAAACTTCTCACCGGACTCCGGGGCCGTGGCGGCGGCTACCGCCTGACAAAAGCACCGGAAGATTATACGCTGGGGGAAATACTCCGGCTCACCGAAGGTTCCCTGGCTCCCGTAGCCTGCACCGATGATGGCGAACACGACTGTCCCAGAAAAGGGATCTGCCCCTCCCATCCGGTATGGCAGAAACTGGACAATATGATCAATGAATTTTTTGATGGGATCACATTGGCGGATCTGATACAGACCCCGCCTCAATAGTCTCTCCCGTTTTCTTTCAACCACGCCCGTCTTGCCTTATAATCTGGCAGCACTTTTTCTACTTCTGCCCAGAAAAGGGGCGAATGGTTCATCTGTTTTCTGTGGGCCAGTTCGTGGACTACTACATAGTCTAAGATCTCCGGCGGCATGAGGATCAGTTTCCAGTGAAAGTTTAAGTTTCCTTCCCCGCTGCAGCTGCCCCAGCGTGTTTTTGCAGCGCGGATGCTGATGCGGCCGTAGGTGACACCCATGATCTTTGCATACCAGGCAGTTCGCTCTGTGATCTTCTTTCTGGCAGCACGGCGGTAAAAGGCCTCTACTTCCGGATTTCCCTCATAATCTGGCTTTGGAGCCTCTGCCTTTTTGCGGCGGTGCTTCTCGATCAGGAACCATTTTTCCACGATCCATTCCTGACGGTCATTTACAAAATCCATCAGCACTTTTTTAGTGATCCCTTTTGGTGCGCGGATCAGCACTTTTCCATCTGCCTGCACTTCCAGCCCAATGGTCCGCCGTTTGGAATATACCACATCTACCGGGATCGTTCCCTCTTTTTCTCCCTGGCGCCAGCCAACTTCGATCCTGCTTACCACCTTATCACCTCATTCCTGTCCTGCAAACATAACATATCACAAAAACGCATATCCCTCTGCAAAATTTGATTTTTAAAAATACCCCCGGCACAAAATGAATATAATTTCTTTTTGTACTGAGGGTATAATCTTCCTTTTTCTGCCTGTCACCAGGCACATTTTCCGCTTACAGCCTACAACACATCTGAAAAATGCGGCCGCAGCTTCTTAAACATCTTAAGTCCCACTCCAAATACTAAAAGAGTGAAGACCCAGTAATAAATGGTCAGTTTCGGTCTTTCCCAGAACCAGTTGCCTGTGATCATACTGTCCTTATAACCGGTTACAATGTAATAAAATGGATTGATCTTAAATAATGGTTCGATCCATGGTAAGCGGTTGGTAAACATGGACTCATGATACATGATCGGAGCCATCCAGATACCGAACTGAAGGCAGATACCTACGATCTGGGACATATCCTTGAAAAATACATTCACAGAAGAAGTAAAATATCCCAATCCCAGTGCCAGCATGGACGCCGCAAAGCTGTAGTAGATCACCTGGATCCAGGACAGCATAGGCATTCTTCCTGCCACCAGATACATGATCATCATAATGAGGACGAAAAATGCATGTACCAGCAGACAGGAGATCAGCTTGATCATAGGCAATATCTCTACTTTAAAGACTACCTTTTTCACCAGATAGCTGTATTCCTGAAGACACCCCGTGATCCCGTTTAAGGCTTCTCCGAAGAAAAACCATGGAACAATACCCGGTACCAGCCAGATCACATAGCTGACTCCCGGAACAGGCGGCGGTGATTTAAAGCCGATACCAAAGATAACTGCATAGATCACAATGGTAACTACCGGCTGGATGAACATCCACACAATACCGAAATAGGAGCCTACAAAACGCTTGCGAAAATCTGCTTTTCCCAGATCCCATACCAGTTTTCTTTTTTTAATGATCTCTTTTAAAAGAGACAATGCGTAATTCATAAATTCGTTTCCTTATACTTTTTTCCCGGCAGAACTGTCTTAGAACTTAAAAGTATCCTTTAAACCGCTCCACTTTTTGTCCTTATCGGAGATGATCAGCTCCATACCTGGTTCGATCGGCCAGTCAACACCGATCTCAGGATCGCTCCATAACAGACCGCCCTCATCGCCTGGATGATAGAAATCAGTACACTTATAAGCAAACTCAGCCTCATCAGATAATACTAAGAAGCCATGTGCAAAACCTTCCGGAATATAAAACTGCTTTTTATTCTCAGCAGATAAGGTTACACCAAACCACTTTCCATAGGTCTTGGAATCGGAACGCAGGTCTACTGCTACATCAAATACAGTTCCGCGGACAGCACGTACCAGCTTGCCCTGTGGATACTGCTTCTGGAAATGAAGTCCTCTTAAAACGCCCTTTACAGACATAGACTGGTTGTCCTGAACGAAAGTCATGTTCAGACCAGCTTCCTTAAAGTCATTCTGGTTGTAAGTTTCCATGAAGTAGCCTCTTTCGTCTTTGAATACAGTAGGCTCGATCACATAAAGTCCTTCAATATCACAGGTTGTTACTTTAATCTTTCCCATAATGTTTCTCCTTTATCTTCTTTATTTTTCTAATTTTGTGTTTCTATTTATCGATTATAAATTTTCCACATTCATCTGGAAATTTTACCACGTTATCAACAAGTCTGCAACTGTTTATCCCCTTGCCGGCAACATGTTCACCGCATGTTATCTGCTGTACAGGGTTAAAATCCTTACAATCTCAGGCACACCACTGCAAAAATACGCAGGATCACATACACATCTGCAGCCATCATAGTATACAGGACCAGCCGGTCATCTGTTCCTGTCCGCACTACCTTTTGATTTTTAAGGGTAAGCAGCAAAACAGGAAGCAGTGGAAGCATGTATCTTCCCTGGACTCCCTGGACCATGTTGGAGCTTTTGGGCGTCCATGCAAGAAGCATGGAAAACATCAGTGCTGCGAAGATCACCAGACAGATAAACCAGATCCAGAGCCGTTCTTTTATTTTCATAAAGATCTCTTCTCCCGGCTTTTTAAGGACCAGGATCACCAGGCATGCTGTAAGTAATAAAATGACCACATAAGGGGTATTTAACACTGCATCCCGGTTGCCTAAGGACTCTCCTAACATTCCCGAATACAGGCTTTCTCCCTGCCATGCAACTGTATTATAAAACAGCTGCAGTACACGGACCGGCTGGTGGAGCAATTCCGCAAAGGAATATCCCGCTTCTTCGGCCCAGGCAACATAGCTGTCACTTTCCTGTGTATACATGGCAACCGTCCTTAAATTTACCACTGCCATTGCTGCTAAAAAGCTTCCAAGAACAACTGCTGCTGAGACCGTCCATTTTCCCCAGTTGCCAAACTTCTTTACCGGGATCAGCAGACAGAAGCCTGCAATGGCACCATATACCATTTTACAGGGACCCATAACTGCCATGACCACAGCCAGAGCGATCACATCTTTCACTTTCACTGTGTCCGCTTTATAGGCCAGATCCAGGCACACTGCTGTAAAATATCCTGTAAATGCCAGGATCACAACATCATAAGATAAAGAAGCCGCCAGATGAAGGCTCATTGGTAAAATGGACACGCCGAAAAATACATTTTTTCCAAAGGGAAGCCTTTTTATGGTCAACACACCAACTGCCGCAAAAAGCAGGAGATTCAAAAACCGGCCCAGATATAAAAGGGCGATGCTGTTAAGTCCAAGTACTCTTGCCAGAGTAAAACCCAGAGCCTGAGGTACATAGGCCAGTGGGGTGGTCCGAACGGACGGCTGGCGGGAAACCCTCAGACCGGCTGTTTTGCCACTGTTGCCTGCGCTTTCACCAGCCACAGACTGTTCTGCGCTCTGATCACTGACCGCGCCCCCGTCATGGATTGCCGCATAAGTTTCTTCTTTTAAGGTCTGTCCCAGAATAATAGGTTTTCCTGCCTCAGTCTCCCCATTTTCCCCGTTCAAAGACTCTTGCTCACTTTTTTCCTTCCAGTCCCGAAATTCCTGGTTCACATCCTCGATCCAGTCATCTTCTGCCCGGATGTAAATATAACCGTCTTCATCCGTTCCCGGCAGTCCTAAGAAGCGGTTGGAAAGCTCATAGGCGCTGATATAGTGGCTGACTTCATCCGGTGCTGAAAGAGGCGCCAGGACCAGCATATACAAAATACCAAGGCACATGACCACTCCAAAGTACAGACCTGGAAGTTTCCAGCATTCTGTCTTTGAACCAGATTCTTTCCGTGAGACAAGTTCTTTCTTTAAAACCAGTGCATTCCCGCATCTACTGGAAACGCTGTCAAAAAATCCCCAGTTTTTTCCAAATATCAACACCCCAAAGCCGACCAATATCACCATACTCACGAAAAACAGGCCCCCATACCAGCCATAAAGCCAGTGGTGGCCTGTCTCTGTTACAGATGCCCGCACATCCAGCAAATGCCATATTCCCAGAAGAAACACGGCGAAAGGCCATAAAAGCCAGACAGGTAATTTCTTTTTCATCATTTCTTTCCCTTTTATCTTTTACTCACCTTTCCCGCAGGTTTCTAACGCAGCTTCCCGTTCTTCCAGCTCTGCCTCTTTTTCTTCCAGGAATTTCTGCTCCAGAGCCATTTTCTGGATCAGCTCCCTCTGCTTGCTCTCAAGCTGGGACAACTGGATGGTCATACCAAATGCCTTTACGATCAGCAAAAAGATCATAAACAGGAACAGAAAGTTTGGTGTGGAATAAATGCCTAACAACCTTGCGCAAAGATCCGCAGCTCCTGGAACCACTGCAAATACTACTAAGATCAGCGCCATGATCACCCAGAACATGGCAGCTTCGATCTGAACTTTTGCCTGGCGTATCTTGCGCATCATAAATGTCATGGTGATAACAGAAACCACGATCAGCACCACGCGAAGCATCATTGTCATCATCGTCTGTCACCGCCTTCTTTTTTCTCCAGCCAGTATTCCCGGTTCATGGTACATTTCATGACCAGCCACTGGGGAAGCATGTGATATGCCTTTCCCATACGGTATCCCATGTACTTAAAACCGCTTTTTACAAACATTCCCGGGATCAGCCATGGTTTATGCTGTTCTGACAGATAATGGGCTGTCTGCTTCACCAGACGGATGCCTTCACTTTCTGAGCGAATACCGCCAAATACCTCCGGGTGGTCTGCCTGGGACACAGCCAGGTCAAAGTTTCTCTTAAACTGCTGGGTGCAGTTATAATTGTGGGAATGGATCACCTTTGCGTCAGCCACATAGGCAATGGCATAATCGTCTTCCATGACTGCCTTTCCTGCAAATATCATATCTTCATTGAAAATGGCATTTTTAATAAATCCGCCCTGGAACCAGAATTTCTCCCGGTCATAGGCACAGCATACATTGGAAGCAAAGAAGGTTTTAATGCCCAGACGCTTTAAATCTGCCTTTGTCTTTAAGCAGCTTTCCTCCGGATAGTTAAAGGAACGTGTATACCGCTCTGCCAGAGGACAGTCCTTATCTGGAAGCTGTCTGGCATAAGCCATGATCACCGCTTCTCCTTCCGGACCTCTCTGGTCAAATGCTCCCACCAGCTTTTCAATTAAAAATTCATCTGCCGGAACTGCGTCATCAGTCATAAACACCACAATATCAGCCCGTGAAAAACGCATTCCCCTGTTTCTTGTGGCACCATGGTCAAATTCCGCCTTTGTCAGGTGGTGGACCTGAAGATTGCTGATCCCTTCAAAGCCCTTTTCATTCCAGAATGCCTTTTCTGTATTCATTACAATGATCTTCCCTATGGGATAGGTCTGTTTCTCCAGCATTTTTAAAAGTCTGGAAAATTTCTTACCTGGTTTATAGGTAGGAATCACCACATCCACCCGTGGTTTACGAAGAGCATTTTCACTCTTTCTTTCCTCTGTCATTGTCTTGTCTCCTTTTCCTCACTCCTGCAGGATCTTACAGTGCAAAATCCAAAACCTGCCGTTTCTCCTGCCATCAGCAGCAGATAACACAGCGCCGCCCCGTTAATACCAAAAGCCCCAACAAGGCCTCCTGACAGGAAAAACGCTGCTACAGCTGCCGCTGCGTATACAAAAAACACGGTTCTCTGCTTTCGCATGATCACCAGTGCGTAATACATCAGATTTGCCAGTGCATAAAAACCGCCTCCAAGGACGATCCCTGCAAATGCCCCAAAATAAACGGTCAACGTTCCCTTTTCGCCTCCCATAAGAAGCTCCATAATGGAAAGTGCCCATTTTCCTAAAACAAGTGTACCTGCCACTGCAAGTACAGTAAGCCCTAAAATAACAGCCGCAATACGCACCAGTGTCTTTTTAAACTCAGCAATCTTTTCTTCTGTCCAGAGATTTGTAAGTGTGGTCAGGTACGGACGTATCACGAAATTGGCTACCATATAAATAACAGAGGTAGGCATAAAAATCAAGTTAAAATATCCCGATGCCGCATTGTTCATCCGGGCGTCAATGGCATATTTTGCACAAGAGAAAATGTAAAAATCCAGGAATACAGAGATGAATAAAAATCCCGTATTTTTAAACAGCTTCGTCACTTTGCCCTTTGTAAAGGTCCAGTCCACGCCATCTAATGCATGGATCACATCCAGGTTAAATAAGAACACACCCATAGCCTGGGCTGCCACTGCCATGAGGCAGGCAAACAGCAGATGTTTAAATGCCCCCAGCGTCACTGTAAACACTGCTACAGAAAAAACAGTCCTGAAAAAGTTAGACTTTCCTGTAAGATATAAACATCCCTGACGCTGAAATTCCGACTCATACACATCTGCATATCCGTCAATGACCTTATAGATCACAAGAAGAAGCAGGATCATACATTTTCCCGCTGTATAATCCCCGATCCCTTTACGGAAAGCAATGGTCCTTGCAGTGAGAAACAGCGCACCTGCAACCAGTGCAAACATACAGGTTATATTTCTATGTTCTCTGTATTCCTTAAAGGAATACTCTCCCTTTCCGTCTGTGATCTGGAAAGGCCGGATGCCAAAATAGGCCACTAAAAACAGCTGCTGGCCCAGCGTAGAATAACCAAAGGAGAAAATACCGCCTTTTTCCTCTCCTGCCATGCGGATGACCAGAAAAGAAAGGACCATACTTGCAAAAGCATAGACAAAGCTGCCTGCAATATTCCACACGACATTGGCTCTTGCAACATTATCTCCCTTATATAATAACTGCTTCGTAAGATTTTTCATATCTAATCCCTTATATTTAACGCTTTCTGAAATTCTGGATGACCAGTATGGATAACAGCATGCGCACCATATAACTTGCAGCTGTCAATGGTTTCAAATAGCTTTCTCCTGCTGTACGGTCATCAATGGTGACCTGCACCTCTGCGATCTTCGCTCCCTGGCGGATCAGGAAAGATACAGTATCCGGTTCCGGCCCATAATTTAAGTTCCAGGCAAATTCACCGATCATCTTCCGGCTGAAAAGACGCATCCCGGAAGTAGGATCTTTGATCTTTGCCCCTGTAGTCAGCCAGATTGCCGTTCCGATCAGGCGGCTTCCAAACATACGCATGGACCAGCTTTTCTTCTCTGTTACAAAACGGGAACCAATGACAATGTCATATCCTTCATCCATTTTTTCTTTCATTGCCTGAATGTATTCCGGGCGGTGCTGTCCGTCGCCGTCAAACTGTACTGCATAATTATAGCCTTTCTGCCAGGCATATTTCATACCGGTCTGAAAGCAGCCAGCCAATCCTAAATTTACCGGCAGGTCAATAAAATTATAGCCACGCCTGCGACAGATATCGGCTGTATCATCTTTGGAGCCGTCATTGACCACCACATAATCCAGTTCCGGAAAATCGTTTTTAATGTGGTCTACCACCCTCTCAATGTTTTTTCCTTCATTGTAGGCCGGTATGACCAAAAGTACCTTATCCATTGTCTCTGTTCCTCAATACTCTGTTACAGTTCAGCCATGCGCTGATTTGTAACACTTTCCCTTTTATCCTGATATCCATTATCCATCATTACCAGCGCATCTTCAAGACACCTGTGAGAAATTTTACTTCTGTAAGGACCACCGCCAGAAATGCTTTTGCCACAGCCAGTTCCATTTCTCCCAGTTTCAGGTAATGTTGGTAGTAATATAACTTGCTCTTATGAAGGAGCTTCTGTTTATCACTTATCTTTGTATAGCTTTTATCAATGCTTACAGAATGTGCATGTACATAATAAGCATCTGTCACTAAAAGCTCTTTTAATCCCATTTGTTTTAATTTCTGTCCTAATATTTTCTCTTCATAATAGAGAAATACATGTTTATCAAACAGTTCTTTTAAATCTCCTGGCGTAAAACAGCCTGTTTTCACCATGAAAAAGGAGCCTGGAAGAGCCCCCACCATACGACTGACACCATCTGCTGCCAGAGGCAGCTTTTCTAACGGCGTTTTCAAAAAGGCACGGAACAGCCTCCTGGTCACAAGACCGGTATCTAAAAGATCCAGCCACACAGACTGGAGATCCCAGTAGCTGAAAGAGGACTGTCCCTTTACATCCACTACCATGGCAGAAGCTACAGCTCCGTCCTCCTGCTTCTCTAAAGCATCTGCCACACGCAGGATACAGGCGTCACTGACCTGCACATCCGGGTTTGCGATGATAATATAATCCGGTTCCAGATACTGGACTGCATAATCGATCCCCGCCTGGTTTCCGCTTCCGTAGCCACCGTTTTCTGTTGTCCTGAAAAGGTGAAGCTGCACTTTATCTGGATCATCCGGATGATCTGAAGCAAATTCTTCTTTAAATTCTCCCAGTTTTTCCCAGGAGTCATCGGTAGAACAGTTATCTACAATAATGATATTCCGGATCACTTTGCTGTTTTTCCAGCTTTCTGTAAGTTTCATGGTTGTCTGTGCATCATTATAATTTAATATTACGGCACATATATTCGTGTCTGCGTCCATAGTCCCTTTCTCTCACTGTTTTTTCTTTTAATTTTATATTCTTCAATATCTTACTTTTTCTGATGTTTCTTCCGGTTGTCAATAACTTTCATCCCCAGCCGTTTGCTGATGGCCAGCCGCAGAGCCGGACATACCCTTGTCATCTGGTTAAAGCACCACCAAAGCTGCATATACCAGAACTTACCCTTTTGCATAGGCATGTCCTTCCATGGGGTCATAGCCAGATATTTCCGATACCATTTTCCATAATAATTGTGGTTGCCACCGATCCAGGGCCGCTCATCTCCCAGAAAATGAATGATCGTTGGTCTTCTCTTAGCTGCAGCAAACTCTTTTTTACCTACCGCCCGGTAAGCATCACAAAGCTGCACCAGTGTATTATAACGGAAATACCGGTAATTGGTAAAGAAATTATACCTCGGGGAAAGAGGTAAAATGCGCCCATTTAATGCTCCGTTAATGGTATCCTGATCACAGGCAAAAAGGCTTCCTGCATGATCCCCGTAAAAATCCAGCAGTTTCTTCAGCACATTTTCCCTGCGCCAGCCAGCCAAGTCCATTAAGATCACACCGGAGTTAAAATAGGCATCATCTTTATCCATATCAATGGACTCTTTCATTTCTTTATAGACCGTGGGCTCCATGATCATGCCTGCCAGACAGTCTCCCAGCGGTGTTTCATACATTTTTTCAATGGAACTGCAGACAATGGTATCACAGTCCAGGTACAATGCCTTAGTCACAGTCTCCGGCAGTACTTCTGGCGCAAAAAGCCGCCCCATGGCACTGATATCAAAGCCCCTGGTATCTATTTTATAAGGAAATCTTTCTTTCAGATCTCCCAGTTCCACCGCATAAAGCTGACGTCCAAAACCGGCTGCCAGCGTTTTAAGCCGGTTTTGAAACGCTTCACACATCTGGGCAGAAAGCACATATATATCCAGATTTTTTATATGGCGGTTATTGTCCAGCAAAGAGCACAAAGATGCCGCCAGATGTCCAGCATAGCCGTCATTGGAAGCATAGATAATGTGGACCGCCTGTTCTTTCGTTTTTATAGTCTTTACAGCCTCTTTCATTGTCTTTTCCATTCTCATGTTTTATTCATGATGATGTCGCCTGCCGACGACAGATCCTTCTGTTCCATAATACATTTAATTTCTTACATTCCATGGTCATTTTATTTACGATTTTACAATACGGGTCCTAAAATGTAAATCCTATATGGCATTTTTCCCCCAATTATGATAAATTAAAGGCAGTATGGTTATTGTTCTCATTTTATGCAGACAATAACATGTAACTAACCGTAGGAGGTTCTATTATGCGTAAAACTTTTAAACATCTGGCAATGGCTGCTCTTGCCTCTGCACTGATCGCAGGACAGGCTACCACTGCTTTTGCATTCAAAAATGACACCAACAATGGTCCTGGTTCAGGAAAATCCACTGAAGTATCTTTACAGGCACCTGGGGATAACAGTGACAGTTCCCAGTCATCTGGAAACAATACTTCCCCAACTACCATTGTAGAAGAGTCTTCCCAGTCAACAGACACTTCCCAGTCTGAGACCTCTCAGACCACGGAAACTACTACAGAAACAACCACAGATACTACTACTGCAGCAGAAACCGTTACAGAAGACACTTCTGCCCAGGTTCCGACCAACCAAGCTTTCTTACAGGTACAGCTTCTTCGTGCCTCTGACCAGGTATGGAGTGATCCGGTCCGTGATGACTCTGTTCTTTCTGTGGGTGATGCAGGATTTTTAAGTATGTGCATCTATGCAAACAATCTTCCAGGTGATGTCCTTTACCGTACCTACAGCAGTTCCCGTGGCTGGACCAACTGGGCCATGAACGGCGGACATACAGACTGGTCAGCTGACTGCCCTGTAGAAGCCGTACAGATCCGTTTAAATGGTATTTTCGGCGACCGTTTTGATGTTTATTACCGCTCCAATCTTTCTGACGGAACAGAATGTGACTGGTCTAAAAACGGCGGCACCAACGGCGCTATGGCCTGCGGCCGCATTATCACCGGCATGCGCTTCTCCATGTGGGGCAAAGGAGTTGACGGCGCTGCTTACAAGATGGACAATCCATTAGTATCCGCTGCTCCTGACGGCATCCAGTTTGTAAACGGCACTCCTGTATTCAGCAATGGTACCGGCGACAACTTTACCGGATGGGTATGGAATGACAGAGACCGTTATTATGTAGTTGACAATGCCATTGTAACCGGATGGCAGTACATAGATGGCTACAAGTACTATTTTGAAGGTGACGGCAAGCTGGTAACTGACCTGGAGCCTTACTTAAATTATCAGGGTCAGTTTAAGATCAAGATCAACAAGCAGATGAACTGCCTGACCATTTATATTCCAGATGGTGATAATGGCTATATCATCCCGTACAAGTCCTTCTTGTGCTCCACCGGTGATGATACTCCTTTAGGTGAGCACAAGACTCCTGAGAAATATCGCTGGAGACTGATGAACACCGATGAGTACTGCCAGTACCTGACCCGTCTGGATGCAGGTATCCCGATCCTTCTTCACTCTGTTATTTATGAGAGACCAGATCCGTATACCTTAAAAGCATTTACTTACAACTATTTAGGCGCTACCAAGTCTCACGGATGTATCCGTCTGACTACCGCAGATTCCCGCTGGATCTACGAACACTGCGCACTTGGAACTTCCATCACTGTATACGAATCCCCGATCCCAGGTCCATTTGACCGTCCGGTCATCAAGACCATGATCCCGGATACACAGACCTATGATCCTACTGATGCAAACGTACCGGAGAATGGATTACAGTAATATCTGTTAACAGTTGATAATAACAGATCTTGTATGTATATAAAAATACCTCCTGAAACAGATGAATTTTATATCATCTGAACCGGGAGGTATTTTTTATACCGTAAACCTCTATATCAGATCACACCGCCGCAGTTTTATTTCTCCTGCACTTCTTTACCACTTAAATGCTCGATTTCTATCTCAAAGATCTGTACTGCTTTACCTGCGATTGCGATCTCCTCATCTACCATCTGTTCATTTGGATAATATTTCATGGCAAATTGCTTCAACATTGCCATAGCCTTCTCTCCGGCTTCTACCAGATGGCATCTGCCAAATACCACTACACTCTGCATAAATGGTGCCCAGGCTTCTTCTTTGATCGTTTCATGTCCATAAACAGTGAAACATATCTTATCACAGGCACGCAGCGCATCAACCTTATGTCCCACACGTGCTCCATGAAAATAAATTTTTCTGTTTTCCTTATCAAAATAATAGTTGACCGGTATTGCATAAGGATAACCATCATCACCATTTACGGCAAGAACGCCTCTGCGGCTGTCCTGCAGCAAAGCCAGTGCTTCATCTGTGCTGATCTCATTTTTCTTTTTCCTGATAGGTCTGAACATTATTTTTCTCTCCCTTTCTTGATTTTTATAGGTTTATAAATAAGAATGTGCCTTGGCACATTCTCGCGCCGAGCGCGGTCGTTTGCGACAAACTTCCTCATCGCGCGAGTGCGCATCGTTGGC
>ERZ831773.1520-NODE-1520-length-23768-cov-3.132037_pt1 | contig 23768 bp, 19 predicted proteins | sample MGYA00519696_ERZ831773 | MGnify/ENA primary metagenome ERZ831773 (study PRJEB31850, sample SAMEA3708720) | human gut metagenome | biome: human gut; feature: human-associated habitat; material: faeces | place: China | collected 2014 ...
CGCGGGATAGTGGTGTGTGAACAGTAACAAGTAATCTCTCAGTTACAGAGAAAAAAAGATAAATGGTATGATGAAGCAGAAAAATGGCGTTATAACAGACTATGTAAATCGCAGAAGGCTGAGAAATCGACATTGACATCTATGTAATGAAACTGTAAAATATATAATGTCAGTGGCAAAATACCTTTTGTCCCTGACACCATATTTTATAAAGTACGGAACAGTTATAATAATGTCAGAGAGAGGTTTCCTCTCCTGACCTGATATCAAATATTACCTGAAGACTATATACCTATTCTAAGGAGGATATTATGAAAAATAAAAGAGTACTAATGTTATTGGCCTTAACAGTTGTATTATCTGTTTCCATGACTGCATGTAGCTTTGGAGGCGGCAGTGACGAGGATTCAAGTGTGGTACAGGTAACTCCTACACCGGAGCCAACCAAAGCAGCGAAAGCAACTCCTACCCCTGCACCGGCCAATGCCCAGAATACTACCTATACATCTAAGAACAAAGAAGTATCCATTAAACTTCCGGATGCGACATGGGCGAATAAATCAGATTCTGACGATATGTTAAGCTTCGAGTCACCGAAACAGGGCAAACTCCTGATCCTGCATGGTTCCGGTGAGGAGGATATGTCTGTTGCGATCATTCCAAGTTCACAGGATACAGCCTCTGCACTTGTAAAGGCAGATAATCTTGTAGAAGGTACAGATTTTGAGATCCAGGATTATAAATCAGAGGAAGTCAGTGGTGTAAATGTTTACAGCTATACAGTTCATTACCTCACTGACAAGAGTGACTATAAATATGTTGTAAATAAATATTTCACAGATAATACAAAAGAATTTTACAGTGTTGCAGGTTCTGTAAAGGATGAGAAAGCACTGGCAGGAATCAAGACTTCTGTTGATTCATTCACTATTTCCGGTGATTCTGTACTGAAAGCAGCAGCAACAGGAAAAACTTCAGGAACTACAGCAGGTACAACTGCGGACGGCACTTCAGAAACTACAGGAACAGCGGCTGCAGGTACAGACACAACAGCATCCGGCAGTTCATCAGATGGAAGTTCTTCAGCAGGCACAGACGGTTCTTACAGTGATACTTCATCGGACGGTTCATCAGATTACAGTTCATCAGACTATACTTCTGATGGCAGCAGTGACGGATCTTATGATTATGACGATGGTTCCTCCAATGGATATTATGCAGACGGAACACCTGTGGGAACAGATGATCCGGACTATGATACAGATCAGACAAGAACTATTTACAGAAACTCCGATGGATATCCGCTTGTAATTTATCCGAACGGTGACGGTACATGGTGTGATGATGACGGAAATACCTATGATTTTGCTAATGGTGAGGACGTTTATGATGAGAACGGCGTTGACTATTACTATCATGGAGAACCGGCGTATGTCCGCTATATGCCTAAGAATCAGTAACAGAAAAGTTGAAAAGGACGGCTGCTGTAAAAAAACAGTCGTCCTTTTTTGCGCTGACAGAGAACAACCTGTTATTTACATAAGAACGGATATTGTGATAGAATAGCAGAGAAAATATGTGTTGCTGTGAAAAGTAAAACAGGTAGATAATGAGGGCTGATGAATGGAATCATATGGAAGATTTGCCGGTGTTTATGATGTTTTCATGGATAATGTAAACTATCGTGAATGGGCAGACTATATTATAGAAACACTGGCTCAGGACGGGATCAGGGATGGTCTGGTTCTGGAGCTGGGATGTGGAACAGGTACTGTGACAGAGATGCTTGCAGATGCCGGATATGATATGATCGGTATCGATAATTCTGAGGAGATGCTTGCAGAGGCTATGGAGAAGCGGGTGGAATCCGGACATGATATTCTGTATCTTTTGCAGGATATGCAGGATTTTGAGTTATATGGTACGGTTCGTGCTGTGATCAGTGTCTGTGACAGTATGAATTATCTGACGGACGAGGAAGATCTGGAGTATCTTTTTGCGCTGGTAAATAATTATCTGGATCCGGGCGGACTGTTCATTTTTGATATGAATACGATCCATAAATATAGGGATGTGATCGGTGACACGACTATTGCTGAGGACAGAGAGGACGGAAGCTTTATATGGGAGAACAGTTATGACAGGGAAAATTCCCTGAATATATATGAACTGGCACTTTTTCTTCCAAGAGAAGACGGATTGTATGAGAAGTGTGAGGAGGAACATGTACAGAAAGCGTATTCCATAGAAGCAATCAAGGCTATGATTGTGAAGGCAGGAATGGAACTGGTGGCAGTCTGTGATGCATATACTCATAATCCGGGTGATGAGAACTGTGAACGTCTGACTTTTGTTGCAAGAGAGCATGGAAAAAGTGTACAGAACGGATATCATGGAAAAATCCCGGAGAAACCGGAGACACATCGCGCGGATAGTGGTGTGTGAACAGTAACTATTTTTGGACGTTAACGTCTGTTTACAAAATAATATGAAAGAAATAACAGGAGTAATAAACGAATGAACGATTATATTATCAGAGCAATTGCAGCGAATGATCAGATTCGTGCATTTGCGGCAGTTACTACAGAAACAGTAGAAACAGCGAGACAGGATCACAATACAAGTCCGGTTGCCACAGCAGCACTGGGACGTCTGCTTACAGCAGGTGCCATGATGGGGACCATGATGAAGGGGGATAAGGATATCCTTACACTTCAGATTAAGGCAGGAGGACCACTTGAAGGAATTACAGTAACTGCAGATTCCAAAGGTCGTGTAAAGGGATATGTGGGAAATCCTGATGTATGTATCCCGGCAAACAGCAAGGGTAAACTGGATGTTGCAGGTGCTGTCGGTATAGGATTTATGAATGTGATCAAGGATATGGGACTGAAAGAGCCTTATGTTGGACAGGTTGCGCTTCAGACCAGTGAGATCGCAGAAGACCTTACCTATTATTTTGCTACAAGTGAACAGGTACCATCAGCAGTTGGTCTCGGAGTTCTTATGAATAAAGACAATACAGTACGTCAGGCTGGCGGATTTATCGTGCAGCTGATGCCGTTTGCAGAAGAAAGCACAATTGCGAAGCTTGAGGAAAATGTACAGAAAATCACATCTGTCACAAATCTTCTGGAAGAGGGACATACTCCTGAGAGTCTGCTTGAGAAAGTCCTGGAGGGCTTTGACATGGAGATCAATGAGAAAGTTCCTACGGAATTTTACTGTAACTGTAGCAGAGAAAGAGTGGAGAAAGCCCTGATCAGCATCGGAAGAAAAGAACTCAATGAAATGATCCAGGAAGGTAAGTCCATCGAGATGAACTGCCATTTCTGTAATAAGAATTATGAATTTACAGTGGAAGAACTGAAAGAAATCCTGCGTAAATGTAAATAAGAGATGTAAATGTACTGACAGATGGATCTGCCGGAGCACAGGGAAGAAGAGGTAGAAAATGAAAAACGGTTATATCAAAACAGCGGCCGCAACACCTTATATCACAGTTGCAGACTGCAATGCCAATGGAAATGAGATTATCAGACTGATCCATGAGATGGAAAAAGAACATGTGAAGGTTATGGTTTTTCCGGAGCTTTGTATCACAGGCTATACCTGTCAGGACCTTTTCCTGCAGAGACGTCTTCTCGACAGCGCCTGGGAAACTTTGCTGAAGATCACAAAGGAAACTGCTGATGTGGATGCCCTTGTTTTTATAGGTGTGCCTTTCAGAAATCATGGAAAATTATATAATGCGGCAGCAGTTTTAAACAGAGGCGAGATCATTGGTCTGGTTCCGAAAACTTATCTTCCAAACTATGGAGAATTTTATGAGCAGCGCCATTTTGCATCAGGTCTTGGCTGTCTGGAATATGTGGATATTGAGGGAAAGAGAGTTCCTTTTGGAACAGATATTCTTTTTATCTGTGAGGAGGAGCCGGAGCTTGTGGCAGCAGCAGAGATCTGTGAGGATTTATGGGTGACACTGCCGCCAAGCGTTCTCCATGCACAGGCAGGAGCGAATCTGATCGTGAATCTGTCAGCCAGCAATGAGATGGTCGGAAAGGACAGCTACCGCAGAGATCTTGTTTCCGGACAGTCTGCACGTCTGGTGTGCGGATATGTATATGCAAATGCAGGAGAAGGTGAGTCTACACAGGATCTGGTCTTTGGCGGTCAGAATATGATCGCAGAGAATGGAGTGATCCTTGCGGAAGGAAAACGTTTCCACAATGGTATTGTATGCAGTGAGATTGATGTGCAGAGGCTGAACGATGAGAGAAGAAGACTGACTACTTATCAGCCGGCTGACGACAGTGATCATATTAAAGTACGCTTCCATCTGAATGTGGAAGAGACAAAGCTGACCAGAAAATATCCGCAGTATCCTTTCGTACCTTCACGAAAAGAAGAAAGGGATATGCGCTGTGATGAAATCCTGAATATCCAGGCAATGGGACTTAAGAAACGTATGGATCATATCCATTGCCATAAGGCAACAGTGGGACTTTCCGGAGGTCTGGATTCCACACTGGCACTGCTTGTGATCGCAAGAGCCTTTGACCTTTCCGGTGCGGACAGAAAGGATATCCACTGTATTACCATGCCATGCTTTGGAACCACAGACAGAACTTATCAGAATGCCTGCAAATTAAGTCAGTGTCTGGGTGCGACTTTAAGTGAGATCAATATCAAAGAAGCAGTAAATGTACATTTCCGGGATATTGCTCATGATCCGTCTGTGCATGATGTGACTTATGAGAACAGCCAGGCAAGAGAGAGAACGCAGATCCTGATGGACAGTGCAAATCAGGATGGCTCGATTCTGGTGGGAACAGGAGATCTGTCTGAGCTGGCTCTGGGATGGGCAACCTACAATGGTGACCATATGTCCATGTACGGCGTGAATGCTTCAGTGCCGAAAACTCTGGTGCGTCATCTTGTACGTTATTATGCGGATACCTGCAAAGATGAGAAGCTGACAGAGGTTCTTCTTGATATTCTGGATACACCGGTAAGTCCGGAGCTTCTGCCGCCTAAGGATGGCAAGATCGCACAGAAGACAGAAGATCTGGTGGGACCTTATGAACTTCACGATTTCTATCTGTACTATATGCTTCGTGCAGGATTTGAACCGGAGAAAATTTACAGGCTGGCATGTGAGACTTTTGAAGGAATGTATGATAAGGAGACAATCTTCAAATGGCTGAAAACCTTCTATTGGAGATTTTTTGCACAGCAGTTTAAACGTTCCTGTCTTCCGGATGGCCCGAAGGTGGGAAGCGTTGCGGTTTCACCGAGAGGTGATCTGAGAATGCCAAGTGATGCAAGTGCAGGAGTATGGCTGGAGCAGCTTGAAAATATGGATATTTATAGCAATCCTCGTAAATAATGCATTATTTTAGAGGATTGATATAGAATCACAAAGCGGAGAACGATCAATTGTTCTCCGCTTTTTTCAGTGCTGTTTCAATTGAATTCAAAAGAATCATGGAAGTATACTTCTGATCTTCGGAATATTGGATATTTTCCAGCGACTGGGAGGTATAGATCTGGCTGGCCAGTGATTCCAGAGCCGGTTCCATGAGAGGAAACATGGCTGCAGTGCTTTCACTTAAATTTACCAGACGGATGGAAGTTACCCTGTCAGAGTCAACGGTTACTTCCAGGTCAAAGGTATTTTCATTCAGGTCGATGGAGGAAGTATAAATTCCCGGTTTGTACCGGCTTTTGGCATCGGCTGAGGTACTTTTTTTCTGACCGGGTCCAAACATGAAAAAAAGTACAATAGCCAGGATGACAGCAAGAAGGAGGAAAATGCCGGTGTATATAACTTCCTTCATATGTAGGACTATGATTTTTGTTTTTGCACTCATGGTACACGCCTCCTGGATGGTTTTGTATATTCTATTACAGAAGTACTTAAATTATGATATACTGAAATAATGAATGTTGAGTAACTGACAGTAAGGAGAGAAGAATGTCATTGCAGTTTATAATCGGAAGCTCCGGAGCCGGAAAATCATATTTTGCATATAAAAGGATTATTCAGGAATCACTGCAGCATCCGGAGAAAAATTATTATGTGATCGTACCGGAGCAGTTTACCATGCAGACACAGAAGACGCTGGTGGAAATGCACCCGGGAAAAGGAATCCTGAATATTGACATCCTGAGCTTTGAACGTCTTGCGTACCGTGTATTTGAAGAAACCGGCGGAGATAACAGAAAGGTTCTGGAAGATACGGGAAAAAGCATGGTGCTGCAGAAAATGGTGCAGCAGCACAGAAAGGAACTTGCCTATCTGGGAAGTCAGATGAACAAGCCGGGATATCTGGATGAGGTGAAGTCTCTGGTGTCAGAATTTATGCAGTATGATATCAGAGAAGAGAATCTGGCGGAAATGAAAGAGAAGGCCAAAGATCAGCCATTACTTGAAATGAAGCTTAAGGATGTGGGAATCCTTTATCAGTCATTCAGGGAATTTCTGAAGGGGCATTATATGACAGGGGAAGAGGTGATGGATGTCCTGCTTAAACAGCTTCCTTTTTCCGAAAAGCTTAAGGGGGCGGAATTTCTCTTTGATGGATTTACCGGATTCACGCCAATTCAGGTCAATGTGCTCAGGGAACTTCTGGTCATTGCTGACCGCATAAGTGTTACTGTGACTATGGATGAGCGGGAGGAGGCTTTTTCTCCGGGAAAACCTTATCAGCTTTTCTTTATGAGCAAACAGATGATACGGACACTTGCAGGGCTGACCAGAGATCTGGAGGATCCGGTGTATCTGAAACCATCCGGACAGTCCCGGTTTGCACAGGCACCTGCCTTACAGTTTCTGGAGAAAAATATCTTCCGCTACAGAAAGGGCGTATATTCCAAAGAGCAGCAGGAGATAAAGATATTTACTGCTCCATCCCCCCTGGAAGAAATGCGGGAGGCTGCCCGAAAGGTGTCAGAACTTGTGCGTACTTGCGGATACCACTATGGTGAGATTGCAGTGATCACAGGAAATCTGGAAGAATATGCAAGACTTGCAGCACAGGTATTTGAGGAGGCAGATATTCCATATTTTATTGACGAGAAGCATTCGGTAATGATGAATCCTTTTGTGGAGTATCTGCGCGCTGCCATGGAGATGGCAGTGCAGGGCTTTCCTTATGAGAGCGTTTTCCGTTATCTCAGATGCGGGATGTCAGAAGTTACCAGAGAACAGGCTGATAAGCTGGAGAATTACGTGCTGGCGCTGGGAATCCGGGGATATAAGAAATGGTCTGAAAAATGGGTTCGTGTATACAGAGGAATGGAAGCGGAGAAGATACAGGAACTGAATGAGATCAGAGAGATTTTTGCAGAAGAAGTAAAGGAACTTGCACAGGGATTTGGTTCCGGGAAGAAGACAGTGGAAGAGTACTGCCAGATTCTCTATGAGTTTATCCAAAAAAGCAATGTCTGGCAGAAACTGAAACGACAGGAGCGAAAGTTTAAAGAGTCAGGCGATAAAGCAATGGAAAAAGAATATAACCAGATTTATGGAATTGTGATGGACCTGCTGGATAAGATGGTTGAGATTCTTGGCGAAGAAACGGTAAACAGACAGGAGTTCCGACAGCTTCTGGAATCAGGACTTTCTCAGGCAAAAGTAGCGCTGATTCCGCCGAGCATAGATCAGGTAATGGTGGGTGATATGGAACGATCCCGCTTAAAGGAGATTAAGGCGTTGTTCTTTGTTGGCGTGAATGAGGGAAATATTCCAAAGAGCACACAGACAGGCGGAATCTTATCAGAGCTTGACAGGGATTTCTTCCAGGAGCAAGGAGTGGAACTGGCACCGGGGCCTAAAGAACTGATGAATATGCAGAGGTTCTATCTGTATCTGAATATGACGAAACCGGGAGAAAAGCTGATCCTCTCCTATAGTGATACCAATGCAAAAGGAGAAGGAATAAGTCCGGCATATCTGGTTGGAAGTATACGTGGACTGTATCCGAAACTGGAGATTGAGCGGGTTGGAGAAAAGGGTGGGGCCGGTGGAGCCGGGGTCAGACCCCATAAAATTTCTATAAACAATTATTATTATCCAGAAAATCCGGAAGCGGGGATTGATCTGTTTCTGGAGAAGCTGGCACAGGAAACAGAGAAAAATCATGAGGATATTCTGGAGCAGGCAGATGAGACGGATGCAGTGTTTGGAGAGCTTTACAGCTGGTATCTGCGGAATCCGGAATACAGAAGCAGAGTACAGAAGCTGGTACAGTCGGCTTTTGCCGGAAAACCAAAGGACATTATCAGCCAGAGTGTGGCGAAGGCATTATACGGAGAGGTTTCACCTTACAGTGCTACCAGACTGGAACGTTTTGCAGCCTGTGCATTTGCACATTTCCTTCAGTATGGAATGAAGCTTACCGAGCGTGTGGAATATGAGTTTAAACCTATGGATATGGGAAATGTTATGCATGAAGCACTGGAAAGCTTTGCAGAAGAAGTGCGAAAAAGAGGCATGAAATGGACAGAGCTGACAGAACAGGAACGGAATGAGATTGCGGACCGGTGTCTGGATAATATTGTGGCAGATTATGGAAACACGGTGCTCAAAAGCAGTGCCAGGAATGAATATATGATCGAGAGAACAAGGAGAATCCTCAGAAGGACGGTATGGGCACTTCAGAAACAGCTGGAACAGGGAGAATTTCAGCCGGAAGGCTTTGAGGTAACCTTCGGGGGAGGAAGAATTGACAGAGTAGATATTATGGAAGATCAGAATAAGGTGTATGTGAAGGTGATTGATTATAAAACCGGAAATACATCCTTTGACCTGGTTTATCTGTATCATGGCCTGCAGTTACAGTTAATGATCTATCTGGATGGTGCCTTGCGTGTAGAGCAGAAGAAATATCCGGATAAGGAGATTATTCCTGCGGGAGTTTTCTATTACAATATCAAGGATCCTATGATCCAGGAGAAGATAGATGCGGATGTGGAAGCAGTCAGTGCAGGTCTTATGAAAGAACTGAAGATGAATGGGCTGGTTCAGGCAGATCCGGAGCTTGTGTACAGGATGGACAGCAGTCTTGGCTCCATTCCTGTCGCATTTAATAAGGACGGAAGCTTTCGCAAAAATTCTTCTGTGGCAGACAGAACACAGTTTGCAGTGCTTGGACGGTATGTAAGGACGAAGATTGAGAAGATAAGAAGTTCTATTCTGGAGGGAGATGCAGAGGTTTCTCCCTATGAGCTCGGAAAAAAGAATGCGTGTACTTATTGTCCGTATATGACGGTATGTGGATTTGACCGCAGGCTGTCAGGATATGAATTCCGCAGACTGAAAAACTTCTCTGATGAGGAATTATGGAAAGCATTTGACAGGGAGGCAGAATAAGATGGGCGTACAGTGGACAAAGGAGCAGCAGGAGGTTATAAGGCTGCGGGACAGAAATATTCTGGTCAGTGCGGCAGCCGGGTCCGGAAAAACGGCAGTACTGGTAGAACGTATCCTGAGTAAGATCACAGATAAAGAACACCCTGTGGATATTGACAGACTGCTGATCATGACATTTACAAGAGCTGCAGCAGGTGAAATGAAAGAGAGGATCTCGGCAGCTATTGAAAAAGCACTCTGTGAGGATCCCGATAATGAGCATCTGCAGAGACAGACAACCCTGCTTCATACTGCACAGATTACAACGATTGATGGTTTCTGTGCCTATATTATCCGGAATTACTTTCATCTGATCGGACTGGATCCGGGATATCGGACGGCAGATGAGGGGGAACTGAAGCTTCTGCGGGGAGATGTTGTGAAAGCCTTGCTTGAAGAATATTATGCCAGAAAAGATGAAAAGTTTCAGAAATTCGTGGAATGCTTTGCAACGGGAAAGTCAGATGAAAATCTGGGAAACCTGATACAGAAATTATATGAAATGGCTATGAGCAATCCTTTTCCGCAGGAATGGCTGTCCGGCTGTATGGATGATTACAGGATTGATTCCCTGGAAGAGTTAAGAGAGACTGAGTGGATGAAAATGCTCTGGGATGCAGTGAAGGATGATCTGCAGGAAGCGAAGCTTCTGGTGCAGGAGGCTCGAAGAATATGCTCAGAGCCGGATGGTCCGTATCTGTATGATGAGGCACTGAGCAGTGATCTGCTTCTTATAAGGAGTCTGCAGGAACTGGCAGAGAAAAGAGATTATAATACAACTGCAGAAATACTTATGAAACCCTCATTTGCCCGGCTGAGCACAAAGAAGGCTTCGGATGTAGATGAACAGAAGAAGCAGAGAGTGAAAGATCTCCGGGATGAGGAAAAGGGGATTCTGAAGGAACTGGGGCAGCGATATTTCCAGAGTACAGAGAAGGAACTTCTGGAAGTGATCAGATATATCAGAGACCCAATAGAGATGTTAGTTGAATTGACTGTACAGTTTAAAGAGCAGTTCGGAGAGGCGAAGAGAGAAAAGAATATTCTGGATTTTACGGATATGGAACATTTTGCCCTGCAGATACTGATGACGAAAGAAGGGGAAGAAATCCATATGTCTCAGGCTGCAAGAGAGCTCTCCGCAAAGTATGATGAAGTCCTGGTGGATGAATATCAGGACAGTAACTTAGTGCAGGAGCTTCTGACAACAGCAGTATCCGGGTGGATCAACCAGAAGAAAAATATCTTCATGGTAGGAGATGTAAAGCAGAGTATCTATCGTTTCCGTCTGGCAAGGCCGGAGCTTTTCATGGAAAAATATAAAAGTTATTCCACAGAAGAAGCACAGGAGCAGAGAATTGACCTGCACAAAAATTTCCGGAGCAGGGAACAGGTTCTGGAAAGTGTAAACTTTATTTTCCGGCAGATCATGGGGGAAGACCTGGGAGGGATTACCTATGACAAAGATGCAGCCCTTTATCCCGGAGCTTCTTTTCCGGAAGGAGAGTCAGAGGAATTTGTAAAGACAGAGGTTCTTCTGGTCGAGAGAGACGGAGAAGAACTGTCTGATGTACAGGACTATGAAGACCCAGGTGTATCGGGAAGCCGCAAAGAAATGGAAAATCAGACCGGACAGGAACTGGAAGCGCTGGCCATTGCACAGAGAATTAAAGAAATTGTGGGAAAAGAACAGATCGTAGATAAAGAGACGAAGGAATACCGGCCTGTGGAATACGGGGATATTGTAATCCTGCTGCGCACTGCCTATGGATGGGCAGAAACCTTCAGGGAAGTGCTGGCGTCTCAGGGAATCCCTGTATATTGTACATCAAGAACCGGATATTTCTCTGCAACCGAGATTGTGACTGTATTGAATTATCTGAAGGTGTGTGACAATCCGCTGCAGGATATTCCGCTTATGGGAGTGCTTCGTTCACCGATCGTCGGATGCACTTCGCAGGAACTGGCAGAGCTTAGAATACAGTATCCTGATGGTCTGCTTTATGAGAGTGTTTCGGCATATGCAGGAGAAAATGAAATCCCCGAAAAAGAACTGGATCCGGATAAGCTGAAATCTGAATTGTTAAACAGTAATCTGCGAACAGATGAAAAGAACTCTCTGAATATTAAATTAAAAGGATTTCTGAGTCTCCTTGAAAAGGTAAGAAATATGGCTGCATATACGCCGGTCCACGAACTGATCCTTTATGTGCTGAAAGAAACCGGGTATGGAGATTATGCAAGGGCACTTCCGGGAGGGGAGCAGCGTTTTGCAAATCTTACCATGCTTGTGGAGAAAGCTATGGACTATGAGAAGACAAGCTACAGGGGTCTGTTTAACTTTGTTCGTTATATCGAACAGCTACAGGCATATCAGGTAGACTATGGAGAAGTCAATCTGACAGGAGCGGGCAATACAGCAGTGGAGATCATGACGATCCACAAGAGTAAGGGACTTGAATTTCCGGTAGTATTTGTGGCCGGTATGGGAAAACAGTTTAATTTTCAGGATATGAATGCAGGTCTTTTGCTTCATCCGGAACTGGGAATAGGGACTGATGCTATCATACCGGAGAAACGGGTGATCGCATCTTCGCTGAATAAGCAGGTGATCAGAAGACAGCTTCTGAAGGAGAGTCTGGGAGAGGAACTGAGGGTACTTTACGTTGCCATGACAAGAGCAAAAGAGAAACTGATCCTTACAGGAACAGTCGGAAAGCTGGAAAAGCAGATGCTGTCGCTGTCGCGTTTTCTGGATGAGGAAGAAGAACTGCTCCCACTGGGAACCAGAATGAAAGCAAAGAATTACTGGGCTTTTGTACTGCCTGCACTGGTGCGGCATCGGGCCATGAGTGAACTTCTGTGGGAATATGGAATCCTCATGAAGAAACAGCCGGGGATTTACGATGATATCTCTGAGTTTGTGATAAAAAAGATCACTGTCCGTCAGATGACAGAAAAAGCAGTTCTCATCCAGGCAGGAAACCAGATGCAGGAGGAATATCTGAAGAACTGGGATGAAAATAAAGTGTATGATGAGGCTGTGAAGGAAGAGATAGAGAAGAGATTTTCCTTTGTATATCCGTATAAATATCTGGAAGATATTCCGGTTAAAGTCAGTGTTTCGGATCTGAAAAAGAGAAGCTGGCATGATGAAAGTGAACTGGAAGAGAATATCAGTGTGTCTGCCGAAGAGCAGGAGGAAGAACAGGAAGCGCCGGTTCCCGCATTTATGGCAGAGAAGCAGGAAGAGTATAAGGGGGCTGCCAGAGGTACTGCTTATCACAGAGTAATGGAATGTCTGGATTATGCAGAAGCAGATACAGAGGAACAGCTTCGGGCTCAGTTAAAGAGACTTCTGGAGAGCCAGAAAATGACAGAGCAGGAAGCGGAATGTATCCGGATCCGGGATATCAGGAGGTTTGTAGAGTCCGGGCTGGGGCAGAGAATGAAGAAGGCTGCTATGAAAAAACATCTTTACAGAGAACAGCCTTTTGTGATCCAGAGAAGTGCTTCTATGCTCGATGATGAGTGGAAGAACGAAACAGTGCTGGTGCAGGGAATTATCGATGCCTATTTTATGGAAGAGGATGAGATTGTTCTTGTGGACTATAAAACGGATAGAGTGAAGAGAGGACAGGAACAGAAGCTGATCGATCTGTATCATGTGCAACTTGAGGATTATGCCCGGGCATTGGAACGGATGACGGGGAAAAGAGTGAAGGAGAAGATCATTTATTCGTTTACATTGCAGAAAGAGATATTGCTGTAAGCGGAATAAATATTATTATTGTGAATTCAAATATCCGGCAGGGATAAGCGCGTGTTATACGCGCCACCCTGCCGGATATTTGTTTTTCAGGATCTGGTTGACCAGTTTACCGAAGCCAATGGGATATCCATCTGCACAGAGGAGATGCCAGCCTTTTTTGTGAGCTGCTTCTTCGGGTTCGATATTTAAGGTTTCGCCCTTTAAATATCTGGTGATCCTTTCGTCAGAAGCGGAGAGAGAGATGACTGCTTCTGCTTCATCTTTGCGGATCGCCAGTGCAAGTGGCTGAGACGGCTCGAAGCGGTTTTTCTTCAGGTCACCGAGATAGAGACCGTTTCTTAAGAAGGTGATGCCGCGGAAGTTGTGGGCAACCGGGGGAAGATAGTAGGCTTTATCACCGCGGATTTCCACACGTTCCCAGTCAAATGGCTGACCGCAGAGGGTTTTCAGACCGATTTCGTTCAGAAATTCCTCAATCAGTGGAAATGCGTTTTTGTCCGGTTTTGTGTGAGGACGGGAGCTTTCCTTGATTGCCTGTCCTTTTTTACGGAAGAGCGCAAGGAAGTGTCCCTCTCCGTTCATTTTGTGTGGGAAAATCCGGATGCATTTGATAAGATCAGGGTTTCCGTTTCCCCATTCAGGAACTCCATGGGAGAAGCCTTCATAATCTTCCATTTCTGCCAGTTCCATGTCAGGACGGTTTTCCAGAAGATGGGAAACAGTTTGTTCGTCTTCTGCAGGCGCGAATGTGCATGTAGAGTAAAGCATCAGTCCGCCGGGACGGAGCATATCGGCTGCCTGGAGGATAAGCTCTTTCTGGATTTCGGAAAGCTCCATGGATTTTTCGGGAGTCCAGTCTTTGGCAAGGGCTTCTTCCTTACGGAACATTCCTTCTCCGGAGCATGGAGCATCCAGGATGATCTTGTCGAAGAATTCGGGGAATGCTTTGGTTAACTTTGCAGGTGTTTCGTTTGCTACGAAGACATTTGGGATGCCGAAGAGTTCCAAGTTGCGAAGGAGGGCTCTGGCGCGGGAAGTGCTGATATCGTTTGCTACCAGAAGTCCCTGTCCCTGAAGTGCTGCGCCTGCTGCAGTTGCCTTGCCGCCCGGGGCTGCGCAGAGGTCCAGGACTCTGTCACCCGGCTCGATGGGGATGCGGGAGGCGGGGGTCATGGCGCTGGGTTCCTGAAGGTAGTAGAGGCCGGCCTGGTAGTATGGGCATCTGGAAGGACGGATGTCTTCATCGTAGAAGTAGCCGTTTTTGATCCATGGGATCTGACGGGTTGGAAATGGAGACAGGTTTTCGAAGTCTTCGCAGGTGATCTTGGAGGTGTTTATGCGCAGGCCGTAGGTTCGGGGGGCGCTGAAGCTGGAGAGGAAGGCGGGGTATTCGTTGCCGAGCATTTCTTTCATTCGGGTGAGGAAGGCGGGGTGGAGTTGTGTTGTATTTTCGTTCATGGTTGTGTAAGTTTCCTTTGCTGTAGTTTAGTCGAATGTTTATAGATAGATATCATGGTAATTATAAATGATAATGGATTTTTGCTAAATAGTATTGACAAAATGATATTATACATCGTATAATATCGTTAACAAAACAATATTGATGTTCTGTATAGTATATAGTCTCCGGCAGGATTGCAGAGATAATGATATTTATGCAGAGCATAATTGAAACAAGGGAGTGAGCATATGGTTTTTAATACGGGTGCTGCGCTTCTGGATGCGGTTGTTCTGGCGGTTGTTTCTAAGGAAAAGGAAGGGACTTACGGATATAGGATCACGCAGGATGTGCGTGGAGTTCTGGATGTTTCGGAGTCTACTTTGTATCCGGTGCTCAGGAGGCTGCAGAAGGATGATTGTCTGGAGGTTTATGATATGGCGTATGCAGGGCGTAACAGGCGTTATTATAAGCTGACGGACAGAGGTGCTGCGCAGCTGGAGTTTTATAAAGCTGAATGGAAAATTTATGCATCCAAGATAAGCGGGATGTTTGAGGGAGGAATAGGATGATGGACAGGGCGCAGTTTATGCAGGCGCTGGAGAAGCTGCTTGCTGATATTTCCGAGACAGAGAGGCAGGATGCCCTTGATTTTTATAATAGTTATTTCGATGATGCAGGAGCTGAGAATGAAGCTTCGGTGCTCAGGGAACTTGGAAGTCCCGAGAAGGTTGCAGCGATTATCAAGGCGGATCTGAAAGGTTCGGCAGGAGGCTATGAGTATGGAGAATATACGGAGCATGGCTATGAGGATGCCCGAACTAAAGAGAGAGGACAGATGCCTGAGAAATATGGAGAAGAGTCGGGAACAGGGAAGCGTTTTTTCAGAAAGGGGAATCAGGCGGTGCTGATCCTTGCGGTGATCCTGCTGGTTTTTATTTCTCCTTTTATTAAGGGGGCTGTTGGTGGGATTCTGACATTTGCAGTTGGAATCTTACTGCTTCCGTTCTGGCTGATCGTTGGATTGGGTATAGGCGCTGTGGCTTTACTGGTTGGCGGGCTTGCAGCTGTTGTGGCTGGAGCAGGGCTTTTGACTGTAATGATCGGAACCGGGATCATGACAATAGGAATTGGATGTCTTATGATTGCTCTGGCAATCCTTATGGTATTGGGGCTGATCAGTGTCGCAGTACGTATTGTGCCGAAGTGGTTTCGGAAGATTACCGACTTTTTTAACAGGGTGCTTTACAGAAAGAGAAAGGAGGCGGTTAAATGAAGAAGTTTACAAAAGGAATGTTGATCGCAGCGGGGATTTTTGGTGCTGTGGGAATCGGGCTGACAACTGCCGGTGGTGTTATGGGAGCCAGTATGTCGGAACTGACAGGGGTGGAAAGCCTGAAAAGGGTGCTTCTGGTGGCAGACGGGGATTATGATTATGATGACAGCGATGACTATGACAGCGATGACTATGACAGCGATGATTATGACGATAGTAGTGATTATGATGACAGCGATGATTATGACGACAGTGAGGATTATGCCCGCGCTGAGGATGAGGAAGATGGCACTGTATATCAGTTGAAGTATCAGCCCGCAAAGCTGGATATAGAGCTGAAGTACGATGATCTGATCCTGGAAGAGGGTGACAGTTTCTGTGTCAGAGTTTATGATGACAGTGGGAAGAATGTGACAGTGAAGGAGAGTTCAGATACTCTTAAGGTCAAAAGCACAAAAAAACTGTCTAAGAACAGAAAGGTGTGTATTTCTTATCCGGAAGATGTTAAGCTTCAGGAGCTGGAGATTGAGATGGGTGCAGGTACTGTTTATCTGAACAGAGATATTGAGACAGAGAAGCTGAGTGTGGAGATGGGAGCCGGGGAATTTGAAAGTAAGAATCCGGTGACTGCAAGGGAGGCAGATCTGGAAATCGGAACCGGAAGTACATTTGCAGATCTGAGCGCCAGGAAGACAGATGGAGAATGTGGTCTGGGTGAACTGGATCTGACACTGACCGGTACGCAGGAGGATTATAATTATGATCTGGAATGTGGAGTGGGAAATCTGGATGTAGGTTCTGATTCCTACAGTGGACTTGGACGGGAGAAAACCATTTCCAATAAAGGCGCAGACAGGAAACTGGATCTGGAGTGCGGTATGGGAAATGTATCGGTGAATTTCTCCGGGAAAGAGCACAGAGATTTGCAGACATCCTGAAGAGCATATATTTATACACTCTGACGGGCAGAAATAAAAGTGGTATTTAACCGAATCAGGAAGTTATTCGGTGTAGAGTAAGTAGCGAAGCGGATGATTTTATCTGCTCGACTAATCTGGGTTTAAGGAGGAAATGGACATGGGTGACAAACGTTTATACAAATCATCAGAAAACAGTATGCTTTGCGGTGTATGTGGAGGAATCGCAGAATATTTTGATATTGACCCTACGCTGGTGCGTCTGGCATGGGTGATCCTTACCTGCTTTGGCGGTGCGGGAATCTGGGCATATATTATTGCTGCAATTATTATTCCTAAAAGATAACAGAATCCAATCTGCAATAGACAGAAGTTTAACCGAATCAGGCAGGCAGCGAAGCGGATTGCGAATATCCGTTTGAATGAAATACAGTATAAAAATTAAGAAAACAGCCCATACTCCAAAGAAAAGGAGTGTGGGCTGTTTTGGATAAAGAGAAGGAAATAAAAGCTTATCTTGATGGAGAATTATTGCCGGAGGTCAGAATGAAGTATGAAATTGCAGAGGAAATGGGACTGCTGGACAGGGTATTGAGTGATGGATGGAAAAGTCTGTCTGCGAAAGAGACCGGAAGGATCGGAGGGTTGATGACGAAACGAAAAAAAGAGAAACTGAAAAAATAAATGAATGATATGGGATAAATATATAACGGAATAAACTTGTTCTCCGGGCGATGATGCTGTAAAATTAGAGTAAGTAGCGAAGTGGATAATTTTATCTGCTATAAATATGGGAGGACAATAAAATGAAGTTAGGTATTCTGGGAGCAGGAGGCATTGCTTCTACTATGGCGAAAACAGTGGCAGAAATGAAAGGTGTGGAGGTGTATGCGGTTGCTGCCCGTGATCTGGAACGTGCCCGGGTATTTGCACAGAAATATGAAGTAAAAAAAGCATATGGATCCTATGAGGAAATGCTGGCAGATGATGAGGTTGAACTGGTTTATATCGCAACCCCTCATTCACACCATTATCTGCATGCAAAGATGTGTCTGGAAGCGGGAAAACATGTACTTTGCGAAAAGGCATTTACTGTAAATGCAGAGCAGGCACAGAAATTATTTGATCTTGCAAAAGAGAAAAAGCTTCTGATCACAGAAGCAATCTGGACAAGATATATGCCGTCCAGAAAGATGATCAACGATATTATTGAAAGCGGTGTGATCGGAGAAGTTACGGCAGTTACGGCGAATCTCAGCTATACAGTAAGTCATGTGGAACGTATCCGTAAACCGGAGCTTGCAGGAGGTGCTCTTCTGGATGTAGGCGTATATCCAATCAATTTTGCTTCCATGGTGCTTGGCGATAAGGTAAAGGATGTAAAGGCTACTGCAATCTTTCAGAATGGAGTGGATATTCTGGACAGCATTGCCATGGTGTTTGAGGGAGACTGCATGGCAACCCTTCAGTGTGGAGCAAGGGAAATCTCAGACAGAATGGGAAGTATTTTCGGAACCAGAGGATATATGCAGGTGCAGAATATCAATAATCCGGAAAAGATTACAGTGTTTGATACCGAACATAAAGAAGTGGCTTCTTATGTTGTGCCGGAACAGATCTCAGGATATGAATATGAGGTAGAATCTTGCATGGAAGCAATCCAGGAAGGAAAACTGGAGTGTCCGGAAATGCCTCATGCAGAGACAATAAGGATTATGAAAATCATGGACGATATCCGTAAATCCTGGAATTATGAGATTCCCTGTATCGAATAAAAAGTGTGGAATAATCTTATAAAAAAAGACCAGTAATGTTTTTGATATATACCCGAAACGTTACTGGTTTTTCTTTTCTGCTATAATGGAAATGTAACAAAATTTGTGCTGCCTACAGGGTGGAGCAGTAAGGAGACGGCTTCGGAGATTGCTTCAAGGCTTCTGGATGAGGGGATTGATGTAATGAGTGAAGGGGTTCGTGTAGCTGCTACAGGATATGGGCGCGTAGCTGTGGATTATGCAGATTTTGTGATTACGGAGATTACCTGTCATGGAAGAGGTGGCCGAGAACTGGCGGGAAATGAATGTGCAATTATTGATGTGGGTGGTCAGGATACGAAAGTAATCCTGGTAGATCAGGGAATGATCCAGGATTTTCTTATGAATGATAAATGTTCTGCCGGAACCAGGAAGTTTCTGGAGATTATGGCGAATCGACTGGGAGTTACTATTGCGGAACTGTTTGACCTGGCAGAACAGATGAAATCAGAAACTGAAAAATGGAAAAAATATAAATTAATTGTAGAAATCAAAAAGACATAACGACTGACGAAGGAATGAATAGGATTCTTAAAGGAATTAAATTGATAAGATATGGAATATTTTTTGGAAGAAACAGATTAATTTAAATTTGCATTTTGGTTCGGGGTCATTAGAATACTTTTAATGCCAGAAATACAGGATCTTTTATAGTTAGTGATATATTATGATAATAGCTGAATATTATTGATTGGAGGAGATTCTATGAAGTCAAAGAAAGTAAAGAAAATATTGTTGATTGCTTTAACGTGTGCAGCAGTTTCTACATCTGTCTCAGCAGAAGCTGCTATGAAATCGCAGATAACCGTTGAAAGTAAAAATAAGTATGAACAGTTGAAAATTTCAGAGAGCCGTGTGTATGGAGAATACCCAACTGGAGATTATAAGAAGATAACACTTCTTCCTTCGGTTTCTAAAGTAGAAAAATTTTGTTTTGAAGATAATTTGAATATAGAAGAAGTAGAGTGGATGGCTTCAGTAGATACTGTTCCAGTTTTTGCCTTTAGCACATGTCCAAAGCTTAAAAGGGTAATACTTTCTGATAATGTGAAAAAAATTGGACAAAGTGCATTTATATACTGCGGTGAACTGACGAGTGTTAAACTTCCCCAAAATCTTCAAAGTATAGATTTTTTTGCATTTGCTGACTGTCGAAAACTGAAAACGTTATATATACCTGAAACAGTTACTGAGATAGGTGCTGAGGCGTTCATAAATTGTGATTCTCTAACAGTTCATGGAAAGAAAAATTCATATGCATACTATTACTGTAAGATGAATGGTATTCCTTTTGTAAGTGAGGGAACTGCTTCAAAACCAGAAACAAATCGTCCGTATATAAAATCTGTTGATTCAGATATAGTAAACAAACAAATCTATGTTACAATTGATTTGAGCGGAAAAGTCAATATCAAATATATGATGGTACTAAGGTATTAGCTAATAAAAATTCTGCAAACACAACCTGTATATTAAAAAAAGTGCCGACTATGGGATTTGCCAGAGTCCGTTCTTATACTGTTCAAAATGGTAAAAAAAGTTATAGTAGGTGGTCTAATGAAATGCGTATGCCTCCTGTTAAACTAAATAAAGATAATATAAAATTAATAAAAATTACCGGGAAAAAGAAAACAGTAACCGCACAGTTTGGAAATTTAAAATACAGTGATGGGTTTGATTGCGTACTTAAGAATGCAGATTCAGGAGAAAATATTGTATTAAAAAATCAAAAGAAAAATACAGTTACTTTTAAAAATATAAAACCGGGAGTTTACTATTTGAAAGCGCATGCATATACGTTGTTGAATGGTATTAAACAGTTTGGCGTATGGTCAGATAATAAAAAAGTTGTTGTTAAATAGAAAATTGGAATTATAAAAAGCAGGCGAAAAACTGCCTGCTTTTTATAATGGAAATTTATGCTGTTATTGATGTAGCGAAATCAAGCTGTAATAAATTCAAGCGTATTATACTGAAAGAAGCCGTCAGTGGATGCTAAACCACTGGTGTGGGTAGCATCTTTGACATTGGCATTGCACACAGCGATTAATTTATTATTTTGATCCAGAGCCACTGATTCCAGTTCAAAACTGTTATATGTGCGGCCCTGAGCATCTTTAGCAGGAATATCTGTAACAAATCCAAAATCTGGGTATAAAAGTTTGCTATCATCAAGTTTTTTCAGATTATAATGAAGCAAGGTGTTTTTTGTTGTGATTTTAGTCGTTACTCCACTTACAGTATGTGGATTACTGGTTCCGACAAAAAGCCCTAATTTATTGTGATAGAAAATATCCTGAGATGTAGGCTGACCGGCATTTATCAGTGTGCAAAGATAAGTGGCTTTTACATTTTTTTCATTTTCAAATGCACATTTATAGAGTTTTAATGTTCCGTCAACAACGGACAATAATAAAGCTGTATTTGCCTCATAAAAATAATTAATTGCTTTAAGAGCAAATGATTTATCGTTATCGTTGGGAGTTACTGTATATGTTATTTCCTCATCCTCTTTGTTACTGCTGATAGCAACCACTTTGTTATTTCCTGCGACAACAAAGAATTTTCCGTTAAAACAGCTCATACCGTTGGCATGACCTAATAAACCGTCAGTGAATGTTTTAAAGTGAGATACACCTGCGCTTGTATTCATATAATTTTTACAGTAGCCAAGAACAGCGACTTTATCTTGACTTTGTTTTATAAAATATGGAGTATTGTTTCCGTTAAAGGATACACATCCCAGATTGGTTGTTTCATAGTTGGGATCTACTTTGGTAGGCACACGAGCTCCTGCTCTAAAACCGCATGCAAAAGTATAGGTTTTACCGGAGTAGGTAATGCCTTCCAGTACAGAGAATTTATCTTCTGCGGTTCCATCGGATGTTATAACATTGGATGCAAGCACAAGGTGATTGGCTTTCATACAGATTGATTCAAGGTTGTACTGTTTATATTTACCTGTTTTATTTACATTGATGACCGCACATGGAGTGTATTTTTTACCTTTATCATCAGTAAGATGATAATCAACTACCAGAATACGGTTCTGAAGTGTTGAAAAAGTGTTATTTGTCAGGATAAATAATCCAAATGAAGTGTGATAGTAAATATCCTGAAGCCGTGTGGTATAACCAAAACCTGAGTTAGTAACTGTGAATGTACTTGCTGCTTCAGCAGCCTTCCAGTCTACAACACTGAAAGCTAATGTCCCAGCATTGCTCTTGTCAGCGTAATGCATAATGATAAATTTCTCGTTAGTTCCGTCAGCAGCAGTGATACCTAATGCGCCTTTTGGACAAATTTCATTGATACTGTACGTACCGAGCTGATTGCCTTTGGTATCCAGTTTTACGATGGTTGTAGAACCGCCGTAACCTTTATGGTCTTCTGCAAGCATATACAGATAATTTCCAATTTTGGTAAGTCCCAGAGCGAACCAGTTCAGATCTTTTTTTACGGCAGTTGCTTTTGTTGCCATATAGTCAGTCGTTTTGAGTAATGTAGTTTTAAGACCGGTTGTCTTTACGCAATACATATCTGACCCCACAATTGCAATTCCCGCTACGTTTGTTGCACCTTCATCGGGAATTAGTGCATGGTCTACGGGTGTAGCTGAAATGGTTAAAGTTGTTCCATTGAATGTTCCTGGCATAATTTTTTTGCCTCCTTTAAATTTTTGGAATTTGCAAATTCACTTTGTAAAGAGACGTTTTTTCATGATTTGTAAACCGGAAATAAAAAATAAATACAGACAGGAATTATTGTTTCAGAATGATAAAAGATATAGTACTTTATAAACGGGTAAATTTGTTTGTGAAAGAAATTAAGTTAATCGATTATTTCTTTATAATGCAGGAACGGATACACTTCATCTGTCTGATTTTCCGCAGAGCAGGTATTTTGATTTTTCCTATTCACCGATTTTCGATACGAATACAGATGAAGAAATGCAGACTGGAAGTTGTGCTGCTGTGGATATTGTTGATAAGAAGAATCTTCCTGCCGGAAACTATGAGGAACAGGATTCTTTTATTGCAGGAGACTGGATTTATCAGGGACTGGCAGATGCTGTTGAGCCTGTGACTGGAATTACCAATGGTGCAGAAAAAACAGCTCAAAGTTTTCTGGTCAACGGATCTCTGGAACTGAATGAGGATGAAAATAATGAAGGACTGGACACTGCCGTACAGATAATGGTACAGGTGGATGCTTATCAGACATTAAACAGACCAGTTATTGATACGCGGTGGACCAGAGTGATCACAAATTATGCAATGATTATTTCCTGAGGATCTGCAGATTAAAAAAGACAGGCTAAATGCTGCAGACTCTTTGTTTTATGGGGAACAAGATGGAAGAATAAGATTCATGTCTATCAAAATACATTTAATGCCATAATTACCAAAATTCCTCCATCTTGTGATATATTAACATTAACGGTTAAATATCACGGAATGGAGGAATTTTTATGGATAGAAAAAAGTTCATAGCGGTTGCTATTTCGGCAGCACTTGGTTTATCCGGTGCTCCGGTTTATGCATCAGAATCTGCAGTATTTTCTGATGGGGAAGTACAGGAATATGGAGCAGAAGAAGAAAAACAGGAATTCCAGACAGATAGTCAGGATCCTGAAACTGATACATTTCAGGATGAAGTGGAATCAGATGCAGGTACAGACGGATTTGTGGATGAGATAACAGAAGCATCCTCAGGTGCAGCGGAATCGGATGCGAATGGATTTACATATGAATATCTTAAAGAGTCTGATACATACCGCCTGACAAAGGGAACAGATACAGAGAATGTCATAATACCTTATGAGTATAATGGAAAAGTAGTCTCAGAGGTTGGAGAGAGAGCTTTTTACGGATGCGTAAACATAAAGACTGTGAAAGCAGAAGAGGGAGCTGACAGAAGGAAAAATCGTATCCGCATTGATAAATCTGCTTTTGAGAACTGTGAAAATCTCAGAAAAGTTTCTTTTGATCAGGGAGCGAAGCTGGAAAGCAGGGCATTTTATAATTGTCCGAAGCTGTGGGAGTATACAGGTGTTTCCTACTATGATTCTTTTGACACAGAAATAGAACAGGATTCTTTTGACGCGGATACAAAGGTAATATTCAGAGCAGGAGA
>ERZ831773.1521-NODE-1521-length-23755-cov-4.456456_pt1 | contig 23755 bp, 15 predicted proteins | sample MGYA00519696_ERZ831773 | MGnify/ENA primary metagenome ERZ831773 (study PRJEB31850, sample SAMEA3708720) | human gut metagenome | biome: human gut; feature: human-associated habitat; material: faeces | place: China | collected 2014 ...
ATAGCATACTGGATCTGATAGCCATCCGTTATATCCCATGACCATGAAACTTTCATTTTACGACCCTTGAGATTCTTTACTTTCACGCCCCTCACTTTCGCCGGTGCTTTCACGACCGGCTTATTGTGATTCGGTCGTTTTGTTGGCTGCACTGTGGGCTTATTTGTTGGGGTGATCGTCGGATTTTGTTTGTCCGTTGGCTTTGGTGTTTCAGATGGTTTTCTTGTAGCACTTGGCAATGACGTCGAGACTGGATTAGGTGTCGATGATGCTGTTGGCGATGGGGATACATCCCAATCATCGTCATCATCACTCCCCTGTCCTGCCATCAAGTAACCATAATTATCAGATAAAAATGTCTCTTTCTCATCACATGCTACTTCAAAGTACAATGTTCCACTTTTCGCTGCCAAGTCATCCAGTTCATCTGCAGAATATTTAATTCTTTGAATTTCACCCGGCTGTATTACTCCTAATGATTTTTCTTGTAATAGCTTGCCATTTTTTCCAGATTCGTATACTTTCAAAACAGCATTTGCCGCATATCCCGAAGGATTTTTCACATACAAGATGCCCTCTGTCTCATCATAAGCATTTTCTTTTTCAATAACATCTAACGACAAATTAGTTCTGCCAACTATTTGCTCCAAAGTATTATTTGTATTGTTATCATCTCCTTTTTGCTCTACAATACATGATATTTTGGTTCCTGCCGAAAAATCTTCCGGTATATCAAATTGAATATCAATTCTTTTCGTTTCTCCAGCAGGCAAAAGCTCCGAATATGTATAGCTCCCTAACTCTTCATTCGCATTCATTACTCGAATGATAAAATCTTTTTGCTCTTTTAATCCCTGATTAATAACATCTACCTGTAATGAGCCTTTTTGTCCTGGAGCAACCGTTTCTTCATCCACAGACAGATTATCAATTTTTAAATCTTCATATTCCTTAAAATGCATTGTGCAAATATCTGTGGATGACATCATTTCCGTATCGCAAATGTCCGCTGTAGATCTAGTAAATACAACATAAAATTCACCATCTTGATAAAATCCATTTGGCTCCTTGATGTATTTATCTTGATTCGTGATTGGAATCTCCTTTGAAAGTTTGCCATCTTTATATAGATATCCCCGTATATCTACTCCCTTTTCTCCCGCTTCACTACACAATAATAAATCGGAAGTTTTCCCGGATATACAATTATATCTTATATTACTTTGCTCCTCTTTCTCAAAAAGACAAGTATACATTTTTGTGTCTTGTGTATAATAAAATCCATCATTTGCCGAAAAGCCAAGTACATCTTGCCCTTCGAGTTTTATAAACTGTACAGACTGTATCCCTTGCTTATCTGCAATAATTTCTTCGGCAGCACCTTCAACATTCCCAACAAACAGTTTTGTATCATCCGTTGTTGTCATATCCTCATCGTTATCCACTAAATAAGCAACTGCAACATCATTTTGAAGTATTCCAATCTGAACATCTGTGATCGGCTTATCCAATGTTTCATAAATATCGCTATCCCATTCACCTTTTACATTTGACGCATATTTAACTATATTTTCCCCTGACAATTGGATAACATCACTGTCCATATTAGTAATCCAGGACACATATGCCTTGCCATCCTCCACAACCAACGAAGGATTTATATCTGCATATGTATCGTTTGTTAACCGTGTTATGTTCTTAAAGCACTTCTTAGCTGTGTCAAACTCGGCAACTGAAATTTCACATGTCTTCGCCATTTCATCTACTGACGTTGTTGCTGTAAAATCATCTCTATTCGTGTTCACCCATGTCAAATAAATTGCTTTACCATCTGTTGCAAGTTGTGGAAGCATATCTGCAGTGCCGTCATCCTCTACCAAAAGCGGTTTGCTCCAAGTGTCTGTCGTGTCGTCATATATTGAATACGCGACCGCTGTATGATTTCCAGTTGTCCGTTCTGGCACATCCGTGATAAATGTCATGACCTTTATGCCATTGTCTGTACAAACAATCTGTGGTTTAGCATCGTTATACACATTTTGTTGAAGAATTTGTATATCAGCCGTCTCACCAGATGACTCCTTATTATCTGTTTGCCATCCAGTCATATCCGATACATAATCTCGCCGTATCTTATAATCTTCTTCATCCGGTGCTGCCATTTTATTTTGCATGTTGGAAGTGATCATACCATTCTTGGAGTCATATACCACTTTTCTTTTTGCTTTGATCAATGTTTTTTCATAAGATGCCAGCAATAAAGAGGCACTAACTCCTATTTCACCATCGATATAATCACGGATACGAGCATCTTCTTTATTTGTAGAATCCTGTGAAGATGTTATCTCCAGTATATTTTCACATTGTCCATACACTGATACATTAGCAACATATGCTATTCCAACGCCTGCCGACAATTTTACTTTAGGTAATGTCAATTCAATTGACTGATCTCCCTCTAATGTAATTTTAGCATTATCCCAATCAAGCCCCACTGCAAAACTTGCCGTTCCGCTTACTTCTCCACTCGCCGAAAATACAACCGGAACCGACACAATGGCTGTTTGCCATTGTTTTTTTACAGAAGCACTAATTTGAAATACAAAACGACCGGTTACATTATCAGTGAACTTACCATTTTTGAGCGTCCCCTCCACATAACCTGTTACATTTGTTTTTACTTTCTTGCTCATAGGCATTGATACGCAGCCAAAGTCTTTAGCATCATTAAATGCATCAATACCATTCGTTGCATTACTTTGCATCTTTTCCGCACTAGTTTTCAACTTATCCCACGTTTTAGAGTCAAATAAATTTTGAGATTCATCATTCTCTGTTTGTAGTATACCAAAACCTATTCGAATGACATTTCCCGATCGTTCTATGGACACTGGAAGTTTGCTAAAATCTATTTTTACCTGTCCACCACCAATAACCGGAATTTCCTCTGGTAACGTAAAATCACAGTCCAAACCACTAAATCGAAATTTTTCATCCGGCGTCTCCACTTTTTCTGCTCGGATATTGCTATCGTTGTCATAGCAGGTTTCTATACTTTCTTGTGACCCAATATCATCTGATGTCACATTAGAAAAGTCATAGAAATAGTAGTCTGAATTTTGCAAAATTACACCATTTGAATACATGGCATCTACCGGAATTCCATATTTATCCCACAAAGTTCTTTCCAATGTTATGCCATCATAGTAAAAATCTACAATTGCAACCCCTTTTTCATTAATTACCTTCAACCTGCGGTTAAAATCTTCCTCTTGATATACACAAGCCAATCCATTCCAAAAATTTGACACACTACTATAATTATAATCAGACACAATCTTTCCCGTTTTTATATTAAAATAGGTCCCCTCATAATTCCTCCTGACAGGATAATCACTTGTTTTGCTCACGGCAACCATAGGAGTATAATCTCCTTGATCTTTTTCAAACCAAAAAGTATCGTTTCGTTGAGGAGTATATGCATTTTTCAATATCACATTTCCATAAAAATCGTACACTACTCCTGTATAATGAAAAAGATAACTTCCATACACATGATCATACTGTGTCGACTGTAATTCCGGTATACTCTGAATGATCCTCATATCTGCATCCAAAGCAACTTGTTCGTTGTTACTATATAGCAATATCATTGTTTTTTTCTGACCAATTTCTTTATCATTTTCGTAGACATATATATGAGATGTACTATCTGTCTTTCCCTCAGCATCCTTGGCCATCCAATAAATTTTTTGATTTTTGCCATTCATTATCCCCATGCGTCTATCTGCATCATGAACTTTAATAAAGCTTCCCTCTTCTGTAGTCCAAGGATACTCCTGATAATACTTTTCATAATCAAATTCCAATTTTACATTTGATAACACCTTTTTACTCTTTACATCCAATGTAATCACACCATCACTTTGTAACAAATCTAAATATTCATTTTGTAAATTATGTGCATCAAAACAGTCTGTAGTAAATTGATATAAATTGCGCCCTTGCCGGTCAATCACTCTATAGGCACGAGTGTCGCTTGTACTTGTAGACTTACGTAATATACCATAATCGCCAGACCACCAATAAGGCACCCATTCCAAAGTCTCATTTGTATCATAACCAAAGACCACGTTCCCCTCTCCATCAATAAAGCCACGAAACGCATATTCTGTCTTTGCTTCACCGTTAATACGACTTAACACTCTATATCCTGTTACTTGCAAACAATCCTTTTCCCCTTCATACAAACTATCATTGCAACGAATAGCATCTACACCTAATTTATTATTTAAATTAATCACCTTACCGCTTGTAGTTAACACATACCATTTGGCATATGTCCAACTATCACGTTCATGATAATTTTCACGTTCTTGATACGCCAAAACATACGATTTCCCTCTAGACCAGCTAATTCCATTATATACTCCAAGCTCTGTGCGTTCTCCGGTTTCTATATTAATATAACTATATTCTCCAGCATCTGTCCAATGTAAATAATATGGGACATCATCCATTGCTAATGAATCAGAATCCTTAGATTCAAGTTTTATTATTTTTCCATACATGGTTATTGCTATTTTTTCATAACCAATTACATTACCATTATCAACAGTCCCTTCTTTAGTCAATATCACAGCTTTGCCATTTAACTTTGCCGTATCATATTCTGCCTCTGTTATCTTTTTTCCTGTGGCATCTGCGATACCACACTTGTTTCCAATATGATATTTCACCCAGCATATTTTGCCAGCTTTTTCCTTCATATCAGAAGAATTATTTTTCACATTATAAGTTGATACTAATAAATCATCTATTCGATCAGCACCAAAAGAATAATATTGATTACTTTTTACATTTATTATATCATATTTGTTTGTACTAGGATTATGCACAGAGTATAACTGTGTTGATTCCACTCTCGTATAACGTGAATTCTGATCTGTAACAACACCTCCAATTAATCGAGTAGCAAAGTACCATTGCCAATCATGATATCCGTCATCTTCCGTCTCCCATCTTTTTACCCATTCGTTATCCGCATCCAGTTCATATGTATGAATCAAACCTTTTACTCCATAAATATGTAATTGAATACGTGTCTTATCTATAACTTGTTTCACTAAAAGAAGATCTGGGATGCCTAAATCTATAACGGATTCATTATCTTTCAACACTAACTTATGTGCAATAACACGATCATCTTCTACACCATAACTTGTACTTTGAAAACGGCTATCTTTCATTTGACCTGTGGCAGCCTCTGCTGACTTTACTACAAACGGGATTCCACTAAACATATTAATGATCATAATGCCAATTAATATAACTGCTATAATTCTAATTCTTTTTCTTTTCATAAAAATCTTCCCTCCTTGTATTGTTTCGTATCATTGCAACTTAATATGTTTTAAAGTTATAACCATTCTCTGATGCATATTGATGCATCGGACTGTCTTTCGCAACAATTAATGTTGTATCTAAGTCGAATGGCTCACTTTCTACTGTGTCCATTCTTGTATGACCTGCCTCAGCATATTTTGGAATACGTATTTCTGTTATTTGCGATCCCACAAAGCAAGAACTTCCAATTAATTCTATAGAATCTGGCAACGAAATATTCTCAAGCATTTCGGTCTCAAAAAAGGCATGATCGCATAAATTCTTTATTCCATCCTGCAACTCAACTTTTGCTAATTTCAAACAATCACGAAAACATTCATCTCCAATAGATGACACACTTCCCGGAATAGAAACCTCTTGCAACGATGAATATTTAAATACACCTTCCTCCATTTGCACTACTGTATCTGGAATGATAATCGTTGTAATATTCGCCGATTCAAACACCCATCGATTCATTACCATCGTTCCAGATGGCCACACAAACTGATCAAAATTGCACCCACGAAAAGCCTCCTCACCAATATAAGTAATGCCGTCTACTATTCCCTCCACCGTAAAATTATCATTGTATGGAGCATATGGATGTTCTGAAAACCCAGTCATAACATCACTTGTATTTTTAAATGCAGCACCTCCTATACTTTTAACATTAGACGGTAACACAACACAATCCACTTTATGTGTATCTACCACAATTTCTTCACCGTTTCCAACCTGAAGCACTTTTTTGTTTTGAATGGTATCCGGTATCTCGACACGTTTATCTGCCCCCGTATAAGCGATGACGCAAATCCCATCTTCATACTCCTCATATTCAAAATCGCCTTCTTGTCCGCGTGAAATTGCAGTTTGACCCTCAAAATATGGTATATTCAAATCATCTACCCCTGGATCTCCTTCATCCGCAGATTGGTTGGTCAATATGTTTTTATCACCATTAGTAGAATTGTCCTTCCATTTAGAATACATCAACATTGCCAGACCACTAACAAGAACAATGACTAATACTGACACACCTGCAACAAGTCCAACAATCCACGTATGATTCCGCTTTTTATGCGAAACAGTTCCACCTTCCACAGCACGTTGTGGAAGCATTGCTCCACAACGCGGACAATATGCTGCCTGGTCGGCACATTGGCTACCACATTTCGTACAATATTTTGCCATTTTTCTCCCTCTCTTACCATTAACTTATTCCAATTGTATTCTCTTTACCTGCTACACATCATGACTCATGAAACACTATATCTTGCCATTTATTTCATATCATCACAAAAATCAGTTAAACAACATTCCCTGAGATCCCATATACGCACCGATAGAACTATTGATAATCGTAAGAACCAGACAGATAATGCTAAGCACAATTCCTGCCATTGCCATTCCCTTTGCGTTGCTCCTGTTATATCCCTGGATTCCCATAATCAAACCAATCACCCCAACTGGCAACCCTAGAATCGGCAAACACCATGCTATTACCCCAACGATACCAAGCACTAACGAAGCAACTGACTTACCATTACTCTCCTGTGGTCGCATCCCATCGATTGATTGCATCTCCTTTGGAGATGCATAGCCTCCCTGTTGCATCCCACACTCTGGGCAAACCATATCGTTATCATCCATTCTTATTCCACATTTCATACAATATTTTGCCATAATTTTTTTCTCTCTTTCATTTTGTATTTTTATGCCATCGTCTTATAAAAATCTGATCGCATTTTCCACAATGTTACAATGTTTTTTTAATACTTTGCTTCCATGTTTTCGGCAGATTAGAATATCTATTATTCAGAATTTGTTCTGAATAATTAGCGCTGTCACTTACTCGTTCTAAAACATCCTTTAGAGCATCCCAACTATCAGATATTTTTTGCTGCTCTCTGGTATTATCTGCGAAAGGGGAAGGCAGCGGACTAGACAATACTTCGTCCGAACTTTGCTCGCCTGCTTTCTCTCTCTGTTGATCTGTTGAAGCTACTTCGTACAACACATAACGCAGTCTTTTCCTTCCCCGGTAACTGATCTGGCTCTTTTTAATAGATTCTTCCATCATTATTCCAGATACGCTATTGCTTTTCATATACAGTAGCATACTTGTCTGCTTCATAGTCACTTATTTCCCCATACATGTACAATTTATTTCCATGTCTTCTATACCAAAGATACTCTGAATACGGTTCATCTACTGCCTCTAAATATATCTTATCTTTTAATACTTTCATGTTATATATTGTAGATTCATCTGTGTCTTCCCCTTTGCATGTATATGTACATGTCTGACCATCAATCACCATAGTAATAACATCCCCATTTTTATCAACACATGTCCACGTTCCCCTAATAGATGGATTTATAAGTTTTCCTACAACCAAGACCAATAATACAACTACAACAAGAGTTCCAAGCACAATACTTATATTTCTAATCCATTTTTTATTGTTTCTCGATTCTGATGAATATATATTACCATTACTCTCCTGTGGTCGCATCCCATTGATTGATTGCATCTGCTTTGGAGATGCATAGCCTCCACTGAACTGAGAGCCACCCCCAGATGGACGTTGTGATACATGTCCGGAATTTTGCATACCCAGCATTGCTCCACATCGTGGGCACTGCATTGCCTGGTCTGCACATTGCCCCCCACATTTCATACAATATTTTGCCATAATTTTTTCCTCTCTTTCATTTTGTATTTTTATGCCATCGTCTTATAAAAATCTGATCGCATTTTCCACAATGTTACAATGTTTTTTTAATACTTTGCTTCCATGTTTTCGGCAGATTAGAATATCTATTATTCAGAATTTGTTCTGAATAATTAGCGCTGTCACTTACTCGTTCTAAAACATCCTTTAGAGCATCCCAACTATCAGATATTTTTTGCTGCTCTCTGGTATTATCTGCGAAAGGGGAAGGCAGCGGACTAGACAATACTTCGTCCGAACTTTGCTCGCCTGCTTTCTCTCTCTGTTGATCTGTTGAAGCATCATTCTGCCCTTCTTGAATCTTGCCGATTTCTAATATAGCCGCTTTTATTCCACAACGCTCCGTCAACTCCCAAAATTCATCCGCATGCTCCTCTGTAAAAGCATTTTTATCATCCTTCATTTTTGCAATAGAGCATAACACCTCATATGACATTAATTCATTTTGTTGTGCTATTTCTTCTTGTGTCGGAGCAATTGAAACAACCGGCGTCCGCACAGGTTCCTTTCGTTCCGCTTCCACCACTCTAGGTTTTGCATTTTGTCGCCCTATCACATTGCCAAGAGCAAACATCCCTATGCATAACAACACAATACCTACACAAACTAATACAGAGATATGTTTGTTTCCTTTTTTTTCTGCATTTCTGTAATTGGTTGAATACCTCTCCATGCTGCTGTCTTTTACAGCTTGAACTCTTTGATCTGAAGAGGATGCCCTCTTATTAACGTTGTTCTTTTGAGGTTCTCTATGCTCTTTTTTTCTTGGCGTATCTGAAACCCTTGTTTTTTTCTGCGAACTCTCAATGTTCTTATCAAAAACTATGTCACTCCGCGGTTTTTCCGGCATTGTTGTATTCGTAAGCAGTGCCTTTTGACAGCCAGCCAACCAATTCCAATTTGGTTCCACATAGTATTCCAGCTTCTGCTTTTCCACTTTCATTGCATTATTCATCAAGCAAACCAAGCTCTTATCATCATCAACTTTAGACAATGCCCATACTGCATAACTGTACTGAGCAATTACTTGACATAATTTCTCTGCATTTTTGTCGCCAAAGCTTTTTGTATAACTCGCTTTCATATATTGAAGAAAATTTACCTCATCTTCACCAGACAAATCACCGCGAAGATAATGTTCCATAAATCTTTCCGGATCAACTATTTCCCGATTATTAAATACGACATCCGGATTCATAAAAAATTCTGCCACCGTAATATATACATTATTCTTTTTGAAATTTCCTTGTATAAACTGGGTGCTAGTCTTCGGGATATTAAGCAGACTTGGTTCAATAACTCCATCTAACAGTCCATCTGTAACAAGTAGAACTCCGGCAGCCGCTTCCTGCGATACTCCAAATTCCCACGACGTGCTTCCGGCACGTAACGGACGCACCGAAACTCCGTCTGCTCCTTTTTGTCGATTTGTTAATGCCTTTATCTCGCCGGTTTGACATCGCATAACAATGCCGCCATCCCCAGCATGTCCATAAATAATATTTTCTCCATCATATATAACTGCAGATAACGTTGTATCATACTGTGCAATATCTTGTTTATTTGTTGACACATATTGTTCTATCTGTTGAAACGCATACTCGTATCCCTGCTGCAACACTTGAAGCATTTGTTCTATAGAATAGCCTCTTTTGATATGTTCATTACAAAATGCAAATAAAGCATCCACTGCCATCTTCGAACCTATATCCGAGTGAGCCGCACTCCCAACTCCATCAGCCACAATTCCCATGTAAACATTCGCACGTAAACGTTGTACTTTGCTGGAATCTTGACAAACCACACCTCTCTGAATATGAGATTTACCTTGTATTGAATAACCATATGTAATCATAATAATCTGTCATTCCTTTCTCAATCCAACCACAATGGACTGCAGGTATACTATTAGTTCCAATCATCGCCAATCGCACGATCCTCTTTGGTTTTACGGGCATTCTCCGGCAATTCGGAAAATTGAATATGCTCACCAACCTGACTTTGTGAAATTGCAGACATGCTTTCGCTTAACCAGTCAAATATTCCTTCAAAATCACAATCTTTAAGTTCTATCACGCGATTTGTGAGTTTAAACATTTCTGTTGGATTATAATCGCCTACACCCAGTGCCCAAAACGAAAGATGTCCATTGCTCCCCTTACTTTCCTCTTCTCTCACTTTTGCAATGGCAGCTTCCATATCACCACATGAGCCTGAATTATTCTCTCCATCTGTAATCATAAATATCCATGGTTTATGGCACGGTGTCCCCGCACTTTGATACAAATTTGTTCTATTTTTTACCTTTTCAACTGCTTTTAGAATTCCCTGCCCCATCTCTGTGAAACCATAAGCATCTAAGTTAGGTGTTGGCATTTTATCAATCGGGCAAAAATCATTGACTACTGTTACCTTTGAGTCAAATGTAATAATTGCAATTTCAACCCTCTTCCTTGCAATTGGATCAGCCATGATCGTAGCCTTAAATTTCTGGATGCTCTCATTCAAGCTTCTTATCGGTGCCCCCTGCATTGATCCGGAAGTATCCAAAAGTAAAGCACACGCTAAATGTGGCTCTGTCAGACTTGCTATCTCATTTCCATATATTCTGTCCATTGTCAACTGTTCTCTCATCACAAAATCCTCCTCTATTCGTATCCCAGCTGTTCCTTTGCAAACTCATTACCACAGTTCGCCGCCTCTTGCAAAAAATCAACTGCCTGGTTCGGCTTATATCCTTCTTTCTTTCCATGACCTTTTGAAATCAGATCAGCAATTGCAGCGAACACGTCACCACGTTCAGACATGGTTAAGTTTTGATTGTTGCTAATAAATAGCAATGTATTAAAATCGCTTTGTAAAACACTCCCTGCAGCATTATCCATCATATGCATAACATATTGCAGATAAGCTCCCCACGGATGCAACGCTAGCACACCATCTCGAACAATGTAATCTTGAAATTGCTGATGATTTTGTGTGTTATATCCAATAAATGCTAACAACCAGTATGCATCAATCTCATATTTATCAATCGGATCATTGCCCTGATATGACATTGAGTTATTACGAAGGCGCTGTACTTCCTGCAATATCTGCATACAACTTTGACTGGCTCCGGTATAGTCGGAGGCATTGTGCTGTTGTTTCGCAGTATTCAGTAAGTCTTGCAGTTGTGTATCCGTATTGACAGCAGATGTCCGGTTCGATGTTCCTCCTCCGTTTGATGGCTGTGTCTGCAATTGTGGCTGCGGTTGCGGCTGTGGAGGATTATCTTTAGGCACTACAGATATTCCTGCTTTCTGATAATACTCCTTTGCCAACTCCTCGTTTTTAATCATGTACCAACCATTATGATAGATATCACCTAAACCCTTATAGGCTCTTTTATCGCCTTGTTTTTCTCCTTTGTGAAACATCTTATAAGCAAGGCTATATTGCTTCTCATGACCATTTTTCCCATAAAGATACCGCTCCCCAAGTTCACAAATAGCATTAATATCTTTTTGCTGAACTAACTGTTCCAATTCTCTGTCTGTTGCATTAATATAATCCATAATATTTATTCCTTTCTTATGTATTTTAGCGACATGCTATACCTTTATGCTTCCACACTCTCTACATAAAATACCAGCAGATCACCATTTTCTATATCTTGTGTTAGATCACTCACACATATTTCTGGCGCATTTTTCGTTTCTGTCTGCCCCGATAATGTTTGTTGATAGTGATTAAAAGCTTCCGTATAAACATACATATACAAGAAAACGATTAATAAAAGAAACGCTACTGTTGCCCCAAATAACTTCCATATTGTATTAACAGATTTTTTAGTCTCTTCAGGATCATAATACGGTTGCAAATCCGGCGGCGTCACTGGACCGGAACCATTACCGCCACCTGACACTCCTGATGAAGATGCTATCGGTGGTCGATTCTGACCACCAGATTTCTTTTCTATTGGTGGATGCTCAGGATCATCAATTGGTGGTTTTCCATTGGATATACCCCCAAAGAAATGGGCAATCTTTTCTTGAATCTGACATATCGGACAGATTAACGACTGCCTTAAATGTTTGTGTCCTGCTTCACATTCTACAAATCCCTCATTCCATAATGGCATTAAGGCCTCAATCCACTCACTTGCTGAAACTCGTTTTGTCGGATTCATATACCCGTCACAAAATGTCCTAATAAAAAGTTTTTGCAAGGATTCCGGTAATGTTGTAAAGTCAGGTGCACTAATTGGAATGGTAATTCCCGCCTTATATTGAGAAAAGGGAAAGAATCCTTTCTTGATGTTCTCAATCGGTTGTGGCGCTACCACGGAATCCTGCACTGTACTCATCTGACCATAACTGCTATCATCCTGTATCTGTTCACCCATCTGTTTTGCGCAGGCAAACGGATGACAGCCATTCATCAATAATGCAAATATATGCACCGCCAACGCAAACTCATCTGTTGCTTTTGTATACGTAGGTAATGGTGCTGTTCGCAATGTTAATCCATTGATTAATTTGTTCTGTATTTCTGGAGCAAGATAATCGCCTAATCCAACCTCACACCGAAAATCCTGCGTATCGGTGACCACATGGTAAGAGTCCGTATCAACTAATGTAACATGACAACGTTCTGCCGAATTTTCCTCCAAATTGATCAAAATGTTTAACGGATTCAAATCTCCACATACCTGCCCTGTTTCATGAATCGCTTCTAAAGCTATGCATACATTAATTGCGGCAGCCAATCGCCACTCAATATCATACTTATCCTCACTATATAACTCTGTCAGCATGCGCATGTTTGTCACTTTAGGCATTACATATCCGACAAATCCTTCAATACTATATAATACGTCCTGTGGCCATGTAAAATATTCCAATTGTTCGTCTGTCATTTTTTTCGACACCATTAACCGCAATTTTTCCTCACGATCTTTTGTCTTTTTACCATCACGAAAAATTTTAGCAACTTGTTTGTCATTGCCCTGTATCGCATAAATCGTTCCTTCTCCACCACCGGCAATCTTCTCATTCTCGAGCACATTATATACATATCCGTCTATGCCTTGATAATGCATATTGTTTCATCCTCCCTGTGTAATCTGTCGTACCTTTGTACCAAAACTATATTACAACGCATCCCAAAATGCCGTTTTGCCGTATCAATTTACAAAATACATTGCTCTTTTCTTATAATAAATAAAATTGAGTAGTGCCGTTAGTTCCGAAGCAATACATACTACCAAAAAGGTACCAGCTTCATCTAAAATTCCGCCTGGTCCTGCCATTATATATGCTTGTACATTCGTAATTAAGAAAACAATTCTGATGATCATACTAGGCCATATTGATAGCACCAAAAATATGACATAAGCACTCCATGCTTTTCTATTAAAGTTTTTCAACTGCCACCAAAGCCAAAAACAAAGTACAGCATAAGCAAAGTATTGAAACATAAAAATTTTGTTTGTAATCATTGGTGAAATCCGATCATATTGCACCATTCGATTTGCCTCGTATAGATAATACGCTATGCTTGACCACATCCCAATATACACCAGATACTTATGCCATTTCATTGGTAAGTCTGGAAATTGTGAAGGTGTGTTTTGCGCATAGTTCAACCGCATACCACAAGAAACGCAATATGATGCATTTGGATAATTATTCGCTCCACAATTTGGACAAAACATTCTATCACCTCTTTTTCTATAAATTTCATTTCTCCATAACAATGCCCATTGTAATATAGATAATGTTGTCTATTTTTTCCGTTTTTTTCATTTTTGCAATCTCCCCAAAGCATGATAAATTCAATCTAATACGTATTTCTGAAACGGCTATTTCCATAAACATTGTGAGTATTTGACAATTATTCGAATTAAATTTCGTTAAAAATAACAACAACTTTTTTCAATATTTTCAACAAATATAAAATGACCGTTCCACAAAACCTATGTGAAACGGTCATCGTTATAAATCGGATGAAGCACCTTTACTTCTTAATTTTAATTTTCTTTACTGTGCTCCACTTACCATATTTCTTAACACTTCCAGACTCCCTAAATGCTCGAACACGTACATAATATGTCTTGTTCTTTTTGAGATGTTTGAATGTCTTGTTAGACACCAAAGAATTCAGTGTAACCGTCTTTTTCTTCTTCGTAAATTTCCGGTTCATAGCATACTGGATCTGATAGCCATCCGTTATATCCCATGACCATGAAACTTTCAGTTTACGACCCTTGAGATTCTTTACTTTCACGCCCTTCACTTTCGCCGGTGCTTTCACAACCGGCTTCTTGTAATTCGGTCGTTTTGTAGGCTGCACTACAGGCTTATTGGATGGGGCAATCGTCGGACTACCGCTAGGAGTCACTGTCGGCTGTGTACTTGGCGAAACTGTCGGCGTTGGTGTTACTTGCGGCTCTTCACTCGCACCTGCCGTTGGCTCTGGTGTGACAACTGGCGTTACAGTCGGTTTTGCACTTTCAGTCGGTTCTGGTGAGACACCAGGTTCTACAAGCTTCTCTTTGCTTACAATAACCATACTTGTTACCTGCGTTCCATCCTCTGCGGTTGCTGTGATAACCGTATGGCCTTCCTTTTTCGCTGTTATTACACCATCTTTTACCGTAGCCACATCTTCATTTTGACTTGTCCATGTACATTCTACTGCCGCATCATTATAATATGCATACAGAATATCCAGATCATTTTCATACAAATACATGTATTGTGTAGACATCTGCAACTTACTTTCCTGGTACTCATTTAATCCCTGCACATCGCACTCCGCAATGCATGTTCCGGATTTTGCATATGCACGAAGCTTCGTTGTTCCTTTTTTAAGAATAGTAAGCTCTCCTTGATCTGTGATAGATGCTACACTATTATCATCTACATACCAATCAACTTCCTGATCTGTTGCATTTTCAGGATAAACAGTAGCCTGCATCTGAATCGTTTCATTTTTTATTCCTGTCACAGAAGTCTTATTTAGTGAAATAGATTCTACATCCACATCATCTGTTGTAACCTCAATTTCACAATAATCTGCATACTTATTGTCTTTCGTACTAACAAATACCTGTGTCGTTCCAACATTATTGGCATGCACCGTTCCATCCTCTGCTACAGTAGCAATGTTATCATCCAAACTGTAAAAGTTCACACCAATATTCGGATTATCGTGACTCAAGAAATAAGTGATCTTGGTTTCAGATCCTCGATCCATTTTATACTTTTCTTTTTTCACCACCAATGCCCCCTGATCATCTTCTCCAGATGCCACAAGGAATGATACTGCCTGTACTTCACTCATATTCTTTTGTGGTGCAACAGCCACAAATTGAAGATATGTATTGGCGGATATTGTTAATTCCCCTGTATATTTATTACTAAATTCATTAGGCATGGTGCCGTCAGTTGTATAATAAATAGTTGCATCCTTTTCTGCAGAAAGTTTTACTTTCGTTGCCTCTGTAAACACACCTGATTTTGTGTCACAAGATGGTGTCTCTGTTGTTTCTTTCCATACATATACCGGATATACATCCAGATCTGATTTAGCTTGGATAAATCCATAGGTATTCCATCCTTTGAAATCCATCTTATCAACATCTTCATGTTCTGGCTCGATAGCATCTTTACCATATTCTACCTTTTGAGAATTAATTAATTTCTCGTTTTTATCATAGAAATTAATCGTATAGGTCTGTATTTTATAATTTGCCATCAACACCAAATTATCAGTCACCTCATTAACCTTCTTGCCATCTAATGTTGTCCAGCCAACGAAATCATAGCCCTCAATAACTGATTCCTCCGGGTAGTCTAATGGATCACCATAAGAAAACACTTTAGTTTCTGCCTCTTTGGTTTCCCAATTTACATAGGCAACACTATATTTATTTTTCACATACAGTGCTGTAATCTCCATGTCGTCTCTAACGTTGGTAAAGCCAAAGTCCCAACCCACAAAGGAATAATGCTCTTTATCTGGTACTTTCGGCGAAGTTGCGCTACTTCCCTCCATTACCTTCTGTGTATCAATGATATTTCCTTCATCATCCTTAAAGGTAACCGTATATTCCGGCTTAGGAGCAATGATCTTTTCCAAAAACACCGGATTCTCAGCACCTTCTATCGCAAGTGCTACGGTATAATCGCCTGTTTTTGCGCTAATAGCCTGACGAGGGATAAATGTATATGCGTAGCTGCCATCTTCTCCAATCGCAACCTGACCCACATATTCATTATTAGAATCTGATGGTTCATCATTTTTGTATACCAATAATGTCGCCTGTTTCCCAGCAAGCTCCTTATCAAGTGTTCCTGATACCGTATAACTCTTTCCGGAGTTATCCTCTACGTCTTCCATCTTGGCACGATAACGATATGCTGTTCTTGTCTCTACCTTACTAGTATTGCTTTCCTTTGCTTCATTCGTGCTCCACTCGGTCCAATCCTTCCAACGCGACCAATAATATGTATATCCCTTTGTCGCATCACGATATCTCCATTCAGTATGCGAAGAAGCTGCTATATTTTGCGTTGATGCTAAGAACCATATCTCAGCAGAAAAGTTTTTACCACCAGCAGGTTTATACCCGGTATGACCAGAGTAGTTCCCAATTACCGGCAGACAATAATCTGTCTGCCAATCATACCTGGTGCCACCCATACTAGATGAGTAGGTGTAATAAAATGTTTTTGCATTGGTATTATAATATCTGTAATAATACCAATTATATAATGTACGTGCTGCAGAGTCCTGTACATTTTGCGTTTGCACTTCTCTCTTGGATGTCTCATTCGTATATCCACTAATTGAGTTTCTTGTCCATCCACTCCAAGCACCATAATTCCAATCTCCATCAAGAACCGACTTATCTAATGTCCATCCTGCATTAGCATTTGTTCGTGTCGTCGTTGTTTCCTTATCTTGATGTCGATATTCTGTTCTGGTTTCAATTTCATTATTATCATCTGGTTTTTCCGGACTCCACTCACTCCAATTACGTGCCACATCAATAGTAGCCACCTCTGAAATCGGGATTCCTTTGGAAAACCCATTAATAATATATAAATCTGCCTTTGTTGCAGCCCCCTCATATGGCACATAAATCTCTATGCCTTTCTTCTCTTCTCCTTTCCCCAAAGAAAAAGCTTTTGATTCTGTCGAATCTAACAATTTCCCTTTTGATGTCTTTAAAGATACCAGGGCACGTCCTTTTGTACGCTTATTTGGATTGTTTTTAATATCATAATTGACAATATATCCGTCATCCTTAAACTCGCATTTGTTCAAAGTAATGACAACAGGAAGATCATCATTAGCCCATACATAAGTTGCCTTAATCGTAGCATTCCCCTGTACATTTTTATAATCTTCAGAATCCCATCCAGCAAACACATAACCTTTTTCAGCCTCTGGTGGTTCCGGTGCAGTTGCACTGTCTTCAAACAAGACGGACTCTGACTTGATCACCTTATCATCTTTGTCACAAAATGTAATCTTGTATGTATTTCTCTTGAACTGCGCCTCTATCGTACGATCAGATGTAACATTGCTGTACTCTCCTTTCCAGCCCAAGAAAGTATATCCCTTTCTTGAAATACCAAGTGGCGCAGTTGCGGCATATCCGTATTTTACTGTCTGCTCGCATAAAAGATTCTCTTTTCCATCTTTGTCAAATTCAACGAAGCGTACTTTGCATGGATCATGTGCAACTATCGTTTTATTTAACGTTGCTACATCACTATTAGAACTTCCTCGCGCAAAACCTGTAATTTTATACTCCCCGGCACTTGGTAATGCAAATGCCAAAGAAGTAGCATTCGCAGTACTGGTTGTTAATGTTTTCGTATATGTTCCACCTTTTGTCTGTGTGATTGTTAGGGAATACCCCCCTGTAGCATTGCTATCAGCACCCCAATTAACCGTTACTGCATCCCCAACCGCATAATGTGTCTTAGCAGTACTAAATGCCGGTGTATTTGGTTTTTCTGTACCGGTTGTCCTGTCATATATCCAATCGGTATAAAGGGTCTTACCGCCAACATTAGCATATATCTGCCAATTATATACATGCCCCGGACGCAATGTGACGCCACACTCCGTCCTACAATCAAACCATATATTGGAAGAGTGTGAATACTGCCCCTCTGGCTTCATAGTTTCCTGCTTGCTAGCGATCACGTTATTATTATCTCGAATTGTTATTCCTACCGTAGTAACTCTCTGTCCATTTGGATTATATACTTTTGCTCGTGGCACAAGATTATTATCATATTTGTCACATGATACGGCTTGGACAGAAGCATTTGCAACCGGTTGCGGATTGGAACCTCCGAGGTAGTCCAACGGATTTACCACCCTGTTACCTGTACCTGACCATGCTGTATGACGTCCACCAATTGATACAACAAAATGTAAATGCGCCCCATAGGCATTTCCCGTTTGCCCAACAGCACCTATTACCTGTCCACGGGTAACACTCTGTCCAATTGATACATCAACTCGACTCATATGATTGTACTGTGTAATCATTCCATTGGCATGTTTAATCTCAACATGATGTCCATTGCCTTGTCCCTGACATCCACGATTGCATTTTTCAGTTCTTCCTGATGTTGTATTATTAGAACAGATAACAACACCACTCTCCGCCGCCATTATACTGGTTCCCTCAGGAACTCCATTAATGTCAATTCCATTATGATATCCCCTATGGGTTGCACAAGAGCAATTAAATCCACATCCCAGTTTACCTCCAGATACCGGCCAAAGTAAGTTACCAGCCGCCTTTGCCTCCTGCTTCTGATAAAATGGTATACTAGTTACAACCATCACTACCACAAGTAGTCGTGCAAGAAAGATTTTCAATCTAATACTTTTCCTACTCATATCATCGTCCTCCTCGTTTACGGTGTAATTATCAACGCCTCTAGATGTTCATTGTAATACATAACGTTTCTATTCCCTTTTCCGTTATTTTCATTTCCATAAGGAGTATTAAACATGATTTATTCGATGAATTATGTACTTTTGAGACAATTTCATATTCTGATATTGTGCGGATTCAACAATATTTCAAATATAATTTTAGTTAAAATAACAACAACTTTTTTAGTGTCGACAATATAAAATGACCATTACGCAAAATCTATGCGAAACGGTCATCGTTATATAACAATATTATTAATACCTATTTTCCGGCATCATCCATCAATATCTGTTGTGTTTTCTCTTTCCCCGTTAAATTATTATCAGTACTTTGTTCTGGAATTAAAGCGATGATTGCCAATGCCATCACTAACAACAATGCAGCAATTTTAATAAGATTACTTTTTCCCATGGTATCTTACTCCTTCCCTCTTCATGCAACCATTTTACTTATCTCGTCCTAAGAATACACCATCCATGTTCAAACATTTCTCCGTTTTTTTCATTTCTTTTATATTGAACCAAACCATCGATATTGTTTGATTTTTTCATTGTTTTTGTCATTATGGAAATCTGTTAATCAATTGACTCCCCTTACATAAATTATATATTATGCACAATTTTTATAAGAAAATTTTGTGAAATATTTTGATAAAAATTTAAAAGAATGAATAATATTGTTGTTTTCATGCGCAATATCTCGCAGACGCACTAGAACAACTTGCATTTAACACTCTTTACGTTACACAATTGCCTATGTAATTTTCTTTTATACCGCGATTGCATCCTCACAGAGTGCTTTTATAATATGGGACACTTTTTTTGTTTCCTATATTGCAAAAGAGACCGCCAATCGGCGGTCTCCTCTATATCCCACAACACTTATCTTTCTTTAATTCCTTGATATTCCTATTTTACCTTGATCTTTACGCTCTTCTTTTTGCCACTGCCATCGGTTGCATAAACTGTAATCTTCACAGTACCTTTTTTCTTGGCCTTAACTACACCCTTTGCAGATACTGCAGCTATCTTCTTATTAGAAGATTTCCAGCAATACTGCGTGGATGCCAGCTTTTTGCCCGGTTTTGCTTTTACCTTTAATTTCAGCTTTTTGCCTTTCTTAAGGTTACGCTTTCCTGCCTTAACGGTAAGTTTCTTTACGGGCTTTTTCATGACTTGGATACGAACTTTTTTGCTTAATCCATTGGCAGTTGTAATCGTAATGACTGCCTTGCCTGCTTTTTTGCCTGCTTTTACAGTACCATTTGCCGTTACTTTCACGATGGATGGTCGGCTGCTCTTAAACGTTAGTTTTTGACTTGCAGCATTTCTCGGAACCCACTGAACAGTAAGTTTCATTTTTTTCTTAGCAGCAAGTTTATAGCGAGAACCCACTGCAATTTTACCTGCTCCCTTAACTTTAGCATACACAACAAATCCTTTCGCCGTTACACTTGGTTTTCCCAGCTGATGCGATGGCATCGCACTCGGACTTGCACTTGGGCTCACGCTTGGGTCTGTGCCCGGATTCACACTTGGACTTGTACTTGGGCTCACGCTTGGCGTTGTACTCGGTTTCGGACTCGGCGCTATGCTTGGACTCACGCTTGGCGTTGTACTCGGTTTCGAGCTTGGTGCTGTGCTTGGGCTCACGCTTGGTTTTGTACTTGGTTTCGCACTTGGCGCTGTGCTTGGACTCACACTTGGCGTTACACTCGGATTCGCGCTTGGCGCTGTGCTTGGGCTCACGCTTGGAGCCTCGCTCGGATTCGAGCTTGGTGCTGTGCTTGGGCTCACACTTGGCGTTGCACTCGGTTTTGTACTTGGCTCTACCGACCCATTTGCCTTTGCACCGCTAACAGCAAAGGTAATTTCCACTGTATTGTTTCCCTGATACGAAGCGTTATTAAAGGAAGCTTTTTTCTGTCTTTCTGCCGACACATCCTGAATATGTGTCATGACATCTGCCCAAATATTAATAAAAGAAAAATCAAACACATTATTCGATAGTCCATCGGATGCTGCCGATTTCAGACTGCCATCATAGGTATACGTGTCATCTTTGATCGTGTACTGTTTCCCATTTACTGTTATTGATTTCAGCGTAATAACTGCATAGTTAAGTGCTGAATCTGCCGCTTCGGCTGCCTGAATATCTTTGATATACAGCGAACCGATGTTTTTAAGCTGCGTATCTGTCGGCTTAACAGACAACGTAAATTCTTCATCTTTCGTTGAAATATCTGCACTTTGTTCACTGGCGATCGTTGTCCAGCCGGATGTATCTAACATATACAGCTTTGTCCGTATATAGGAAGGTTTTGGCACGGTCACGTTGCATGTTGCCTGACATCCGGACGCAATTGCTGCCGTAATTGTACAAGTACCTGCACCCACTGCTGTGACTAAACCGTTGGAATTTACTGTAGCTACTTTCTCATCATCGGATGTCCATTTAATAACATCTTTGCTGTCAGATGGTGTTAAGGTTGCATTAAGCTGTGTTCCCGCATCCCCAACATGAATTGTGATTTCCTGCTGATCCAAAGCTATCCCGGTTGCCGTGGAAGATGCACGATAGATCTCCATCATTGCATCAATAATGTCTTGATGCGTTACCTGACAAGAATACCGATTTATCAGACAAAAGCCATAGTCGCCATCGTATCCATTATCCCATGCGACAGGCACCAGTTCGTACTGTTTTGCATAATAACATACTTTCTGATAATAATCGGCTCGACATGCCTTATTCTGCGTATCATAGTTTGCTTTGTTGATGGCTCCAAACTCGCCAATGATAACGCCATATCCCTGTGATACGAATTTATCATTCATTTTCTTAAACTGCGAAGCCATATAACTTTCATCGCCCCAAGTCGGTACTTTGGATTGGTTTGTTGCCTCGCTGCCCCACTGTGTTTTATCGGCTGATTCTGTACCACAAAAATCCCATGGATCGTAGTAGTGCACAGAAATCATAATTCTTTTTTCGCCGGATGCAATATCAGACGATAAATACTGATCCGTTGGCAGCACAAAGCCATAATTGTCTGCCGTATAATTAATGTTTGTATTCCATCCAGGTATCAACAGCCATCTGCGATCGTTGTTGCCACCGGTCTGACGAACCGTATCCACAAAAATCTGATTATAATCATTGATATTGTTATACGCTGTCTTATTTGGAGTACCATAGGTTCCATCAAATTCTTCGTTCATTGACTCAAAAATCAAATGTTCATCATAATTTTTGAAACGATCAGCAATTTGCTCCCAGCATGCCTTGTACTTGGCTTTGATCTTGGTCTGATCGCTGCTTGCGCAGAGTAGCCAGCCACCGCTTACCGTTGTGTAACCGTCTCCATGCATGTTAACGATTGCATACATATCGTTCTGTACACAATAGTCTACTACTTCCTGTACATGATCCAGCCATGCAGAATCAATTTTGTATCCATTGTTATCATCGATTTTGCTCAAATAAGATACCGGAATTCGAATTGATTGAAATCCCGCTGCTTTTGCTGCCAAAACAAATTCTTTGGTTAAAACCGGATTCCCCCATGCTGTCTCGTTTGGAGTTCCTCCGCTATTTGCTTCCAGGGAGTTTCCTAAATTATATCCAACACCCATTGCCTCCGTGATCCGTTGTCTGTTTAGATCTTGGAAGGAATCTGTCCCCGCCGTCTTCTTTGTTGAAACTTTCTTTGTCACGCTGGCGACTTTACCATTTTCTGTTACGCTTGCCGCTTTCTTTGTCGAGGTTCTGTCCGTCACGCTAACGATCTTACCTTTTTCTGTTGTACCTTCTGCCTTTCCTGTCGCGCTAGACATTGTAAATGATGTTACAACCATCGCCGCACTTAGCAAGTACGCCCATATTCTCTTTTGTTTTCGCATGTTTTCACCATACCTTTCTATTATTTGTTAAATTCTTTTTCCCACGAACATACACTTTCCTCCGTACAACAAATACGATAAATTGTTCATGCACATCACGTCCCTAAATACTTCCTTCATTATACTACAAAGCAATCTAAGTGGATACACTTTTCTTATATTTTTGTCTTTCTCTCCTACTTCGGTGACTGGATTCTCCATTTTCGTCATTCCAGCTTGCCTTCCTCTTGTTTCGGTTGACTGATTTGACGATTTCGATAATTCCAGCTTGTCTTTCTCACCTATTCCGGTGACTGAATTCTCCATTTTCGTCATTTCAGCTTGTCTTTTTCTTGCTTTGGTTGACTGATTTGTTGATTTTGATAATTCCAGCTTGCCTTTCTCACCTACTTCGGTGACTGGCATCTTAATCTTCAATTTTCCAGTTATTTTATATCGGCTTTCTCCATGACAGTATTCAATCCCCCTCCAAAAAGATATCAAAAAATCTCTCTAGTCCAAATAGATTTATTGCAGAAAATGACGTTCCACTGCAGAAAATGACGTTCCATTGCAACAAATAACATTTCCTTGCGTCTATTTAAATGTAACCAGTTCAAACTTCGCACATCCAAATCTACTGCCAGGTCACAGATTGCTTATTATGTCACAAAAATAATAGCTACTTTGCAGCCAACAAGCTGACTTGTTCTGCCGGCAGTGAACTAAGATAATTGCTGCAGAACGCAGAGTTTTTGAGTGATTTCTTATTTTGTTAAGTCTCTGATGAATAC
>ERZ831773.1526-NODE-1526-length-23680-cov-4.859852_pt1 | contig 23680 bp, 9 predicted proteins | sample MGYA00519696_ERZ831773 | MGnify/ENA primary metagenome ERZ831773 (study PRJEB31850, sample SAMEA3708720) | human gut metagenome | biome: human gut; feature: human-associated habitat; material: faeces | place: China | collected 2014 ...
GGAAAATGTTGGTATTTCAGCATTCAAACCATATTCACATACGGATATTGAATTTACTTTATTTTATTACATTTGTGTTACATTTTTTGTTTACTTTTCGAGCTTTGCTAGGGAATTATAGTTTTGAAGATTCAAAAAATCCACCTAATGAAAAATGTTATACACATTTTTTCCATTTTAGGTGGATAATTTTAATCTAATATTATCATTTTTAATTGTTTGTACATAAAATCTGTTTTATAAATTTTTATATGCAAATAAGTTTGCTAAAATTCTCATCTTTATAAGCTATTTAAGCATATGCATAAAGTTTAAGATTTATTGCACTGATGTGTTTGTTGTATTGTTTTCAGGTCCAACATATTCTGCTTTTCCAAATCCTAATATCATTTGGAATATTGGGCTTAAGAATAAAAGTCCAAATATAAATGCTGTAGATTGATTAAAGGCTTTTGCTAGTTTTACCGTAGAAACTATAGATAAGGCTATTGATATAATCCATCCAACAACTGGTACTACTGATAATAAATATAATAATAGTAACCATGGTGATAATCCTATTATTTTATATAAAACAACTACATTATAAATTGGAATTAATGCTTTCCATCCCTCTTGACCAGCTTTAGTAAATATTTTCCACTGTGCAACTATTATAAGTACATAAAAAGCTAAAATTATAAGGCTATATGTGCTTATTAAAGATGCTAATGTTGCTACTGAAGCAAATGTTGCCATATCTGCATATGAAGAATCGTACATAACTAAATCCCCCTTCCTTTATTTTCTGAATTTAGAATACCATAAGAATAATTAAATTTCAACGTTTTTCTATATTTTTTTACTACAAAATGTTACAATTTACAACCAATGATGAATTATAATTAATAACTATCTTCCATCATCATCTCTTTGCATTCTATCTTAGTCATAAGTGCTCATATTTTGAGGTTTTCTTCCTGTCCATTTACTTGCTTCTAAATCTGATACCGTAGATTTATTACTTCTGCTCTGTTGGTTTAAATATGATAATTTCTTTTCCAGTTTACTAGCTATAGCTTGTAGCTCTTCTAAATCTCTTTGCTGTAATTCGTAACTAGAAACATATGAAAAACTGTTAATACTACTATCAAAACTATTTATTTTTTTTATTTTTCCAACTAAATCAACTATTTCTTCTGCTAACATTCTTTTTTCATATACATCATTAACTCTTACCTGTGTTGATGACTCGTCATGTGTCTTTCCAAAAAAATTACGTATTTTATCCATAAATCCCATATAAATTCCCCCTCTTAATAAAGTTTTTATACTACTATTATACCTCTTAATACGTTAATTGTCAAAACTTGACCTATTTTCAGCGTTATTTACCTATTTATTATATTCTTAATTTCATTATTTAACAACTTTCCTTAAAAATATTCCATTATTCCATTGTATATTCCCCATGCAAGCTTAGTTTGGTATTCTTCTTGTTGTAATTGTTTTTCCTCTTCAGGATTTGATAAAAAACCACATTCTACAATAACAGTTGGTATTTCTACATGTTTTATGATATACACGTTGTTAATTTTTAGTGGCGTTCTCTTATTTTCCTTTTGTATTGTTTCATTTAGATTGTTCTGTATACAATTGGCTAGTCTCTTTCCATCTTCATTACCATCTTTAAAAAAAGTTTGCCAACCATAATACTGATTTTCTGGTATTTTGTTTAAATGTATGCTAACAAATATATCTGCTGATGAATTATTTCCTATTTTTACTCTGTTCTTTATGTCTGAATTTTTCTTTTCCCTAAGTGTTTTTTTATCTATGTCATAAATTGCATTATTATCAGACCTTGTAAGAATAACACTAGAACCGCTTTGTTCTAATAATCGCTGTAATTTCAAAGCAATTTTCAAATTAATTTCAGCTTCTGCAACCCCATTATTACTTACGGCTCCTCCATCTTCGCCTCCATGCCCAGCATCTATAACTATTGTTTTGCTACTTACCGGTGTTGCCATTGTTTCTAGTGTTTTATTATTGGTTGAATTACTTGCGGTTTGTAGCATAAAAACGCTGATTGGCAAAAATGTTGCTATTATTAGGAAAATTATTCTTTTTTTATTAATCATAAACATAAAAATCTCCTACAAATATACTAATTATTTTAATATATTCGTAAGAGATTTGTTTTATAACATTCTTACTTTATTAAATACAGTTTAGTTCATTAATATAATTATTTTCATTTTTTATAAAAACATTGCCATATAAATTGGGAAAATATCAATTTCACCTTTTTTCCCATAGTTAGATGGTGCAAGTTTTATTCCTTTTTTTACGCCATATTTTTCCATTAAAGTTTCTAGTGATTTTGATTTACTGTTTCCTGATGATTTTACTTCTATGGCTGTAATAACTCTTTCGTATCTAATAAAGAAATCAACTTCTAAAGTAGAATTATATTCAAAATAATATAATTTTTTTCCTTTTTTTGCCAGAATATCTCCTATTATGTTTTCATATATTGCACCTTTATATATCCCAAGATTGCCATCTATAATATCTTCCTGTGTTCCTTCATCAAGCATAGCAACAAGGAGGCCTGTATCTCTCATATAAACTTTAAACGTATCGCTTTTTGAATTTCCCTCTAATGGCAACTGTGGTATTTCAAGATTGTGACAGAAATTTATAATTCCAGCATCATATAGCCACATAAGGCTTCCTGCATATTTTCTTGAACTTCCACTTGGCATAACTAAACTATATCTAAATTTTTTATAGTCCTTTGACAAATGTTTTGGTATAGACAAGAAGCAAGCTCTTGCTTTAGCCTTTTCTGAACCATCTGCGTATTTAGCTATGTCATCTTCATAATCACTAATAATTGCTTTTTGAATTTTTAATACATTTGCAAAATTATGATTTTTTACAAAATCATTGACAACTCTAGGCATACCGCCTACTACAATGTACTCTTTAAATAATTCCATCATTCTTTCATGCATTGCTTGAGGCACAACTTCTTTTTTATCAAAGAATTCTTTTACATCTAATATACTTTGTTCTTCAATTCCATTAGCCCACAAAAATTCTTCAAAATCCAATGAATACATTTCTAATTGTTCTGTATAACCTACTGGAAATGATTCAACCTCTTTATAATTAATGCCAAGTAAAGAACCTGAAGCAATCACATCAAATCTTTTATCTAATGCTAAAAATTTGAGAGCAGTTCTTGCATTTGGACAATTTTGAATTTCATCTAAAAATATAATTGTTTTATGCGGTACAAGGCTTACATTTGGCACTCTTAAAGATATTTGTTTTATTAAATTATTTACATCTAAATCACCATCAAAAATTACCTTATACCCAGGATTTTCGTCAAAATTTATATATACATAATTTTCATAATTTTCTCTTGCAAACTTATCTATAATAAAAGTTTTACCTACTTGTCTAGCACCTTTTACAACAAGGCACATCTTTTCAGTCTGTTTTTTCCATTCTATTAATGATTGATATATCTTTCTTTTTAACATACAAACTTCCTCCTCTAGCATTAATTATAACATTAGTCAAAAGTAAATGCAAGTTTTTCAAACGAATATTATGTATATATTGCAACTTTTTCAAACGAATATTGTGTATATATTGCAGTTTTTCCAAACGAATATTGTATATTGGTTGCAATTTTTTTCAAACTAATATTGCATATTTTTAACGAATACTATATGTGGTAACATAATTTTATAATATGAAATAATATAACTGAAAACTTTAAGTTTTAAATCTGCTTTTTATAATACTCATAAAATTAAAATTCTTAGTATTTTTTTCGTTTGCAGAAATTTGTTTCATAAATTTTCTGCACAATATAGTTTTATATATTAAGAAAATTTTATGACTTTCCTATTATATAAAAAAATCTCCCACAAATATATTTGTTAATTTAATATATTTGTAAGAGATTTATTTTTTGTATTTTACATACTTTATGTTAAATTTTAGTTTTCTGATGTTTCGTCTGAATCTGTATTATCAATGTGTTCTGATGTTTCTGTGTTTTCTGCTTCGGCATTTTCTGTATTTGCTTTTACGTTTTCTTCATCAAGTACATCGTCTGCTATATTTTCTAAGTTCTCATCATCTACTATTTTTTCTGCATTTTTTGTTTTTTCGTCTGCTTCTACTTTTACTTCTGTGTTTTCTGGTTCTTCTGTGTTTATTCTTATTTTTTTGTATCTCTTCATACCAGTTCCGGCTGGGATTAACTTACCAATGATAACATTTTCTTTTAATCCTATTAATTCGTCTGTTTTGCCTTTTATTGCAGCTTCTGTTAATACTCTTGTTGTCTCTTGGAATGATGCTGCAGATAAGAAACTATCTGTTGCAAGTGAAGCTTTTGTTATTCCAAGTAATACACGTTTACCTGTTGCAGGTCTTAATCCTTGCTCTTCGGCTAACTTGTTCTTGTCTTCGAATTCATACATGTCTACTAAAGAACCTGCAAACATGTCTGTATCTCCATTGTCTTCAACTCTAACTTTCTTTAACATTTGTCTTGCAATAAGTTCGATGTGTTTGTCGTTGATATCAACACCTTGGTTTCTATAAACCTTTTGAACTTCGGCAATGATGTATTCAAATACACCTTGTGGTCCACTAATTGCAAGTACTTCTGCTGGGTTTTTAGAACCTTCTGTTATTTGGTCTCCGGCTTCTAGAACATCTCCTTCTCTAACTTTTAGTTTAGATCCGAAAGGTATTAAGTATGTTCTGCTATCGTCGTTTGATGTTACTGTTACTTCTTTTCTCTTCTTTTCGTCTCTTATAGAAACTTTTCCAGCGATTTCTGTAATTATAGCAACACCCTTTGGTTTACGAGCTTCGAAAAGCTCCTCAACTCTAGGAAGACCTTGTGTAATGTCGGCAACACCGGCAACACCACCAGAGTGAATAGTACGCATTGTAAGCTGTGTACCAGGCTCACCAATTGATTGAGCTGCGATTATACCAACTGTGTCTCCTATATCAACTTCTTTTCTAGATGCCAATCCCATACCATAGCACTTAGCACAAACTCCGTGTTCTGTTCTACATCCGAATACACTACGTACTTTAACATGTGTAATTCCTGCATCTACTATCTTATCTGCTAATTCTTCTGTAATTAGAGTATTTTTGTCTACTATTATTTCTCCAGTAGTTGGATTTTTGATATCGTCTAATGGATATCTTCCTAATAATCTTTCTTGCATTTTTTCGATTACTTGGTTTCCATCTTTTATATCATATACTTCAAGTCCATCTGTTGAACCACAATCATCTTCTCTTACGATTATGTCTTGTGATACATCAACCAATCTTCTTGTTAAGTATCCAGAGTCTGCTGTTCTTAAAGCTGTATCTGAAAGTCCTTTACGAGCACCGTGTGCAGAAATGAAGTACTCTAATGCGTCAAGTCCCTCTCTGAATGATGATTTGATTGGGATTTCAACTGTTTTACCAGTTGTACTAGCCATAAGTCCACGCATACCAGCAATTTGCTTTAACTGGTCTAAGTTACCTCTGGCTCCAGAGTCTGACATCATGAACATTGGGTTTTCTTTACTAAAGTTGTCTCTCATTGCGTTTTTAACATCGTCAGTAGCTTTTTCCCAAATTTTAATTACTTCGCTGTATCTCTCATCATCTGTAATTAATCCACGTCCATATTGTTTTAATATGTTATCAACATCTGCTTGAGCTTTTGCAATTATTTCCTTTTTCTGTGGTGGTACCTTAACATCATCTATAGATACTGTTACAGCACCTAATGTAGAATATTTGTAGCCTGTAGATTTAATATAGTCTAGTAATTCTGCTGTTCTGCTTAGACCATGTACAGAAATACATTTTCCTATAATCTTTCCTAGGTTTTTCTTTGATACTACTCCATTTATTTCATATTCAAATTCGTTTTCTGGCTTACTTCTATCAATAAATCCTAAATCTTGAGGAATTCCTCTATTGAATATTATCTTACCTGGTGTTGTAGCAACTTTTGCATGTTTTTCTACACCGTCTACAATCTTAGTTCTTCTTACGAAAATCTTAGAGTGCATTGTTACATCGTTGTTTGCAAGTGACATTATTGCTTCTTCTGGAGATGAGAAGTATGTTCCTTCGCCTTTTTCTCCATCAACATCCATTGTTAAGAAGTAACTTCCTAGAATCATATCCTGTGTAGGAGTTGTTACTGGCTTACCATCTTGTGGTTTTAACAAGTTGTTTTCTGAAAGCATTAAGTATCTTGCTTCTGCTTGTGCTTCTGGTGATAATGGTAAGTGAATAGCCATCTGGTCACCATCGAAGTCAGCATTGAACGCTGTACAAACTAATGGGTGAAGTTTTATTGCTCTACCTTCAACAAGTACTGGCTCAAATGCTTGAATACCAAGTCTGTGTAATGTAGGAGCACGGTTTAATAGTACTGGGTGGTCTTTAATAACATCCTCTAATATATCCCAAACTTCTGGGCGTAATCTTTCTACCATTCTCTTTGCATTTTTTATGTTGTGTGCTATTCCACGGCTAACTAGTTCTTTCATTACAAATGGTTTGAATAATTCTACTGCCATTTCTTTTGGAACACCACATTGGTAAATTTTAAGTTCTGGTCCAACAACTATAACTGAACGTCCTGAATAGTCAACACGTTTTCCTAGTAAGTTTTGTCTGAATCTACCTTGTTTACCTTTTAACATGTCTGATAATGATTTAAGTGGCCTGTTTCCAGCACCTGTAACAGGTCTTCCACGTCTTCCATTATCTATTAAAGCATCTACTGATTCTTGAAGCATTCTCTTTTCGTTTCTAACGATTATTTCTGGAGCTCCAAGTTCTAGTAATCTCTTTAATCTGTTATTTCTGTTTATAACTCTTCTATATAAATCGTTTAAGTCTGATGTTGCAAATCTTCCACCGTCTAATTGAACCATTGGTCTTAAATCTGGTGGTATAACTGGTACAACTTGCATTATCATCCATTCTGGTCTATTGTTTGAAAGTTTGAACGATTCAACTGTATCTAATCTTTTTACCAATTTGGCTCTTTTTTGTTCGCTAGCCTTTTCAAGTTCTTTCTTTAATTTCTCTGATAATTTATCAACATCAATTTCTGATAGTAATTTTCTTATTGGTTCTGCACCCATTTCTGCTTTGAATGAGTCTCTACCAAATTTTTCTTGAGCCTCTACAAATTCTTTCTCAGAAAGTATTTGTCCTTTTGTTAATGTTGATGTACCTTTATCTGTTACTATGTATGATGCAAAATATATAACTTTCTCTAAGGCTTTAGGTGAAACATCTAACATTAAAGCTATTCTGCTTGGTATTCCTTTGAAATACCAGATGTGAGCTACTGGGGCAGCAAGCTCTATGTGCCCCATTCTCTCTCTTCTTACTTTAGATTTTGTAACTTCAACGCCACATCTGTCGCAAACTATTCCCTTATATCTTACTCTTTTGTACTTACCACAATGGCACTCCCAGTCTTTTGTTGGTCCGAATATTCTTTCACAGAATAGACCATCTTTTTCTGGTTTTAATGTTCTATAATTGATAGTCTCTGGTTTTTTAACTTCTCCATGTGACCATTCTCTTATTTTCTCATCAGATGCTATGCCAATTTTCATTTTATCAAAATTTTCTAATTCATCCACTATTTTTTCCCCCTTGGAATTAAAAGTACCTATTTAGTTTTACTCATCGTCATCATTAAAATCTTCATCTTCTAAGATGCTTGAATCATCATCTAGTATGATGTCATCGTTTTCATCATCTAGGTCATCAAATAATTTGTCATCTTCAGAATCTTCGTCATCTGATGATTCTTCTGTGTATCCATCTGATAATTCATTTTCATCTACAACATTTTCTTCATGTAGAGATTTATTTTCTATATTACTAAAGCTTGTAGAATCGTCTATATCTTCTTTAAGCTCAACTTCCTTGTTATCATGTGTATACAATCTTATGTCTAAGCCTAAAGCTTCTAATTCTTTTACAAGAACTTTGAATCCTTCTGGAACGCCTGGCTCTGGAATGTTTTCCCCTTTGACAATAGCTTCATATGTCTTAACACGTCCTACAACATCGTCTGATTTAACAGTTAACATTTCTTGTAGTGAATATGCAGCACCATATGCCTCTAATGCCCAAACTTCCATTTCTCCGAAACGTTGTCCACCGAATTGTGCTTTACCACCTAAAGGTTGTTGTGTAACTAATGAGTAAGGTCCTGTTGAACGAGCATGTATCTTGTCATCAACTAAGTGGTGTAGTTTCATCATATACATAACACCAACTGTAATTGGTTTAATGAATTGCTCTCCAGTTCTTCCATCGTATAGAATTGTTTTTCCATCACGACGTAGTCCTGCTTCTTCTAGCAAGTCTTCAATTTCATAGTCTTTTGCACCATCGAATACTGGTGTTGCGACTTTCCAGCCTAATGCACGAGCAGCCATACCTAAGTGAACTTCAAGAACCTGTCCTAAGTTCATACGAGAAGGTATACCCATTGGGTTAAGAACTATATCTACTGGTGTACCATCTGGTAAGAATGGTAAATCTTCTTCTGGTAATATTCTTGAAATAACACCTTTGTTACCATGACGTCCAGCCATTTTATCACCAACTGATATTTTTCTCTTTGTTGCTATATAACATCTAATTACTTGGTTTACTCCAGGAGCTAGTTCTTCTGAATTTTCTCTAGTAAATATCTTGATATCTACTATTGTTCCAGCTTCTCCGTGTGGTACACGAAGTGATGTATCTCTAACTTCTCTAGATTTTTCACCAAATATTGCACGAAGTAATCTTTCTTCTGCTGTTAGCTCTGTTTCTCCCTTTGGAGTAACTTTACCAACTAATATATCTCCAGGTCTTACTTCTGCACCTATTCTTATAATACCGTTTTCATCAAGGTCTTTTAATACGTCGTCACCAACATTTGGAATATCTCTTGTAATTTCCTCTGGACCTAATTTTGTATCACGACATTCACAATCATATTCTTCGATGTGGATTGATGTGTACACATCTTCTTTAACAAGTCTTTCGCTTATTAATACGGCGTCTTCGTAGTTGTAACCTTCCCATGTAGAGAATGCTATAATTACGTTTCTTCCTAATGCCATTTCACCATTCTTTGTAGCTGGTCCATCTGCTAGGATGTCTCCAGCTTTAACTACTTCACCCTTTTGAACAACTGGTCTTTGGTTAATACATGTACCACCATTTGTTCTCTTGAATTTACGTAGTCTGTAATGGTCTATTTCATTTTTCTTATTTCTTACTTGTACTTCGTCAGCTGTAACCTTTTCAACAATACCTTCATTTTTAGCAGTTACTGTTGTTTCAGAATCACGTGCAGCTTTGTATTCCATACCTGTTCCAACTATTGGAGACTCTGGTATTAAAAGTGGAACTGCTTGACGTTGCATGTTAGATCCCATTAGAGAACGCTTAACATCATCGTGCTCCAAGAAAGGTATCATGGCAGCAGCAACAGAAACTAATTGTTTTGGTGAAACATCTACATAGTCTACTTCGCTTGCCTTAACCTCTGTAATTTCAGATCTACGTCTTACTTTTACCATTTTGTTTACGAATCTGCCTTCTGCGTCTACTGGTTCTGATGCTTGTGCGATTGTATATTTATCTTCTTCATCAGCAGGCATATAATCAACTATATCTGTTAATTTACCTGTTTCTTTATCAACTTTTCTATATGGTGTTTCTACAAATCCATATTCGTCTATCATAGCAAATGATGAAAGTGCAGAGATAAGTCCAATGTTTGGTCCTTCTGGAGATTCAACTGGGCATAGTCTACCATAGTGAGTATAGTGAATATCACGAACCTCGAATCCAGCTCTTTCACGAGAAAGACCTCCAGGTCCTAATGCAGAAATTCTTCTCTTATGAGTAAGCTCTGATAATGGGTTTGTTTGATCCATGAATTGTGATAATTGAGAGCTTCCAAAGAATTCTCTTATTGATGATGTAATAGGTTTTGTATTTATTAATGTTTGTGGTGTTACAGAGTCTAAGTCTTGTATTGTCATTCTTTCACGAACAACTCTTTCAAGTCTTGTTAAACCAATTCTGAATTGGTTTTGTAGTAACTCACCAACACATCTAATACGTCTGTTTCCTAAGTGATCTATATCATCAACTTTTCCTATTCCATAATCTAGGTTTAATAGGTAACTGATAGATGCAATCATATCCTCTGTTGTGATTGTTAGAGGAACTAATTCGTTGTATCTTTCTTTAATTACATCATGTAATTTTTCGTCTGGAGTTGTATCCATTATAGATTTTAATACATTGTAATTAACTCCTTCTTTGAAGTGAAGGTCAGATAAATCCACATTTGGTAACATTTTGTGGATATTTACTATTCCATTTCCTATTACTCTTACTTTTTGGTCATCAACTAATACGTCTACTATATTAATTCCAGAATCTTGAATAGCTTCAGCAACTTCAGCAGTAATTCTTGTATTCTTTTCTGCTAAAACTTCACCTGTTGATGGATCTACTATATCATCATAAGCAACTTGTCCTGTTATTCTAGTTGCTAAGCATAATTTTTTATTAAATTTGTATCTTCCTACTTTTGCTAAATCATATCTTCTGTTATCGAAGAATAAACCATCGAATAAGTTTCTAGCAGCATCAGCTGTTGGAAGTTCCCCTGGTCTTAATTTCTTATATATTTCAATTATTGCTTCATCTTGAGTTTTTATTGTATCCTTATCAAGAGTTGCCTTGATTTTTGGATCATTTGCAAATAGGTCTAATATTTGCTCATCTGTTACAAATCCTATACTTCTTAATAAAGATGTAACAGGTAATTTTCTTGTTCTATCAACTCTTACATAGAAAATATCATTTCCATCTGTTTCATATTCTAGCCATGCACCTCTTATAGGCATAACAGTAGATGTGTATATTCTTTTTCCTGTTTTGTCGTAGTCTTGTGCATAGTAACAAGATGGAGAACGAACTAATTGGCTTACAATTACTCTCTCTGCTCCATTGATAATAAATGTTGCACTGTCTGTCATTACTGGGAAATCGCCTAAATAGATTTCTTGCTCTTTAATTTCACCAGTTTCCTTGTTGATAAGACGAACTTTAACATGTAATCTTGTTGAATATGTAGCGTCTCTCTCTTTTGCCTCTTCCATTGTGTACTTTGTTTTTTCTTCCATGTGATAATCTAAGAATTCAAGTACTAAGTTTCCAGAGTAGTCAACTATTGGAGAAATATCTTTTAATACTTCGCCTAAACCTTCCTCTATAAACCAATTATAAGAATCTTTTTGTACTTGAATTAAGTTAGGCATTTCTACGAAATCACCTATCTTAGAAAAAGATTTTCTTGTGCATTTTTCGTGTTTTACTTCTTTTAGATTCAAAGTTACTCACCTCATAATAAAAATTAAAGCAGAATTTGAAATATATAAGATTTCAAAAAAGTCCTTCTTGTTTTTAGCCACTTTGTAAATTGCTTGCTCACTGCTCCTTTAAGCTTGCTTTTCACTAGTATTTTCTAAAACAATTCCTCTTTTTTGATAATTTATCAATAACATAAAAAGACAACAAAAAACCTATTGACAATCTATGCTGTTTTTGTCAATTAGTTCTTTTGTATGTTCCCTATTTTATTTAGTACTTTTGATTACTAATTTATTAATATTAACCACCCTTGCTATCTCGTTGGAGATTAATAAAATTTAATTTTTGTTGAAAATATTCCATATTATCAACACTATACTAATTATACAATTTTTGGTATGTTTATGTCAATAGAAAAGATGAAAAATTTAGAAAAACTTTCTATTGTTTCGAACATAAAAAGAAAACTAATAATACCATTTTTTTAGCCTCGACACATTGTTCCTAGTCGGAGCTACTTCGGACTCCCCAAAAGGTGAACTCGGGTCTTGCTTTCAAAAATGGTATCACTTGTTTTCTCGTTTTGAATTTGAAACTAAAAATCAAAAAAGCATAGTATTTTTAATATATTCGTGTTATACTATTATTAGATTTTTTAAGAAAGGATAGTGAAATTTATGATTAATGAAAAGCAAGAAATTCTTGCAACAGTCAATACTTTACCTGACAATACAACTTGGGACGATGCAGTTTATACTTTATATCTACATTCGAAATTACAAAAAAGTAAAGATGATATAAAAAATGGTAGAGTAATGTCTATTGAAGAATCTAAAGAAAGGATGAGGAAAAAATATGCAAATTTTCATGTCAAATGAGGCTCATGAAGATATAGATTCTATTTTTGAATATATATCACATGACTCTATTAAATATGCGAATGAAACCTCCGAAAACATATATTCTCGCATATATGAGTTGGAAAAAGCTCCATATTTAGGTAGATATGTTTCCGAACTTCCAGATAAACATTTACGAGAACTCATTTATAAAAAGTATCGAATAGTTTATGATATTTCTGAAGATTCAAAAACAGTTTACATACATTTTGTTGTTCACGGTTCAAGAAGTTTTAAATCGTTTTATAATTCCTATATCAAAAATAATTTTTAAGTCAGACTAATTAATCGTATCAAATAAATTCCAAACAACTCTATATAGTAAAAAAATTAGAGACATGTTTTCACATATCTCTAATTTTTATTGTTTAGATTATTTTCTCTTTTTTAATACTACCAATGTTATTGTTATTCCTGCGATTAGGATTAAAGCTATTGCTCCGCCTAATACGTAGAATAGATGTGTGTTACCAAATGGAGGTAATATTACTACTTCTTGAGAATCGTCTGCATCTATTTCGCGTGGTTCCATTGTTGGGTCTTGGTTACCTACAACTGAGTATGACATTTTTCTACCAACTGTATTTTGTGTTGTTACAAGTTCTGTCATGTTGTTGTATACTCTGTCATCACTACTACTGTCTTGAGTAATCATTTGTGTTAATATTAATTGTACTCCACTTACACTTTGTGTACTGTTTACAGTGTTTAATGCGTTCATTGGGTCATCTTTAAATGCTTTGGCAATTTTGTCTTTTACATTTCTTTGGTCTGCAATTACTGGTATTAAACCTTTCGAAGCAGCTGTTGTTGTTATAATGTGACCGTCTGTATACTTATTAACATTATCTTTTAATCCAGTATTTAACAATCCATTGTTTAACAAGTCTGCACTTGAAATTGTATTCCAATTTTGGTTTTGAGCCTTGTTAAATTGTAAGTTATTTCTTGTTGACGTGTTATCATCGTTTGAATTGTAATCATTTACTTGTGTTCCAACATAGTCAACTAAAATTTTTGGATCTGTTTTTACTATTGTGCTCGTGTCTGCAACTTTTCCCGTGTAGTAGAATTGCTCTTCATTATAGTCAACTTCACCAACGTTTGCTACTGTTATAGCATATGTTATTTGAAGTGTTGAACCATGCATCAATTCTTCATCCATTGTAAGTTGTACTTTACCTTTATTTGTAGAGTTTTGTCTTACTACTGGGTTTAGCATTAAACTATTGCTATAGTTCTTGTTTGTGCTATACTCATTTTCTGTATCCTGTCCGTGAGCTACATGATTTATCCATAATACGTTTGTTGCTCTAGCCGATGCATCGAATAATGTGCTATTGTTTGCAAGTGTTAATTTAACATTTGTAATTTGTTTTGTAACTTTAAGCTGTGCCTTTGGTCTTTGTACTAAACCTAAATCTAAGTCTTTTAATACGTAGTAACCAGCCATTTGATAATTATCTTTACCTATATTGTCATGTCCTGTACCAGATGTATTTGTTACTCCAGGTTCTTCACCATTTCTGTTATATTCGAAGTTCACATCTATTTTTCCAGATTCTGCAATCATATATGTATTTTTCATAAATTCATTTAACAAGTTTTTCATTTCTTCTGCAGTATATTTTCTACCATTATATTCTGGTATGCTTTCATAAGAAGCTAATATTTCTGCTAAGTTGTTTGTCATATCTCCATTAGAGTAAGCCTCAACATTTTTTCTTGCATTGTTGCAGTTTACTAAGTAATCTGCATTTGGTGCAACATTTACAACATTATCATCCTTGTTCATTATATCTTTGGCATCTGAATATTGTCCTTTGTCTGCTTCTCTAAAGTTATATTCATATGAACCTGTTTTATTGTTCGTGTATGCTCCTGAGCCATTGTTTACACCAACTTGATATGAAGTTGATTTATAGTCTTGACCATTATAAGAATTCTTGTTTAATCCTATGTTTGCAGATGAAGCAGAATATCCACTTCCTTCTGTTTTCTTCTTATACCCTTCTTGTGAAGCATATAAGTTTGTTACAGGATTTTCTTCTTCGTTTCCATTGTTATAATTTGTATACGTTGTTCCAAGAACTGTGCTCTCACCAGAACCATATATAAATCTTACAATGTAGTTACCTGGTGCAAATGATGTAAATTTGTATTTACCATCTGCATTTGTAGTAGTGTCTATTGAATATTGAGGGTCACCAACTTTACTATTATTAATAATTCTGTCTGTTGGATCCGTATTTCCAGAAATAACTTCTTTCCATATATACTCATATGTTTTTCCGTCTTTTCCTTGTCTTAACTCAACTAATTGTACTCTTACACCGTTTATTCCGGTTTCATTGTCTTTTAGTCCATCTCCGACTCTTGCATTTTGTTCATCTACATTTCTAGTATCCTCAAATACCGTTCCTTCTACTGTTCTTAAGTTATCTCTGTTTAAGATAATTCTAATATTTGGAGCTTTATCTGTATCATTTTCGAAGTTTTCATACTTGATTACTCCGTCTTTTGGTACATCTGTTGGGTTTAGGTTACCTGGTGTAGAGTTGCAATCTGCTATACCTGCTATATCTCCAGTCTTATATTCTTGTTGTGTTTGTGAATTGCCTGTATTTGGAGCTTTTGCTTTTTGGCCATAGTATGATTTGTATCCATTAATTTCTGCAATATTTTCTTTACCAACACCCTTGGCTGTTCCACTTGCAACATCTTCATCTAGAATTATATTTCCATTATTCTTTCTTACCTCAAATGTTACATAGAAGTATACATCTTTGTTGTCATCTGGGTCTGATAATGGGAACATGTTGCTTGTTACAGCATCATTTGTTGCATTACTGTAGCTTTGATCACCTGTAATATATAAGTTCTTATATCCGGCTATTGTAGTTTGAGTTTCTACCCCATATCTACTAGCATCTTTCAAATATACATTTCCGATCTTATTTCCGTTATTATCTCCTAAATATGAGCGGTCTTGTACATATGCGTAATCCGCATCATAGTAATCCACAACTTCTGTTACAGCTGCCGCGATATTTTCTGACCTATTACGTATTGTAAATTTATATGTTACATATACTTTCAATTCAGAATCCTCAGATAATCCTAAATTTTCTAATGTAGTAGCATTATCTACTATTGAATAATTATCTACTTTGTAATCATAATCTTCTCTGTATAGCTCTCTTGAGTAATCATTTCCATAGTAACTTGCATCTGAAAGTCTTGTCTTGACCTCCCAGTAAGAGTTTCCAGCTGCGTCTGTTTCTAATCCATCTCTCTTATTATATGTATACACTTGTGTTTTTCCATTAATCTCTAATGTTGCTTTGTATACATCTTTTCTTAAGGCTAAGTCTAATTGTTCTCTTAGAACTAATCCTAAGTTAATATGATGCATTACATCTGGATTCTTGTACAATGTTTCAATTTTTTGTGCTGCTACAAATTTCAATACTTGTGCAGTATTTGATTTTGCATTTAAGAAATCTTCTGTTACAAATACTTGGAATCCTGGATATAAATCTTTGGTTGATGTTCCATTACATGTATACGCATCCATCATAGATTGATTTACATATTCGTCTTTAGACTTTCTTTCTCCATTTGAACTTACTTCTCCCTTTATGTTTCCAAACTTATCAATTGTTCCAGCTTTTTCAAGTTCATCTCTTGTATGCATTTCACTTGGATTGTTTGTTGTAACTGTATTCTTTGGAGCTGAACCAATTTCTCTAAAGCTTGCATTGAAAGTATCTCTTTCTTTTAATATGTCTAAGCCTTTTGATGTATTATCCCAGTTTGAATCTTGTCTGTTTACATTATAAACTGTTGGTTGATAATATTGACCATTATATGTGAATTTTACATAGTATTGGTACATTGCATTTTGTTTTTGGAATAAGTATTCTCCATTATTATCTGTTGTTGTTGCTGCAATAAATTTTCCTGATTGATTTCCATCTAATCCAGATACTTGGTATAGTGAAACTTTTACATTTGACATTGGTGTATCTGTTTGCTTATTAAATAATCCATCATAATCATTTTCTTTTCCTACTGTGCCATCTACCCAAACTCTTCCGCCTAATTCGAATGTTAAATTAATTGGAATGTCTATGTCTGGTGTATCTGGCTTATCTGGCTTTTTGCTGTCTGGTTTTGCACTTACTGTTGCAGTATATATGTTATATGTTCTGCTTCCTTCAAGAGCAACCCTTAACTGTTGAGCACGTAGGCTTCTAACTGGATATTCAGTCATCTGTACGAATGGTTGTACGACAATTACACCTTTTGAAGAAGAAAGGTAATTTACAGTCAACTTTTTATACGCTACATATGACCCAAATAAAGTCTTACGTTCATATGCATATCTAACTGTTCCCATTCCGTATCCTTCTCTTAAACGGTATTTGCTATAACTTGTTGTTGCAACATATCCAATATATTGGTATACATTTGCTTTTGTATCTAATATATTAAATTTAACAGTTGATTTTTCAAGATATTCAAGGTCCACATACATGTTTACTGTTTTTGGATAATTTGTTTTTTCAGCCGAGAATTTTACGTAGAATTTAGCATTTGATGCAGGATATTTCTTTTTCAATCCGTTTGAACCCGATACAGTTGCTCCAATAAATTCTATTTCAAAGTCATCTGTATTTTCATCATATACTAATGTTTTTTCGTTATCAGTTCCCTTATCTGTTACTAAATATATTGCCTTCATGTATGAAATATCTTCATAATATGGGTATGTAACGCTTAGAGGTCCTACAATATAGCTTTTAGTTGCTTGGTTTACAATTACCTGTGCTTCTGCTTGAGGGTCTTCTGTAACACTGTTAGTATTTTTTTCGTCTTGTTTTCCTGTTTTTGTTCCAGAAGAATATGAATCACTCTTAATACCATGAACCTGTGCTTTATATCCACTGCCATTAATATATGTATCCAAGAACTTTTGGTATGATAATGCTTTGTTGTAAAGTGTTAATCCGTTACTTGTTAAATGGTTTCCATTAGGTATAATTCCATCTAAGTCTGCAACCTTCCAATGTGCAGTCTGAATATCTGATAGAGAATATCTATTACGTATTGAACCAGTTGTTCCTGAATAAGCATTTTCCATTGTAGTTAATACAAAAGATAGTTGTGTATTTGTTGTGGCCTCTGTAGATCCAACCTGTTTATAATGATCTTCTGCTCTGTCTTGAGTTTCCATTATAACAACTTCCGGACCATATATTGCATCGCCATTCCAGTCTTTTTGTTTATTTGCTGGATTTGTTGTATCGTCGTCAGTATCTTTTGGAGTCTTCCAATCGCCTAATTTAGATAATAACTCTTTCATAAGTTCTTTAGACTTGCTTCTGGCTTTAGATTGTGCGCTCATAATTGCTAGGTTTGGGTTTCCTGCAACTATAGCCCCATACCTTACCGAAATCATAGGTTTGTCTTTTTCAATTGCCCATTTTTCAGAGCCTTGGGTTCCAGGTCCATATTTTTGTTCGTAATGTATATTGCTACATACCGCAAATAAAAATGTTCTTCCTGCACGGTCTGCATCTTCTTTTGCCACCTGCCATAAATACTGTTTTACCTTTCTCTCAAAAGCCGAATACCCATATCCATTACTTGTTGTATAACCAATTTCATCTATATAATGTTTCTCGGAATCGAATTCACCATATCTTACAGCTTTACCAGCATCATTACAATATACTGTACCAGTACTCATATCCGTTGTCCAAGCTTCATATGGAAATTGATTATCTGCATTTCCCGTAAAAGTTCTTTGTTTTAATATTTGAGGAAATAGACCAGAATCACTATAGCTTAATTGTGGCATACCACTAGTCGCATTTCCTTGCCAAGTTCCATATGCTAATGAGACATTGCTTGTAGTAAAAAATGCTGTTATTGAAATTGCTGCAGTTGCTATTGTTGTTATTAAACATTTTTTTAATGTTTTATTTTTCTTCATCACTCTATCTCCTTTCTATATTAATACTTTCTTTTTTATCATGTAAATTCCTACTCCAACTATTGTAATTATCGTTATTATTAATGTAGTATAAATTACTACGTCACCTGTTTTTACAGATGTTAGTACATTTGCTGTTGAGTAGTCATCTTCATTTGTAGCCTTATTACCAGGTGTTGAGTCAATATCTAATGCACCATAATCATTTGATGTTTCATATATTTCTGCTGAGTTATTTATTAATCCAAAATCATCGTCACCATTCATATTCTTTGTTAATATTAATGTTACTTCTTTGCTTTCTCCTGGATTAATTATTGTGTTTGCAAGTGAAGCATTATATATAACTCCATCTTTACCTTCATACCAGTCTTTATTCAATTCAGAATTGAATTTTAATTCTTCTGGTAAATAATCTGCTAATTTCTTAACATATCCTGCAATTCCACCCTCATTTGTAATTGTGAATTTATATTCAACAACCATTGATGATGTATTTGCATATTTAGATTCAAAATCTAATTTTGCAAGTTTACTATTGTAAACATGTTCTTTTGTATTTTTTCCGTTGTTTACTGTTATTGCTTGTACAACTTTATCTAGTTTCAAATCAAATTTAGCATCTTCGACTATACCCAAATCAATATTGAATTGATTTGTATCTGCTAATACTATTTCCTCTGTAACAGCTGCTATTTGATCTTTTCCTTCATAGTTAACTGTTTTATCTATAGCATCTGAATTTTGTTCATCACTTACTCCAGATTTTTTATATGTTGTAGGGCTATAATTTGCTGAATCATAGAAGAATATTACACTGTATTTACCTTGTGGTACATTGTTAAACATGTATGAACCATCTGTTCCGGTTGTTGTTATGCATTGTTCATTATTTGAATTCATTGCAATATTGCTTGTATTATTATTTAATAATAAAACTTTAACTCCTGAAACTCTTTGTTCATTTGCATCTTTTACTCCGTCTTTATTAGCATCAACCCATACAGTTCCTATTACTTTTCTTGTTTCCTTATTTGTATCATCTGGATCTACGTTTACATCTGTTTTTTCAAAATGTTTAACTATGTGTGATACTGAATTTGTTTCTACTTCTCCAATATCCTCATTTTTAAACTTCGCTTTATTTGATATTTCTGTATCATTGTCTATTGAGTTTGCTACTACATGTACATTTATTGTTACTTTTTGTCCTGCAGATAAGTAGAATTTTGTATTTATACTTCCATCACTATTTATATTAAAACTACTATCAATTGTGCCATCTTCATATACAATCTCTAAATATTTAAATGTTACTTCTGTAGGTAATGCGTCTGTAAATTCTACATCATTTAAATATATGTCTGATAAATTTTGTATAGTAAATGTGTATGCAAAATCTTCTCCTGCTGATATTGTTGTTCCAGTAGGAATATTGGCTGTTTGTGCAACATTAATTCCTGGTTTATTTATTGTAACTGATATATCATCAATGTTCTCTGTTTCTGTATTGTCAGCTTTTATATTACTTGTAATAGTTACCTCTTTTTTGTAAACTTCATTTGCTAGTTTTCCAACTTTTGTGTTTATAATTAAGGTTTTGCCTCTCTCTCCATCTACATCTCCGACTTTTACAGTTACTTTTCTGCCGCTTACTTTGACATTTGCTGTTGAAGTAATATCATCTTCTTCAAATGTATCTTCATTAAATCTTGTTAATTTTATAGAGTCGTACTCTAGCTCATCTGGCAATGTGATTGTAACAACTGTATTTTTTCTGCTATTATCAACACTTTCATTTTCAAGCTCATAATTATATTGAGATGATCTTAGTGCGATTTGGAAAGAATATGTTTCTCCTTCTTTGAGGCTCTTATATTTTGAACCGATTTGTGTGTCGAAATATACTTTTTCAATTATATTTGATACAGTATTTGTTTCTACTGATATCATATCACTATATCCAACTGTTGCTTTTAATTCAACTTTCTTTGTTTCATCACTTTGAGCTCTAAATTTAAGAGTCTTTTTTAACGTTGAATTAGCCGTAATTTTTCCTAAATTAATTTTTAATACTTCAGAATCAACATCATTATCTTCATATTGTTGCAATTCACTAATCAAATTTTCATATTTTGTTAGATCAATTACTTCATTTTCTGGTAAATTCAATAATTCCTCATATCTAGACTCATCATATTCTTCATCTTCTGGAACTTTATATGTATAGTCATCTCCATCTTGTGGAATAAAGCTTAATTCAGGTGGCAATTTTATTTCTACTGTTGTGTTTTCTGCATCTACTACACCAGTATTATTTATTGTTAATTCATATTCAAGTATTTCTCCAGATTTTACGCTAGCACCTTCGCCTATTGTTGATGTTAATTTTGCATCTAATTTAGCAATACTTCCTGTTGTAAAACCTATTTTTGTTGCTATTGCTTTATCTGTAATTGTTCCAGATGTTTTATTATTGTTGAAAAATACTCCATAATTTTCATATACTTCTTGATCATAGTCTAAGTTTGCAGGTAATGTTGCTTTATATGAAAATGTAATTGTGTCTCCACCGTTCATTGCATAATCTTCATTTAACACTATCATGTAAGATTTTATTTTTGTATAATCTGTTACACTTGTTGTCCATCCATTTTGTGAATTAGATAGGTCTGTTGTTGCCTCCCCATTTTCTGAATAATATATTGTAACTTTTGAAGCATCTACTCCTGTTACTGTTATTCCAGATGCAAGTGGCATTGTAATATTTGAGCCTAAACTTAATGATGTTGATACATCTTTGTTATCTTTAAATGGTGTTCTTCCTAATACAACAACATGGTCTAGTGTGTTTTCATAATTGTTTATTACATTCATTGTGTATGTAACTTCTTTTTGTTCTGCTTTTGTTGGTATTAAGGCTTTTTGAGATTCTCCATTAATAACTTCTATTTTTTCGTCTCCATTGTATCCTGTCATTGAGTTTGTTGTTACAACTCCTGATGGAGCAATATATTTAACATCTGTTGCTACATTTGTAACCGTTGAATCTCCATTTGTTATTTCTGCTGTTATTTGTGTATTTGTTGTTGGTGTTAATGTATTTAATGTAATGTCTGTTGTTAATACAACTGTTGCACCCTTGGCAGCAACATTATTATATTTTGTTTGTGTTCCTTTTAATTTTAATTCTAGTGTTTTTGTACCGTCACCATTTTCATAAAACATTATAGAATCTTCATCAATTTCAAGCTCATCATCGAAATATACTTTACAATCTTTCACATTGATTGTTTCTATATTTTCTGAAAATGTAATTTTAATTTTTGGGTTTGTATACATAGTGTCGTCTGCGCTGTCATTTTCTAGTGTAACTTTAATTTCTACATTTTCATTTTTTACTATTGTAGATAGTCTATTATTACTTGTTGTTATACTTGCTTTTTGTGTTGGTTCTGTTAAATCAACGTTTTTTGTACTTTCTGTACTAACAATATCTATATCAGAATTTTTTGCTGTTCCTGTTACTTGAGTTTTTATTTGTGTAAAACTCTTTAATTGGCTTGTACTGTATTCAATATTTTTAGCTAAAGCTTTTGTTATTTCGAATATAACATTTCCTTCTGCTTGTGGTTTTGATGTTTTTATTGTTATACTGTTTGTATTAAATGGTACTAAGTTTACTACTATTTTATTGTCTTTTACTTCTGTATCTTTGTTTATTGTTGCAAGTGTTGTTCCTGCTTCATTTAAAATAGTAATTTCACCATTTTCCCCAAACACTTTGTTAAATTCTTGTTTTGATATTGCTAGTGTTTTGTTGTAAGCATAATTTACTCCACCAACTGTTGTTGATTGTTCGCTTCCATTTGCAGTTACAAATTGGTCAATATCTTGTTTTAATACTATTGCATCTATTACATCTGCATATGAAACATGGGCTGTATACTGTGCTACATATTCTGTTTCCTTTTTATTTTCGTCTGCAGCATTTTTGTTATTATATATGTAACCTTTGCTTATGCTTTGTGTTGCATTAGATGTAAATTCTACTATATCTCCTATTTTTTTAGTTTGATCTTCGTATCCATCTACATGTGCACTTACTTTGTTTACTCCACTTTTTACATATAAGTTCATACTTGAGCTTGCATCATATGTAACTCTTGTAACTGAATCTTTTACAGCCTCATATACATCTGATGAATATATGTATGTTACTATAAATTCATCTGCTGTATTTTTAGCCCATTGGATTTTTCCATTTACAGCATTATTATTTACTGTAATTGTTATTTTTCCAGTTGTGCTATCATATGACCAGTTATTCTTAGAGAAGTTATCTCCGTTTGCGTCTCCATTTGTTGCATTTGTAGAGTTTGCAACTACTGTAACTGTTTCTGGGTATTTATTATTAATTTTTGGAGCATTGACTTCTATGTTTGTATTTTTTATTGGTAACACGCTGTTTTCAACATATGATGTAATTTTGCCTTGAGTGATTAGCTTGCTTACATTGTTTGCTGAATATGGAATGTATTTTGTAATTTTATAACCTAGCTTAGCTTTTGCAGTTGATGCTGTCCAGCTTGTGTGAACTACTATATCTTTCTTAACTGCAACTTCTTCACCTTTAGCATTTACATATGTTCCAGTAAATTTTATTGTATTATCTCTGTCAAACATATCTTCACTTATTTCATCTTTTTTGTCTAATGCTATGTTTATTGTTTCTGTTACATTCTCGCCATTGTTTATTTGGTTAAAGCTTATTTTTTTGTTTTCTGCATCTACTGCTTGAATGCTATCAGATTCTTCTGTTTTTGCAATTTTAAAGTTTGTGTCTGAGAAGTCTACTACTGCATCTTTTATATATCCAGCCTTTTTTACGTTTAATGCAATATTTAATTTCGTATCCTCTGCATTAACATCTGCTGAAACAGTATGTTTTCCTCCATCATAATAAACATCAAACTCTACATTCTCATTTGTAGTTGATGTTCCTTGATTTTCTAATGCTTTTGCACTTAAAAAATTGTCTGCCGCATAGCTTACAACTGCTGCTGAATTGGCATACAATATTGTTGTGGTTAATAGCACTGCAATTACTTTAATTAATTTTTGTTGCATCTTTGCTCCTCCTTAAAAAATTCACTGTAATTAATTATACTCTATTTTTGCTTATTTTTCAATGTTTTTTTAATCTTTTTTAAAGTTATGTAATCTTATTATTCATATTATATTATTGCATTTTTTCCCAGTTTTTTCAATGGATCTTTAAATTACGATAAAAAAGCAATTGAAACCCGCTTGCGGAAGG
>ERZ831773.1530-NODE-1530-length-23657-cov-3.228243_pt1 | contig 23657 bp, 18 predicted proteins | sample MGYA00519696_ERZ831773 | MGnify/ENA primary metagenome ERZ831773 (study PRJEB31850, sample SAMEA3708720) | human gut metagenome | biome: human gut; feature: human-associated habitat; material: faeces | place: China | collected 2014 ...
AAGTCCTTGGTGGCATCCTGCGAGGCGAGCAGGGATTGAGCCATGGTTTCGGTGTCGCCCTGGCTGGTCCATTTCCAATCGCCGGCTGCGGCCGGTGCCTGATAGGTGCCCTTCCAGTAGAGGCTCTTGGTGTCGGTGCCGATCCAGTCGACCTCGATGGTGTCGCCGCTGATGGTAGCTTCCATGTATGAGCTCGGGTCGTTGGAATTGGTCTGCTTCCATGTGCCGGTCAGATCGGCCGGCTGGGGTTTGGGCTCTTCCTTATTGGTCTCGGTCTTTGACGTGCCATCGGATTTGGCCGGCGCATCGGCCGTAGTGCTTCCCCCGCAAGCGGACAGGCCGGTAAGCAACATCGCCGCAACAAGCAGCGCGATTGCCTTTTTCATGATTGGTCTCCCTTCGTGCCGGACATTGTCGTCCGACATGACTCAATCATATGGCGAAACACAAGAACCAAGGACTCATCCCGGTGCTCGCGGTGAGTCGTCGGGATGAGTCCTTATATGGCTCGGAAGCTACGCGGCGAGTTCCACGGGAGCCCGCTCTTCCAATTTGGAGTAGGGGATAACGGCACACCGTAGTTGCGGAACGCGGTGAGCGCGCCGCGCTGCAACGGCGTCTGCCGGTCGTCGCCGATGACTATCAGCCGGGAATCCCTGCGCTTGGGATCCTTCTTCGTGTCATCCCAACCGAACATGATGTCTTTCACGGCGTCCTTGTCGAATCGGTTCGGTGCCTGGCAGAACCGGGTCGGATGGTTAGCGCTACGCTGGAACAGGAAATCGAAGTTGTGCTCGTAGCTGGATACGCCTCGGATCCCCACGTTCGGAGTGTAGAACACATGGCATGAGTCGAGTTTCAATGCAACGTCGTCAGCAAAGTAGGACAGCACCCTTTTCTGTTCTGTAACGGCATCAGTACAATGTTCGTAATGAACAGTTGTTCGCGCAAGGAAATGCCGGCATATGGTGCGTCATGTTCAAAGCATAGAGATTCATTATCCGGCCTCAACGAGAATGATTTGGTTCTAGCGCAATACATGCTTTCACGACACATGCCTTCGTGATACATACGTTGGTCAGAAGATATTGCGCTAGAACTCAGCAGTCACCGCACGTGGTCCACGATGTCGTTGACCTTGGTCATATCGATATCGCGCTCGCCGAATGCCTGCCGCTCGTAGGCCAGGTCGATGTGGTGTTCGTGTGCGTAATCGATGATACGGCGAGCCAAATCGGCAATGTCGCCGGACTTGTTGAAGGAACGACCACGCAGCAGCACGCGTTGCATAAGAGGGCGCATCGCCTTGACCAACTTGTACCGGTCTGACTTCACCTTCACCATCCAACCGTCGGCAAAATATAGCACCACGCCTTCATGCGGGCTTGCCTTGGCGTCGCCGATTGCCTGGGCGACTTCTTCCGGCGAATGGCAGATCGCCACCGTTTCCGGCCGCACGAAGCCGCCGGCAAGAGTGAACGTTTCCTCGTGAGCGGCATCGATGGAGAACGATTCGGCATTACGAATCAAATGCAGCAAGCGCAGCCCGGATGATTCGTATCCAACGATGTGCCGGTCGGACTCGCGATCGATGACTTCAAACGCCGCCGTGACATTCCACTCATGCAACATACGCCACAATTCGGCACGTACCGCTGAATCTGAAGGAAACAGGCGCTCGATAAGCGCGGAATAATCCGTTTGCCCCGACTTCGACCAGAAGCGGAACAATCCAGGAGTTCCCGCCGCGCCCACGAGCCCGAGAAATCCGTTCTCCTTGCGCTCAACGCGCACGGGCAACGACTCTGGATGTTCTTGAGCGTGATTGACGACTTGGGCGAACGATGTCTCCTCCGTCTCGTCCACAGCAAAGAACTTCTCGAACCCGCGTTGCACCACCTGACCGTTGCCGCCGACAAAAAGCCCTCGCGCATTGATGGTGCGATCCGTCCACCGATGTTCACGAAATGCCTCTGCAGTGAAATTGCACGCATACACGTCTGTTTCGCCGCGCACCGGAATAACCCGAACGTAAGGGTCCGCGCGCATACGCTCCAACAGGTTTCCATTCGGATCGCCCGGTTCCAACGGGCGGAACATCGCGGTGTGAAAATGCTTCCAGGACGAACGAATGTAATCTTCCGGAACACGGTCAGCGGTATCACGCGCCGCATTGCGACGCAACAATTCGTCTAGAGGAACGTCAAAATCCCTCGTTTCCCACAGTGCGCCATGACGTTGAGCGAGTAGCGCCAGTTCGGCTGCATACCGGGGATTAGCGTGTTGCGCATCCGCCACCACATCCCACCCCGCATCCAATGCGTCGGCAATCATGTGCCGTCCCATGGCAACCACCATGTCATTGAATCGCTTGCCGTGCTCGGATTGCAGTCGGTTTCGGACCTGTGCCGAGCCGGCGATCATGAGCCGAATGTCATCGAGAGAAATCACGCAATGCGGCCACGTGTTGGCGGGGTCCTCACACCATGAGCGTGCCCACGTGGACTTGCCCGAAGCGGGCAGTCCTCGCAGAATAATGAGCTTTGCCATAGCCAAGCTCCTTTCGTTGTGCTGTGGGGCGAGACAGGTGCCAGCGATGGCATAAGGTTCTGCTCGCCCCAATATTGCTTGTATTATGATTCGGCTGCCGAAACCGAGCCGCCTGGTTCCTGCTGTGCGGCGGAGTCAATGGGCGCCGGCCCGGGGGAGTCGGGCATATCCAGCGGTGATACGTGCGTTGAATCGGTCGCGTGTGCATGGAACCAGTCGGCAATCTGTGTTTCGCTTACCGGTTGCAGATTCCATGCGTCCAGTCCAACGTTGAGGGCTTCGTGGCGTGCGCCCTCCGGAGACAGCTGGTGCGTGTGACCATACAGCAGACGATGTCCGTCGAACGGCAATGCCTGATCGCGGAAACGTACGGCATCATCCGGCCAGCCATAGGCAAGATCCTCACGGTAGGGGAAATGCGATAGATTGACGGTCTCCGTTGCCTGCGGGCGGCCAATTCCGAGACCGGTCAGCTCCGCCGTGCTGTTCGGCTCAATCGATTCGAACAGATCTCGCGCGGGTGCATCGTCCAGCCACCAGTCATCGTGATTGCCGATAACCGCGTGCAGATGCCTGCAGCGCAGCTGACGCAGGCAGCTCTTCAGATGCCGGACCGATGTTCGGTATCCGATATCGCCCAAAATCCACAGCTCGTCGTCCTCGCCGACAATCCGATTGATATTGGCCACGATTGCTTCATCGTGCGCATCGGTGTCTGCGGCCTTGCGGAAATTGAGCCGGGAATCGTCAAGCACCACGCCCTTCGCCCAATCCTCGGCGGCCTTGCGTCCCTGCGAGGAGAGGAGAGCGTCATACTGCGTGTGCCCAGGGTCGAACGTGGTGAATCCGCGCAGCACGCTGACCAGCGGATGCCCGAAATGCGTGTCAGTAGTGAAATACTTCATGATCTGTTGTTCTTTCTGAATATGTGATGGTATGCAATGGGTTTTGCTGCGGTGCATTGAGTTGCGACTATGCCAAGAACGCATGCTCGTGCAGGTGCGTTTATGAGGCATGGTGCGAACGAGTCGGCTCGATATCACCGGCAATGATTCAGCTATGCGCCAATGAGAGGTGTACTGATCAGATTTGTATGGCAGCGAGCAGGCTGCGCTTGTTTCCGGTTATTGGCTGGAACTGAGCAGTGCGCAAACCCTGTTTGAAGGCGCATTCGAGCATCGCCGGCAGGTTCATCTGCTGACGCTTGGCGTGTTCGTTCACGCCGTTGCTGCTGAATGCGATACGTTGAATCATGGTGTGCACACCATAAGGTCTTACGTCCAAATCCGTCAAATCACGGTGTGTGTAAGCAAGTTACGTTTTGGTCATTCATGGGGGCTTCTTCGCGAATCCGTCAAACTACGCAGTGTGCATGTATGGTCATGTACCGCAGCTACGTAATTATGAGTACACTTGGCCTATAAGTGCAACGAAGCACTTGCCGTCGATGACGGACATCATGGCAGGTGCGTGAAAAGGGGAGCAACAACCATGGGCAACATGTTCGATAATTTGGGCAAAGGTCTTAATGATTTCACCAAACAAGCCGGTAAAATAGCCGGAAATATCGGTGACACAGCGGGAAAAATCACGAAAGATGTTGCCAAAGGGGCAGGTAAGATCGTCAACGATGCGGGTAAGCTTGCCGGCGATGCGGGCAAAATGACGGCAGCTGTTGCAGGGAGCGTGGCACAGTCTGCGGCCGTCGCAAGTGGCGAAGTAAGCAAAGCGGCTGACAGCATGGCAAAGGGTACCGTCTCAATCGCTAAAAACGTCAAGGATAGTGCCGATAAGGTCGATTTGTTTAATTCCAAACTAAGAGCTAAGGCTGTCGAGGATTACAACAATGCCGTAGAACGCTATGAAAACGTAGCGGATGATTTAGCTAAAAGTACGCAAGCGCTGTATGACTTGAGAAAAATCGCTATTGTGCATGTCAAGTATGTTGAACAACATATCAATCAATTGGCTAATACGCCAAAAGAATTTGCCGTTGAACTGCATAAGATCAATACCGAAGTAACGACGTTCGAGAATAAAGAGGATGAGATTAAGGAGGCAGAAAAGCAAGCAAAAGCAGCTGAAGGAGGGTCTGGAGCAGGGGCCACCCTCAGTGCTTTGGGAATCGCAGTAGCAACCATGGGACCTACGGCTGCAATGGGTGTGGCCACCACCTTCGGTGTAGCTTCGACCGGTACTGCCATTTCTGCATTATCCGGAGCTGCAGCAAATAGTGCTGCTCTGGCTTGGCTTGGTGGCGGTGCATTGGCTGCAGGTGGCGGTGGCATGTCAGCCGGAACCGCGTTCCTGGGCCTGGCTGGTCCGGTTGGATGGACCATCGCTGGCGTGGCGGGCGCTGCGGCAATTGGTTCTGGTATTTATGCGAATCATAAAAACAAAGAAACTGCTGACAAGCTTTTGCTTGAGCGCCAGAATGTGGAAGTATTAATTCGCAAATTCAATGCGAAGAATGCCGAAGTCGCGGCATTGACTGAGGCAACGCAAACTCAGATAGATGGTGTACAGCGTGCGAATGCTGCGGTGACAGGCGCCGATTACAGCCAGTTCTCCCACGAAGAGAAAATGCAGGCGGGATTACTGGTCAATATGACGCTCACCTTAGCGCAAATGATTAACAAGGAACTGGAACTCGATGACTGACAAGAATACTGCTGACAAGCACGCCATCGATAACAATGTTGCTCAGGGCATTGCCGCGTATATTGATTATTTGAATCAGCTACGTGTGTCTACTCTGATGGACACATTGAGACAGATTCTTAATAATGAAACAGGTCAGCTGAAAGATCTCGCCGAGCGACAAGCTAATGCGCTAAGGAACCTTGATTTAGCGAATCAAAATGTCATGAACATTGTCAACAGTGGGCGTGGTGGTGAAAATGGTATGCATGGATTTATCGCTGAATTCGCGCAGACGGGAATCGCTAACGCCAGACGAGCATTTGAAGGGTTGGAAAAATCAACAATTACGCTTAATGATAATGGTCCTGCTGATTTGTTGATTAACGGCAAGCCAGTGCAGGTAAAGTTCTATGCGAACCTAATGAACGAGCTGAAGACATCTGCGGAATACCGTTCTATGGATATGATGTTTTCAAAGGACCACATGGACATTTTTCGTGCGGTCATGCATGGCGATAAAGAAGTCTTTCTCAACGGACAACCGCTAACCAGTAACCAAGTGCAGAAAATTAAGCAGCTTATCGAAGAGGAAAGTAACATCCGGGGACTGTCCTGGGACAAATGGATGCAATCATCGGTATTGAAATATGATCAGGTCCAAAGAGAAGCGATTGACCGGACTTTTACTGAAGAAACCGACAATATTAAACGGCAGACATCCGAGCAAAAGAGCGAAATCTCCAATAAGGCCAATACGGATAAGGCTGCTGCATATCACAAAGCTCAGCCGAATCTAGGCGAGGCTAACAAAGCTGCCGGGGTGGGTGCTGCTATCCAAGGTGGATTGAACTTCGGCATTTTCGTGTATCAAAAGCACGAAGAAGGCAAGGAAATATGGCAGTTTACCGCTGAGGATTGGAAGGAAGGAGGCGTCAAGACAGCAGAGGGTGCCTTCAAAGGCGGGTTTTCGGGCTATGCAATTTATGGATTGACCAATGTCTGTCATCTTTCGGCTCCGAGCGCAGGGGCGATAGCGTCCGGAACTTTTGGACTCATAGATGCTGTCATGAAATTCCGTTCCGGAGAGATTGATGATGACGGTTTCTTGAGCTTGGTAACTATCAATGCCCTTGATGCTACCGGCGCGGCGGTAGGAGCGGCGATTGGTCAGACGCTTATTCCTGTTCCCGTTGTGGGCGCGCTTATCGGGTCAATTGTCGCTTCGAATGTGCTTGGTCTTGGCAAGAACATATTGAGTGCAAGAGAGCGGGCAATCATCGCTGAATATCAGCGCAAAGCGGACTTGTTCGTCGCGAATCTCGACGTGCAATACGCGCAAATATTGGAAACTCTTCTCGATAAATACCGGAAACTAGGGGAGCTGCAGACTTATGCATTCAATCTTGATTTAAATATACAGCTACGTTTCGCCGCATCTGTTGATTTGGCAAGATTCATTGGTGTCTCTGAAACCGAGATATTGCACAATGAAGCAGAGATTGACGACTTCTTCCTGTAAGGGGAGATGTTGCCGTAATTGCTGTACCAACGACTAGACGTTGGTACAGCAACAATCTTTGGTTTTGTAGGTATGTGATTTCGAGTAATTCACAAACTGTAGATCTGTGCGCCGAACGGCCAGAGCGCGAGCTTGGCCATTTTGAACGACTGGATGCCGAACGGAATGCCGATGATGGTGATGCAGTTGAGCACGCCTGCACCCAGATAGCCGAGCGCCATCCAGCAGCCGACCAGCACCACCCACAGGATGTTGGCCAAGGCAGAGCCGACTCCGCCGCCGTATTGCACGGTTTTGCCAAACGGCGTCAAGGTGAGTCCCGCCATCTTGAACGCTTGAATGCCGAACGGGATGCCGATGATGGAGATGCACAGAATCAGTCCCACCAATGCCCATCCGATTGCGATGGCCAATCCACCAAGAATGATCCACAGGATATTGCCGAGAACTCGCATGATTAGTCCCTTTCCGATTCCGGTCGATTCCGCGCATGTTCAGCTTCACTATTTTGCCAGAAATCATGACGGAAACACGAGACGCAACCCTTAGCTCGCCCCTGATTCATTCTCGGACCGTTATTCAGGCGGAGCGTATGCGGTAAGCCCAATCCTTTTGTGAAGATTTTGTGTATTGTCAGGCATGCGTGGGTTTCACCGTCGATTTGAATGATGATAGGCTTCTCGATGTCTGCCGTACGAAGACCCCATCAAGGAGATGCCATGAACCTGTATCGCTACGCGATGTTCATCGCACGCGCCTGCCGTGGGTCGTTCGTCGGCAATGTTCTGTTTGCCAATCCACGAATGGCCCTATTCTCGATGCTGGTGTAGCGGGGACACGCCTTATGCCGGGATGTACCGATGGCCCATCCGCAGTCGACGTCGCATGAATCGCTCACCATAGCCATCAACTTACGCAAAGCCGCGAATCGTTTGCCGTATATGAATGCGGAACGGATGGCGGCTTTTCCTTTACGTCCGGACTCATCGGTGTCCTCGCGTCTTGACACAAGCATGGGGCCGGATCGCCACACATGACGTTACCAACAGAAGGAAATGCTGTGACCTCACAGAAAAACGCGGAACTCGGGTCCGCCACCAGTTCCGTAAAGCCTATTGATCCGCACACCCGATTCATCGTTGTGGGTGTGATCGTCGTCGGCTCGTTCATCGCGCTGCTCAACCAGACCGTCATGTCACCGGCCTTGCCGGCACTGATGCGTGATTTCAATATCACCACCGGCACCGTGCAGTGGGTGACCAGCGTCTACATGCTGGTCTCGGGCATCATGGTGCCGATTTCAGGCTATCTGATTGATAAATTCTCCACCCGAAAGCTCTTCGCCGGAGCTCTTGCCACTTTCATGGTCGGCACACTGCTGTGTGCCGTCGCGCCGAATTTCATGCTGTTGCTCGTCGGACGCATACTGCAATCCGCCGGCTCCGGCGTGCTGTTGCCATTGGTCGCCGTAGTGCCGATGCTCGTCTATCCGCCGGATAAGCGCGGCACCGCCATGGGCATGGCCGGTATCGTCATGGCCGCCGGCCCGGCTATCGGCCCGGTTGTCGGTGGTCTGGTGATTGACAGTTTCGGATGGCGCCCGATGTTCATTGGCATCGCAGTCGTGGCACTGGTCATCCTTGTCGGAGGCACGATGATGCTCAAGAACGTCAGCGAGTTGAAGAACCCAAAGCTCAACATCCTGTCCGTGATCCTTTCGACCATCGCGTTCGGTGGCCTGCTCTATGGCTTCTCGTCCGCTTCCACGATGGGATGGACCAGTCCGGTCGTCATTACCTCAATCGTCGTTGGTCTTGTGGCCTTCGTCGCATTCGTATACAAGCAAGTCAAGCTCGATGAGCCATTGTTGCGCGTTGACACCCTTGCCACCCGCAACTTCCGCAACTCCGCGATTCTGGTCACTCTGATCAACGCCGCAGTCGCCGCAACCAACGTGACGTTGCCTATCTTCATCCAGAATGTGCTCGGCCAATCCGCCACCGTCACCGGCATGGTCATGCTGCCCGCCGCGGCGATCGGCATCATCCTGAGTCCGGTCGCCGGTGCCGCATTCGACAAATTCGGCCCGCGAGGCGTGGGTATCGGCGGCCTTGCGCTCATGACCATCTCTCTTGGTCTTCTCGGCACCATCAACACCAGGACATCAGTGCTGTTTGTCGCCGTGTTCTGCGCATTGCAGGCATCCGGTCAGGCTATCGCCAACATGCCGATAAACACTTGGGGCGTCAACGCTTTGCCGAACGACATGATCGCCCATGGCAACGCCATCGCCAACACCGGCCGCCAGATCGCGGCAGCCATTGCGACCTCGCTTCTGGTCACCGCAGAAACATCCGTGACCGCCTCGCGCATGTCCCAGGGTGTGAAGTCCGCCACGGCCAGCGGCATCGCGTTCTCCTACCTGCTGTGCGCCGCCATCTCGCTGATCGCCCTGATCATCTGCATCTTCACCGTCACCAGCCGTGCCAAGGAGGAGGCCGCACGCAACGCCAAGGCCTCCGAGGCGCAAGCCTCCGCCGAAGTCGCGGCCGAAACCACTGAAGGCCAGCCCGCCGAGCATCACTACGCCGGCGCATACGTGGCCCCCGCCGCCTCCCTGTTCAAGCAGGCCCAGGAACAGTCCATCGGCGGGATCATGGACGATCAGCCCTACAGCTGCCTGGACAGCGATGACATCACGCATGTGGTACGCGAGTTCATCCGCCTCAACGTCTCCAGCCTTCCCGTGGTGAACGGCGATGGCAGGCTCGTCGGCTTCGTCAGCGACGGCGATGTCATGAAATCGATTGCCACCTATGAATCCCGTACGGTTTCCACCGGCACCGGTTCGACGATGGTGGTGTTCGACGACGAAACCGTGGCCTCCAAGGTGCAGGCGCTCTCCGGCAAGAAGGTGATGGACATCGCCACGCGCAAGGTCGTTGCCGCCACGCCCGACCAGCATGTCGGAGAGGTGGCCCGAATCCTCGCCAAGAAGCAGTTCAAGAAACTGCCGGTGGTGGATGGTGATGGCAGACTCGTCGGTGTGATCCGCCGTAAGTCCGTGATGGAACATGCCTTCGATGCGCTGTTCCCAAAGGATGATCGGTGATTAGGCGCCATCATCGCTGAATAGAATGAATGGAATATGAGGCTTCCCTTCTCGCGGGGGAAGCCTCATTGCTTTGTCCGCGGAGTCTTACGGCACCTGCGCAAGGGCAACGTCACGTCTTCATGATATACTATTGAATAGTGTTTTCTTCTCGTTGCATGGTGACGCTAACGCATGGCGCCACAATACTGAAGCCTGCCATCTAACGGCGGGTACGGCTCGTTGCTGGAGTCGTGCACGCATACGCGCGTCGGCGTGCGTATGCCGTGATGTGACCTTTGTAGTGGAATTGAAGAATGGAGAACACTCGTATGTCTTCTAGTAGTACAACAACTGAACCAACTGTGCGCGAAACACCCGAGGTTTCCGGCGATGACAATGCGAATGCGCGCGCAGCGGTCCATAGCGCGAACAAACCCGGTGCCGCCTATGCCGCAGCAGTGGCCAACGGGGAATCCGAGCGTGCGTGGATCCGCCGTGTAGTGCTTCTACTCACCGGCCAGGCGTTTTCGCTGGTGGGCTCCAGCATCGTGCAGTATGCCATCTGGTGGTGGATCGTATTGCAGACCAGAACCGGTTCGGCGATGCTGCTGGCCACTCTGTTCGGCGTGGTGCCGCAGGCCGTGGTCTCGATCTTCGGCGGCTCCTGGGCCGACCGTCACAGTCGCAAGTTGCTGATTATGCTGCCGGATATGGTGATTGCTGTGGTCACCGTCGTGCTGTCGCTGAGCTTCGCGATGGGATGGGCGAGTCTGACCATGATTTTCGTGGTGCTGTTCATTCGTTCGGCGGGAGGCGGGGTGCAGACGCCCGCTGTGCAGTCGTTCATACCGGATGTTGTTCCCTCGGGCAAACTATTGCGCGTCAACTCAATATACGGCGTGATTAATTCGGCGAATATGATTGTGGCACCTGCGGTGGCTGCTGTGCTTATCAACACAGTGCCGCTGTGGTCGATTCTGTTAGTCGATGTGACCACGGCCATTATCGGCGTCGGCTTTGTGGCGTTGATCAAAGCGCCGAAGAAGAGCGCGGAACATGTTGCGAGGCGTATGGCTGAAGCGGAGAATAGCGGGCAACCCACACTCGAACCTATGTCGGATGCCAATGCTGATCGTTCGCTGATTGCCAGCGTCCGTCGTGTGTTTGCTGACTTGAAAGATGGTTTCAGCTACACATGGCGCCGGGCGAACCTGCGCAACGTGGTGCTCGGTGGCGCCTTGGTGTGCTTCGTGTCCGTGGCGCCGATGAACCTTACGCTGTTGCTCATGACCCGCGAATATGAGGGCATCGATTTGAATCTCGGATTCATCAACCTGACCACCGCCTCCGATAAACTCGCCGCCAACGAGCTGGGATGGAGCATCGGTATGCTGCTCGGCGGCGCGCTGATGTCTACCATCGGTGCCAAGCTCATCCGCAACAACATGCGCGTGGTCGCCTTCGGCATCGCTCTGGTGGGCGTCTCCGTCGTTGGTCTTGGCGTGGTTCACAATCTGCTGGCGTATTTGCTGATTGATGTGGTGAACGGTTTGGCTTCGGCCATCTGCACGGGCCCGATGCGCACCATCATCCAGACCGAGGCCGATGAGAGGATGGTGGGCCGTGTATTCGGCCTTGACACCACCCTGAGCGCGCTCGGAATGCCGCTCGGCATGTTGATCTTCGCGCCACTGGCCGACGTGATCCCGATTTCGCTGGTGTTCATCATCGGCGGTGTTCTGACCCTGCCCATCGGCATCTATCTGTTCGGCCAGGCGCGCCGTAACGTCAGTGCGCAGGTGACGAGAACAGCGGCCTGACAGGCACCTGACGGCCACCTGCCAGACGTAAAGTCAACTACCAGATTTGCGCATACAGATCGTAAGACACATACTTCGGCAGATCGTAGACGGTAATCGAGAATGGCGTGGATCGGCCATTGCCCGGCCAATCCACGAATGCGATATCTCCATAGATGATTGCGTTCTGTGCGTTACGCAGTACTAGGGAAATCTTGATTTGCTGTCCATCAGATGGCTTGAATCCATCTGCCACGGCGCGGACCTCGCCATTGAACGTCGTGCCGCCGTCCCTGTTGTCTATTTTGGATATTCCACTGATGGGGAAGGCGGCGGTTCCCTGAGCCTTGGCGACGTTGTATGTATCCGGATTGAGCACAGTAAAATCAACCGTTTCTGGGGCGGTGCCTTCGCCTGCTTGACCGGCGTCATATACAGTCTGATTCGGGAATGCCATATTCAGTGCTTGCGTCTGCGAGAACACGATGGAACCGTCTTTGGCCCGCCCCGTAATGGTAATCTGCGGATACTGCACCTGCTGGGTCTTACTGGTGTTGCGCAGGGCGAAAGCGTAGTGGACATACCCTTGCTGGTCCGCCGACCAGCCGGATTCCACTATTTTCAGAGGATTGTCGGTGACGGTGTCTTGATTGTCTCCATCAGCGCCGTCAGTGCCGCCTACTCCGCCCGTGCCATTGGCATTGTCGGTTCCTGACCCGTTCGAGGAGTGCCCGCCATCGGCCTTATCGGTTGATTGGCTGCTGGATTGTGTCGAGGAATCGGGTGATGTTGCCGACCCGATAATGCCAAGTTGGCCTGCCAACACAATGCCTCCCGCAATGGCGGCGATTATCAGTGCCGCTCCGGCAATGGACCACAGCACGATGGCGCGTTTGCTCAAGTGCAGACGCCGGAATAGTCGAGACGCCGACGCGCTGCCGTTCGTTGTTCTCGTTGATGGCGGATTTGCCGATGATGCGTTCGGTGTGGGCGGATTGGACTGGGAGAACAGCGCCTGGCGAAACTCTTGGACGCTCTGTGGCCGTTTGCTGGGCTCGAATGCGCACGCATAGCCGATGACGGCGCGTAGTCGAGCCGGTACTGCGGCATCATCGGCAAGTCGCTGCTCGTAGTCGCTGGCATCGGGATATATGCCGGTCAGCATGAATTCGAGTAGCCGGCCCAGCGAGAATACGTCGGAACGCGCGTCGGTTTTGGCAAAGCCATATTGCTCAGGCGAGGCGAATCCGTAGGTGCCAAGCGCCGTGGTATCCCGTGAACGGTTGCTTGCCTCTGACCGGATGCGCGCGATGCCGAAATCGATGAGATGCGCGCCATCCTGGGCCACGATGACGTTGGCCGGCGTGATGTCGCGGTGGATAACGCCGTGCTGGTGAAGCTCCTGCACGGCTTCGCAAATTTGGTCGATAAGCTGCACGGCCACATTCGGTGCAAGCCGCCCGTTTTCCTCCGCAATTTGCGCAAGCGTGCTGCCCGGCACGTAATCGTAGACGATGACGAACCGGTCGGGCAGCTCGTACGTCGCTTCCACACGCGGCAGACGATTACTCTGGCAGGCGCTGAGCGCCGCCCACACATTGCGTTGCGCTAGGGGAGAGGGAATCTTCTTGCGTACGAACGGGCCGTTGCCGTCAATGCTCACCAGTTCGGTGACGCCGGAAGGTCCGCGAGCGAGCGTACGCTCGACATGGTACGCATCGTCGATGCTCATCGCATGCATCGCCTGCTTATCGTCCATGTCTCTCCTTGATGCCCTCTTACTTGCGTCTCACTGGTGAGTGTTGTTGGGCCGAATGTCGTCAATCGGCCGGTAGCAACGTCGCCTCTCCCATACGATACAACTCGTCGTCCGTGGCAATGCGGTCGAATCCATTGCGTATACACCAGATGATAATCGCGTCGCGTCGCTGTTTGCACCACAGTTCGGAAACGCCTGCAAGACGAAGTAGCCGTTGGGTTTCACGTAATGTGCACTTGAGACCAAAAGCCAGCATAATGGCGTGATCTCGGCCGGGGCGGCTTTTGCCGGAGAAAATGTCATAAACCACTGTGGCGTTGAGGCCGGATGCCCGCACCACGTCGGCTCGTCTCAGGTCATGGGCTTCCATACGGTCGAACAGATAGTCGGTCAGCGTGCGTGCGCTGACGAGTCCCTCATCGAGATACTGCTCAATGCTGGCGCTGGCGAGCAGCCGATCCAACAGTTCCTCGGTCAAATGTTCTTCGGGGATGTCTGCCATTGCCCATGCTCCTTGTCGCTGTGTTGCGGGTGCTGTGCTGCGCCATCGTACGCGGTTGCTCGATTCCCAGCGTACAGGACGCCGACTTTTCGGAAACACGCCGAAAAATTCAGTTGTCAGCTGATGTATGGCCCGCGCGTGTCGCCGACAATGGTCGATGCCATCCGTGTAGGTGCGGTGGCGGAAAGGATGTTCATACGCGGTATCAAGCATCGACAATAAAGCTAACATGCATACAAAATGCTAATTTGCGTACATAATAACAACGCCATACACTGGTTTCGATGTATCGCAGAGCAAAGCGAGCAATAAGAAGGGACGCAATGATGAGCGAACGATACCGGCTTGCCATGGCAGTCGGATTGACCGTAACGGTTGCCGGGCTTGCCTCTTCTGTGCTGGTAATGCTGCTGCTTAAGGAAAGAAGGGCATCATGACAACGCCATTTGATCAACAACCTCAGCCGGTTCCACCGTCCGAAGGCACGAATGACGCACCGGAAGATCGCGCGAATGCGCCTACCGTGCCGAATACTGTACCGGCTGGCCAACCGAACGTAGCGTCTGATGGTGCTACCACCACTCCGATGACTCCGGCTACGGCATCGCAGCGGCCCGCCGGCGCGCCATTTGATCGTGTATATGCGGTCAGTCCGCAACAGCTGTTCCAAGTTATTCACGACCAGCTGACTACTGGCGCCACGTTTACCTTGGATAACGAAAACACCCAGACCGGAGCGTTTTCCTTCCACTCCTATGATGGGGTGAACTGCACGCTAACCGTAGTCCCGCAGGGTGCGGCAGGGGCCGCCATTCGTCTGGAGGCGACTGGAAACGAAAGCGCCAAGCGCGTTGATGAGTTCCTCGCCGCTCTGGACAAGCGTATTGGTGTGGCTCCTGCACCCGCCACACATGGTGCCGGTGCTGCCACTGGTTTTGCTGGTGCCGCTGCGCCTGCCGTGCTTGCTCCGAATGCACAAGGGGTGAAGAAGACTTCCAAGCTGGCTGTGTTCGCCATTATTTGGGGAGTGTTGTTCGTACTCGCCCAATTTGTGGATGTTTCTGGCCGATCCTGGGGCGGACTGCTGTTCGCCACGGTGATTCCGGCACTGCTCTCAGGCTTCGCCGTATACGTGACCCGCCCGAGTGGCAAGGTGCAAGGCCGAGTGCTGGCCTGGGTGGCAGTCGGTATCACCGTTGTGGGTCTGGTAATCGGTGGCGTGTTCGTAATTCGTGACGATGCGAAGGCCAAGGCTGATCGGGCGGAATTGGAAGCATCGCTCGCCACCAAGTGCGAAGCATATTCATGGCCGGAGTCGGATATCGCGGCGCTGCTGCCGCAGCCGAAATCCACAAAGGGTGAAATTAGAAGCGAGTCTTCGGACTATTTCTCCATCGAGGTGTGCGGTATCGACGCCAAGCAGTATGCCGACTACGTCAAGTCCGTGCAAGACAACGGTTTCACCGTGGACTATAGCAAGTCCGCTGACAGTTTCAATGCCAAGAACGCCGATGGATACAGTGTGAGCGTTTCTCGTAACACTGACGACGAGACCATCATGTCCATCACTATCCAGGTTCCGGAAAAGAAGGAAGATACGTCTACGGACGGCGACGCCGCGAAGCAGGATGATAAGAGCACTGATACGGGCACTGATTCCAGCGATGCCAACAAGCAGAGCGACCAGTCTTCGGATCAGAAGGCGCAGCAGAACACCAATGACAGTGCTGACTTCAAGGCCACGATGGACAGCTACGAGGCCTTTATCGATGAGTATGTTGCCTTCATGAACAAATATCAGAAATCCGACAACGTGGTCAGCATGGCTACCGACTATGCCAGCATGATGAAGCGTTACTCTGAGTTCTCCCAGAAGGTAGACGCCATTGACGAAAACTCCCTCAGCAGTGAGGATTCGGCCTACTACACCGAGGTCATGACTCGATGCATGCAGAAGCTCGCATCGGTGGGCCAGTGATCAGACTGGCGTATCGAGGTAACGGTTTTCCGAGAAAGGAACGATGACGATACATGGGTATACGCGGCAGACAGTACACGCCAATGGATGAGCCGGTCTTCAACAAGGCCATCCCCGGAACGGAGGCTCTGGCCGGGGCGCTGAAGGACACTTTTGGCGCATTCCGTAGTGGGCTTGGGATTACCGAACCCGTGGTTTCGGTGAATTGCGAAGGTTGTGGCGCTCCGCTTTCCGGTCATCGCAAAGAAGTCGTTCGATGCGAATACTGCGATCGCGAAACGCAGCTATAACCAACATGCCAGCATAACGGCCGGTCTTGCGATTGCATAGTCGCAAGATCGGCCATATGCATGAGATATCGAGGAAAAAACAGATGGCAGTTATTAAGGCGTTCGCCGGCGCGCTCGGCGGTACATTCGCGGACCTGTGGCGTGATATCATCACCGCTGGTCCGTTCACGGAACACACCGTCGTTGTGCCGGGCATTCCCCGCGGAAGCAACAACGATCGCGGTTCGAATGAATACGGTTCCGAGGGAATAATCACCAATGGTTCGCGTATCTATGTGCCAGAGAATACTGCGGCGTTCATTTTCTCTGAAACAGGTATCGAAAACGTCATCACCGAGTCGGGCGGTTATGAATATCGCAACGGGGAGCAGAGCGTGCTCGCCGGAGACGGCATCGGATCGTTCTTCAATCAGGTTGCCGATCGATTCATCTTCGGAGGTCAGCCTGGCCGCACCAAATATGTGGCCTTCGTCAACCTGCGTGAGATTCGTGGCATCAAATTCGGCACTTCTGCGCCGCTGGTGTATAACGACCGGTTCTATGGCGTCGATTTGGAAATTCGCGCACGCGGATCCATGTCGCTAAAGGTCGCTGATCCAGTTCGATTCGTTCGTAACTTTGTGCCTGCCACTACCGTGTCGTATTCATTCGATGATGAAGGGCCACGTAGGCAGATTCTGTCTGAATTCGTACAGTCGTTTATTGTGGCCATCAATTTGCTGTCCAATGAATATCGTATTTCGCAATTGCCCGGCAAGGCGAATGACATCGCAGCATGCGTGCGTGGCGATCGGGCCAATGCAGGTACGTGGAATGATCGTTTTGGCTTTGAAGTGTCCAGTGTGGGCATCGAAAGTATCGAGTTCACCGAGCAATCACGTCAACTCGTGCAGCAGTTCGCCTCGAATAAGATGAATGTTGCCGCATACGAGGGCGTTTCCCAACAAGCTGGCAATATGGCTGCCCAGCAGCGCATTGCGCAAGGTATTCAAGACAACGGCTTTGGCGATGGTGGCATGTTGCTTGGTATGAATATGGCGCAAGCCATCAGTCCTATGACCGCCGCCCCGGTTCAAGCGCCGGCACCTGCGCCGGCACCGGAAGCCGCTGCTCCCGCCTCTCACACGGCATCCATGTCTGTGGAAGAACAAGTTGAGGCGATGAAGAAATTGAAGGAATTGGTTGATATCGGCATTCTCTCCCAAGAAGAATTTGATGCAAAAAAGCACGAAATTCTCGGCCTGTAAACGGTGCATTCATGCAACTCGAAACAGCTGATAATGAGGGAAACGCTGGTGCGACACGGACAAAATGGTGCTCAGGGCTTCGAACTGGGTTGTTCAATCCGTTTCGATATTTCGGCGACTCAGCGCTTGTTCGGGCCGCCGTCCGGGAACATCAAGTAAGTGATGATGCCGGCGGCGGTTCCACTGGCCAGTGCTCCGGTGATGACGGCGAGAGCCTGCATCGCCGTGCTGAGCGTGGGCTTGCCCGTTGCGGCAGTCTTTGAAGCCTTCAATGTTGCGGCACTGGGCTTGCGTTTCTCGGTGGCGGCGTTGTCGGCAACGTTGCCACCGTCCGTATTGACTGGGGCATTGTCGGCAACGGCCTCGCCGTCCTGCTCTTGGGCGCGCCGTTCGCGAATGCGTTGCTCAATGGGATCGTCGACCAAAGTCTTGATGATGCGTGCCAGATCGCGGTCTTCACGACGTGCGATCTCGGCGCTGAACACCGTACGTAAAGCGAGATACTGCAGTTTGGTCATCGGGCTTTTGCCGGTCTCCAAGTTAGACACCGTCTGTCGCGCGACTCCCAGCTCGTCGGCCAGTTGCTGAGTCGTCCATCCGGCTACCTTGCGAATCGGACCCAGGTTCTCCTGAAACTTATCAATCCACCATTGTTCGATTTCAGACGCCGCCATTACGCACCTCCTTCCACGCTGTCACCAGTGTACGTTACCTGTACCGAAATCAATCCAAAAAACAGTGTTCATGTGAAATTCACTGCGTATTTGCGCTTTCGCCGGCTTACCGAGATTAGCCTTAAACAAGGAATAACAGAGTAGAAGCAGAAGGTATGCGCGTATTCGATTTCGACGGAACCATCTATGATGGCGAAAGCCTGTTCGACTTGTACCTGTATTCCGCCCGGCACGACCCGAAAGTGTTCCGCTACATCGCCCCCGTGCTGCGGTACGCAGTCAAATACAAGCTTGGCCGGGCCACGCTTGAACAAATGGAATACGGCGTGGGCAAGATGACCGAAGGCTATCTCACGGAACTGAGCCGATCCAAACGGGTGGCGAGCGTCGAACAGCTCGTGGACGACTTCTGGGACCGATATTACGCACGTATCAAGCCTTGGTACCAGCCTGAGTCGGACGATGTGATCCTCACCGCATCCTTCGATCTGACGGTGGGGGAGGCCTGCCGCAGACTCGGCGTGAGGAATCTCGTGGCCAGCGAGGTGGATGTGGGGACGATGAAGGTCACGTACCTCAACTTCAGCACCAACAAGGCCAAACGGTTCCGCGAACTGTACGGTCCGGACGTCGTCATCGACGAGTTCTACACCGACTCCAAATTCGATCAGCCGATGATCGACATGGCCCGGCACGCGTTCATGGTCAAGGGGAACACCATCACGCAAGTCAAGTAGGAAACAACAGAAAACAACACAACGTAACCAATAACGAAAGGGGAACATATATGAGCATGCCGCTCGATCTATACGTAATCCGGCATGGCGAATCCGAAGCGAACGTCATCGTCCAGGCGGGCGAGCAGGGCGACAATTCCCTGTACACGCAGGACAACGTCACTGTGCCCGATCGCTCCTGGAGACTCACCGCCACCGGGCGCAAGCAGGCCGACTGCATCGGTCGCTGGCTGGTCAGCCAGCAGCAGCTGTTCGACCGCTACATGGTCTCGCCATACGTGCGCACCCGCGAAACCGCAGCCACCATGGCCCTGCCCAAGGCCAAATGGGAGGAGAACCGTGTGCTGCGTGAACGTTCTTGGGGTGAGATCAACACCATCACCAAGGACGAATTCAAAAACAACTACGCGCGCAACTGGAACTTCAAGAACACCGATCCGCTGTACTGGCGTCCGCCGGCAGGCGAGTCGATTGCCGATGTGGCCGAGGACCGTGTGCACAACATCCTGACCTCGCTGAGCCGTAAATCCGATTCGGAATCCGTGGTCATGGTCACCCACGGCGACTTCATGCTCGCCCTGATGCTCACCATCGAGGATCTGGCCGACGAGGAATTCCTGCATCGCGCCGACTCGGACGACTGGAAGATCACCAACTGCACGTGCCTGCATTACACGCGCCGCGACCCGGAAACCGGCCGCACCTCCAAGCGTGTGCGCTGGGAGCAGACCGCCCGGCCCGTGCTCGACGAGACGACCGGCCGCTGGGAGGTCAAGGTGGAGCCGTGGCGCGAATTCAAGCGCCCGTATCTCTCCAATGGCGATTTGGTGGATGTGGTGCAGGCCGTCGATCCACACCTGCTGGAGTATTACGGCAAATAGCCTTTCCCGGAAGAGAGACTTCACAAAATCTTCGTGAGCTAGAATGGTGCGTGGTGCGGCTGGTTGTGAATGCCGTGCCCCAAGCGAGAGCGAGGAGAGTAGTAATGTCCAATATCTTCCAATGGCAATTGCATGGCGACGGCAAGACGCTGGCGCCCGGCGAGGTAGTCGAGCCCGATGAACGTCTGACTTGGGTGCGCACCGCCGGTATCGGCGCACAGCACGTCATCGCCATGTTCGGTGCCACCTTCCTGGTGCCGATTCTGACGGGCTTCGACCCGTCCACCACCCTGTTCTTCACGGCTATGTCCACCGCACTGTTTCTGCTGATCAACAGGAACGTGCTGCCGAGCTATTTGGGCTCGTCCTTCGGCTTCATTGCACCGATCACCGCGGTCACCACCGCCAACAAGGGCATTGCGGTCGCCAGCTTCGGCATCATGGTCACCGGTATTCTGCTGGCCCTGGTTGGCGTGCTCGTGCATTACGCCGGCTCCAAATGGATCGACATCATCATGCCGCCCGTGGTCAACGGCGCGATCGTGGCCATCATCGGCTTCAATCTGGCACCTTCCGTGTGGACCAACTTCCAAGCCGCGCCCGACACCGCACTGGTTACCCTGTTGGCCGTGCTGCTCGTGGCTGTGCTGTTCAAGGGCTTGCTGGGTCGCCTCAATATTTTGGTCGGCGTGATCATCGGCTATGTATATGCCTGCATCCGTGGTCAGGTCGACTTCTCCGCCATCGGCGACGCCGCATGGATCGGCTTCCCGAAGTTCCACCTGCCGCAGGCCGATTTCTCCATCCTTCCCATGTTCATCCCTGTTGTGCTTGTGCTTGTGGCTGAGAACGTTGGCCATGTCAAGTCCGTGGCCCAAATGACCGGCCGCGACTACGACAATCAGATCGGCACCGCCCTCATGGCCGACGGCCTGGGCACCACGCTCGCCGGCTTCGGCGGCGGCTCCGGCACCACCACCTACGGCGAGAACATCGGTGTGATGGCCGCCACCAAGGTGTACTCCACCGCCGCCTACTGGTGCGCCGCCGCCTTTGCCCTGATCCTGAGCCTGTGCCCGAAGTTCGGTGCCGTAATCAACACGATCCCCGCCGGCGTGCTCGGTGGCGTGACCACGCTGCTGTATGGCATGATCGGCATGATCGGTATCCGCATCTGGGTGGAGAACAAGGTCAACTTCGACAAGCCGCTGAATATCATGGTGGCAGCCATCACCATGATCATTGCCATCGGCCAATTCGCGTTCACTGTTGGTGGCATTTCCTTCAACGGCATTGCCATTGGCACGATCGTGATTCTTGTGGCCTACCACGGCCTGAAGGCCATTGGCAAGGCAACCGGCACTATTGCCAAAGACGATCCGGATATTTTGTAGTGTGTTTTAGGGCTACTGGGCTGTATCTTGGCTCAGCCCTTTTGCACAATGGCCCCTACCTTCACGGGTGGGGGCCATTTGCGTGTTCCATGGAGCGGTGCTCGCCTTACGTGGTGGTAAAACCCATGGGGCGGCAAATATCCCATGGGGTGGTAAAACCCTCATGGGGCGGTAGGTGAAAATGGCTTTATTCTGCGGTTTCACAATTTCTTCAAACCGCCCCATGGGCAAGTTGCCGCCCCATGGGCGAGTTACCGCCCCATGGGGTCATAAGTAAAGAGTGGGATGACAGTGTGGCGAGCACCAAGCAAAGTAGGGGGCTTACGCTAAGCTCGGAAAGCTTGCGTAATTTGCGTAACCTTTGACATGAAAGGCCACTGTGCCCCGTAATAATTTCGATGATCGTGACGATTCCGCTGATTTCCAGATGAACGACAGCGCGGAATCCCGCCCCCTTACCTTTGGCGAACTTGGCGTACCCGGACCGCTGGTGCGCGTGCTTGCGGCAGATGACAAGAAGACCGCATTCCCCATTCAGGCCGACACCCTGCCCGATTCACTGGCCGGCCGCGACATTCTCGGCCGAGGTCGCACCGGCTCCGGCAAAACCCTCGCATTCTCCATTCCGCTGGTCACCCGCCTCGGTTCCTACGATTCGTTCGGCGAAATCGCGATGGAGGAGTTCCGCAAGGAAATCAAGCGCCGCAAGAAGGCCAGCCTGGAAGAGCGCCGCGCCGACGACTTCCTACCGCACCCGCGCGGCCTGGTGCTGGCCCCCACCCGCGAGCTCGCGAACCAGATCAACGACGTGCTGATGCCGCTGGCCCACACGTTCGGCATGAACACCACCACGGTGTACGGCGGCGTCAAGTACATCCACCAGATCCGCGATCTGAAGGCCGGCGCCGATATCGTGGTCGCCTGCCCGGGCCGCCTTGAGGACCTGCTGCGCCAGCAGGCGCTCACGCTCTCGTCCGTCGAAGTCGTGGTCATCGATGAGGCCGACGAAATGGCCGATATGGGCTTCCTGCCACCGGTCAAGCGACTGCTTGAGCAGATTTCGCCCGACGCCCAGCACATGCTGTTCTCCGCCACGCTCGATCACGGCGTGGATGAAGTGGTGAACACCTTCCTGCACGATCCCAAGGTGCACGAGGTCGATTCGGCCACCGCCGAACCCGACCTGATGACCCACCACGTGTTCGAAACCACGCGCGGCGACAAGCACGAACTCGTGCGCATGCTCGCCTCGGGCGAAGGCCGCCGCATCCTGTTCACCCGCACCAAGTTCCAGGCCAAGAAGCTCGCCAAGAACCTGACGCAGAACGGCATTCCGGCCGCCGAGCTGCACGGCAACCTGAACCAGAACCAGCGCGATCGCAACCTCGCTGCGTTCGATTCCGGCGATGTGCGTGTCATGGTGGCCACCGACGTGGCCGCCCGTGGCATAGACGTCGGCGGCGTGGAGCTCGTGGTGCAGGTCGAGCCGCCGGCCGACCCGAAGTCCTTTGTGCACCGCTCCGGTCGTACCGCCCGCGCCGGCAAGGCGGGCGACGTGGTCACCCTCGTGCTGCCCGAGCAGCGCCGCGAGACGCGCCGCTTGCTGAACCAGGCCGGCATCAAGACCAAGATGATCGAAGTGACCCACGATTCGCCCGAAGTGCTTGAGCTTGTGGGCGACCGCGCCGAGCGCGTGGATGGTTGGAGCCTCGACAAGTCGCAGTCCGTGGGCAACCCGCGCAAGGGCAAGAACAGGGGCGCCAAGAACGCGGCGGGCGACGAGTCCGGCCGCGGCGGCAAGCGCAAGCACAATCGCAATCGCAACCGTGACGAGCAGAACGTTGCCGAGACCGAGTTCCAGCACGAGAACGCAGGCGGCGAGTTTGTTGCCGAAGGCGAGCCGCAGCGCAAGCACGGCGACAAGGCCAGCAAGAAGGCCGTGAAGAAGAACCGCAACCGTGCGGAACGCCGCGCAGGCATGAGCAACCCCGAGGCCGAGCGCCGCGACTATCTGTTCGAGCATGGCGATGACCGCCGCGAGGAGCGCCGCAAGGGCGACCGTCGCGACGGATACGGCAAGAACCGGTACGACGAGCGTCAGGACAATGGCCGCGGCCAGTACGGCAAGAACCGTCGCAATGATCGGTACGGCAAGGGCGACAAGTTCGATAAGCGCGACAGGGCCGGATACGGTCGCAACGATGATTTCGGCAGCCGCAGGCACAATGCGGGCCGTGATTTCGAACGGTCCGATTCCCGCGATTTCGAGCGTCCGCGCAAGCCTCGCCGCAATGAACGCAGCCACGAGGATTACGGCTTCTCCTATGACGAGCGCTCCCATGACGGCCGCAGGCAGTCCATGCGCAACACCCGTCAGGGCGAAGGCGGCAAGCGCATCCATCGCAAGAACGAGAACCGCATCGTACGCGACGAGCGTTCAGAAGGTGCCAAGCGTCACGAACGCCGCATGATCGCCAAATACGGCAACACGGAAGGCCCGAACCGCCGTCATTCCAAGAAGAATCGCCACAATGCGCCATTCCGTATGAAGTCTGGACGCCGTTAGTCCGACAGCGCGTATGAATCAGGC
>ERZ831773.1532-NODE-1532-length-23651-cov-52.563485_pt1 | contig 23651 bp, 20 predicted proteins | sample MGYA00519696_ERZ831773 | MGnify/ENA primary metagenome ERZ831773 (study PRJEB31850, sample SAMEA3708720) | human gut metagenome | biome: human gut; feature: human-associated habitat; material: faeces | place: China | collected 2014 ...
TCTGGATTTTCTTTGGGCAGCTTTGCGATAACGGAGCTTAGATATTCAGCAAAGATGTTGCTGTGCACATCAACAAAGGTTTCAAATCTGAAATTATCAAGCACACCTTTCACCTCCGACATTTACTAATCTACACCTATTATACTTCCCAGAAATCAGCAATACAAATATGCAAACCGCATTATCTCTCCCGACTTGCACATTTTCTTTCGGGCTGTTCTTCTGTCTGCTCTGGCTCGGTATCCATAACGGAAGTATCTTTTTCATTTAGATTCAGCTCAATGTTAAGAGCGTTCAGCCGTTCTGTTTTTTCTTTCAGCTCATCTTCAAAGGCAAAAGGCTTCTTGATTTCCTCCTTTGCGGTTTCAAGCTGTGCGATAGTTTCCACCTTTTTTGTCTTGGCAGCTTCCAGTCTGGCAGGGAGCTTTGACAGCTCGTTTTCAATTCGGGTCAGATTTCCGAGGGCATCAGCACCTAAATCTACCTTATGCTTTGCCTTTCCGCAGAGGTTCATACAGTAATGGGCATTGACTGTATCATAATAAATCTCCATTCGGAAACCTCGGTAGCTACCGATTTCGGTAGGTGCGGACATCGGATAATCCTTGCAGATTGCAAGGAGCATCTCGCCTGCGTCTGCCTTTTCGGTGTAGGTCATACCTTTTAGGGTCATCGGGCAGAACTTATCCTCACCCTGCGGCTTGTGCTGCTCGGCAAGAGCTGCATCGTTTTCATAGCCTGCAATGCGTTCCTCATACTCCTTGATGGTCTGGGGATAGTATTTCAGCACCCTGTCCTCAAGGTCGTAATGTTCGGAAAGATAACTCTGCTTTAACACTCGAAGCTTTGATACCTGTATATCCAAATCCATTTTTTCCTTAAAACGGGCATCGCCCGTGGCAAGCATTTTAACCTCTGCAAAGGACAGAGCAACCTCGTCCACATCTTCAGCAGAACGAACGGGGCTTTTGCTCGTCATTATCTGGCTGATAAACTTCTGCTTGCTCTCCACCAACTGATAGAGGTAGGCATCAAAAGTCTGCTCGGTCACATAGCGGTAAACCTCCACCTCTGGAAACATATTGCCCTGCCTTTCGATACGCCCCTGCCTTTGTTCAAGGTCGGAAGGACGCCACGGACAATCAAGGTTATGGATTGCTATGAGCCTGTCCTGCACATTCGTACCTGCTCCCATCTTCGGAGTAGAACCGAACAGCACACGGACTTCGCCGCTTCTGACCTTGCCGAACAACTCTTTTTTCTGTGCATCGGTGGTCGCTTCGTGGATAAAGCGTATCTGCTCAGCCGGGATACCACGGGCTATCAGTTTCTCCCTCATATCGTCATAGACATTGAAAGTACCGTCATTTTTCGGGGTGGACAGGTCGCAGAACACAAGCTGTGTCGCTTTAGTATCGGCGTGTTCCTCCCAGATACGGTACACATTATCCACGCAGGCATTGACTTTACTGTCTGGGGCATCTGGCAGCATCGGGTCAATCATTCTCTGGTCAAGAGCCAGTTTCCGTCCGTCATTGGTTATCTTGAGCATATTGTCGATGTTCGGCTCGACAAGCCTTGCCCTGACTTTCTCAGCCCGCTTCGCAAGGGAAGCTACCATTTCGGTCTGTATCTCGCTCGGCTTGGTCTTAATATTGTGGTAATTGACCTTTGGCACGGGGAGTTTTAGCATATCGGCGGTCTGAATATCCGCCACCTCACGGAACATCTGCATCAGCTCTGGCAGGTTATAGAACTTGGCAAACCTCGTCTTGGCTCGGTAATTTGTGCCTTCGGGTGCTAATTCCAGAGCTGTAACCGTTTCTCCAAAGGTAGAAGCCCAACTGTCAAAATGCTGCAAACCGTTCTGTGCAAGAGCGTCATATTGCAAGTACCTCTGAACAGAGTACAGCTCAACCATTGAATTGCTAACAGGCGTACCCGTTGCGAAAACCGTACCACGGTTGCCCGTGATTTCGTCCAGATAGCGGCATTTCATAAAGAGGTCGCTTGATTTCTGGGCTTCGGTCTGGGCGATACCGCCCACATTCCGCATCTTGGTGTAGAGGTACAAATTCTTGTAAAAATGGCTCTCATCAATGAAAAGCCTGTCAACGCCGAGCTGTTCAAAGTCGATGACCGTATCCTTACGCTTGGTGTCGTTAAGCTTTTCGAGCTTCGTCTTGATTGCCTTTCGGGTTTTCATTAGCTGTTTGACCGTGAACTGCTCGCCTTTGGAAGCCTGCACATCGTCAATGCCACGCTCAATATCATCAAGCTGCTTTTCCAACTGCTCCCTCTGGCGTTCTATGCTCATCGGGATTTTTTCAAACTGCGAATGCCCGATAATGACTGCGTCATAGTCGCCTGTGGCAATCCTGCCGCAGAACTTTTTACGGTTTCCAGTTTCAAAATCCTGCTTTGTTGTAACAAGGATATTCGCACTCGGATAAAGCCGCAGATACTCAGAAGCCCACTGACCGACAAGATGATTTGGCACAACAAACATTGACTTCTGGCATAAGCCGAGCCGTTTGCTTTCCTGTGCAGCGGCTACCATTTCAAAGGTTTTTCCTGCTCCCACCTTATGGGCAAGGAGCGTATTGCCTCCATAAAGGATATGGGCGATGGCGTTGACTTGATGGGGTCTTAGTGTGATTTCTGGGCTGATACCTCCAAAAGTGATATGGCTTCCGTCATACTCACGGGGTCGCACAGAGTTAAAAGTGTCGTTGTAATAACGGACAAGGCGGTTTCGCCGTTCTGGGTCTTTCCATATCCAATCCTGAAACGCCTGCTTGATGACTTCCTGCTTCGCCTGTGCCGCCGTGGTTTCCTTTGCATTGAACACCGCTTTTTTATTGCCGTGTTCGTCATACACATAATCAAAGATACGGGGGTCACGCAGGTTTAAGGTGTCCTCAATAATACGATAGGCGGAAGCCCTTTTCGTACCATAGGTGCTGTCCGCCTTTACATTCCCCATATCGGAGCTTTTATTCTCTATGAACCAGTCTCCGTTTATCGGGGTGTATCGTACCTTTAATCTGCCTGCGGCATAGCTTGACGGAGTTAAAAGCTCCATCACAAACCGCTGTATATCTTCCTGCGGTATCCAAGTCGCACCCAAGCGAACAGAGATTTCCGCCGCCGAGAGGTCTTTGGGAATGACCTTTTTCAAGGCTTCCACATTAACTGCAAGCTCTGGGTCATTCTTCGCAGCAAGCTCCGCAACCGTCAGCTTGTTTCGGACATTTCCCGACAGATACTCGTCTGCGGCTACATAGGAAACAGGCTCACAGTTCGGTACTTTGAAGATAACACCTTGTAAATTCTGCACAAGCTCAGCCTGCGTTTTGCCTGTGAGCTGCTCCATATAAGGCAAATCAACACGGGCTTTCTCTCCGATAGAGAGGGCAAGGGCTTCGCTTGCAGTTTCAACCGAAGTTACTTCTCGGTGGGGTTTGATAGTCCGCTTTGTGAACATATCTGCCTTCCGTTTGAAGTTGCCCTCATCATCAAGCACCTCCAGAGAACATAGAAGGAAGTAGCTCTCATCTGAAGCAAAAGCAAGATAGTTTCCTCGGCTGTTGATTAGACCGTATTTTGCGGTATAAACATCATACAGACGGTTGAGGTTTTCCTGCTCGGTGCGTATCATTTCCTCTGGGTAATCATCGGTCTGATACTCTATGAGCTTACGCACACAGTCACGGATTTGGATAAGTCCCTTAATACGGTTTTCTGCGGTCATCGACACAGAAGCAGGTTGCATACGGTCATTCTCTCGGAAGTAAACCCTGCCGTCCACCAGAGTAAAAGAGAAGTTACGCACATTCGGGTCAGCAGGAACGGAAAGCTCCTGCTCATCGGAGATTTCATCAACCCTATTATCAAGCTCTGGGATTTCGCCGTTTATCCTCTGAACTGCATTGGACAGAAGCTCGGAAAGTGGTATATCCTTACGGGCTTTACAGACAGGCTCGAAAGTACCAAAGCGTGTGTTTTCCATCTTTATCTCGCCCAACACCATTTCGGGGTGTTCGACAAAATATCTGTTCATCGTAACACCGTTTTCGTCCGTATCAAGGTGTACCCAGTCTGGCTCTATATCCATCACTCGGTCACGCTTTTGCAGGATAAGAATATCGCTCGTGACCTCCGTGCCTGCGTTTGCCTTAAAGGTGTTGTCTGGCAGACGGATAGCACCTAAAAGCTCGGCTCTCTGGGCAATATACTTGCGTACCTCTGGACTTGCTTTATCCATCGTACCCTTTGAGGTAATGAACATCACAACGCCGCCGGCACGGACTTTATCCAGAGCCTTTGCGAAAAAGTAGTCGTGTATGAGAAATTTCTGGGCGTTGTATCGGCTGTCATTGACCCTTATCTCCCCAAAAGGCACATTACCGAGGACTACATCAAAATGGTTGTCTGGGAGATTTGTTTTCTCAAAGCCCTCAATGGCAATGTTCGCTTTTTGGTAGAGCTGCTTTGCAATCCTGCCTGTGAGAGAGTCGATTTCCACGCCGTGGAGCTTGCTGTTTTGCATACTTTCGGGAAGCAGACCAAAGAAATTGCCTGTACCGCAGGACGGCTCCAAGATATTGCCCTGTGAAAAGCCCAGGCGGTCAAGTGCGTCATACATCGCCTTGATAACAACAGGCGGCGTATAAAAAGCGGTCAGCGTTGACTCCATAGCGGCACGGTATTCCTCTGGGGATAGGCTGGCATATAGCTCCTTAAATTCCTCCGCCCACGCCGCATTGTGTTCATCAAATGCCATAGAAAGACCGCCCCAACCGACATACCGAGATAGGACTTCCTGTTCTTCGGGTGTGGCAAGGCGGTTTTCGATTTCAAGCTCGTGCAGCAGGTTGATTGCCGCCATATTGTTACGGAACTTTTCTTTTGCTCCGCCGACACCGATGGCGTCATCGTTAATACGGAAATTATGACGGTCTGTGGCAAGAGTTTCCGTTTTTTCTTCGGGTGGTAATTCGGTTTTTTCCTGTTCCAATAGCTTTTGGATATAGCCGATTTTCTCCACTCGGTTTATCGGAAAGCCCACATTGTTCTGGAATGTGATGTCACGCAGGGACACATCACCGCTGATTTTCCCGATGCTCTCAATGAGATATTTACGGTTATCTATGATGATTTCCCTGCCTATGAGGTCATCTGTGGATTGCTCCATTTCAATGACAGGAGCTTCTGAGCCATTCACTTTATCGGCATTCGCCTGTGGTTTTTCTTCGGCTTCCTCGGCTGTCCTGTACCAATCACTTTCGGTAGCCATAATCTCATCAAGGAGCTTTTCGTCCTCTTGGGTCAGCTCGGTGTGCTGTTCCAAGAATGGGATAAACTCATCTCTGCCACGGAGCAGGCTTTCTCGGTCATCTCCATATAGCTGTTCGCCCTTTGGCGATAAGGCATAATCGTAAAAATTCTTAATGTGGGCAATTAAATCACCCTCACCATCGCCAATATCAAACCGCCCTTCATAGTTAAATTCCTCGCCGCCGATAACAGCCTTGATAACAAAATCGGTCTTGTGATACCACCCGATATTTTTATCGCCCTCACGCTCACGGTGTTGTTTCTCGTCCAAAATACCAAGCAGCTTATTCCCCAAAGCAAAGCTCAAATCTGTATAGCGGTCATTAAGCTGTCTGTCATAAAAGGCAGGGTGTTCGGAAAAACCGATAGAAAACTGTATTCCGTCCTGCTTTTTCTCGGACGGTGTTTCTGTCCTCTGTTTCTCGGTTACGACCACTTTCAGATGGTCATTTGCAGGATTTTCCTTTAGCTTTTCTTCAAAGTCGGCTCGGCTGTATTCCTGTCCCAAGATAGGAAACTCGGCATTTTGCAGATAAACCTTTTCCTCGGTAAGTGTTGCAATCTCATATTTATCCGCACCGATATACACCACATCGCCCTCATCGTAGAGGTAGCGAAGTGGGTGCAGCTCCCTTAATTCCTCGGTAAACTTCCACCCATTACTGCGGCTGAAAACTGAGGTCGTTTTCCATTGTACCTGTGCAAGAAAGTCTATGAGCTGTTGAACGGTTGAGGGGTCGGACAGGTGCTGTTCCATTTGCTCGGCGGTAACATCTGCAAGGTCGCTTCGTTCCACAACAGATAACAGGTCTTTTTCGTACCTGTCCAAGTCACGGATAAAGTCAGATAGCCGCAAAGCAAGGGTATCCCGTTTGTCGGCAGGCGGCAGGTCACGGTGGGCGTCGATAAAACGCTGCCTTGCTATTTTCCTCTGGGTGTCAACCTCATATTGGGGAGCTGACACGCTCTCCAGATAATCGGCATAATGGTCTTTTTCTTTCGGATTGAGATAGCGGTTATCCTTAATCAGCTCACGCAGACGCTTTTCAACCTGTGACCATTTCAACACAAGGTCGTGATTGGTATAAGTGCCGTTTCGATCAATGGCAAGACCTTTGCTGTCATGCCAAGAGTGACCGCTGAAACCATCGGGGAAGATGTGCGTACCGCCGCCCGTTCCATACTCATTTTTAAGGAACTCAATATTTTTCTGTCTGTCCTCGCCCTTTTGAAATTGGCGGTAGATGCGGTATTTTCCGTTCTCAACGCCACTGCCTTTTTGAAGTACGGAGTCAATATCTTCTTTGGAAATAGCAAAAGCAGAGGCTTTTTCGTCCTCTGCTTCGGCTATCATTTCGATTTGTTCATCTACGGTTGGAAGATTGACCCTAACCTCATCCTCTTTGGCAACGCTTACTTGTAAATTAGTTCGGTCAGTATCACTTCCTCCGCTTGGCTGCGGATGTTGTTCATCAGTCCGACCCACTGCATCGGTGCTTTCTCTTTCAGTTCCTCTGTCACGCCCTGCTCGGCTGAGAGCTGCTTCGTCAGAAGCTCCAACCTCTGGAGTGCTGTCTGCTCTACCTCGTGCAGATGCCCGTTCAGCCTGCCCGATGTCAGCAGATTGAGATAGATCACTCGCTTGTGCTTCTCCAGATAATCCCTGTGCATCAAAGCGTACCTGCCAAGCGGAAGCTCTGGCTCTGTCGGTAATGTTAGGTCGGGAATAAGATAATCCCCCTGTCTGCTGTAAGTGATTTCGCTCATTGTATTCGCTCCTTTCGGGTTGTTGTCTGTCTTTATCATACTGAGCCTGCGTTCTTTGTGCAAAGGTGCGATTCTGGTCTTTTTCCGCCATTTGCACATTTCGGATAGACTGTGAGATTTCCCGTAACGCCATTTCCGCAATATCGCTTGTGGCAACGCCGATGGCGTTTATCGTTGCAGGGGTATTGAAATTTACAATATCCGCAAAATCCTCTCGGTCAAAAAACTCATTCGTATCCAGACCGCAGCGGCTGATCAGCATAAAAGCAACACTGTTTGCTGCCAGCCGCCTGTAAATGACTTCTATATTAAAGTCGTCCAGTTCTTCCAAAAAGCTGTCTTTCGTGCAGTCCTTTAACTGAGAAAAATAGTCTTGCAGATTGTCCTCCACGGCGTTCTTTGCCGTTTCCATTAAGGCAGAAGCAAGGTCAGTGCTTTCCACATCTCCAAACCTGTCCGAGAGCCTTTCCATAACAGTCTGCTCGTATCGCTCATCCATCTGCCATATCGGAACAGGGCGGCTGCCATAATAGCCCTCGTGGGTGTCGGACACATCAAAATAGTATTTCAGCGTATTCCTGCGACCTTTCGGGTCAAATACGGCAATACCCTTGCTGTCCTTATTGACCCAACGCTTGAACTGCCTGTTCCAAGTTTCGAGCTTCGCAACGGCGACAGCATCGGGGCGTTGGGCGTATATTAAAAGCTGTTCGTCAAAACGGCATTTATAGTTGCGGCAGGCAGAGGACAGAAAGCCCTGCCACGCCTGCGGATTTTTTGCAACTGCAACGCCTGTACGCCGATACAGCTCTGTGATTAGCTGATACTTCGCAGCCATTCAACCTACACCTCCTTATCGTTTCTGTTTCAAATATTCCTGTTTACTCACTCCGCACCACCGCCAAGAAAAGAAATGACCTTGTTCGATTTAATGCTCTTTTGCAGGTCATTGATGAGGGTAATATCCGCAACCGTAATGCCCTGCATAGAAAGAATATCGTCCATAGTCATAGCGGCAATCGCTTTTTCATCGGTAAAGCCTGCTTCCAAGACTTTATTCAAGACCTTGACGGCTTTCTGATTAACAGCCATATTCTAAATCCTCCTTATCGTTCTAAATCCTTGTGCTTCGGTGTTTTCTGCGGCGTTTGTTCCGCAGGTTTCGGCTCATAGGTCGCCCCGTTTTTCTGCATACGCTCGGCAAACTCGCAGATGTGGTACAGATTGCTGCCGACTTCGGTATGGTATTCATCAATAAAGCGGCAGGGATACTCCCGTTTCTCTCCCCAAGAGGTCGTGACAATGACCTTTCCGCCGTCTGGGATACGGAACAGTTCTTTATATTGAGGGTCAATAAAGCGGATACCTTGTTCCGCTTTCTGGATATGCTTATCAAGCCATTCCTTCACATAACAATAGCAGTAAAAATTATAGTCGCCTTTGGTGGGATTGCACCGAAGCAGAAAAGCGTGTTTCTCCGTATCCACACGGAAACCGTACTCCGTACAATAGTTACCCTTGATAGCACTTTCGGGAAAATGCCTTGCAAACGCACTCATATCATAGCGGTTATGCAAAAGCCCTTTATCCTCCCGTAAAGCATTGATGACCGTATCAAAGTCTGCCTTAAATTCGTCAGATTTCCATTGTGGTCTAGTATCAAACCAAGTGGTGTAAAAGCCATAGCCCGTTGTGGCAAAGTCACCACGCAGATGCCCGATAGTGCCTGTCTGCCCCTCAAGCTGCATGCTCTGGGCATAGGTGTATTTCTGTTCTGTCGGAGTTAAAGGTCTTGTCTTTATTTCATTACTCATTCGGCTGCTCCTTTCTTTCCTTTTTCTCCTTCTGCTCGTCTAAAATCTTGCGGATACAGACATCGCAGAAAATAACTGACCCATCCTTATATCGGGGATAAGGACAGGTCGTGCAGTCATATTTTATTTTATCGCTCACGGTCATCACCGTTTTTCTGCTTCTGGGCAGGTTGATTATAGGGCATACAGCACTCTGACTGGTATCGTTCATTCAGCTTTTGCCGTGCATCATCAAGCTCATTCGTGTAATAACCCCAGAAATAATTTGAGCCGCCCTTGCAGTACCAACACACATAAGGGTTGGGTGCGTTGGGATTGTGACCGATGACAAGCTCTGTACTCCCGATAGTACAGCTCTCAATGATTTCATAGTTCTGATTGGAGCGTTTTTCTTCGTCCATAAGCACCTCTCTATTCTTTGGCATAACGCCGATAGGCTTTCTCGCCCGTAGCTCTCATTTTTTGAACAGGGCGGCTCCCTGCAAGCTCTGGATACCGTGCCTGCAGCTTGCGGCGTGTCCTGCTGACGCTCTCAAAGCTCGGCAGACCGAGATATTTGTGCTGCGTCATTATCTCTGCAAGCGGCATTGCCCCTGCATCCTTCAGACAGGCATTACAAAGTGCAAGATACAGCACCATATCGTCATTTCTGGCATCTTCATTCTTTTCCAGAACAGCCCTGACTTTCTTTTCAATGGTTTTTAGGTTTCTCATCTTTACCTCCATAAAGGAAAGGGCGGCATCTTTCAGCCGCCCAAACCACTTACTTATTCTTTCTGTTACGGATATTCAGCCATACCGCCGCACCCACAATGAACACGACAAGCACGATTGCGATAATGGTTTTAGCGTCCATCAATTAGTCCTCCTTTTTCTTCTTTCTGTTCTTATAGCCGACAAATCCGAGAACGCCCGCACCGACAACAGACAAAGCTGCAAGGCTTACCCATAAGCCCAGATTGAAGTCATCGCCTGTTTTCGGGGTATCCCTAAACTCATTGTGCATCTGCACGATAGCCGTAGCGTTCACCTTTACCGTTACTTGTTTATCGGCAGGAAGGATATATCCTGCGGAAGCCTTGTCGCTTACTTCGGATACGGTATAGTCGCCAATCCGCAAGCCCTCAATCACGATTTCCCCGTTCTTATCTGTCTTAAAGGTCTGGTCATAGTCCACGCCTGTCACACGGAAAGAGAAGCCCTCCACCTTACCGTCAGAGGAAGTCTTTACGATTTTTAGAGAGCCTTTCTGTGCTGCATTGATAAAGCCAACACCCGCCTTGTTTTCCACGGTGTAGGTCTTTCCGTTCTCCTCGATGGATACGGCATAAACATCTTCATCCAACACAAAGCCTGTCGGAGCTTTGGTTTCCTTTACCAGATATTTGCCGTAGCGGAGTTCACTCATCTGATAAACGCCGCCGTCAAGTTCTTTCATTTCGCCAAGCAGCGTATCGTCATTATCCAGTTTCCCATCGCCATTGGTATCGGAGTAAACCTCAAATACCGCACCAGACAGCTTGTTGTCGGGATAATCCTCATCAACCTTTGTCAAAGCGATATTGCCCTTAATGAAGTAGTTGACAAGTTCGATTTCCACAACTTCGTCCACCTTGCCGATTGTTACGGCGATTTCTTCCTCGGAGAGTGCATATCCCTTCGGGCTTTCGATTTCACGGATTATCCAAGTTCCATACGGCACTTTGGCAAAAGAAAAACTACCATCATCTTTTGATGTGGTAGCTGCAATCGCATTTTCCTTTGTAAACTCGGTAGTTCCTGTCTTAAAGATACCGATAACTGCACCTCCCAGAGCCTTTCCATCCTCATCAGATTTCTTACCGCTTACAGAGCCGTAAATAATGTCATTTGTGATAGCTTCGCCCTCATTGGCTGTGATGCGGACAATTTCGGTATCCTGTCCTGCGTATTCAAAAATAACAGGGTATTTTACATCGCTGACAATATATGCGGAATTGGTCGAGATTTCCTGCACATAATAGCTGCCCATCGGCAGGTCGCTGATTGCTTTCCCGTGACCGCTTTCATCAAGGGAAATGACCTCAATCAGACCGTCCGCAGGAATGGTCTTTCCGTCTGCGGCTGTGAGTTCCTCTGCCGCATACAATCCAAAGGTCACATCAAAGATTTCCCCCTTCTTGCCAATGCCGTAGGCATCATCAATGGCAAGGCTCTTGATGAGGTCGATTTCAACACGCTGTCTTTCATTATAGAAAGAAGTAGCCGTTTCCGTTACATCAACATTCTGTCCTGCATACACAAGCTCAACAGAATGGACTTCCTCATTCAGCACCATTCCATACGGAGCTGTGATTTCCTTAACCTCATATTTTCCGAGATACAGTTCTTTGGATTTTGCTGTACCGTCCTTTCCTGTCGTAACGGTATCCACAACCTCGCCCTTGTTTGCTCTGACCGTTCCGTCCAGAGTGACAATATCCTCGGCTGCGGTAAGCTCATAGACTGCACCCTCAAGACCGCTGACAGAGAAAATCGGCTGATACAACCCCTTATCGCCTGCCACGGAGCTGAATACCTCGCCAGACTTTTCTACAGTAATTGTGCCTTTCTGTGCCATATTGGAACGTACTACCTCAATAACGGTAATGCCGCTTTCTTCCTCAGAGTTTTCCTGCACCACATCAAAATAAACAGGCTCGGAATTTAAGACATACCCATACGGGGCTTGTACTTCCACAAGGGAATAGCCTTTGCCGTATTCCAATGTCTGCGGTGTGATAAGGTCGCCGTCTGCCGTAGTATAGAAGGTGTCAATGGTCGTCACTTCGGGATAAGTGAAAGTCATAGTCACAAGATTTCCATTCGGGTCGTAAATCTGGAAGCCTGCACCTGCATACGGGATTGTATTGCCTGTTTCTGCATCTTTCTTTACAATTTTGATATAGCTCTCAAAGTTAGCGTTGTTGATAAGGTAGCGGTAGGTCTGACCGTCCTTGCTGATAAACACATCAAAGTCTTTCATCAGTTCACGCCCCTCCCAACCAGAGGTCTGGCGGACGGTATAAATGCCATACGGCATATCCTTTGTCTGGGCAAAACCGTTCTCGTCACATGTCAGCACATCACGCTCGGTTTCCTTTGCATTTTCATAGCTGCCTGCGGATTTGAGGAACACTTCAAATACCGCACCTTCTTCGGGTGTTTCAATCTGGGTTTCCCCGTTATCCGTATGCTTGATGAGTGCGATATTGCCTTTGATGACCTGTTCATTCACATCGTTTGCGGTACTGTTCAGCTCTACCGTGTATAGCTCTGGTTCTGCACCTACCTTGTGGATTGCGGTATCCAGAAGATACCCCTCGGACGAGCTGATTTCACGGACAGTCCAATCATTATCACAGATATAATACTTGGTCGTAAACTGACCGTTTTCATCAGTCGTGTAGGTGTCAATCAGTTCCTCACCTTTATAGATGCCGTAAACCGCACCTGCAAGGGAAGCATTGCCCTGCGGAGAACCTGTTTCTGCATCGGTCTTTGTCACAGTCACTTGGAATTTCTTCAACACATTGTCGAAGCTGCGTTTTGTGACCTTGTTCCATTCAATCGGAGCTGTCTGGGAAGCAGGAACGACATAGCGGACTGCGGTATCCACTTCCTCAACCACATACGGGGTATCGCCACTGATAAGGACATTTTCAAACTTAGCCAGTCCGTTTTTATCAGTCACGGCATACTCGTCAACAGGCAAGCCGCTTAAAGATGTGCCATAAAGGTGGAATTTCATTCCCTCCACCAGATTGTCCTCGGAAGTCTTGACGATTTCCAGACTGCCACGCTTCAAAGTATTGCTGAAGGTCACAGTAGAGGTTTTTCCTCCGATAAGTGTGACAGTCTGGGTTTTCTGCGGCTCATAACGGTCAATAGACTGTTCTGTGACCGTATAAGTGCCAGGGAATAATCCCTCCACGGAGACAGAGCCGTCCTTTCCTGTCTTAACTGTTTTATTGAAGTTATCACCTTTGATTGTAAAAGAGATGCCCTCCACAACTCCGTCCTCAGAAGTCTTTTTGAGGGCAATCGTGCCTGTCGGCGTTTCGATATTGATATATGCAGACACGGTATCAGCATTCTCCACACCTGTTACCAAATCCTGCAAGTTCGGGTCGCCATAGGCAATGAGCTTTGCACTGCTGCTGACAGTCGGCACATTGTTCCTCTTTGCCGTAATGCGGACAGAACCGCTGATAGCTACAGTGGAGCTGATTGTCAGCTTATTTCCAGACTTCGATACACTCACATTACTGTCAGAGCTTAAAAAGCTGTAATCAGAAAGCACGCCGTTGCTGTCATTCAATGTGATGCTGTACTTTCCGTCCTTGTAGGCAAGCTCCTTTGTGATGTCATTCTTACCACCCGACATAAAGCTCGGAATGGTGTTATGCTCACGCAGCATCGCAACAATCTGGTCATACACTGCCCTTGCTCCGCTGTTGGCATAATTTGAACCGAAGTGCAGGCTGTAAACGGTGGTGCTTGTCTGGTTATATGAACCTGTGGCTTCACGGCAACCTGTGACAAACTCCCATACAAGGGTCTGCGTGGCAAGCCATTTTTCATCATCACTTCCCGACAGATTATTTCGGTTGCCCTGATACCCATAGAGCAGGGCAAGCCCAACCGCCTTTTTCTGGTTGGCTGAAAGGGCGTTCCAAGTATCAGAGGAAGCCTTTTTCAAGGTGTTTCCTGTTTTCAGCGGTACTCCCGGCTGAATACAAAACGCATTCTCACCGTCCACAAACATACGGTACTTATAATTTCCCGTTCCGCCTGCGGTATAGCCGCCGATATTCGCACTGGAATTGTACCTCATCGCATTACCGTTGCTGTCATAGGTGTGGGAAAAGGAAATCGTCCCGATGTCACCCGCAGCAAACGCCGTCGCAGGCATTATGGATAATGCCGTGACCGCAGCCATTACAAAAGCCGCAGCCTTTTTGAACAATTTAGGGATTTTCATAGTTACCTCCTGTAATTTGGATTGAATATTTTGCCTTACTGACCGAAAAAAGCTGCCCGTTATGGACAGCTTAAAGTATTTCTTTTCTCGGATAGTTACTGGCAGTAGTTAGGGGGTGAGGTGTGGAGAGGGGGAATCCAAAATAATGGCTATCCACTCAAATGGGCAGACCTCGCCCTCGGTGTGTGGCTATCTCTCGTGAGCCTTGTTCCGCTGCAAGTGTCGGTTATAAAACTCCAACGCCTTGACAACAAAATCCGTTTCCTGCCCTCTGGGAACAGTCTTTGGAATGAGCTTGGTTATCCTCTCGTCACGGAAAGCAGGTTTTTCCTTCTGATTGGGCTTTTCTTCCTCCATAATGGACTGGATAACCTCGGAAGTGAGCTTGCCATCTTGGTTATACTTCTTCATTTTGATAGCCTGTGCCAATGACGGGGTAGCATCGTTGTACTCCATTGCTTCAAGCAGGGTGTATTGCTGTTCCTCGGTCAGATAAGAAACCTCAACCGCAGGACGAAAAGCAATCTGCCTTTCATCTACCATTTGTAGGATTTCGGGAACAAGCTCCGTTAGACGGATATAGCGGCGTATCTGGTCTTTGCTTTCTCCAACAAGTTCTCCTAATTCCTCATCAGAACGCCCTTTTGATAAATTAGTCGCCAATGGCGACGCATTTTCTTTTGGGGGTCTGCCTGCCTGTCGTTTCATAGCTTCCAACCGCATTTTATACGCAAACGCTTTCTCACTCGGCAAAATAACAGAGCGTTGGAGATTACTTTCCACCATAACAATAATGGCTTCATCACGGGTAAGCTCTTTGACCTCGCATTTCAGTGTTTCAAGTCCTGCAAGTTCACAAGCCTTTTTTCGCCTGTGACCACTGATAAGCTCATACCGTCCGTCCTCTTTTAAGCGAACTGTCGCAGGGGTCATTACACCGTTTCGCTTGATACTCTCAACAAGTTGTTCCATATCTTCGTCCATCAAAATCTTGAACGGGTGGTCTGGAAACTCGTCAATCTCCGATATGGGAATATCCCGTATCTTGCTTAGCTTTGCTTCCTCACGGCTTTCGTCCGTCTGAAAAAGGTCATCGTATGCGGTCAGCTCGATTTTGGTTTCTCTGCTTCTCGCCAATCTCTGCCACCTCCTTTCCTAACTGCTCATAGGCTGCGGCAACCTTGCCGCTTTTGTCGTAAGCAAAAATACTTTTGCCTTCTGCGGTAGCTTCCACCGCACGGATAGAATGTGGTATCTCGGTATCAAACACCTTGATTTTCTGACCATATGCACTTTTGACAGTTGCCGTAATTTCCTTAGAAATGTTGGTACGGGGCATTACCATAGTCATTAAGATACCGTCTATCCGCAGCTTGGGGTTGATTTGCCGCTTGACCATTGATACGGAGCGAAGTAAAAGCTCCAGACCTTTAGCCGAGAGATAGTGGGGCTGTGTCGGGATAATCACGCTGTCAGCCGCCGCCAGAGCATTGATGGTTATCATGCCTAAGCTCGGCATACAATCAATAAGCACATAATCGTAATTCTTTTTAACCTCATTGACATAGGTTTTCAGCACACGCTCACGGCTCATTGCATTGATTAGCCTTACCTCAAAGCCCGACAGCTCAATGTTTGACGGAAGTAGGTCAACGCCCTCGCTGTGGTGGATAATACCCTGTGAAACATCAAGTGTTTTATCGTCTATGATGTTCTGCATCACAGTAGAAAGCGTTATGGGAATATCGTCTGGTCTGTTATAACCCAGAGCCATCGTGAGATTTGCCTGTGCATCGGCATCAATCAGCAGGACTTTTTTACCCTGCTGCACCAGACTTACACCCAGATTGACCGCTGTGGTTGTTTTTCCGACACCGCCTTTCTGGTTAGTCAGAGCAATCACTTTGCAATTTGACATAGATGCGTCCTCCTTTCACATAGATTTAGCCACTTTGTCAAGGTGGCTATGTAAACAGTACCAGAGAACGCAAAAAAGCCGCCTACTCTTAAAATCAATAAGAATAAGCGGCTTTGTAATCTGCCTTGTCACCTCACGATTTCCTTCTTTTCGAACCTGTCGGAAATTCCGACAGGTTGAAATTTCGTCTAATTCACCCTCCTCATAAATATGCTTAATATGTTCTACTACATTTGTTCGAGAAGTTTGGAATAACTCTGACATCTGCTGTTGTGTCAGCCATACTGTATCATCTTCTATTTTAACTTCTATATTTGTCTGCCCATCATCAGTCTGATATATAAGTATTTCCCCATATTCATCAGTTCCAATTTTATCTGCCATAAGCACCTCTCCAATCCATTACTTCTTAGTTATGAAATGTGAACGCATGCGTTCACTATTGTCCCAACAAGATTTTATCATTATTCCAACCGCTGTTCAACCAAAACTTTTTCCATTATACAATGCAAAATAAAAGAGACTCCACTCGCCATGAATGAAGCCTCCTGATATATGTATACATCCTACAGCATATATCTGCAGGATGCTGGCTGCATATACAGCCTTTTCGTCCAGAAGCTGTTTTACCCCACCTAAGTAATAACAGAACCTGTCAAATTGTTTCTGCCTGCTTACTTTCTCGTCATCAATGGAATCCTTGATCATCATACACATCTCTACTTCATCTCTTATCCGTGGTGCATATTTAATAATCATGTCTGCAAGAAAGCTGCAGCAGCGTTCAAAATCCTTGTTCATTGCCAAGCCTCCTTAAAATATTATCTTGTGAATAATTCACAGAACATATTTTATCGCAAGGCTTTTAAAAATGGAATAGATTTTACCAAACGACAGTTTTCAAAAAGGCTTATCTGTCAAAAATTAATTTCTCCCACGGTTCATATCCTGCCATGTAGCCGAATTCTTCCTCATTTCTGAATCCTTCAAGAAGTTTTTCTTTTACACCATCTAATATAGCTTCATCAATATCTCTGAACTTCATATGCTTATATAAACCGGACTTTCTAAAATCATACATAGTACCCACATTATCAAGAAGATGTTTTACCACCTTATATGTTCCCTCTACATCTTTCCCTGCACATACAATATCAAGCATTGGCGAATACTCATTATATTTTCCCATTTCCAATGTATGGGCAACTGCCTGTACTTTCCCTGACAGAAATCTCGCATAACCGATATCATTTTCCCGCAATGCCAGTCCAGCCATTGTGGAAAGAACAAAATTAAGTGTACTAAAGCCGTAAAAAATAACATTTTCATATTTCTCATATGCTTCTTTGATTTTTCCCTGCTCATGGAGTAATCTTCCCTGATAATAACTTTTCATAGGATCGTGTTCTGAAAAATAGTCCAGATATTTTTCCGCCTTGGTGTAATTCTTCTTACGTAAATAAAATCCAAATAAGGAATCTGCTGCATGATGCTGTATCTCTTCATTCTCATCATGTAATGCCAGCTCATACCATGCGTTAATCTGCTTATCATATTTTTCCGGATTTCTTCCAACTCTACAATCGTATCATCCCCAAAATCTTCGTCATTAAAATCAAGTTGACAATCGTTTTTTGTATGAATTTTCAATTTAATAGTAATCGTAATATGATGCCATTTCTGCTTCATAATCCTTAATTTCACTTAGCATACTATCAACAGCATCCAAAAAATTGCATAGTTCTTCAAAACAAGAAGCTACATTCTCTATGTCTAATATCTTTTCTTCTGAAAAGTAAACCTGCAAATTTTTATTACATGGATACCTAAACAAATCAGAACTTTGGTCAAAATCATGAAACGCTTGGATATACTGTGTTGTATCATTTAAAGTAGTATCATCATCTGGTGCATTGGAATATTTGTCAACTTCATCGACAATACTGTTCCAAAGTCCAAGTATGCTATGCTTTTTTCGTCGAAGTATCTTCAACGCCTTTGTTCTCTCTATGTGGCTATCTTCAATAATTATCCTTTTTAAACCAAGCTCAACTGCATTACGATACATATAGCACATTGGCATAAACAATTCTTTTTTATTGTCGTCCACAATTTTTTCTTTTAAAAAATTCCCTACTTCTTCATACGAGGAATAGTAAGGGTAAAACGAATGCTGTGCATATTTATAGCCGACAACGCTTTGCTGGTAGTAATGTCCACCTTCAATAATTAACTGTGGTGAATATGCTTCATATTCCTGCTCTGTAAAATTTCCCGTCTTATATAGCTCACTCAAAATATTAAAGGCTTTATTCATATTATCATGAGTTGCCGCTAAAGAAATATGCGTCTGCTTATCAAATAAAACATTAAGATTATTGCCAAAAGGATAACGGAACATATCAGATTCTTTATCAATCCTTGAAATATCCGCTAAATATTTCCATAACCAGTTAGCATTATCGTTATCTGTATATTCTAAATCTTTTAGCTCTAATAATTTGTCATACCCTTGTTTAAGGTCATGCCGTATGTCACCGATTATCAACTTTCTATCATTTTCCGCTGTGACAATCTTAAATATATTTGCCTTCAAAAGAAGTTCCATGCTTTGTCTATATAAATAGACCATCGCAAAATACCATAAATCAAGTTTTTCTATATCACCGTTTTCTGCTGCATCTTCGCCCAAATAATGAATTACGCTCTCTGCCGCATTGAAAAAATCTTCTGCATATTTATTAAAGTCGTCTGCCAAGTTACCACTGTTTAATAATGTTATTGAGAATGGGCTGTTTTTATCTATATGATATAATGACATATTAGGGCGTATCCATTTGAAATCATAATCCACACTTGTACCTCCTCGCCATATAAAGACTTATTATTTACCGCAACATCGTTTATATTTTTTTCCACTGCCACACGGACAAGGTTCGTTTCTTCCGATTTTCTTTTTCTTTTGCTGTTGCTCATCCACTCTTATTTTACTGGCAACAAAACTCGGAGCAATCCCCTTTTGTATAAAATCTATTTTTCTCAAGTTATATACTAACTCTAATACATAAAATATAATGCGGAAATTTTCTATACATAAATCCGCAAAATCTATTAAATACAAATCAACAGACTTATTTCTGTCTTTGAAAGTAATCAATTGTGTTTCATAGTCAATATCACTATCAAAATGTTGGATGGCGTTTCTAACTCGGTTGTTCAAACTACTAATAGGTTTGCCAAATGGTTCTTTTTCGTCTACATATCCATTTTTCATTTTATTTCCGTTAGATTCCCTAATAAAATCTTGATAGGTCTTGCCATTAACACATTTTGTTGAATCATTCCGAACAAAAATGTTATTAAGTCCCAAAATCACTTTAAGATTATCAAATATCCACTCATAACTTTTGGCATAAAAATCTGTTAGCTCATCAAAATTAGCCGTCATAATGCCAAATTGATTTTTATCAACATTTTCAAGACAATCTCCATTTTTTAGAGCTATTACGGGAATTAATTGCTCATATACCTTAGCAAATAACTCAATTAGTTTGAATCCTTTTGTTTCAATGCTATTGAAATCAATCTTGCTGTTAGCAATAAATTCGCTAATCTGGGTAAGATAATTTCTATCCTCAATTACTAATTGTCCTATTTTCGTATACTCTCCTAAAGTATCTTTGCCAATAATGATTGAAATGCCTGTTGTGGTTAGCAAAAGTTGGTGTAACGCTACTGCCGCATCAAAGTTGTTTTTTACTTCTGAAAAAGGAATATACGGGTACTGTTTAATCATGTCCGTAACCCTTGCAAAGAGTATCTTATCTTGGTTATTCCAAAATAACTCAAAATTTTGTTTCATCTCACTCAATCCAGACTTAACAAAATTAGCAAAATACATGGTTTTTTGTGTTTCCTCTATTGCCTTTTCATTACTCCCGTAAAGTAAAAGATTTCGCATATATGGAGAAAGCTCAATTTCATTTAGTTTTTTGTGGGTGGCTTTTCTGGTAGGGAATTCGGCTGATAATTCAACCGAGTAAAATTCCTCATCATCACATTGTACAATATCAGCATTTTCAACATTGATATTATTATCTTCTACAAAAACTTTTCCATATATAGTAGAATGACACTTGGGGCAACGGACATGAAAAGGAATATCAAATAATCCAATTTGAACACGAAGATTTATCTTCATTTTACAAGCATTACACTGAACAAACACATTATTGACCATATTTTACCTCCTCTCGTTTTTATAATTATATCAGTTTCCTACGGAAAACTCCATAACTAATACCCATATGAAAAGCGGCATCAGCTCCACGCCAATGCCGCCGTTGCTGTCTGTCAATGTGATGCTGTACTTCCATAATTTTCCTTCTATATTAACTGAAATATCATACACACAAACCACAGAATAACTGTTGCTAATAAAAATTTTATTCCCTTGTTATACCATTTTGCTTTTAGACTACATATTTTCGAATTTGTATGTATCTGTTCTTCTAAATCATCTATCATTTCTTTTTCGTCCATATCTTTTACGGCACTCTTATAATTCTCCAATGTCATATTTCCAATAGAGCCAAAGAAAAAAATAGATGGTGCACTATTAAGATTTTTCACTCTTGCAATAATAGATAACATAAAACATAAAATAGAAATAAAGCTTGATAAATATAGCAGTGCAACCAGAATGGCTGCAATAATTTCTCCTCCAGATAATTCTGCCAGTTTTGATACCTCTGTTATTCTTTCAAATGCACTGGGCATGCCCTTTTCAAATATAACACCTATTAAAACTCCTGCTAATGCTAATGCAAATGAAACCTTGGTATCCATATTTCCTATCCATGTATTTATGATACCCAGTGTTTCATAAGCATCTTCTTTTTTAAACGCTCTATTTTCTTGCTGTTGATTGTCATTCTGTGCCATAATTTAAAATCCCCTTATTTTCTTCAATTTACTAATTTTTTCTTCATAATCTTTTATATGTTCATATCGTATTTTATTATTTTTAAGGCTATTCTCCATTGCATCAATAACTTGCCAACCTAGATTCTGTTCACATGCCCATTTAAAAGTCGATTCATTTATATATACCCATGTATCATTTTCCTTTGCCATACTAACCATATATCTATATGACGCACGATATCGCCCAAAGTAAGCATATATCTCAATAAATTCAAAAACACTATTATTTATTATATCTTCATTATATCCTTGCTTCTTTCCTAATTCATGATAAAATTCGTCTATATCTAACCATCTATTAATACCAATATTATCGATATATTCAAGTTGTCTACAAAATGACCCACTTATTATTTTTTTGACAAAAGAATATGTAGTCTCAATTTCCGTTTGTAGCTGTTCTTCCGCTTTTTCCCTTTCATTTATCGCCTTTATTTTTTCGTTATTTTCATTCGAAAACCTTCTCTTTAATTCATCATTTTCTTTCTTCAATCTTTCTTCTAAAATAGCTAATTCCCGTTCTCGTTGAACCAGACTATTTTTTAATCTCTCGATTTCTCTAATGCCATCTGCCAATCCTTCAAATGTATCCGATTCTACTGTTGTATCTTCTTCTATTTTGATTGGTTTTCCTAAATCCTCTGAAAACTCCAAATAATAATCCTTTGCCACATAGCCTTGGAATAATTTTCTTCCTTTATATTTTGCTGATTTTACAAAAACTTCCCTGTACTCATCTGACATTTGCTTGAAAACATTATTTGAAATAAATATTTCTCCGCCAGATGCTATATCTGAATATTTGCTTGCATAATTTGTTGTATTGCCAACCCATACACAATCCACTTCATTCTCTCTATTTTCATCACTTTCTAGGCCATACATACCAACTTGAGTGACAAGAACCTTTCCATAATCAATACCAATACCACATTCAATAACTTTCCCATTAACATTAGTTTTCAAATATTTATTTAAGCTATAATCAATCACAGTCTGTAAACTTCTTGCCGCATTGATTGCTTTATCTGCTGCACTATCCACTATACTCCCGTTTTTATCAATGGAGTCAATAAAGACACCCATAATTCTGTCACCCAGAAATTGTCTTGTAACTCCTCCATTTTTTCTAACACAATCAACTGCCATTCTCATAAATGAACGATATATTTTAACCATACTTTTTGCTTGACTATTTTCCGTTAAGTGTGTTGACTTACGAATATCGATAAATAGTATGGCTGCCATAATGGAATAGGTTTTATTATTATCTTCTAATTGCTCTATTGTTGGAGGCAATTCTGAATCTACTTCTATTTGTTCAACAGTCTGTTCTGTTATATTTTTAATCCGCAAATCTACTTTGTCAAAATCATTTTTAGAAAATCCCATACTTATTTTACTATTCTCCTCTATATAATCAAGATAGCTTTTTTACACATTTTCACTTTGTCCACGTATATTATACAACCTTTTCTGCTTATTCGATAGTTCTAAAAATCCAGATAGCCAAATAGCCGCCTATTCAAAAACTGAACAAACGGCTATAATGGTATCCGATTTTATATTTAGATTAGTTCAAAATGCTTCAACGCGTCCTTTATAGCTTCCACTTTCTCTGGTGTCGGATGTTTCCTCGGCTGCTTTAATTCTTCCACCGCATTAGGGGCATCATACATCGGCAAGCCTAAATCCCGCTTTACTTCTGCGATGTATGCGGTATGTACTTTGAAGCCGTACTTTGAAGCCGTATTTTGCTTCTATGTACTCCTTAATCCTCTTATAGGTCACTCGCTCTTTCGGCTTGTACGCTTCGGCTCTCTTGGCAATATTATCAAGCGGCACTTTGCCCTCCCCCTCGCCAAACTCGACTTTTACGTTGATTACGCTATCAGTTTTTTGTGGGAAAGCATTACTACCGTTTCATTTTGTGTATCATTGTCCAAACTTAGTGTAAACTCTTTTTCTATAATCGGCAACTTAAATTCTATAGATTTCAGCCACTGACCATTCTCTTTGCGTTCTTCGTAAATCTGCACATTATCCACTAACTGCGACAGGAACTCCCGTTTCTCTGCTTCGTTCATTTGAGCATACAATTTATCAAAGAACACGAGTGCCTTGTAAATGTTATCACCTGTAATCTTATCTGCCAGCAGAGAACGTTTCTTAGCCTTTGCAGATACCAGCAGTTCCTCTGCATCATCTATTTTATCATAAGTCTTGTACAAATGGTTCTCTAAATCTATTTTTCTTCGCTGATAATGCTTATCCTCATAATCAAGAGAATCCATATCTGATAAAATAGTATCTTTATTATGATATAGCTTTCTTAATTGTATTTTATAATTTTCTATTTCCTGATCTAATGCACTAGTATCTACTTCCATATTTATTTTGTTGCGGATTAAATCCGAAAATTTAGGATTACTAACCAGTTTACTAATCACCTCTGCAACAGAAGCATCCAGCATTTCTTCATGCACCTGTTTTTTGTAATCACACTTATGACCTCTAGTCATATTTCTGTGTTTGCAACCATAATAATAAAAATCCTTATCGTTACTTCCATCCTTGCGTTTCTTAATAGACTTGTTGCCATACATTCCTGCACCGCAGACAGGACATTTCAAAATTCCTGATAATAGATGAATCTTTTCTCTGTTCTGGTGTTAGCTCTGGTGGAATCAAATTTTCCTTCACCGCATCTGTGTGAACACGGTAGTTCACCTTTGATAAAGCCCTGTTCAAGTTCCAGTCCAATGAAAATCGACTATTTTCATCTTGTTTTAACCTGCGGTAATCTTTCATAATATACAGTTGA